>Ga0187879_10000047_pt1 | contig 111515 bp, 111 predicted proteins | sample June2016WEW_19_1_FD_132423 | JGI IMG/M metagenome (GOLD analysis project Ga0187879, IMG submission 132423) | Peatland microbial communities from SPRUCE experiment site at the Marcell Experimental Forest, Minnesota, USA - June2016WEW_19_10 | ecosystem: Environmental > Terrestrial > Soil >... | reverse complement strand
TGCCAATTCCCGGAAAGTGACCCAATCGACCGAAATCGCGGCTTCCGACCGCGTCGCCCTGGTGGACGGCCACATCGGCGAGCCGGCCACTGCCGCCAAGATCGTCGAGACGGCGCGGTCCCGCTTCCAGTCGATCGACGTACTGGTCAATAACGCCGGCAGCTTCTTCCCCAAGCCGTTCACGGACTATACCGCCGGGGACTTCAAGTCACTCGTAGCGACGAACCTCGAGGGCTTCCTGTACCTCACCCAGTTCTCCATCAAGCAAATGTTAGCGCAGAAGACCGGCGGCAGCATCGTCACGATCACGGCAGCCCTGGCTCGCAACCCGATCCGGGGCGTCACGGCGGCAGTGCCGATGATCACCAAAGGCGGTCTTGAGACGATCACCCAGCACCTGGCGATGGAGTACGCCAAAAACGGCATCAGCGTGAACGCCGTGGCGCCCGGCGCCGTCTACACGCCGCTTCACCGAAACACTCCGAAGGATGTCATGGAAAGCCTGTCGCCGCTGGGTCGGCCTTCCACGGTCAGGGACATCACGGATGCGGTCATGTACCTGACCCACACCGCCACGGTCACCGGTCACATCCTGTACGTCGATGGCGGCGCTCATTTCGGCTGCTGGTGATCGGACTGGTTACCGGTGGTGGGCAGTGCCCACCCTACATAATTACGGTGCCAAATTAGCCGTATAACTTCAGGCTATATGTCCTTTTGAGGTAAAACAACATGACGGCAGAAGACCATTTCCAGAAAAGATATGAATCGGGCGATACTCCTTGGGATATTGGCAAACCCGATTTTAATCTTATTCAGGCTGTGAGCACGATGGCCATAGAACCGTGTAAAGCATTGGATATTGGCTGCGGAACCGGCGATAACTCCATATGGCTTTCCCAAAAAGACTTTCAGGTTACAGGTATCGATACTTCAGAGCTTGCCATACAGAAGGCTAGAGAGAAAGCTTCAAAGGCTAAGGTCAAATGTACCTTTATGGTGATTGACTTCCTCGTAAACAAAATTGCAGGGGCGCCATTTGGCTTGGCGTTTGATAGAGGCTGTTTTCATGCATTAAATTCGGATGAAGAACGGAAAAGCTTTGCTGAAAATGTAGCGGCCCATTTACGAAAAGATGGCTTGTGGCTGAGTCTGGTTGGCAGCGCCGATGAACAACGCCAGGGGCCAGGTCCACCCCGGCGGACCGCCAGAGATATTGTTAACGCTGTGGAATCGTGCTTCGAAATCCTGTCGCTCGTTTCCAGCCATTTTGAATCTAAACTCCCAAACCCGCCTAAAGCCTGGGTTTGCCTGATGCGGAAAAGGCATTTTGCCTAAGTGAAAAGTTGCGGAAGTCAGAATCCGTTCCTAATATCAAGGTGATGGATTCGGGGTTCAACTTGGTTAGACGGCTCCCATACCCCCTTTTTTGACTGCGGGGGCAAGGCTGCCGCCTAATATGGGATATCACCAGCGAGGGTATCGTACCATGGACCAAGATGAGGGATTGATCCTGAAGGTTTTCTCCGATTACGTCTGACCCTGGTGCTACTTCATCACCGGGCGTGTTGACAGGCTAAAGGAAGACTGCGAGATAGGGATCAGGTGGATTGCCTTCCCCCTGCATCCGGAAACACCGGAAGAGGGCCTGAGCCTCGAGGAGCTTTTCCAGGGACGGGGCCTGGATCTCACTGCGTCCATGGGGCGTCTGCAGGAAGCCGCCGCCGAGTTGGGACTTCCCTGGGGCAGGCGCACGAGAACCTACAACAGCCGCCGGGCGCAAGAACTTGGGAAATGGGCTGAGGCCTTGGGGAAAGGGGATGAGTTTCACGAGGCGGTATTTCGGGCCTACTTCGCTGATGGCAGGAACATCGCCGCTATTTCGGTCTTGAAAGAGATCGCCGGGACCATTGGCCTTGATGGCCGGATGGCGGAACAGGCCTTGGCTGAGAGGACTTTCAAGGAAGCAGTAGACCGTGACTGGGAGTATTCCCGCACCTGCGGCGTTACCGCAGTTCCAACTTTCATGATTGCGGGGCGGCTAGTGGTCGGCGCCCAGCCTTACCAGGCTCTTCTAGACCTGGTAAGGGCCGTGGGGGGGAATATGCGGAAATGATGGGCGCAGTCCAGAATTCCGGCCAGATCTAGCCTGAATACTTGACTATGATTTTTCGCAACCTAACTTTAGCATACTATCACCTCATCCCTGGGAAAAGGAGGAGGCGGCCCGGAGGTTTCGTTATCCCATTGGCGAGGAGTGGCGCTCTTGGCAACTACAACCCCTTTACTGGCTAGCGATACGTGGTCGCCGATTAACGAGGAGGAAGAATGAGCAAACGAATCTTGGCAGGACTGGTTTGTTTGGCGTTTTGGGCGCTGACGGGTAGCGCCCTGTCCCAGCAGCAACAGGAAAAACAGCAGGCCCCGCCGCCGCCGGCCCCTCAGGCCGAAAAGGCCCCGGCGCCGGCGCCTGACCCTCTCCAGATTGCCCAACAGATGTGTGAGTTCTTACAATCTCAACAACAGTTTACCTTCAAAGCCGAGGTGGCCTCCGACGAGGTGTACTACGAAGGCAAAAAACTGCAGTATGAGACCGACCTGGAATTCTTTGTGCATCGGCCTGACCAGCTCAGGGTGAACGCGGTGGGCGACCGGGTTGACAAGCAGTTCTACATCGACGGCAAGACCTTGACCCTTTACGACAAAGGTCATAACGTCTACGGCACCCTGGAGGTCCCTCCCGATATCGAAGGCGCCCTGGATAAGGCCCATAAGGAATGTGGGGTCCGGGTGTCCTTGAGCGACCTGGCCAGCCCTAAACTTTGGGAATTAGTGAAAAGCCACATCAAACACTCCCTCTATGTGGGCAAGTCCACGATCCGCGGGGTTCTCTGCCAGCACCTGTCCTTCAATGGGGAAGATGTCCAATGGCAGTGGTGGATCGATGCCGGGTCCCAGCCCTTGCTCCGCAAGGTCGTAATAAACTATAAGAAATTGGAGGGTTCTCCCCAATGGACCGCGTACCTCAGCGACTGGAATTTCTCCCCCCAGCTTAACCCGAGCCTGTTTACCTTTACCCCCCCTGCGGGGGCCGAAAAAATCAAGTTTCTTCCGGTCGAGACCACTCAGGCCCCGAAACAGGAACCGGGGAAGAAAAAGCAAGGAGGTAAGTCATGAAGCTGAGAAAACTCAGGTCTCCTTTTTGGAGCCTTTTCGCAGCGGCGTTAATATTGAGTTTGCCCTTGTCAGGGTCGGCGGCTGGGCCCCAACGGGGAGGCGGCGGCGGCGGTCATCCCAGCGGCGGCGGTCATGCCCCCGTCTCTCATGGCGGCGGTTTTAGCGGCGGCAGCGTCCGCGCCGCCCCCAGGGCGGCGGCGGCCCCCCGGGGCGGCGCAGTGGCGAGAGGTCCCAGGGGAGGCGTGGCTGTTAGAGGCCCCTCTGGCGGCGCGGCTGTTAGAGGACCCCGGGGAGGCTACGGTGGCGGCTATCCTGGCGGAGCTTATGGCGGAGAGGCCTGGGCCCCCTATTATGGTCCGGAGTATGGCGGCGGGGGAGGACTCGCCGCCGCGATTATCGCCGCTTTGGCGATTGGCACAATTCTGGAGGCTTTGCCCCCCGGGGCCGTCGCCCAGATGTTTGGGGGTCAGACATACTACTATGACGGCAGCAACTATTATCAGCAATGCTATCAGGGCACTGATGTGGGATACTGCGTGGTCCCGAATCCCGGCGGGTGAGACTCTTGAGGATATAGCGGACGGGGAAGGGTAAGCGCTCACTATTGAAGGTGATCAGCCAGCGGAGGAACTTCGGGGACAGGTCAAGCAACTGACGGCCGCCCCTGAGCGTCTCCCCGGCGGAACTCAAAACCTGGCCAGGATCAGCTTTGGGGCCGCAGGCGCACCCTGGGGCAGGCAGGGCCCTTCCTCATCCTGGCCCTGGCGCTGTTGGAGCGCCTCAGCGCCCACGGCAGCGTCAGTCCTTATCTTAACCCCATGGTCCCCTGGCCATTTACCGTTTTCTGCACAGCTAAGGCGCTAGAGCCACCCTGCTGGACCCTACAGATGCACGTGCCGGCCGGGCCAGGACGGCGCAGTGTCCCGGGAGATTTGGCGGGGGGCAGCCGGCCTTCCTGCCGCCGGCCGCCGGGACACACCCCAGTTATTCTTATATTTAAAGAATTTTTTCATTTTCCAAGAGAATCTTGCGCCCTCACACCTCCGGCCGCGGTCCCGGCTCCTGCCCCATTTAGGGTAACCATCGGTAATTGCACGATTTATTTCTAAGGCCCACCCTGGCATGATCCTTGGATTGATGGCTGGCAAGGGGTTGGCCGCGCCGCTATCTGGTTTCAGGAATTTGCTAGAGTCAGCGCGTGAGCCGTCCGGAAATCACTACGCGGAGGGCCAAAATGCTGCACCGCCTGTTTACTAATAATTGGGTGATTTTGGGCGGATCCGTATTGCTGGCAACCCTGGCAATTTTGAGAGCTTTTCCCGAAACACCGGGTCCAATTGCAAAACCTCAGTCTGCCCAAAAAGGTCATTCTGAGCGAAGCGAAGAATCTCGTATTTTTAGTGACTTGAGATCCTTCACTTCGTTCAGGAAGGCAATGGAATCGGGCCTGGCAACAGCTTCTACGCCACGAGCCGGGGGCGGCCGCGAACCCGCCACCGGCCAAAGGAGACACGGATGAATGAGTCGATCGCAGGGTTATCGTCCCAGCAGCCTGGAATGGAGTCGCTCTATACCCCCAGCCGCCCGGATGGCGCCCCCCCCTACCCGGATATCCTGCCGTCCGTCCTGGTCGTCGATGACGATGACCAGTATCGCAGGGTTCTCCTGAACTATCTGGAACTGATCCACTATGCCGGCAAGGGCGCCGCCGATGCCCTGGAAGCCTTGGAAATTCTGGCTCAGGAGCGGGTCGATCTGGTGGTCAGCGACATTAGAATGAAGGGCATGGATGGGGTGGCCTTGATGCAGGAAGCTCACCAGTCTTATCCCCAGGTACCCTTCATTATGATGACCGGTTACGCCCTGGAATATTCCTACCATGAGACCATTAATGCCGGGGCCAGCGACTTCATTGCCAAGCCCTTCTCCCTGGGGGAATTGAGGGCCAAGATTTGGCGGATTCAGAAAGAAAAGGAAATTCTGTGGCATCTTCAACATAGCCTGGCCAGGCTCAAAAACCTGATTGAGAATACGGAATCGGCCCTGGTCTCCACCCTGGAACAGAGAGATCCCTATACCGCCGCCGCCCAGAATCGCGTCGGCGACTTGGCCTGCGCCATCGCCCGGGAAATGGGGCTCCCGGAAGAGCGGATCGAGGTCCTGCGCCTGGCCGCCTTTGTCCACGATATCGGCAGGATGGGGGTTCCCGCCGCTAGCCTGACCAAACCGGGAGCGTTGACCGCCATGGAAATGAGCCTGATTAAGGTTCATTGTCAGGCATTTTTTGAGATCTTGAATACCGTCGAATTTCCCAGGCCCCTTTCCCAAATGGTCTTCCAGCACCATGACAGGGTTAACGGTTCGGGGTATCCCCCGGGGCTTAAGTCGCCTATGCCGATTTTGGAGGCCAGGATTTTGGCGGTGGCCGAGGTGTTGGAAGGCATGAGTTCCCAGCGGCCTAGCCGCCCAGCCCTGGATTTGAGCGCCGCCCTGGCGGAAATCTCCAAAAACCGGGGCGTGCTCTATGATGGCGAGGTAGTGGATGCCTGCCTGAAGCTGTGCCACGAAAAAGGATTTGCCTGGGAAAGCTCAAAGAGAGGGGCAGGCGCCGCCATCCCTTGAATGGCTTCAGCTCCTCTTTTGCCGTAGCGGCCTTTTGCTGAGCTATGTCAGCAAAATCGAGCCCCCCAAATTCAAGGCAAAAGTAAAAAGTGAAAAGGCAAAAGTTTTGCCTTTTGCTTTTGCCTTACCCCCTTTTTACCTTTTGCCTTTTACCTTTAGCCTTAACCTCCCCCGGCCTCGCCCAGCCGCCCCAAACTTCCATGGATTTGGGAAAGCCTTGATGCTATAGTGAGGTTCTAATTTTTTTAATATGTCCTCCCCGGGAAAGGAAATGGGCATGAATCCATGGAAAATCGGCTTCGTGGGCACTGACGGCCGCACCTTGCTGGCCGCCCTGGAGACCAGCCGGGCCACCAGCGAGCTCTATCCCGGCGACTACCGGGGACTGGTGGTGCGGGGCACCCCGGCCATGCCGGCCTGGACCCGCCGGGTTGGCTGGCCGGTGGATTTCCTGCCGGTGGCCGAACATGCCGCCCCGGCCTATGCCGAGGCGCTGATCCGGGCCTTCCGGGATGGGGCCCTGGACGCCGCCCTGGTCATGCCCGAGTCCCTGGTCTTCGAGGGCCTGGTGGACCTGGTGGCCGAAGCCGGCCAGGGTGGCCGGATCATCGGCCTGAGCCGGCAGGCCGCTTTTGTGGAGGCGGACAAGATTGCCTGCAAACGCCTGTGCGGGGAGGCAGACATCCCGGTGGCCCCGGCCTGGGTGGAGGCCGACGCCCGGGATTACCGGTCCGTTTTGGGAACCTGCCTCGATTACCTGCACGAATTCGGCGGCGCGGTCCTGAAGTATCCCTACACCGCCGGCGGCAAGGGGGCCCGCATCATCGGGAGTACCTGGGAAATCCGAGATGTCTATGAGCTGCTGCTCAACGACTACCGGGAGGCCTACCAGAAGGAGTTCGGGAAAAATGCCCGCTGGCCGCTGCTCATCGAGTCCCGCATGTCCGGGGTGGAGATCAGTTTCACCATCCTGGTGGATAAAGACGGCCATCACCGGTTCCTGCCCACGGCCATGGACTATCCCGAGCGTTTCGCCGGCCCGCCGGGCCTCGGCAACCCCATCACCGGCGGCATGGGCTCCATCTCGCCCCACCCCCTGGAATCTCCGGAACTGCTGGCCCTGGCGGAAGAGACCATCGCCCGCCCCCTGATCGCCAAGATGCAAGAGCGGGGCCTGCTGCGGCAGTGCGTCCTCTACCCGGGGTGTTTCGTCTCCTTCGGACAGGACTTTAAGCCCACCGCCATTCGGGTGTGCGAAATCAATATCCGCCCCGGGGAGCCGGAGTTCCAGCCCGTCGTCAAACGGCTGCGCAACCTGGGGCCATTGCTTAAGGCCATGGTGGAGGGGAGGCTCGACGAGGTGGCCCCGGAGGTCAGGAGCGACCAGATCTCCCTCTGCCTGGCCCTGGTCACCGGCCCCGGCGGCCCCAAACAGCAGAAGGGCTACCCCTGGTCTCTGACCAAAGGGGAGGCCCTGGAGTTGGATTTCGATTATTTCGACAAAAAGAGGATCACCGTGATCCCTTCCGCCATGGATTGGGACGAGGGGGTGTTCAAATCCGACGGCTCCCGGGTGGCTTACCTGGTGGCCAACGCCACCGTCAAGGAAGGGCAGCAGCGGGGCCAGGTGGTGGAAACCTTGCGGCAGAAATTGCTCAGCGCCTTCGACCTCGGCAAGATCCGGGTCATCCCCCGGGAAAACCAGGCGGGCAACCGCCTGGCCCTGCGCCGGGACATCGGCCTCCATTACCAGAAGGCGGAATTGTTGCGGGCTTAAGTGATAGGGAAAAAGGAAAAGTGGCTAAAGGCGGGATGCGCTTCGCTTTCCCGCCCTACGAGCTTAATCGGTTTTAAGAAATTTAGATGCGAAATTAAGCTCTTTTGACGCATCTTTCCAAACAGAGGCTAAAACTTCGGGAATATTATAAATTGGACCAATTTGCGTGCGCTCCAAGGGTGCCTTTGGATATAACTTTCTTATAATTAAACCCAGGGGGCTATTTTCAGTCACAATATCGTTAAGTCTATCATTGTATGGAGAGTCGAATTCTATATTCCAGATTTTACCGGCTGCCAAATAGTAATCTATTGCCTTTTTTATATGCTCAGAAAATTGAGGATTTTTTTGGGCTTCCTTGGAAGCCAAAAAAGCATCAACGTCTACCTTGGCATCCGCAATGACCTGAGGATAATCCTTATAAGCTATCCCTGTCTCTACTCGGGCCTCCACTCTTTTTAATGCTTTGAAGACTTCCTTGGTAGTCTGCCCAAAGGCTTCGCCGGCAACTGCAAAAAAAACAATTAAGATCAATGCCAAAATTCTTTTCACGGTTTAACCTTCCTGTTTTTTGATTAAATGGGGTCCTCTCAGAAAAGGGAAAAAATCGTACGTTAGGGCCGCTATGGCCAAAAACCCTTTCTAATCCACCAAAGGTAACTCTCTGAATTCAATGGTAAATGATCTCGCATTTCCCCTCTGGTCAGAAACTATAGTTTATAGCCATACTGCGCGTTCCAGAATTTCGAGAAGCCCATGAAAACTCGGAATTTTCGGTTTCTTAGCATGCTTTTAAATCCGTTTTCTCACGGGACCCCATATAGTAAGAAGGCGAAATAAATATGACATCGGCTGAATTGGCTTTAGTTGCAGCAATTCTAGCAACGCTGGTAAGCCCCTGTCGGAGCCAATCCATAAACGGCTTCAAAAAGATCACCGGCGTGGCTCCACGCCTCCTTCATCAGGTCGCGGGCGTTTCCGCCTGGAGCCTTGGGGAGCGCAGCGCAGAATTGAACGTAGGAGTTATCTAATGCAAAGAAGTATTTTTCCACGTCGGGACGGCGCATTGCCTTCAGCCTGGCCTGGATTGACGCTTCCTTCTCCCTGAATACCTCGAGGATCGAGCCTATCCCAGGCTCCCTGCCGTCGGCCTTGTTCCAATACGCGCGGCTGATCAGGGTCAGCATTTCGTCGACGAATCCGACCACAGATTTCTCTATGTTCTCATGGTACCGTTGCTCGGCCTCTCTTACCTGTTGCTCCCGTCTCGCTGCTTCTCTCGCCTCACGCTCCCGTCTGCTAGCGCGCCGATCCCTAAACCATTCGGAAATAAAACCTATTACGTATCCACCAAGTGCTGTGAATAGCGGCAACCAAATGGGTGATGTACTTGTTACCGTTTCGGGCATGGCATCGCACCTCGCTTCTTTTGGATATTGTACCCCATGCCCCGCCACCCCAGGGCCTCTCGATTTTCAGAAACAGCAAACGTAGGGCGGGAAGGCGAAGCGCATCCCGCCTATAGAATTTTTTCATTTTAGACTTTTCCCTTCCCTTTTCCCCTTTCCCCTTTTTTCCCGGGCTTTTTCACAAAACCCGCACAGGCTGGAAGCCTGTGCCACCAACTAACCCCTAACCCCTGCTCCTTTACTGCACCTGACTTTCCCTGGGGTCCCCCTGGAATTTCAGGGCCGCGGGGCGCTGGCTATTGTCGATGTAACGGTTCCAGTAATCCCGCAGGTCCTGGATGGCTTGTTTCACCTCCAGGACCGCGCCCTGAGCCCGCAGCTGCCCCAGGCAGTAATAGAGTTCATTGAGCAGGCGGATCTGGGTAATTCCCGCCACCTGGTCAAAATCCTCCGGCGCCAGGGATTCCAGGTTGATCTTTTCCAACTCCGCCAATTCGAGGAGGATTTCCTCCACGATGCCAGCGAGCAGGTCCTGGTAGTAATCGGGTCGGCCCAGGTCCAGGCGGCGGCCCCGGCTCAGGGTGACCGCGGGGCTCATGTCAGCAGGCCGGCGCCTGTTCTTTCAGGTAGTCATAGATGGCGCCGTCGTATGCGTGGGTGAGCTTAAAGACGTTGCGCGCCAGGGCGAAGCGGGTGCCTAGGTTGGTGGCTCCCTGGTTGAGCTTCATTTCGTGGATCACAGTCGCGTAGTCCGCCGGGTCCACCACCACCGTGACCGCCTGGTAATTCTTGGCCGCGGCCCTGAGCAGGGTGGGGCCGCCGATGTCGATGTTTTCGATGGCGTCCTCCAGGGTGCAGCCGGGTGTGGCGACGGCCTTTTCGAATTGGTAGAGATTCACCACTACCAGGTCGATGAAGCCGAGGTTTTGCTTCGCCATTTGCTCCAGGTGGCTGGCGAGATCCCGGCGGGCCAGGATGCCGGCGTGCACCTTGGGGTGCAGGGTCTTGACCCGGCCATCCAGCATCTCCGGAAAACCGGTGAAGTCCGAGACCTCGATCACCGGGACCCCGCCTTCCCGCAAGGTCTTGGCGGTGCCCCCGGTGGACAGAATCTCCACCTGGAGACCAGCCAGAAATTGGCCGAACTCGACGATGCCGCTTTTATCGGTGACGCTGATCAGGGCCCGGGCAATGGGTTTCATATCTTCTTTCTCTCCGGTTATCAGGAATTTTTGCCATTTTTCCAAGTCTTTTCAGGCGGACCATTACCCCGTTAGACTCCGGCAGAGATTTTGCATAAGGGCTGGCGAAGGAAATTCAAAAAAGTAGCCGCAAGCCTTAAGCCAGAGAAGACGGGGCAGCCCGGAAGCGCCAAAACCCCCTCTCCCCTGTGAGGGGAGAGGGGAAAAAAAGAGAACTCCATAAGTTAATCAAAGAAGATTTGGCAGCCTAAATTACGCGGCAAATTAGCAAATACCTTGCCTGACACTACTGCCCTTACCCCGGTTTTCGGTGCAGGACAAAAGCAATCACAGGCGGGACGCCTATGCCACTAAATTTGCCTTAGAACCAGCCCCTTAACTGAGAAAGAGCCTCAGCGCTTCCTGCTTCAGGCGCCGGAAATCTTCCTCGGCCTGGTGCAGTTGTGTCTGGTGCATGGCGTGCCTGATCTTGCGCACGGTTTCATCCAGGCTGAGCGGCTTGAAGATGATGTCCACCTGCTCATAATAGACCAGGTGCTGGGTCTGGGCCCGGTGCTGCACCATGATGATGAAGCGGGTGGCAGGATGGCGGGAGCGGACCTGGTCCAGGAACCTTTGGTGGTGCAACTGCTTGGGATCGGTGATGATGAGATCGTAGGGGCACTGCTCCAAGGCATCCAGGGCCTCGGCCACGGAGTTCACCAGCTTCAGGCCCTCATAGCCGCAGAGTTTGATGACCGAAGAGAGGAATTCCCGAACCCATTGCTCCTGCTCCAGTACCAGAATGCGCCCCTGGCAAACGGTTCCCTCGGGCATCACGGGTCCTCCTTAAGGCTCTCACTCATAATTTATCAAAAATGCGCTGGCTGGCAAGAGGGTGGCGGGGTTTTTGAGGAAGGTTGCGGCCTGCAATGGCGCGGGCTGGGGATCCGTTAATAAAAAATCTCCTCTTCCGGGTTGATGAGGTTCATAATCAGCCCGGTCATCACCTTGGGATAGAAATAGGTCGATTTCCGGGGCATGGTGAGGCCGGTGGAGGCTACCTCCTGCACCTGCTCGATACGGGTGGGATTGAGGATAAAGGCCATGCGGGCCTCCCTCTGGGTCACCGCGGCCACCACCTCATCGATCCTGCTGGAGTACTTAAAGGTCTCATGGTCGTCCAGGGTCTGGTCGTCCAGGGCCAACACCTTCTCAAAGATCAGGTAATTGAGCACCGCCACGTCCAGTTGGGCCAGGGCGGGATGCATCTGCCGGGCCAACTGTTTTTGCCGCACTCCGGGGCGCAGCTTCAGAAGCCAGGCCTTGCGGCCGAAGCCCAGCATGATGAAGGCGGTCTCCGTGGCCGGGACCTCCGCCAGGGTCTGTTGCAGGAAGTCTTCATAGGCTTGGCCGAACTCGTCGGCGGCGGGCAAGGCCAGGACTTCGAAGTATTCCTTCAGGCGCCCCAGGATCTTGGCCTCATCCAGGTGCTTCACCCGGGGACCCCCCAGGAGGCGGTGGGCCATGAGGATGACCAGGTCCGGGTCGTTGATGTTGGAGAGGTACATGAGGGTATAGTTGAAGCCCGCCTGGGGCGGCGCCTGGGGATACTGCTGTTTCAGGATTTTTTGGTAATTGAGTGAGGTTTCGTAGCGGTGATGGCCGTCGGCGATGAACAGGGTCAGGTCGGCCAGGGCCTGGTGGGCCGCATGGAGGGCTTCGGGCTCCGTTACCCGGTAGAGGCGCTGATAATATCCGAGGGTATCTTCAAAGGACTCCAGCGGGGTAGGGGGCAGGGCCTGGCGTAGGCTTCCCAGGACCAGATTTTGCGGATCGGGATAGAGGGAAAAGATGGGTGAAAAATGGGCCCTGGCCTGTTTGAACAGCTCCAGGCGGTCAGCTTTGGTGGCGGAGAAGGTCTGCTCGTGGGGCTTAATGGCCCCGCCGCTTAAAGGCTCCAGGCGCACCAGGGCCGCCAGGCCGGTCCGGGTTCGCTTCCGCCCCTGAGCCTCGAAATCGGTCTCCCAGTAGTAGAAGGCCGGCTGGGGATCCCGCAGCAGCACCTCGTTCTTCAGCCACTGCTGAAACAGGGCAGCCGACCGGGTGTATCGGTTGTGCAGCCGATCGTCCCCGGCCAGGGGCTGGGGCAGGATCAGATGCACCATGTTATAGGGGCTGCGGTCCGCGAAGGCCTGCCGCTCGACGGGCTTGATCACGTCGTAGGGCGGCGTCACCACGTCGGTGAGATTCGACACCTTGGAGAGGTTATAATGAAGCCCCTTAAACGGGGCGACCAGGGCCACCGGAATCGTCCTCCTGTTTGCTAAGCCGCTAATCCTATGGGAAATGCCGCCCCCCGGGGCCGGCTTCGCCTCCGGCCGGGAAAAGGCGGCAAATAACGCTTAAATTTATCACCCTGGCGCACCGCGTCAATAGCCTCGCGGCACAAATCCGCCATTTCCCCGGGGAACAGTCCGGACCAGGACGTAAAAAACTCTTGACCCTGGTTACCCTCCAGGTTATAAAGACTGAATTAATCTGGACTAAGGGATGGGCCTATGCGCATGACCCCTTCGCGCCTGGAGGGGTCATCAGGTTACGGGGCAAAAAAATCTGGGGCGTTAAGCTCCCTTCCTCGTGCTCTCAGGACCGTTGCCGGGGCCCAAACTTACTCTCCCCGGGAGTTCCGCTCCCGGGGGCGCGCCGCCCCAAGCGGCGCAGGTGGTATGCCTGCCGGGCATTCCCCGGTGACGACCTAAACTTGGTGCGAGGAGGGCGGACTATTGAATAAAGCGGTGCCTGGCTTCGGACTGCATCTTACGCTGGACGGCTATGGGTGTAGTTATGAGCGGCTGACGAACCTGGACGCCATCTATCAGTTCCTGGATCATTGCCCCGACCTGATCCACATGACCAAGATCATGCCTCCTTACGTCTTCAAGTACCATGGCAAGGTCCCGGAAGATTGGGGCCTGTCGGGCTTTGTGCTCATCGCCGAAAGCCACATCAGTATCCATACCTTCCCGGATCGGGCCTACCTCAGCCTGGATATCTTTTCCTGCAAGGACTTCGACTACCAGCAGGCCATGGCCTACGCCACCGAAGAATTCGGCATCACCCGCCACGAGATGAATCTCCTGGACCGGGGTCTGGAGTTCCCCCGGCAAGTGAGGTCAGTGGAACGCATCTTGCGCCAGGAGCGGGAGCAGATGCGAGGTTAGCATGGACGAAGCCGAAGCTCCTCCCTCCGGCTTTCTGGCGCGCCTCCGGCAGCGGCTCAGAGGCAGGACCGCCATGCAGCAGCCGGAGGACCTGGAACGCGAAATTCAGCATATCATCGTGGAAGGCGAAGAGCGGGGCCTCATCACCCGCCAGGAAGGCGAACTCATTGAGTCCATCTTTGAGTTCAAGGATACCCTGGTCCGGGAGATCATGGTGCCCCGCCTGGAAATGGTGGGGGTGGAGCGCAACACCCCTCTGAACGAGATCATCCGCCTGCTCCTCACCAGCGGCCATTCCCGGCTGCCGGTGTTTGAGGGGGACATCGACCACATCAAGGGCATCCTCCTGGCCAAGGACCTCCTGGTCTTCTGGCAGACCCCGGAGGAGACCTGGGACCTGGCCAAGGTCCTGCGCCCCCCTTATTTCGTCCCGGAAAGCAAGAAGATCAGCGACCTGTTGCGGGACCTGGTGGAGGGCAAGACTGCCATCGCCATCGTCATCGACGAATACGGCGGCACCGCCGGCCTCATCGCCCTGGAAGACATTCTGGAGGAGATCGTCGGGGAGATCTACGACGAATACGACCGCATGGAGCCCCGCCTGGTGCCCCAGGAGGACGGCGCCGTCCTGGTGGATGCCCGCCTGGACGTGGAGCTGCTCCTGGAGCATTTCAACCTGCCTCGCCCGGAAGGCAAGTTCGAATCGGTGGGAGGGCTCCTGATCCATGAGCTGGGCCGGGTCCCCCAGGTCAACGACCGGGTGCGGATCGATATTCTGGAGCTGACGGTGGTCTCCGCCGACGAGCGCCGGGCCAAGCAGGTGCGGGCCCGGACGCTGGCCCCCGAGGAAGAACCGGCCGCAGCAGAATAGGGGCTAAGGGTTAGCGGCCATAATGATAAGAATCGGGATGAATTATGGAAAAAACGATTGGACAAGTGTAACATGAATGCTTAGTCATTATTTGGGTCCAAAGAGAGACTCATGGAGACCACGGATTTCCTGACCCCTGACCCCTAATCCCTAATCCCTGGCCCCATTTATGAACCGCACCGCCCTCGATCATATCCTGGCCGCCATCCTCTCGGGCCTCCTGCTGGCCGCGGCCTTTCCCAAATGGAACCAGTTTTACCTGCTGTTCGTCGCCCTAATTCCCCTATACTGGGCCCTCCAGGGAAAATCGCTCAAGGCCGCCTTCTGGCTGGGGTTGCTCTCGGGCCTGGCCCGCTATGTGGCCCTGCTTTATTGGATCGTCTACGTCACCCATGTCTTCGGCCACCTGACCCTGCCTGTGTCCCTGGTGGTATTGCTGCTGCTGGCCGCCTACCTCAGTCTTTACCAGGCCCTGTGGGCCCTGGGGCTCAACTGGGGCGCAGCCCAGGGGCTGAACCTGCTGTGGTGGGGGTCGGTCCTCTGGGTCACCCTGGAGCTTGGGCAAACCTACATCATCACCGGTTTCCCTTGGGAGCTTCTGGGGAACGGCCTCTTTCTCCATCCCTTGCTGCTGCAGGTGGCCGACCTCACCGGGGTCTACGGCCTCTCCTTTCTGGTGGTCCTGATTAACATGGGCCTGGCGCGCACCCTGTGCCCCCCCCGGACCTGGCGCACCCGGCGCTTTCTCCAGCTGCCGGTGCTCGCCCTGGTGGTGGTCTGCTGGCTGGGCTACGGCCATTTCCGCCTGGCGGCGCTCCAAAAACTGGAGGCCCGGAACCCGAAAATCAATGTGGCCGTGGTGCAGGGCGACATCCAGCAGGGTGAAAAGTGGAAGAAGGAGATGGTGAATGCCACCCTGGACCGCTACGCCGAGCTTACCCGCCAGGTTAAAGGCGCCCAGCTCATCGTTTGGCCCGAGGCCGCCATGCCCTTCCTTTTCCTGCGCGAACCGGAACTCACCGCCCGGGTCCGGGACATCGCCAAGGAGAGCGGCGGCAGCCTCCTTTTCGGGGCGCCCGCCTGGGAACCTACCCCGGAGGGAGATCGTTATTACAACCGGGCCTACCTCCTGTCTCCCGAGGGCGAGGTGCTGGGCTATTACGATAAGGCCCACCTGGTGCCCTACGGCGAATACGTGCCTCTGGGGCGCTACATGCCCTTTATCGGCAAGATGGTGCCCATGGTGGGGGACTTTGCCGAGGGGCCGGTGGGCGCCACCCTGAAGCTGCCGGATGGCGTGATTTTGGGAACTTTGGTCTGCTACGAGTCCATTTTTCCCAATTTAAGCCGGGCCGAGGTGGCCAACGGCGCCCGTCTGCTGGTGAACATCACCAACGACGCCTGGTTCGGCAAGACCGCGGCGGCTTACCAACACCTGTCCATGGCGGTGCTCAGGTGCGTGGAGAACCACGTCTGCCTGGCCCGGGCCGCCAACACCGGGATCTCCGCCTTCATCGACGCCCAGGGCCGCATCCTCTGGCAGTCGGAACTTTACGTCCCCGCGGCCCACGCCCTGGAGCTGCCCCTGATGCCCGGCGGCAGCCCCTATACCCGCTACGGCGACGTCTTTGCCTGGGGCTGCGTCATTTTCACCGGCCTGCCCCTGATTTTCGCCCGGCGCCAACACCACTGGGATTAACAAAGCGGGGCTGCCAGCCCCGATTCCCGGCGAACCAGGAATGGCTCCCTTGGAAATAATAGCCCCTTAAGCAATGTCCACGGAAAACGGCAAACCGCTAACGGTAAACGGCTTCAAATGCGGCTTTATCGCCCTGATCGGCTATCCCAACGTGGGCAAATCCACCCTGTTGAACCGGCTGGTAGGCGGGAAAATCGCCATCACCTCCCCCAAGCCCCAGACCACCCGCTTCCGGTTGTTGGGCATCGTCAATCAGCCCATAGCCCAGATGCTCTTCCTGGACACCCCGGGAATCCTGGAGCCCAAGGGGCTCCTCAACGCCAGCCTGGCGCAGGCGGCCCTCACTGCCCTGGCTGAAGCCGACGTGGTGGTCTGGCTGACGGAGCCCCGGGCTCCCTACCTTAAGGACACGGTGCTGCTCCCCCATTTGCGGCGGCTGCAGCGGCCCCTGCTGGTGGCCATCAACAAGATCGACACGGTGTCCAAGACCAAACTGTTACCCCTCATCCAGATTTTTCACCAGGCCTTTCCCGCGGCCATCATCATTCCCCTCAGCGCCCTGTTGGGAGACGGCCTGGAGGAGCTGCAGGCCGAAATCACCAAGCTGCTGCCGGCCGGCCCTCCTCTTTACCCCCCGGACCAGGATACCGAGGCCAGCGAGCGTTTCCTGGCCGCGGAGTTTATCCGGGAGCGGGTGCTGCACCATGCCCGGGAAGAGCTGCCCCACGCGGTGGCGGTGGCGGTGGAGGAGTTCGACGAGAGCCGGCGCCCGGACCTGGTGCGGATTCGGGCGGTGATCTACGTGGAGCGGGAATCCCAGAAGGCCATCATCATCGGCAAACAGGGAAGCTTGCTCAAAGCCATCGGCGTCGAGGCCCGGCTGGAGATCGAGTCCCTGCTGGGGGCCCGGGTCTTCCTGGACCTCTGGGTCAAGGTCTGGAAGAACTGGCGCAAGGACCCCCGGGCTCTGCGCACCTTGGGCTTCTAGGGATGGGAGCCTGGGTAAAAGCCTCATTGACAATTTCCCAAGGATGCCCACCCTGGCAGCAGGAGGGCCAATATCCCTCTGAGACTTAACTGGCGTTTGGAAACTTATTCTGGCGGCCCGATCACAGGCTGGAAGCCTGGGTAACTTTCGACCCTGACCTTATTTTAGCCGATCACTCATTGCCCCAACCCCAAAGGGTATTATCCATGAGGCGCCTTCAAACAATGCTTTTCGCGGTTGCAGCAGCCTTCTCCCTTTTGCTGATCTCGCCGCCCCCGGCCCTGGCGTTGAGCTTCCGATGGACCACCGAAGGCTCCTACGTCCACCAAACCGCCCACCTGCTGTTTGCCGCGGCGATGCTCTTCTTCATCCGGGAAATCTATCATACCGGCCTGCAGCGCTTCGGCGGTTTCCGCTTGCTCATCTGGTCCTGGGGAATTCTGGCCCTCTGGAATCTGAACGCCTTTGCCGGCAATTGGAGCCAATGGACCCTGAGCAACCCGGTAATTCTCGGGCACGGTTTCTCCCGGCAGCTCCTGATGTCCGACGCCCACACCTGGCTGTTCTATCTCACCCAAATCGCTAATTTCATTTTGCTGCCGCCGGCCTTTTACCTCTTCTACCGCGGCCTCAAGCTCCTGGCCCGGGAGCCGCGGCCCGAAGGACCTGGGGCAGAGGGACCATGACCAGCCTGCACCTCTATCTGGCTCCGCTCTGGCTCTTGGGACTCGCCGCCTCGCTCCTGGTCATCCTACTCACCTTGATGGCCCTGAGGGAGTCCCGGAGGCTGTTGGCCCGGGATCCGGAAAACGCCCTGTGGCTGTTGCTCAACTGGCTGGCCCTGGTCTTTGCCATCTTCGGCTTTATCCATCTCATTTCCATTGGCCTCCAAGATCTCACCGCCTATTGGGATTATGCCAACCTGGACGCCGCCCGCCGCATCTTTAACGGCTTCGACTCCATTCTCTTCGTGGCTGCGGCCACCCTCATCTCTTTCTTCTACCGCTTACAAAGGCTGTACCGCCGCCTGGAGGCGGACCATCACCATTTGGAGCAGACCAGCCAGGAGATTCTGGCCCTGAACCGGGAGATGGAGTCCCTGGTGATGGAACGCACCATGTCGGAGATGGCCTTGGGGATGGCCCACGGCATCCGCAACCCCTTGCAAGTCATCGGCGGCTTCAGCCAGCGTCTGCTGAAAAAGACCGACGCCGCGGACCCCAGCCGGGTCTGGGCCTCCGCCATCTCCGAAGAAGCCAAGCGCATCGAGCACATGGTGGAGCGCTTCGAGACCCTGGCCCGGCGCAAGACCTCCTTTTTCACCCAGGAGGACCTGAACCTCATTGTCCAGGAGACCCTGGACCTGCTGCGTCCCGAGCTCCGGGCCAAGAACCTGAATCTGGTGCGGGAATTCTGCCGCGAACCCCTGGTGGGGAGATTGAACAAACACCTGTTGAAGGTAGCCCTGGCCCACCTGCTGCGCAATGCCATGGAAGCCACCCGCCCCGGCGGCACCATCATGGTGCACTCTTCCACGGAAAAGAATTTTGCGGTTTTGGTGATCCAGGACACCGGGCGGGGCATGCCCGGCGAGGTGGTGGACAAGGTCTTTGTCCCCTTCTACACCACCAAGCTGGGGGGCACCGGTTTGGGCATGGTCTTCGTGCGCCAGATCGTGGATGAGCACCGCGGCACCATTACCCTGAACAGCAGGGTGGGCGAGGGCACCACGGTGACCATCCGCCTGCCCCGCCGCTTCGCGGATCATCCGGAGGTCACTGGAGAAGAGTAAAAAGGCAAAAGTAAAAAGGTAAAAGTAATAGGCAAAAGGCAAAATCTAATGGCCAGGGCGTTTGCTTTTTGCAGCTACGATGATTGCCCCGCTTTCGCCTTCAAGGCGAACTGGCTGATTTCTTCCATCTGGTTCACCTGCAGCTGTTGGATATCCAGCAGGCGCTGCCATTGATGCATCAGCAGGTGATCCATCTTTTCGTGCAACTTGCGAATCTCGATCTCGGCCTTCATATTTATTTCATAATCGTGTTCGGACCGGAGGCGGTCCTTGGCCTCCTGGCGGTTCTGGCTCATCAGGATCACCGGCGCCTGAATGGCCGCCAGACAGGAGAGCACCAGGTTGAGCAGGATGTAAGGATAGGGGTCGAAGGCCTTCGCCAGAAGCACCGCGGTATTAATAGCCATCCAGGCCACGCACACGACTATGAATATGGTGATGAAGGTCCAACTGCCCCCAAAGTCCGCCAGCCGGTCGGACATCCGGTCCCCTGTGGTCAGCCTGCTCTCAAATTCTTTGTTGATATTCCGGGACAAGACCCTGGTTTCTTCTTCGATTCCCTGGCTCATCTCCTTTCCCATTTCGGCAGCCTCCTCGTTCGCCGATTTGAGGGTCTCGGTGACGTAACCGGTCCTGAAAAGATTCAGATCTCCCAGGCAAACATAACCCTCGGGGGCCCAGGTTCCCTGCTTCTCCCGGATGCGTTGGACGATGGGTTCCTCAATGAGATGGGCGTTAATCACCTCGCCAACCTTAAAAAGCTGGTGGCACACCTGACATTCGATTGCCGCGGTCGGGCCTTTCATTTTCCGTCTCCTCCCCTCCTCAGCTTTTTCCCGGCCTCCGCCAATGGACGGCAGGCCCGGCCGTTTAAAACTTCACCTTCGGGGCGGCCTTCTCGGCCTCCGGGACCTGGTAGTATTCGGCCTTTTGAACCCCGGCCAGACTGGCAAAGAATCGGCCATAAACCGTGCGGATGTAGGTATTCAGGGTGCGCACCGCGTCGTTGTACCGCTTCCTCTCCACTGCCAGGCGGTTTTCGGTGCCTTCCAGGGTGTCCATCATCTTCAGGAAGGTCTCGTTGGCCTTGAGCTGCGGATAGTTCTCCTGCAGCACCAGGAGCCGGGAAAGGGCCTGCTCGAAATCGCCGGAGGCCGCGATCTTGCCTTTGACATCCGGGGCCTGGAAATATTTGGTCCGGGCGTCGGCCAGGTGCTCGAAGATCTCCTTTTCATGGGTGGCGTAACCCTTGACCGTCTCCACCAGGTTGGGGATGAGGTCGAAACGCCGCTTTAACTGGTTATCCACCTGGGCCCAGGCGGTCTTGACGTTCTCGTCCATGGTCACCACCCGGTTGTAGCCGCTGATTAGCCAGCCGCCGATGATCACCACCACCAGGGCGATCACTCCCAGGACCACAAGCAGATTCTTATTCATCCAATCTCCTCCTCATGTTTGCTTGGCTCAATGGGTTTTGGCAATCTGCCGTGTAATCTTGGTTTCCAAATCCCCATCTTTGGTTAACTTCTGGAGTTCTTTTGCTTTTTTCCCTCTCCCCCGATGGGGGAGAGGACAGGGTGAGGGGGAAGTAGGGGTGGGTTTTAAACCCGCCCCTACAGAAAACTAGGCGAAGCCACCCTTCACCCCCCGGTGTCGTCCCCTCGCCGGTAGGGCCGGCGTCTGGCCGGCCTGAGCGGGGAAACCCCGCCCCTACGTGGGGAGAGGGGGTTTTGGCGCTTCCGGGCTGGCCCCGTCGTCTCTGGCTAAAGATTTGCGGCTACATCTTCCAATTCTCATTCGCCGGCCCTTTTGCAAAATCTTTGCCGGACATCACTGGCTCTTATGAGGAATTGGTGGGCAGTGCCCACCCTACAACTGGGGTAAGTGGGGATTTAACATGACCTCGTGAAATCCCCGTAAATCCCCCTTTTTCAAAGGGGGACTTAACTGTGCCGGGTCCAGCGTTCCCGGCCTTACTGATATCAGGGTTGGGGATATCTTGCCGGCTACCAACCTCCCGAAGCGCCGCCGCCGCCGAAATCCCCGCCGCCGCCGCCGAAGCCGCCCCCGCCGCCCCAGCCACCGCCCCCGCCGCCGCCCCCGCCGAATAACTGCAGAAGCAACAGGGTTAACCAAAAGCCGCCCCCGCCGCCGCCCCGGTTGCCCCTGCCGCCACGCGGTCCCCTAAACACGATAAATGCCAGCAGGGCGATAACAAACAATATAAATAATGTGAATATTAAGTTAAGATTCCCTCCCCTCTCCTTCCCGGGAACGGTCCCCCCTTGATAGGCGCCCGGGGCTCCCCCGGTTTGGCCCACCCCTTTGCCGCCCTGGATGGTATTGGCTATCTCGGTCACCGCCGCCATGATGCCGCCGGCGTAATTCCCCCGGCGAAAGTTCGGCACCAGGTACTCTCTGCCGATTGAGCCCACCAGGCTGTCGGGCAGGACGCCCTCCAGGCCGTAGCCCACCTCGATGCGGTATTTGTGATCCTTGACGGCCACGGTGAGGAGAACCCCGTTGTCCTTGCCCTTCTGGCCGATGCCCCATTGCACCGCGGTCTGGTGCGAGAACTCCTCGATGGGTTCCCCTTCCAGGGAATTGATGGTGAGGACCACCACCTGGGCCGTGGTCCGGGTCTCCAGGTCGCGCAGCATGGTATTGAGCCGGGCCTGGCTGTTGGCGTCCAGGACCCCGGCCAGGTCCACCACATATTGGCCCGGGTGCGCCGGCAGGGGCGGGGTCACCGCCCAGGCCAGGGCGGGGCTGGCCGCCAATACCCAAAATAACAGAATGCTAAGGAGCTTGCTGGGCCTACTCGATTTTAATGCCATCCACCACCTCGGCCAATTTTTCCGTGGCTCGATAAAAGCTCTCGAACAACCCGGAGATTTCCTCTTTGGAGGGTTTGCTCAGATTCTTCCTGATGGCGCTGATCTCGGCGAAGACCCCGATGTCCACGCCGGTCAAGGCAGCCAACTCTTCCCTACCCTTTTTCAGGCCGCGGGCCGGCAGCTTGCCCAGCAAGTGCAAAATCCCCCGGAACAGCGGCAGATAGCCGCGGGAATGGCGGACAATGTCCGCGGCCAGGACCTTGTGGTCCCCCATGGCGGACACATAAATCCGGCGGAGCCAGAGAAGCTTCCCTAAAAGCTCCCGCTCACACTGGAACCGAAGCTCCCTCCGGTCGATCTCAAGCCCCGCCAGCAGGTCCTCGCCATAAAGGGTGTGGTGCACCAACTTGAGGCTGAGAAATTCCAGGGGAAACACATCCACGGAACATTGGATATAGCCGGGGTCCATGACCCAGGGCGCCGCCAGCCCGGTCTTCCCGTATTTGCCGCCCAGGGGCGCCAGGAGATCCAGGAAGTCCAGGTCCATCTTGTGGAGCACGATAATGCTGTTGAGGTCCGAGACCCCCCCGAGGTAATCTTCGGTCAGGACGCTGCCCACCAGGTAAAGGGAGTGGATTTGGGGCGCCGCCCTTTCAAGGATTTCATGGAAAAAGGGAGAGATTTTCTGCTGGAGAGACGGACTTAAAGCCTCCATTTGCAAACAGGTCATCGGCTATTAACCTCCGGGTGCAGTTTAACAACAAATGGGTGAAATATCCATCTCGAGTGCTCCCCGGCCTTTATGGTCCCAGGCCCCGGCCGGGGGACCGGGGTGATGTTGATCAAGTCCGTTTCCAGATTGACAATGCCGGGAAAATGATTACTCCTAACGATAACAAATAACTGGAGGAATCGGGGAGATAACCATGAGCCTGAAAGAATACCAGGATAAGATGGACGCCCAACTGCAGGAATGGCGGGCGAAACTGGAGGAGTTGAAGGGCAGGGCCGCCAAGACCGGCGCCGAGGCCCATCAGGAAATGAATAAACAGATGGAGGCCCTGCGGCCCAAGTTGGAGGCCGCCCAGCAGAAGCTCCAGGGACTCAAGGCCGCCAGCGGCGAGGCCGCCGAAATGCTCAGGAAGAATTCGGAAAAGGCCATGGAGGAATTGAAAAAGGCCTGGGACACGGTGAAATCGAAATTCGAGCCGCCCCCGGGTCCGGGGAAACCTGGAAATCAGTGAGACCTATTCCGGTCGAGTCTCACGAAAGCTCTCCGGTTCCGACCCTTGCAGGCGCCGGGGTCCCAGGTGGGCCGCGGTCCCTCCCACCTCAAGCGGGCCAGGCCTTTTTTGCCGCAATGGCCTCGATCTCAATGGCGGCGCCCCGGGGCAGGCCAGCCACCTGGAGGGTGCTGCGGGCCGGCGGGCGCGCCGCGAAAAACTCGCCGTAAGCCCGGTTCATTTCCTGGAAATCGGCCAGGTTCGTCAGATAGACCGTGGTTTTCACCACGTCTCCCAGGGTGAGCCCCGCCGCGGCCAGGATGGCCTTGAGGTTGGCGAACACCTGGCAGGTTTGCACCACGATGTCCCCTTTCACCAGGTTCCCTTGGGCATCGAGCGGGGTCTGCCCCGAGATAAAGACAAAGGGGCCTACGGAGAGGGCCTGGGTGTAAGCCCCGATGGGGGCCGGGGCCTGGTCGGTGTCGATGACGATTTTTTTCATGATATATTTCCGTTGCTTTAAAAATTAGCCGGTCCGACAAAAATTCTTGAAGAATGGGGCCGGTTTTGCTAATGGTTAAGAAAAAACTGAGGAGATGCCAGCCATGGGCCTATGGTTGAAATGTCCGGGGTGCCAAAGCAACAATCCCCTCGATCTTAAGGTCTGCCCCAAGTGCGGCCGGTCCCTGGGTAAGCTCCCGCGGCAGGAGCGGGTTTACGTTATCGGCGCCCTAAAAACTGCGGCCCCGGAAGCCCGGCCCCCAGCCGCCCGGGCGGCGGCAGTCCCCAAGGCGCCCAAGCCCGCCAGTAAACCCCAAAAATCGCGACCCAAAAAGAGATAGGGCGATTCTTCACGATTCTTATGACATTTCCAACTACGGTTTTCTAACCCCCCTTTGAAAAAGGGGAGCAGGGGGGATTTAGAATAACCTCCTGAAATCCCCCTAAATCCCCCTTTTCCAAAGGGGGACTTTAATACCCTTGGAACTTAGTTTTCTTAATCCGCCTCCGCAAGCACTCCCAGCAGCAATTCCACCAGGTGGGGCTCAGCCCTGGCCACGGTGGCGACGATCTCCTCGATGGCGATGGGGGCCATGGCGTCCGGGAGGTTGAGGTTGCTGAGGACCGAAACCCCCAGGACCCGGAGCCCGGCGTGCACCGCCACGATGGCCTCCGGCACGGTGGACATGCCCACCGCGTCGGCGCCGAGGATTCTCAAGGCCCGGGTTTCCGCCGGGGTTTCCAGGCTGGGTCCTTTGAGCGCCGCATAGACCCCCTGGCGCAAGATCAGGCCGCGGCGCCGGGCCACCTCTGCCGCCAGGTTCCGGAGGGCTGGATCATATACCCGGCTCATATCTGGAAAACGCGGCCCCCAGGCATCAATATTTTCTCCGGCGAGCGGGTTATCCCAGAGAAAGTTGAGGTGGTCGCAGATGAGCATCAATTCCCCGGCCGCAAAAAGCGGATTGAGCCCTCCCGCGGCATTGGTGAGAACCAGAGTCGTAAGGCCCAGAGCCGCCATCAGCCGTACCGGGAAGGTGGCCTGGGCCAGGGAATAGCCTTCGTAGGCATGGACCCGGCCATGAAACACGAGGACCGGCTTCCCTGCCAGCCGCCCCCAGTAAAGGGTGCCCCGGTGGCTGGGGCTGGTGGCCCGGGGGAAGTGGGGCAGTTCCGAGTAGGGCAAAGATCCCCCGCCAACAAGCTTCTGCGGCAGGAGGCTTTGGCCGGTCCCCAGGATGAAGCCCCAGGTTGGGGTTTCCCCAAGCCGGGAAGCCACCGACCGGGCGCATTCCTCCACCTCTTCCTGGTATTTGCGGCTCAAGCGGGGCTCCTTTGAGGGCGCTGAATCTTTTTAACATAAGCCCCTTTCCTGGGTTCGTCAATACGCCCCGGCGGCCCGGGCGGCCGTTTTTCGCTTTGTCCTTGACAGTGGACCGGATTGCTTTAAATATAGAGAAGCAAACGGGGGCTGATAACCACATGTCCAGACCCAAAAAGTGCCGCTGGGTGGAGACCGAGCCGGGGGTGACCTACTTCAAGCCCCGGGGGATTCCGCTCAGGTCCTTGGAACAGATGGTGATTACCGTGGACGAACTGGAAGCCCTGCGCCTGGCCGATTTCCTGGAGATGACCCAGGAGGAAGTGGCTCGGAAAATGCAGGTTTCCCGGCCGACGGTGACCCGGATGCTGGCCCGGGCCCACCGGGCCGTGGCCGAAGCCCTGGTAAACGGCAAGGCCATTTGCATAGAAGGCGGTGATTACCAACTGGGGCTGCAGTGCGGCTCCTGCGGCCAGGGGGCCGCCTCGGCTAGCGGAGAGGCCGCCCGCCTCGATTGTTGCGCCTGCCCGGGGCCGGACGAAGGGGAAAAGGCCTAAAGGCTACTCCTAACCAAGGTCTCCCCAAAAATGCCATTCTGCGCCAAGCGAAGAATCTGGTGTCCTGTTTTTGAAATTATGTTTAATATATATTGACCCCAATAATCCTCCTCCCTGAGAGGGAAGAGGGTAGGGGATAAGGGCAAATTCTTATTTCAAGGCTTTTCTAAAGCGCTCCACCAGTCGGGGACTTTTTTAGAGATTTCGGGATTTCTATCAGGACTGGCAATCCTTTGCAGGGGGAAACAAAGGAGATGGCCGAGATCAGCACGTACAAGGAGGCCGGGGTCGATATCGACAAGGCGGACGCCTTTATCCAGAGGATCCGCCCCCTGGTCAAATCGACTTACCGCACCGGGGTCTTGGGGGAGATCGGCGCCTTCGGCGGCCTCTTTCACCTGGGGGCGGACCAATACCGGGACCCGGTGCTGGTGTCCGCCACCGACGGGGTGGGCACCAAGATCAAGATCGCCATCCTGATGGACCGCCATGACACCATCGGCATCGATCTGGTGGCCATGTGCGCCAACGACATTATCGTCCATGGCGCCACCCCCTTGTTCTTCCTGGACTATCTGGCCATGGGGAGCCTCGAGGTTGGCACCGCCACCCAGATCATCGAAGGCATCACGGTGGGTTGCCGCCAGGCCCGCTGCTCCTTGATCGGCGGGGAGACCGCGGAAATGCCGGGCCTCTACCAGACCGGAGACTACGACCTGGCCGGCTTCGTGGTGGGCGTGGTGGAGCGGGACCAGATCATCGACGGCTCCGGGATCGCGGTGGGCCACCAGCTCATCGGCCTGGGCGCCAGCGGCCTGCACAGCAACGGCTATTCCCTGGTGCGCCGGGTCCTCCTGGAAGGCCACGGCTACGGGGTGAGCGATGAGATTCCGGAGTTGGGCGGCCCCCTGGGGGAGGAACTCCTAAAGCCCACCCGCATTTACGTGGAGACGGTTCTCAACCTGCGCCGGGATTTCCCCCTTGCCGGGATTTGCCACATCACCGGCGGCGGCCTTACAGATAATCTGCCCCGCATCCTGCCCAAATCCTGCCGGGCCGTGATCCATAGCCAATCCTGGCCGGTGCCCCCCATCTTTCACCTCCTCCGCAAGCTGGGGAACATCCCGGAGGAGGAGATGCTGCGCACCTTCAACAACGGCATCGGGCTGGTCCTGGTGGTGGATAAAGACCTGGTGGCGGATGTCTTGCTGCGGCTCCAGGGCCTCAACGAGCAAGGCTTCGTTATCGGCGAAATCGCCGCCCGCAAAGACGGCGAAGCGCCGGTGGTCTATGTCTGAAGTCAAAAGGTAAAAGGTAAAAGGCAAAAAAAGGCAAAAGACAAAATTGAAAAACCGATTTTCCTTCTCGTTCCCAAGCTCCTGCTTGGGAACGGAAATTTTGTCCCAACCTCTGCTTGGGCAACGCATGGTAAAACAAAGGTAATTTCTTTCAATAATTTCTTGCCAGGCGGAGCCTGGCGAAAAAAAGGGGTTCCCAAGCAGGAGCTTGGGAACCAGAAAAGGCCCCACCTTTTATCTCCCCCCGTGCGTCCTGACGCCCCGGCCGTTTTCTAAAACCCCGCAAACCTTAAAGAAAATATTGACTTTACCCTGGCAAAGATGATAAACATTTGAGGGTTTATCTAAAACCCAGGGCTTGGATCCGGTGGTCACGGACCGAGACTCGGCGGGCGGTGCGACAACCCCCAGAGAATCGGCCGGGGGTTTTTTTTATGGAGATCATCCGCGATCCTGACGAAATGCAGGCCCTGGCCGCGGACTGGCGGGCCCGTGGACTCAGGATCGCCCTGGTGCCCACCATGGGCTATTTCCATGGGGGGCACTTAAGTCTGATGGAGTACGGCAAGACTAGCAGCGACAAGCTGGTGGTGAGCCTCTTCGTCAACCCGGCCCAATTCGGGCCCGGGGAGGATCTGGAGCGCTATCCCCGGGACCTGGATAAGGACGCGGCCCTGGCCCGGGAGGTGGGGGTGGACCTCCTCTACACCCCCGAGGCCGCGGCCATGTATCCGCCGGGCTATCAGACCTTTGTGGAGGTGGAGCAGCTCAGCCAAAGATGGTGCGGCGCCTCCCGGCCGGGGCACTTCCGGGGGGTGGCCACCGTGGTGCTGAAACTCTTTAACCAGGTGCAGCCCCACGCCGCGATCTTCGGGGAAAAGGACTACCAGCAGTTGGCGGTGATCAAGCGGCTGGCGGCTGACCTGGACCTGCCCCTGACGGTAGTGGGCCGGCCCATCGTCCGGGACCCGGACGGCTTGGCGCTTAGTTCCAGAAATGTTTATTTAAGCCGGGAGGAGCGGAGTGCTGCCCTGTGCCTGAACCAGGCGCTCAAGGCGGCCCGGCGGCTGGTGGGAAACCGGGTTAGCTCCCGGGAAGAGATTTTGCAACCGGTTAGAAAGATCATCACCCAGGCGCCTTTTACCCGTATCGACTACCTGGCCCTGGTGCACCCCGAAACCCTGGAAGAAGTGGATGCCGTCCGGGGGGAGTCCCGCCTGCTGCTGGCGGTGTGGGTGGGCCAGACCAGGCTCATTGACAATATGATGCTCAGGGAGAGCCCAGTATGTTGCGTGTAATGATGAAATCCAAGATCCACCGGGCCACCGTCACCCAAGCCGACCTCAATTATGAAGGGTCCCTCACCATCTCGGGGGAGCTGATGCGGGCCGCGGATATTTTGCCCTATGAAATGGTCCACGTCTATAACATCTCCAACGGCGAACGATTTGAAACCTACGCCCTGGAGGGCGAAGCAGACAGCGGGATCATTTGCCTGAATGGCGCCGCCGCCCGCAAGGGGGCCCCCGGAGACCTGATCATCATCACCACCTACGCCACCTATGAGGTGGCGGAGCTGCAGCGGCACGAACCCAAAGTTATCCTGGTGGACCGGCACAATCATCTGAAAGATACTACCCACGCCGAAAAACCTCTGGCAATTTTCTCCGTCCATAGTTAAAATAGTGCGGTTTAGCGCCGGGGACCCTCCGGCGTGAGCCGCTATTTTTTGGTTAAGGAGCCCATAGAGTATGGCCAGATCCTATTTATTCACCTCGGAGTCCGTTACCGAGGGGCATCCCGATAAGGTGGCGGACCAGATTTCCGACGCTATCCTGGATGCCATCCTTGCCCAAGACAAATATGCCCGGGTGGCTTGCGAAACCATGGTGACCACCGGCATGGCCATGATTGCCGGCGAGATCACCACCACTGCCCGCATCGACTATCCCGACATCGTCCGGGAGACCATCAAGGGGATAGGTTATTGCGACTCTTCCATGGGCTTCGATTGGGAGACCTGCGCGGTGCTCACCTCCATGGACCGGCAGTCTCCGGATATCGCCCAGGGGGTCGAAGGCCGCGGCCTGACGCCGGAGCAGGGCGCCGGGGACCAGGGCCTGATGTTCGGCTATGCCTCCACCTCCACCGAAAATCTGATGCCTATGCCCATCTGGTATGCCCACCGCCTGGCGGAACGCCTGGCCAAGGTGCGCAAGAACGGTTCCTTGCCCTTCCTGCGCCCGGACGGCAAGACCCAGGTCACGGTGCGCTACGAAGAAGACTTGCCCAAGAGCATCCATACGGTGGTCATCGCGGCCCAGCACGATCCCGAGGTTACCCATGACGACCTGGAAGAGGCCATTGTCGAAGAAGTGATCAAAAAGACCATCCCGGCCAACCTGCTGGTGGACACCAAATTTTTGGTCAACACCACCGGGCGGTTTGTGCAGGGGGGGCCCCTGGCGGACTGCGGCATGACCGGCCGCAAGATCATCGTGGACACTTACGGCGGCCGGGGCTACCACGGCGGCGGCGCCTTTTCCGGCAAGGATCCCACCAAGGTGGACCGCACCACCTCCTACATGCTGCGCCACGTGGCTAAAAACGTGGTGGCCGCCGGGCTGGCCAACCGTTGCGAGGTGCAGATGGCGTATTCCATCGGCCTGCCGGATCCCCTCTCCATCATGGTTTACACCGATGAAAACGCCGCCGTCCCGGAAGCCAAGCTCCTGAAGATCATCAAGGATACCTGGAGCTTCAAGCCCGCGGCCATGATCCAATACCTGGACCTGCAGCGCCCCATCTTCAAGAAGACCGCGGCTTACGGCCATTTCGGCCGCACCGACCCGGACTTCACCTGGGAATACTGCAATAAAATTGACATCTTGCGGGAAAAGGCCGGTCTGAAGGGCCCCTCCCCCAACTTTGTCTGTCACCCCATAGCCGCTGCCAAATGAGGATTACATGGACTACCACGTCAAAGATATAAATCTGGCCGATAAAGGGCTGCTGCGGGTGGAGTGGGCCCAGCAGGACATGCCGGTATTGACCGCCATCCGGGAGCGCTTTGCCCGGGAAAAGCCCCTGGCCGGCGTCAGGATCGCCGCCTGCCTCCACGTTACCACCGAAACCGGGGTCCTGGCGGCCACACTCAAGGCCGGCGGGGCCACCGTCCATGTCTGCGCCTCCAACCCGCTCAGCACCCAGGATGATGTGGCCGCCTACCTGGCCAGACATGAAGGCATTCCCACCTTCGCCATCAAGGGGGAGGACGGCGACACCTATTACCGCCATATTAACCAGGCCTTGGATCTCAAACCCCAGATGACCATGGACGACGGCGCCGACCTGGTGTTCACCGTGCATACCAAGCGCCAGGAGTTGGTCTCCGGGGTTTTCGCTGGCACCGAGGAGACCACCACCGGGGTCATCCGCCTCAAGGCCATGGCCCGGGACGGCGTGCTGCAATATCCCATCATTGCGGTGAACGACGCCATGACCAAATATCTCTTCGATAACCGCTATGGCACCGGCCAGTCCACCCTCGACGGCATCCTCCGGGCCACCAACCGCCTGATGGCCGGCAGCATCTTCGTGGTGGCGGGCTATGGCTGGTGCGGCCGGGGTCTGGCTATGCGGGCCCGGGGTCTGGGGGCCCGAGTCATCGTCACCGAGGTCAATCCCCTCAAGGCCCTGGAAGCCCTGATGGACGGCTACGAAGTGCTGCCCATGAGCCAGGCCGCCCGGGTGGGCGACGTCTTCTGCACCCTCACCGGCGATATCAACGTCATCCGGGAGGAACACTTTCTGGTCATGAAAGACGGCGCCATCCTCAGTAATTCCGGCCACTTCAACGTGGAGATCGATCTCGCCGCGCTGGGTCGCCTCAGCACCGGCCAGCGCGCCATCCGGGAGTTCGTCGAGGAATATGTCCTGAAAAATGGCAAACGCCTCTATGTTTTGGCCGAAGGCCGCCTGGTGAACCTGGCCGCCGCGGAAGGGCACCCCTCCGCGGTGATGGATATGAGCTTTGCCAACCAGGCCCTGGCCGCGGAATTCATCTCCAAGAACCATCAGAAATTCCAAAAAGAGGTCTATCCAGTGCCGGAAGAGATCGACCGGGAGATCGCCCGCATGAAATTGGCGGCCATGGAAACGGAAATCGACACCCTGACCCCGGAGCAGGAAAAATATCTGGCATCTTACGATCTCGGCACCTAAGGACGCTTTCCGGTTTCCGGTTAGAGGAATCATAGATCAGAACCCTACGGTGGCTTAAGGCAAAGGTTAGAAGTTAAAGGTATTGCCTTTTGACTTTTGCCCGCTCTCGATGCCTCCCTATCCCCGTTTCTCCCCTGAGGTCTTTCCCATGGCGGCGATCAAATTCGGCACTTCCGGGTGGCGGGGGATTATCGCCGAAGATTTCACCTTTCCCAACGCCCGCCTGGTGTGCCAGGCGATCGCCACCTACCTCCAGCAGGAGGGGATAGCCTCCCGGGGCGTGGTTATCGGCTATGACACCCGGTTTCGCTCCGAGGCCTTTGCGGCGGCCGCCGCCGAGGTGATGGCCGGCAACGGCATCACCTCTTATTTCAGTACCCGGGACTGCCCCACCCCGGTGGTGAGCTTCGCCATCCGCCAGGATGGCCGTGCCGGGGGGATCAACATCACCGCCAGCCACAACCCTCCGGAATACGGCGGTCTCAAGTTCTCGCCCCTGAGCGGCGGCCCAGCCCCGGAAGCGGTGACCCAGCCCATCGAAGCCCTGGCCAACCGTCTCCACCCCGAGGCCATCAAACTCCTTTCCCTGGGGATCGCCCGTTCCCAGGGGTTGATCATCGACCTCGACCCCCGGCAGGCATATTTTCAGCACCTGAGGACGCTGGTGGACCTCGAGGTCTTGCATAGGGGCGGCCTCAAGGTGGTGGTGGACGTCCTCTACGGCACCGGCCGGGATTATCTCGATGCCTTCCTCCGCCAGGCAGGGGTGGAGGTGGAATTGCTGCACGGCTGGCGGGACCCATATTTCGGCGGGCAGCGGCCGGAGCCCGCGGCGGCGGTCCTTAAGGAGCTGGCTGGCCGCGTGCCGGCCAGCGGGGCCCATCTGGGGCTGGCGGTGGACGCCGACGCCGACCGCTTCGGGGTGCTGGACGCCGCCGGGGAATACTGCGAACCCAACGAAATCCTGGGCCTGCTCCTTGACTATCTGATCCGCACCCGGGGCTGGGAGGGCGGCGTGGCCCGGAGCGTGGCCAGCAGCCATCTGCTGGACCGGGTGGCCCAACTCCATGGCCGGCCGGTCTTCGAGACCAAGGTGGGCTTCAAACACCTGGGGCCCTATATCGTTTCTGACCAGGCCATTATGGTGGGGGAGGAGAGCGAAGGATTCTCCATGAAGCGCCATTTGCCGGAAAAAGACGGCATTCTGGCCTGCCTGATGGTGGCGGAAATGGTGGCCAGCACCGGCAAGGGGATTCCCGAGCTGCGGGCCGATCTGTTTTCCCGGATTGGCGGTCCGGTTTTTAATCGCCGCCTCAATTTCGCCCTGACCCCGGAGGCCAAGGAGCGCCTGTTGGTGCGCCTGAAGCAGCCTCCGGCCAGGTTCGCCGGCCTCACTGTGAAACAGCACCTCACCCTGGACGGCCATAAGTATCTCCTGGAAGACGGCAGTTGGGTCTGTTTCCGCCCTTCCGGCACCGAACCGGTGGTGCGCTTTTACTTTGAAGCCTTCTCGGAGGAGGGCCTGGCCAGGCTGCGGGCTGCCGGGGAGGCCTTGCTGCGGGAAAGCTGAGGACTTAAGGGGCGGGAGTCAAATCCGCCCCACCAAAAAAATCATTCATAATCAATAAGTTACTGACAATACTTAATAGTAACTTTAAACTCAGAACTCAGAACTCGAAACTAGACACTGGGCGACCCAGCGGGTCGCCCCTACGACTCAAAACTCAAAACTCAAAACTCAAGACATGCCTGCTCTCAGCCTCCCTTACTTCATGGAAATGGCCCTGCTGATCGTGGTGTTGCTCTTTTCGGTGATTGTCCACGAGGTGGCCCACGGTTACGTGGCCCTGCTCAACGGCGACCCCACTGCCAGGATGCTGGGCCGCATCACCCTGAACCCCTTACCCCACATCGACCCGGTGGGGACCATCCTGGTGCCGGCTCTCCTCCTGTTGAGCCATACCGGTATTCTGCTGGGCTGGGCCAAACCGGTGCCGGTCAATCCCCGCAATTTCCGGAATTACCGTTGGGGCGAGGCCACCGTGAGCGCGGCCGGCCCTTTGAGCAACCTGGCCCTGGCGATGGTCTTCGCCGCCCTGCTGCATCTCGGCCTGGGCGGCCAGGGTCTCCTGAAACTGGCTTACTACGGAGTCAGCATCAACATCATCCTGGCCTTGTTCAACCTGTTCCCCATTCCGCCCCTGGACGGCTCCCACATCCTTTCCATCCTGCTGCCCCCCCGGTTGGCCCGCCTGTATCACTATCTGGAGCCGGTGGGCTTCGTCCTCATCCTGCTCCTCTTATACACCGGAGTGTTGTGGGCCATAGTCATGCCGCTGTACGAGATGATTGTCGCCTTTCTCTTGGGATAGACCAAATCCTGATCTGAAAACCCTCATTTTTATACCTCGGGCCGGGTTATCGCCGCGGTTTCCAGCGCTCTGCAAAAAACCTGCCGGATACTACTGTTAGCCACCCGAATATGCTATGATTTTAACAATGTGGCAGATTCGCAGGAAAAGCCAGGTGGGCAGCAAGCTCCTGGGGGTCACCCTGTTTTCTCTATTGGTGGCCCTGGTGGGACTGCTGCTGCTTATGCAATATCTGGCCACCCGCCAGGTCCTGGAGGGGCACCGGCAGCGGGTGGAGCTGGTGGGCCGCCTGGTGTTGGCGGAATACCAGGGGACGATTCAGCGGGTGGGACAGGCGGCGGACCTGCTGGCGGACAACCCCACTTACGGTGAACTCATGGCCGCGGGTAACGTTGAGGCCCTGCGCGTCCTGGTTACCCCGATGATGAAGGCCACCGGCCTCGATATCCTCACCATCACCGATTACCAGGGGGTGATCCAGGTCCGGGCGCATGAGCCCGGCGCCTTGGGGATCGACATCTCCAGTAACCCCCTGGTGCGGGCCGGCCTCCAGGGCAAGGAGGCCTCCCGCATGACTCCCTGGAAGGACACCATCGCTTTGATGGCCTCGGCCCCCATCCGCTATCAGGAGAAGATCGTCGGGGTGGTGCTCACCGGGGTCCTCGTCGACCGGGGATTCGTGAAGTCCCTGTCCCGACCCGGCGCCGAGGTGGCCATCTTCTATGGCAACCACCTGGTGGTCAATTCCTTTCAAGAATTGCCGGAGAGCGCCCTGAACCAACTCCGGCGCGGCAAAGACCTGGCCGCCAGCGCCAGCGGCGCGGTCGACCGCATCCAGACCCTGGCCTTGGGGAAGGAATCCTATACCGTAAACTTCCTGCCCCTGGAAGGAGAAGAGAAACCCTGGGAAAACCTCATCGTGGTAGGGGTTAACCGTCGGGAACTGGAGCCCACCCTCCTTACCCTGAAGCTGGTGATCTTCGGAGTGGGCGGCTGCGCCGCCTTGTTGGGCGGTCTCTTGAGCTTCTGGCTGTCCAAGGGGATGCGGCGCCAGATCTCCCATCTAACCGAGGGTACCCGCCGGGCGGCCCGGGCGGACCTGACCGGGGACATTCCGGTTACCAGCCGGGACGAGCTGGGGGAACTGGCCGAGTCCTTCAACACCATGACCCGGTCCTTGAGAGAGAAGACCCGCCTGCTCCAGGAGGAGCGGGACCGGATCGCCGCCAACGCCGATTTTCTGGCCATGATCGTCCATGATATCAAGGCCCCGCTTACCGGAGTGCGCCTCACCATCGAGGCCCTGGAGGACGAAACCTTGCCTCCGGAGATCCGGGACAAATTGCAAGGGATTATCGGGCGCAGCGAAGGCCTGCTGTTGCACCTGCACAACGTCCTGGACCTGAGCCGCTTCGAATCCGGCAGGTTGGTCCTGAGACCGGAAGCGGTGCCCCCGGGGTTCATCATCCAGCGGCTGCTGCATCGCTTCGCCCTCCTGGCCCAGCACCAGGGGGTGGACTTGCAGGCGCCCCCGGCGCCGGAGTTGCCTCCCCTGATGGTGGATGAACCTTCCCTGGACCGGGTCTTGTCCAATCTCCTGGTTAACGCCCTGGCCGCCACCCCGAGCGGGGGCCACATCGCGCTTTCGGCCCGGCTCCTAAATGGCCCTCAGCCCCGGGAAGTGGAGATTGTCGTGGCCGACAGCGGCTCCGGGCTGGACCCCGGGGAACAGGGGCATCTTTTTGAAAAATTCCGCCTCTCCCGGCAGAAAACGGATGGCACCGGCCTGGGACTCTATATTTGCAAGACCCTGGTGGAGGCCAACCACGGGCGTATCTGGGTGGAGAGCAGCCCAGGCCGGGGCGCTGCCTTTCACCTGGCCTTCCCCGCGGCCAGCGGCGGGGAACCCCCGGAGGCTTGATTAGCGGCCCGGCCGGGAGGGTATCTTGATGGAAAATCGGGTTATTGGCGAAACGAAGGCTGTAAGGCCCCTTGATTCTCGCCCTGGTGGGAAAGCGCCGGACAGCGCCCTGGCGGGTCCCCGAGGCCGGAGACCGTGACTGCGATGAATTCCTGCATTTTGGTGATTGACGACGACCCCTGGACCCGGGAAGCCCTGGTGGCCATTCTGCACCGGGCCGGCTACCAGGTCACCGCGTCTCCGGGATATCACCAGGAGCTGGCCGAAGGCGGCGACGCCACCGGCTACCAGGTGGCGATAGTCGATTTCCACCTTCCCATCCTCAACGGGCTGGAGGTGGCCCGCCGTCTCAAGGAACTGCAGCCGGAGTGCCGTATTCTCATGATCTCCTCGGAGCCCCCTGCCGTCGTCGACCTCGCCAGCCGGGATCCACTGGTGGACCGCTTTCTGGCCAAGCCTTTCTCCAAGGACGCCATTCTCGAGGTTATCGCCGAACTTTGCCCCACCGCCGCCGCCTGATACAGCCTCTCCTCCAGGCCGATCTCCCGGGATCGCAGCTGCCGGATCGGATTCTCGGCTTTGTGCGCCAGGAAAAGCTTTTCCGCGGCGGAGACCGGGTGTTGGTGGCGGTTTCCGGCGGCCCCGACTCCGTGGCCCTGCTGCATCTGCTGGCAGGCTGGCGGCAGGAGTTGGGACTGGAATTGGCAGTGGGCCATTTCGACCACGGCCTACGCCGTGAATCCCAGGAAGAGGCCGACTGGGTGGAAAGTCTGGCAGCTCAGCTAAAGCTGCCCATGCACCCGGGCCGGGGGGCCGTCAAGGAGCTGGCCCGCACCTCCAGGCTCTCCCTGCAGATGGCGGCCCGGAAACTGCGCCTCAGCTTTCTCCGGGAGGTTTGCACGCTTCACGGCTATCAAAAGCTGGCCCTGGGCCACACCGCCGACGATCAGGTGGAACTCTTCTTTCTGCGGCTGCTGCGGGGCGCCGGCCCCGGGGGTTTGAAGGGCATGTGGCCCGCCACCCCAGAGGGCGTCGTCCGGCCGCTCTTGGCTGTGGGCAAAGCGCCTCTGCTCGCCTGGTTGGAGGAGCAGGCTATCCCTTACCTCCGGGACCCCAGCAACCTGAGCCGCGCCTACCTGCGCAACCGGGTCCGCCTGGACCTGCTGCCGGAGTTGCTGCGCCTTTACAACCCCCGCCTCCGGGAGGCGGTCTGGCGCGGCCAGGTGCTGCTCCAGGAGGATGAGCGCCTGCTGGCCGGAGAGACGGGGCGCCTCCTGGCCCAGGTGGGGCGCTGTCCCGCCCGGGGTTTCTGCTACTTGGACCTGGGCCGGCTGCGGGCCCTGGATTACCCCTGGCAGTTGCGGGTGCTCCGGGCCGCGGCGGCCAGGGTGGCCGGGGAGGCGGAGCTCACCGCGGCCCAAACGGCTGCTCTCCTCGACCTGGCCTGGGGAGAGAAAAGCGGCGGCCTCATCTCCCTGGGGCAAGCCCGGGCGGCCCGCGCCGGCTCGGAGCTGCACCTTTTCCGGGATTTGCCGCCCGCACCAAGCGGCGCCCTGGCCCTGCCGCCGGCCCCCCAGGGAAATCTGGAGTCACCGGAAGGCTGGAACTGGACCTGGAGCAGCCGCCCTCACCCGAGCTCAGGCTTCACCCCGCCGGGGCCGCAGGCGGTGGCGCTGAACCGGGAGCGGCTCATCTGGCCGCTGGTGGTCCGGTATTTCCAGGCCGGCGACCGCTTCTGGCCTCTGGGCGCGCCGGGGCCCAGGAAACTCCAGGACTTCCTGGTGGACTGCAAGATCCCCCGCTGGCTCAGGCCCCATATTCCCCTGGTGGTGAGCGGCGGGCAGATCGTCTGGGTGGCGGGGCTGAGGACGGCCGAACCGCTGAAGGTGAGCGCTGCCGGCGACGCGATCCTGACCCTGGCGGTCAGCCCCACCCGGCCTGAAAGCCGGCGCCTCTGGGAGGTCATCCTGGACTGCCACCAGCGGCGGCTTTAGGGGAGCGGATTTTAGAAGTGGCGGGTTCAGCCCGCCCTATGAGCTGACACGACCCGCGTCTGGGATATCTTGGAGTCGTTACGAGGATTTTAATTCTATAAATGGATAATTTTTGTCTTTTAGCCAATGCATTCAGAAAGCATAGCTTTTACATCTTAGGTGCAGGAGCATCGGCACCAATTATACCGATAACTCGCGAGCAAGGCGAGCTTATGGTAAAGAGACATCTTAAATTTGGTGTGTTTTCGGCTGAGACAATTAAACTTGATCCTGGAGCCATTAGACTTCTTGGGCCATCCCGGTTCTCAGATGATCAAATTAAGCAGGAATTGATAAATCGATTGCCGTCAGGTGCCATCAGAGCAATTTCAATGCAATTAATGTCACCTTGGGATTTAAATGATCCGCCCCATCAATATATTGTATTCAACAAAGCAAAATCACCATCTGTTCTTTGGAACTATAATATTGATAGGTTGGCCAGCCGTTATTGCAAAATGAACCATATCATTCTTTATCCTCATGGTTTTTTGGATGACCGATTCACTGGTTCCAAGGAATGGGATAGAATAATTGATTATTGCCTTTTTTATCACATCGAGCCTCCAAAGATACATGGTGTGATTCTTCCCGGAAAAGAGCCTATTGGAATTAGCAGAAAAATGCAATGGGATTACGCTAAGAAGCTTTTTCCATATACTGAAGATTACCTCGTTATAATCGGATATTCTTTTGGTTTTAATGGGATAGACATTGACGATTGGGCATCGCTAATTTGTTTTAAAAATTTCCTTCATAAATATAAGAAAAAAGTATTAGTAATTGATCCGCTGAGGGCACAAGATATAGCTGAGATGCTTAGTGAAGAGGTAAAACAGAAGGAAATTTATCCAATTCCTGCTTACTGGAATTTGTTGGCATTAGCAATGTTAAAGGCTGAACGTATTAGAGCTATTTGTCCTTATATAAAAGATAATCACAAGCTGAATCTTAGCTATATTTATAATAGTATAATTGATCAAATTGGATAATTTAGAAAAAACTCGGATAATCAATGTAATTATCTAGAGGTTTAAATTGTCGGGCCCCCGACCATCTCTGCTGCTCATCAATCCCTGGATTTACGATTTCGCAGCCTATGATTTCTTTGCCCGCCCCTTGGGGCTCCTCTATCTGGCGGGCTGGCTCAGGAGCCTGGGGGCGCAGATCGACCTCCTCGATTGCCTGGATGTGGACCACTGCCGCTCCGGTCCCTTCGGCAGCGGCCGCTACCCCAAGGAGATCGTTCCCACGCCGGCGCCCCTTGCCGACGTCCCCCGGCGCTTCGGGCGCTACGGCATCGAGGAGGCGGACTTCCTGGCCCGCCTGGCCCGGATGGAGCGCCCGGGGGCCGTCCTGGTCACCTCCCTCATGACTTACTGGTATCCCGGGGTTATTGCGGCCATCCGGCTGGTCAAGGAATGCCTTCCCGGGGTGCCGGTGATCCTGGGAGGTATTTACGCCAGCCTCTGTCCGGACCACGCCCGGGCCAGGAGCGGCGCCGACCTGGTGCTGGCCGGCCCCTGGGAAACCGGGCTGCCTCCCCTGCTGGCCCGCCTGGGATTGGGCGGGCTCGCCGCCCCGCCCCCGGCCGCCCTCGATGACCTGCCTTATCCGGCTCTGGACCTCTTAAAATACCTTTCTTATATCCCCATCCTCACTTCCCGGGGCTGCCCCCTAAACTGCGACTACTGCGCTTCCCGCCTGCTGCAGCCCCGTTACCGGCGGCGCCGCCCGGAGGCGGTGGCCGCGGAGTTGGCCCACTGGCAGGATACGCAAGGGGGCCTGAGCGACGTGGCCTTCTACGACGATGCCTTGCTGTGGGGGGCAAAAGAGCACCTGGGAGTGATCCTGGAGGAGCTGGCCAGGCAGGGCCGCAGTTTCCGCTTCCATACCCCCAACGGTCTCCAGGCCGGACTCATCACCCGGGAGGTGGCCGGGATGCTCAAGCGGGCCGGGTTCGCCACCCTGCGCCTGGGGGTGGAGACCGTCGCCCTGGAAGGAGGCCGGCTGGACCGGAAACTGCGCCCCGGCGAGTTGGAGGCGGCCCTGGCCCATCTGCAGAGGCCGGCTTTGCCGCTAGCAAGATCGGCGTCTACCTACTCACCGGATTGCCGGACCAAACCGAGCTGGAGGTGGCGGCCTCCATCCGCCGGGTGCAGGAACTGGGGGCCACCCCGGTCCTGGCCCATTACTCCCCCATCCCCGGCACCAAGCTTTGGCCCCGGGCTTGCGCCTGCTCCCGTTACGACCTGGCCAGTGAGCCTTTGTGCCATAATAACTCCCTGTTCCCTTGCCAGCCGCAATTCTCCTGGACTGCCAGCACCCGCCTGAAACGGCTGGCGCGGCAGGGCGGGTTATGCTAGAGTGATTAACGGGGGCAGCCCTGTAGGGGCGGGTTTGAAACCCGCCCCTACCATCTACTAATGTCGGAACTGACTATGGGGACTTCCAGCGCCCGGCGGGGGCCAACGGGGCCCCTCTGGCGTCTGGCCAAGAGGGCGGCCAGCCGCTATTTTTCCCCTGGAAATGCAGGCCCCTTGGCCGCCCGGGAGGTTGCGGCCCGGTATGTGGCAGCCCTGGGGGAGGGGAGCGCGCCGCCGGAGGCCACCGGAGCCCTGGCGGCCTTTCGCCTGACCCGCAGGGTGGCCCAAAATCTGGGGGCCTTTTACTGCGAGGCCGCGGCCCGGGGTTGGCCGGCGGCCCTTGCTGCCTGGGGCCTCCGTGAGGCGGCCGGGGAGGAGGGAACGGAGGTTCCGGCCCAATCCCTGAGCGCCGCCCTGGAGATACCGGGAGGCGGACTGGAGCAGGCGGTGGCCCATACGGCCCTGGTGGGCCTCTTGCTCCGGCAGCCCCGCGGCGGCCGCGGTGGAGGGGTTTGGGCCCCGGTCCCGATCGCCGCCCCGGTCCTGGCCCCGGAGGCGGCCCGGCTGGTGCAGCGCTTTTTGGGGGACGCCTTCTCTCTGAGGCTGCTCCTGGACCTGGGGGAATCCCTGGAAGCTGCGGCCCCGGGCTTCTCCCCGCTCCGGCAAGGCGCCAACGAGATTAGCCGCTGGATCGAGCAGGCGGCGGCAGACCCATCTTCGGCGCCGCCGCCCCTGAATTCCCCGGAGGACTGGTTGGGCCTGCCTGGCTGGACCTGGGTTACCGGGGTGTTCCAGGGGCTGCTGCGCTGCTTGAGAGACCAGGGTTGCCCCCAAAATTTCTCTGAAAAAATTTAGATTGTGATTTCATCAGGATAGGGATTTATTAAAGAGAAATTAATTTTGCGTTATGAAAATCCTCGAAAAATCGAGGATGGGCGAGCCTCATAAAATTGACGCGAGCCTGCGGTCCCCCCTGGAAAAATAAACTATCCCGGCATCTTACCCATTCTGTGAAGGATTCCGGGGACCTCCGGAGGCTGCCGCTGCTGGCTTTCCGTCTCCCCGGACCAACCCCCGGCCCCTCCGGCTAACTTCCTTTTTCCCCCACAGTCTTTGCCCTGATGGAAAAGAAGCGGTAAAGGTAGGCAAGAGAGTCAGCTTCGCGCTTCCAGGCGCCCCGGCGCCATGGCGAGCGGCTCTGGCGGTCCGGGCCGGCGTGCAGCAGGGGCAAAAGTGCGCCCAGGCTTCCAGCCTGGAATCGGGTCGCCGGTGTGGGGTGCGTCTCACGGAGATAGCTCTCAACTTGCAGCGGTCAACTTTCAGCTAATATAGCGAAACCATGAAATTCTTGATGTAGCCGCAAGCTTTAGCTTGCGAAAGTCCTTAATAAATTGAGCGCAGGCTAAAGCCTGCGGCTACCAGGTCACGTAAATTCTGGTCTTTTGCCTTTAGCTGATAGCTAAGAAATGGCGCCTGAGACGCGCCCCACGCTTTTAACTCCTGGCAGGGGAGGGCAAACCGTGCTGGATTGGGAGCAGACCCTGGAAACCTTGCGCCGGCAAGGTTGGGGCTACGGCTTTGGCAAATGCCCTGATGGCCAAACGGGAGAGGACCTCTATCTGGTCAATCTCAGCCGGGGGGATAAGAGACTGAGTATCAGAAAGCCCAGCATCGAGGAAGCCGTGACTGTTATCAGCCAACTGGCCCAGGGGGAGTCCTGATCTGAAAATAGCGCATTTCCCACCCTCTATCAAGCCGGCCAAAATTCCCCCGAAAAGCTCCCGTTTCCCCAAACAGGGCTTGCCGGCCAAGGCCGTCGCGGTCCTGGCGCCCGGCTCGCGCTCAGGGCCGCGGGGAGACCGTTCGTTTTAATCGCCAGACCTTACCCCTTGGTAAAAAGCAAGCAATTAGGCGCTATTTGATGGTTATTTATGGCTTGTTCCCGGATATTGACAGCAAATGCTTGCCAAGGTATAAAGAATTAAAATCATCCTCCACAAGTCCGCAGCCAAGGGCATGGGGACGATTCCCATTTGGACAGCCGTTAAACCCAGCAATCTCGCGGGGCTTATGTTGAAAAAGTTCGTTTATGGACAGTCCGTAATTGCGCAAGTCCTTCCTTCTCGAACACTTTTCTTCGCCCTTGTTTGCTTGAACGCGGCAAGAAGATGAATAGACCTTTAAACGATGAGGTGAAAAATTTAAGAGACATATCTTTAGTATATGTAAATATACCTTTTTGTAAAACCAGATGCCATTTTTGTTGTTTCTCTCGGGCTTTCGGCCGTGATTTATTATCGCTAAAGAAGCTGAAAAGCTCATACATAAAAGCTCTCAAGCATGAACTTGCAGTAAAATGTTTTTATTTTACTACAAAGCACCGCGTCAATCTAAAGGCGGTCAATTTCGGAGGCGGCACTCCGACCCTGCTGGCGGCTGAGGAGTTGGTGGATCTCCTTGCTTCGATCGTGGAGTTTTTCGGTCAGAAGATCGAAGATATCAGAGATATTAGCATAGAGGCGACGCCCGATTCTTTAACGCTTTCTAAATTGAAGCAGTTGAGGAGTGCAGGATTTAACCGGATAAGTATCGGAGCCCAGACATTCCAAGAGCGCATCTTAAATAAATTAAACCGGGCCCATTCCGTCGAAGAGCTTTATAACGCTTACGGCTGGGCGCGTTTGGCGGGATTTAAGAACATCAATATCGATCTATTGTACGGTATTCCGACCCAGACCTTTGAAGATTTAAAAAATGACCTTGAAAAAGCGGTCAGCCTTGATCCGGATCATATATCTCCATCTCCCTTGATGCCGGTAAAGAGCGTGTTGTTTGAGCCGGCATATAAGAAGAAAAGTAAAACTGTAATGAAAGAAAATAGATGGGCAAGCTATGTCCACGAGTTTTTGGAGGAGAGGGGCTACCGGAATTATTTTCATAAGTATTTCTCGAAGATCGGACGGGAATCTATAACGGAATTGGTCTATTTTTACGATATTCCGCATATCGGCATAGGCGCTGGGGCTACAAGTTGGCTCGGGGAGAACCCTTCTGACATCAAATCTTATATCGCTAAACCTGTTTCGACTGGGATATTCACAAAGAATGGGTTATACAATCCGTTGAAAGTAATATTTAAGATGCTTCTTTTCCCGGAGGGTATTTATATACCGTATTTTAATGAACGATACGCGTGTGATTTAGAGGAGTTAGTGAGAAATCCAGGACTAGAGCTAGGTTCTTTTACAAAATTGGGAAATTGTTCGCCAGAGACCATAAAAGCAATTAGAGAGTGGCAAAAAGAAATGGTAATCACGATGAAGAGGTGGAAAGAGCAAGGCGCCATCGAAAAGAAAGGGGATTATCTTCGTATTACCCCATCGGCACGATTCTCCAAAGAGATGTGGGGATTGTATATGTCATCGATATAAGCGTCATCCGTGCCTTTTCGATTCCCAAGCAGGAGCTGGGGAACCAGAAAATATGACCGTGCAGCTCTATTTGCGGGTTCCGGGAGAGAAGGGCCGGCCTGCTTCCCTGGCGGGCCACCTCCATCTGGAGGGGCCGGGCGCGGCCGGCTACCCCTTCCACCACGATCTTGAGGAGATGTTTACCAGCCCCGAGCCCCCGGGGGCCGCGGCTCTGGGCTTTCTGCTGGCGGCCCTGGGGGTTTGGGCCGCGGACAAGCTCCTGCCCCGCCGGGCGGCGGCGGACGCCTGGACCCGGCAGATCGTGCTGCACCTGCCTGCCCCGAAACCCTGGAGGACGCTGTTCCCCGATCTCTCTCGCGTTCTCAACTTCCTTACCGGCGATGACTGGACCTTGAAGCCCCGGGCCGCCTGGACCGATCCGGGTTTGGCCAAGGCCCCCTGGCCCCACCCCTGGCGGCCCCAGGCGGTGGCGCTGTTCTCCGGGGGCCTCGACTCCCTGGTGGGGGCCATCGACCTGCTGGAGGCCGGAAAACGGCTGGTCCTGGTGAGCCACTACGACTTCGGCCAACTGGCCTCCATCCAGCAGGGGCTGGCCGCGGCCCTGAAACAGCGCTACGGCCCCGACCGGGTCCACCACCTGGGGGTCCGGGTGCAATTTCCCGAATCTCCCGAGCTCACCCTGCGGAGCCGGTCGCTGCTCTACCTGGCCCTGGGGCTGGCCACCGCCGCGGCCTTTGGCGGCGGCGTCCCCCTATACCTCCCGGAAAACGGCTGGGTGAGCCTCAATCCACCCCTCACCGGAAACCGCCTGGGCTCTTACAGCACCCGCACCACCCATCCTCAATTCCTTTCGCAGGTTGACTCCCTGTGGCGGCGGGCCGGTTTGGACCACCCCCTTTGGAATCCCTACCAGGAGCTGAGCAAGGGGGAGGTGCTGCTTAACTGCCGGAACCCGGGGCTGTTGCAAGAATTGTTTCCCCGGACGGTCTCCTGCGCCCGGCCGGTGGCGTCCCGCTGGCAGGGGAGGCCGGCGGGCTCCTGCGGCGGCTGCTACCCCTGCCTGATGCGCCGGGCCGCCCTGAACCGCCTGGGGTGGGACGCAGGCGGGGACTACCTGCTGGACGTGCTGGCCGCGCCGGAGAGTCTGCGCCACCGCACCCGGGGCCGGGACCTGCGGGCCTTATTGCTCGCCCTCAAGACCTGGGAAGAGTCGCCGGTGGAGATCCTGGCCCGCCTCTGGCTGGGGGAGAGCCCGGCGGCCGCGGCGGCCCGCGGCGCCCCGGCTCAAGCCGTGCTGACCCAAGGCTTTCAGGAGATCGGCCAATTTTTTCGGGATAAAGGGCCGGAGTGGATTAGGGCGTATGGGGGGTGGTAAATAACAAGAAGTTGCCCAGGCAGAGCTTGGGCCAAAAAATCCGTTCCCAAGCAGAAGCTTGGGGACGAGGATAAAATTCAAAAGCTAAAGAACAAAATTACCCCTCCCTAATTTTTTTTTGCCCCTGGCCTCCCTTTACCTGCATCGAAATTATTTGACAACCACTCTCTTTGTGTGCAAGAAAGGCATAATAGGAGGGGTATTATGAAAAAACTATTGAGCATCACGCTGGTTATCTTCATGGGATTAGCTGGGGTTACATTTGGTCAATCAGCCAATGACGCTATCAAAGCTTTAAAAAAGCTTGAGGCCAAGACAGAAACAGGAATTAATTATAAGGATTTTGCAACTGCACTTGCCGATACAAAAGTAGAAGTAGAGTCTTTTGTGAACAGCAAACAAGCTAAAAAGAAACCTGGATTGGCAGAATGTCTTAATAAAACGCTTGGTCATTATATGCTGACAAACAAAATCATGAACGAAAGAAATTTTAACCGTAGAATGGCCAGAGAGTCAGGTAACAAATATGCAGAACTTGATAGTGACGTGATAAAAACAGACTCTCCAATGGGTAAGATGCTTATGAGACAATATCCAAGAATAAAACCAGATAAAGGAATGTATTTTGTAGAAATAGTAGTTCCAGAAATATGGAAGGAGGCTTCTAACGAGCTAAAAAAATGTGATTCTTCTATGTAGCCAAGAGAGTTTAACCTATGCGTTTCAGGGGGAACAACCCATGAAAACAAGATTGTTGACTACGGTTATGTTGGTTGTTTTACTTCTTGGGTTAAACGCAATAGCGGTTCAAGCAGTAACCATCCAAGGCCCTTCCGGCCATCAAGTCATACTTTTCAAAAGCCAGGATCGAATGGATTTTGCCATCAAGCACATCGCCAGTGGTGGGTCATATATGGAGCCGGCTTATCTAAGCACTATTGCGGGCCTCGTTGACAGCGGAACCCGTTGCTCTGTTATTAAATCTACCTGGACAACGAAAAGGGTGCGGATAATGGAAGGCCCCTTCAAAGGTGTGACGGGCTGGACACCCTCTGAGATGGTAAGTCCATAGCCTTCCAAAGCATCCTCTTAAATTCCCCAGGCGGCCTGCGGGCCGCTTTTCATCTCGTTCCCAAGTTGTACTTGGGAACGAGAAAATAATCTAATGCTGCGCAGGGCGCACCCTACATGAACTTATACGGGTTGGGAGGAGGTTGTGGGGGCAAGGCAAAAGTAAAAGTAAAAAGGCAATAATTTACCTTTTGACTTTTGTCTTAACTGAAGTCCCTGGCCCTCCCCCCACTCATCCTTTCTTTACGGCTTGATGATGCGCCCCGCCTGCATCTGGGCTTCCAGGATGGAGAACATGTTGGAGACCTGGCCCACGGCCAGGCGGTCCCGGACCTTATAGAAGTCGAGGCAGGTGCCGCACACCAACAGTCCCACCCCCATTTCCTCCAGGCCCTTGAGTTCGTGGAGCACCGGGGAATCGTCCAGGGTCAGCAGCACGCCCCGGTTGTAGAAGAGCAGCTTCTGGGGCGCCTCCACCTGCACGATGGTCTGGCAGAAGGCCCGCATCAGGATGGCTCCCAGCTCCGGGTCGCCGTCGCCCATGCGGTCCGAAGCGAAGACCACCGCGGTGCTCTGGGGGGCCGGGGCCGCCTCGGGGAGAAAGCAGGTCTCCCGGGTCTGGCCGGCGGGCGGGGAGATGGTGAGATGATAGCAGGAGCCCGATGGGGCCACGGATACGGTGCAGCCCCGGCTCTGGGCGAAGCGGCTGACGTTGTCCCGGGCGGCCTCGTGGTCCACCACCACGATAAATTCCCCGGTTTCCCCCGCTTCCAGGGTCTCCTTGGTGCGGATCACCGGCCCGGGGCAGGCCAAGCCGGAGAGATCGATGATCTTTGCCATAAATTCTCCTTGCACAGGTTGGGAACGAGGAAATAAATTAATGAAAAGGTGGGCAGTGCCCACCCTACACAACTCGAAACTAAGGGCGGACACCTGGGTCCGCCCCTACCATTCGAACCCATCTCTGGTGTGAAGCTTCATAATTGCTAGGACACTTCAAACTGCCGATCTTTACCCCTCCTTTGAAAAAGAGGGTCAGGGAGGATTTAAAATAACCCCCTGAAATCCCCCTAAATCCCCCTTTTCCAAAGGGGGACTTTTATACCCCGGGAACTCAGGTTTTCAGTTGATTCAATGCCATATTGCTTACGAAGCCCGGCTCTATAATTAGCCCCGGTCTTGGCGCCTTGCTTTTCTCGAAACTCGAAACTAAGGGCGGACACCTGGGTCCGCCCCGACAATTCGAACCTGTCTCTAGCCGCCCAGGGAGATAGCCAGGGCGGTGGTGAGCTTCACCACGTCCTGGTTGGTCTTGCGCAGATGCCGGGACAAAAGCTGGGCCAGGCGCAGCAGCAGCTTCACCCCCATGGCGGCATCGTTCCGGACCAGTTCCAGGAAATCCTGCCGGTGGAGTTCCAGGAGCCGGCAGTCGCTCAGGGCAGTGACCGTGGCCGAGCGGGGATCACTTTCCAGCAGGCTCATTTCCCCGAAATAGACGCCGTCTTCGGCCTTGAGCCGGATCATCACCCGCTCCTTGGGGGTGTCTTCATCCAGCACCAGGGTGAGCTGCTTGGTGATCTCCACCTCGCCCTCGACCATGATATAGAGGGAGTCTCCCGGGTCGCCTTCATGGATGATGACCTGGCCGGCGGGGAATTCCCGGGGGCTGGTGCGGCTCAGAACCTCTTCCAGTTCCCGGTCCTCCAGGTCCTGGAAGAGGAAGATTTTCCTGAAAAAAGCCGCGTCATCGACACTCGCCATCATAACTCCGGCTTCTGGGAGGCGATGACCACCGCGAATTGCGGGAGTTCCAGGATGGTATCGCCGGGAGGATTGACCTGGTATTCCACCTTGGTGCGGCCCAGGAGATGAGTCATCCTGTTCTCGGCGAATTTGCGCCGGATGAAGTCGTCAATGGGCGAGGGCTCATCGGCCAGCAGGTCTTCCAGGCTCAGGGACCGGGCCTCGGTATAGACGGCGATCAGCAGGCTCTGGTGTTGGTCCCGCAGGTGGGCCGCCAGTTCCGCCAGGGGGCGGCCCTGGAAGTGGCTGGGGATTTCCACGGACCACAGGGTCTGGCTCTCCCCGGACAGCAGGTTGGTAAAGATCCGGTAGATGCCGGGGGAGGAGAGAGCCTGGGCCAACAGGGCGCTGTCGTATTGGCCCCGGACCAGGACATCTTCGACGCCGGCCCGCTCCAGGTAGGCGCGGTTTTCCGGGCGCAGCAGTTCCGCCATAATACGGATCTTGGGATGGAGGCCCTTGAGGGTGAGGGCGGTGAACAGGGTGCGTTGGTCTACCTGGGTTGCGGTTTCTTCCGGTTGCCGCTCGGCCAGGATAATGGCCTTGAGGGCCTCGCGGACGTTGGCCTTCAGGAGGACTTCCTCCCGGGAATATTCTCCCCGGAGATAAGCGATGGGATGGCCGGGATAACGGTCTTGCAGCCCCTCCAGCATCTCCGACGGCTGTTGGTTGACCAGGGCCATGGGGATTTCCGGGGGAAGCCGCTTGAGGAGTTGGTCCAGAAGGACATCCGCGTCTTCATGCCAGCCCAAAAGCAGGATGTGGTGGGTGGTTTTAAGAGGTTCCAAACCGCGCTCCCGGCGAAGCTTCCGTTCGATGAAGACCGAAGCCACGGTGGCCGTGACCATGGCCAGGGTCACGACTCCCCCCAGGATGACGGCGCTGCCCACCAGCCGTCCCAGGAGCGTGACCGGGACCACGTCCCCATAACCCACGGTGGTCAGGGTGACCAGGGCCCACCAGGCCCCCCGGCCGAATTGCTGCAGCCAGCTCCCATCCCGGGGCTCGGTGAGGGCGAAGCCGGTGGCCCCCAGGAGAATGATGACGACCACCGCCAGGACCAGGGCAAAGACCCTTTCCCGGCGCAGGGTCCTGATTAAATTGGCAGCATATTCTTTGACAACGGCCCCCGGAGGCTGGTTGGCCAGCCGCTGTTCCAGATTCTTCCAATAGGCAATGATACAACAAAAAACCGGATAAATAAAGGCTGGCCGCGGCGGCTCTCAAACCTGCGTCTCATCCCGGTAGAAGGAGGCGCAGGAGGTGTCCGATTCCCAGACGTTGACCCGGGAGACCCGAACGCCGTCCCGGTTCAGGACGGCCGCCAGCCGCTCGAACAGGTGGCGCGCCAGGTTTTCCGAGGAGGGATTCTGCCTCTGAAAGGCCTCCAGTTCGTTCAGATACTTATGATCGATCTCTTCCAGCAAGGCGTTGGTTCTGGCCTTGATCTGGCCGAAATCCATGAGCAGGCCGACCGAGTCCAGCTTCTCCCCCGCCAGAGTCACCTCCACTTTCCAGTTGTGGCCGTGGAGGCCCTCGCATTTGCCGCAAAAGTTTTCCAGGCGGTGCGCCGCGGCAAACTGGGTGATGACCTTTAGCTCATACATCTTGGGTGAATTTCTCCTCGAATATCACTGAGTCGGGATTCGCCGCAGAGAGCGCCTAACGCAGGATGGCAATTAGGAGATTCTCCTTTGCCCCCGCGTCCTCTCTCTCTACGGTGAGCCTGGCGCCTACCTGGGGCCTGTTTTGAGGGTGCGCAGCCGTGTCTCCATCCGGCCGATGAAGCCTCTCAAGTCGCTTTGCAGGGCCGCCAGTTCCTTGTGGTGTTTGGCGTCCAGACTCTTTAATTCTTGCAGCCAAAACTCCAGGAGGGCCGTCTCCCGCTGGCGCAGCTCCTCTTCCACCCGCTGTTTCAACTGCTTGATGATTTGAGCCTCGTCCATGGTCCACCTTACGCTAGTGTCGTTTCTCAGAAAAATCTTAACATAATATCACGGGGTTATGTAGCCGCAGGCTTCAGCCTGCGCTCATTTTTCCTAATTATTTCGCAAGCTAAAGCTTGCGGCTACAATTTAAATGCCCATGGATAATGGCATTATTTAATAAAGGTACATCTGAGACACAACACTAGTGCTACTCCAAAAGAACGCTCCCGTCAAGCCGGGGCCTGAGCTCCGTCCCACCCCGGCAGCCCGCGGCTAAAAATAGCGGATCGGCCAGCGTTGCCGCCGGGCCTGGCGTTTCAGCCGCCAGGAGGGATTTACCGCCACCGGATTGCCGATGGAGCGAAACAGGTGCTGGTCCTCTATATGGTCACCATAGGCGTAGGAGCCCTCCAGGTCCAATCCCTGGCCCAGGGCCAGCTCCGAGAGGAGGCGAGCCTTGTTTTCCCCCCGGGGGTGCAGGCCCTGGATTTGGCCGGTGAACCTGCCATTGTCCCGGCCCAGTTCGGTAGCAATCAGCCAGTCGGCCCCCAGCGCCTCTTTCAGGGGCAGCAGCAGAAAGGACAGGGAGCCGGTGAGCAGGATGACCGCATGCCCGGAGTCCCGGTGCTCCATGACGCAGGAGATCCCCCGGCGGCTCACCCGGGGAGCGATCTCCTCCTGGTAACATTGCCGGGCCAGGTTCAGGACCTCGGACACAGTCAACCCGGCCAGATAGCCCTTGTCCCGAAACCGCGCCTGGGGGTTTACGGCCAGGTGGCCCAGGTAGGCCAAGGCTTGGGGCAGGCTGAGGAGGGCATGCCGCACCAGGAAGCGAAAAAAGAGCCTTTCCGTGTATCCCTGGACCAGGGTCTGGTCCACGTCGAAAATGGCGGCTACCCGTCTCATGCGATTTCCCGGGACTCGGCCAGGAAGTTCCCTGGCAGGCTCAAGTTTATGGGGTTCGGAAATAGACGCGGCCATCCAGGAGCACGGGGACGCCCCGCACCACGCAGAGGGCTACTACCAGGAAAATAAGGACTTGATTGCCGGATTGCAAGGTCTGCATGGCCCCGGGATATTTCAGGCCCAGGGCATGAGTCAGGTAAAGGAGGCAGAAGACCACGGCCTTGGCCAGGCCATAGAAGGCCCGCATGAACCGGGAAGACACCAGGAACTTTCCCAGGGGGGAGTGCATCATGCCGAAGCCGGATTTACCCCGGGCCAGGGCCACCCCCCGGACGCCGTCCACGATGAAGGAGCGGATCAGAAAGACGATGGGCACCCAGAGAGGGACCATGGCCAGATACATGAAGGTGATCCACAGGATGTTTTCCACGGCGCGGTCCAGGGCCACGTCCAGCACTGCCCCCATCTCGGTGACCTCACGGCGGACCCGGGCCACGTAGCCGTCAAACCAGTCCAAGAGGAACAAGACGATGAGCAGCCCCACCCCGGCGAGTTGCAGGGCGAAGTTGTCGACGAACAGCAAGGCCACCAGCAGCAGCAATAGCGGCAACCGGGTCAGGGTGATCAGATTGGCGAACGAGATGGAGACGCCCATAAAGGATCTACCGGAGCAGCAGCGGTCCGCTCCTTAAGCCGCCCATGGATGACCGCCGGGAACGGCCCTTGCCCAAAAACCAGAAAACCCGCGCCCGGATTTTCGCAGAGCCTTCAAATTATCAAATAGATCAAGTGGTTTCAAGGTAATCTCGACAAGCCGCGGTTTTCCCGAAAGTGAAATACGGATTTCGATATTTCGGTTAAGATAATCACCCCCGCGGCCGAAGCAATAGGGCTATTTTGCCAGGGGTTTTTGTGGTATGTTGAATCTGGCCGAAGAGAGCGGCCCACTCCCTGAAAATCGAGGCTGGGGCGTTGATGAAGAATGAAGGCCCGGACCTTGCCGGGGCTGCCGTTTTGGGGGACCGGTATAAAATCGGCCGCCTCCTCCGGGAAGAACCCTGGGGAGCGGTGTGGCTGGCCAGGGATGCGCTCCTGGAGACGGAAGTGGCTCTCAAGGTGCTGCCCCGGGAGGCCCCGGAATGGTCGGCAGCCCAGGGTTATTACCTAAACGAAGCTGCCCTGGCTCTGAGGTTGCGCCATCCGGAAATTCTCGGCGTCTATCACCTGGAGAATTCTGCCGCTGGCCTGTTCCTGGTGCAGGAACCCTTCGCCGGGGAGAGCCTGCTGGCTCAATTCGCCGGGCGGCAGCGCTACGGCCTGCCCCAGACCCTGCGCCTGCTGGAGCGGCTTGCTCAGTCCCTGGGCCTGGCCCACCAGCGGGGCGTAGTCCATCGGAGCTTCTCGCCCCTCAATATCCTCCTTAAGGGCGAGGAGGTCAGGATCGCCAATTTCTCTTTTCCCGGACAAGAGGGCGGCCCTGTGACCACCCTGGAACTCAAGGCCTATGAGGCCCCGGAAGTGATTTACGGCGATGTCCCCTCCCCCGCCAGCAACATCTTTTCCTTAGGTGTCCTGGGCTTCCGGCTGGTGGCCGGCAGCCTCCCCTATGCCCTCACCTTCGATGAGCCTTTCCCTTACCGGCTGGAGGACCTGCCGGCGGACCTGGAGGAGATCCCCCTGTCCTTGCAAAACCTGCTGCTCCGCTGCCTGGCGGTGGACCCGGAAGAGCGCTTCCCCGAGGTGCCGGCTTTCCTGGTCCAGTTGCGCCAGTTGCGGGAATTCAAAGGCGAGGGCGCTCTCGCGGGGGAGGCCTGGACGGCAGCAGGGAGCGGGCCCCCCGGAAAAACGGCGGCGGCCCAAGTCGGGGCGCTGGTGCGCAAATATTGGCAAAGGGGCCGTCCCCAGGTCCAAAGGGTTAAGGAAGCAGCGCTGGCGGCCAGCCGCGCCTTTTTAGCATCTCCCCGGCGTCAATTGTGGGGTCTGGGGCTGGCCGGGCTGCTGCTCATCCTCATCTGGGGCGGGCTGAGACTGCACCGGGCCGCTCCCCCGGCGCTCCCGGCGGCGGTCCCGGCGGCCGCCTGGCATCCCAATCCTTCCCCCGCGGTGGGCATCCCGCCCTCAGTGGAACCAGCGGGGCCGCGCGCCGCCGCAGAACAGCCCAGCGCCGGCCGGGCCCCGGCCGGGACCCCGGGGGCCGTTAGGGTCAATGAAGAGCGCTACATGCTGGTGGCCGCCACCTTGGGCTCGCGAGATCAGGCCCGAGCCCTGGTGCAGCGCCTCGGCAAAGACCACATTAAGGCCCGGGTGGTCTCCCGGAGCAGCGGCGGCCGGACGCTTTATCAGGTTCAGGTGGGCCCGGTTACCGGGGCCAAGGCCGCCGATGATTTGGCACGGCGCCTGCAAACCCAAGAAAGGATCACTCCCAGGATTATGAAAATGACCGCCAAGACCGTAAACGATAACGCGGCCCGGACGGTGGCCAGATGAGCGCCCCGGTGCTGACCACCGATCTCCCCGGCTTTCCCCGGCGCCAGGGCAAGGTGCGGGACATCTACGACCTGGGGGACCAGTTGCTGCTGGTGGCCTCGGACCGCATCTCCGCCTTCGACGTGGTGATGAGCCAACCCATCCCGGACAAGGGCCGCATCCTCACCCGGCTCTCCGCCTTCTGGTTCCGGCTCCTGGCCCCCCTCACCCCCAATCACCTGGTCTCACTTAAGGTGGACGATTTCCCCCCGGCCTGCCGCCCCTACCGGGAGCTGTTGCAGGGCCGCACCATGCTGGCGCGCAAGTGCCGGCCCCTGCCGGTGGAATGCATCGTCCGGGGTTATTTGTCCGGCTCCGGCTGGGCCGAATACCGGCAAACCGGCGCCATCGGCGGCCTCCCTTTGCCTGCCGGCCTGGTGGAGTCCCAGCAGTTGCCGGAGCCGCTCTTTACCCCCAGCACCAAGGCCGAGCTGGGGACCCACGACGAAAACATCTCCCTGGAGCAAATGGCGGCCTCCATTGGCCCTGAGCTCACCGCCCGGGTCAAGGAGCTCAGCCTCAACCTCTACCGCCGGGCCCGGGATTGGGCCGAACCCCGGGGCATCATCATCGCCGACACCAAATTCGAATTCGGCCTGGCGGAAGGCGGCGCGCTGCTCCTCATCGACGAGGCGCTCACCCCGGACTCCTCCCGCTTCTGGCCGCAGGAGGACTACCGCCCCGGCGGCCCTCAAAAGAGCTATGACAAACAGTATCTCCGGGATTATTTGGAATCCCTGGGCTGGAACAAGAAGCCGCCGCCGCCGCCGCTGCCACCTGCGGTCATCGCCAACACCCGGGCCCGGTACCTCCAGGCCTTGCAGGCCCTGACCGGCGAAGATTTGGCTGACAGGTGATTGCTTCATAATTGCTATAAGGGTTTTTTAACCCCCCTTTGAAAAAGGGGGGCAGGGCGGATTTAAAATAACCTCCTGAAATCCCCCTAAATCCCAGTAGTGTCCGGCAGAGATTTTGCATAAAGACTTGCAAATGAAAATTGAAAAATGTAGCCGCAAGCCCTAAGCCAGAGAAGACGGGGGCAGCCCGGAGGCGCCAAAACTCCCTCTCCCCTGTGAGGGGAGAGGGATGGGGTGAGGGGTGGCTTCAAGGACGGAACACTTCCCCCTCACCCTCCCCTCTCCCCCATTGGGGGAGAGGGAGAAAACGAGAGAACTCCATAAGTTAATCAAAGAAGATTTAGGAGCATAGATTGCAACGGCAGATTAGCAAAAACCTTGCCGGACACTAGTGCCTAAATCCCCCTCTTCCAAAGGGGGACTTTAATGGCCTGGAAATGAGGATTTCGCTCGATTTTTGCCATACTATTTACGAAGACTGACAACAGGTGGTTATAGGTGAGTCTTCGGGGGAAAACCGCATGGACAACGAGAGGTTTGCACGCGGCTGGGCGAAACTGAAGGAAATCGACGGCGAGGCCGGCGAACGGGTCATAGAGAGCCTCAAGGATATTGCCCCCGATTTTGCCCGCTATCTCATCGAATTTCCCTTTGGAGACATTTATAGCCGTCCCGGTCTCGACCTGAAGTCCAGGGAGATCGCCACCGTGGCTGCACTCACGGCCCTGGGGACCGCCGCCCCCCAATTGCGGGTGCACATTCAGGCGGCCCTCAATGTGGGAGTCTCGCGGGGAGAAGTGGTGGAGACGATTATGCAAATGGCGGTCTATGCCGGCTTCCCGGCGGCGCTGAATGGCCTCTTTGCCGCTCAAGAGGTCTTTAAAGAGAGGGATGAGTCAGGGCTTGAAACTTGAGACCTCTGCGAAAAGTAGCTTTGTCATCCTGAGCAGAGGCATAAGGGTAAACAAGCAAGGGTAAAAGGGTAAAAGTTTAAGACCCGGCTCGGTATTTTGCCCTTTCGCCTTTTCCCCATTTTGTCGTCCTGAGCGAAGCGAAGGAACTAGATTCTTCGGTCGCTTCGCTCCCTCAGAATGACAAAAGTGGGGACCTTCGCAGAAGTCTCAACTTGAAGATGAGCTTGCAGATTCGGTGAGGCCGGGCCGGGCTTTTCCCCGCAATGGCGGTCTTGGCCAAGGAGGGTTTATGGGCGCAAAGGTGGACAAAATCACTGTGGACATGCAGGCGGCGCGCCTGCCCAAGGATTTAGAGCGTTACCGCGACCAGGCCCTGGAACAGGGGGCCACCCGGGCGGCGGTCATCGAGGTCCAGGAGATCCCGGTGGATGAGCGGGTGACCTTGAAGTGCCAGATACCCCGCTGCTTCGGGTACGGGGCCGGGGCCCAGTGCCCTCCCAATACCCTGAAGCCCGGCGAACTCCGGGAAATCCTGAAAAACTACCGGTGGGCGGTGCTCTTCACCCTGGACGTGCCGCCTGAGGTCATCGTCCGGGACAAGGCCACCATCAAGGAGCGGGTGGCCGCCTACCAGAAGCTCTACCAGCTGGTGAGCAAAGTTGAGTCCCTGGCCTTTTACGACGGCCATTACCTGGCCTTCGGCTTCGCGGCCGGCTCCTGCCGCCACACCTTTTGCGGCCAGCAGGAGGACTGCCAGGCCATGGGAGGCAAGCGCTGCCGCTTCTCCCTGCTGTCCAGGCCATCCATGGAGGCGGTGGGCATCGACGTCTATCAACTGGTGGCCCGCCAGGGCTGGGAGATCTACCCCATCGGCAGCGGCGCCAAACCCGGGGACATGCCCAAAGGGGTCCTGACCGGCCTGGTCATCGTGCAATGAGGCCGCGGGCCAGGTGCCCCGCCCCCCGCCCGGCCTTATTTTAAACCTGCCGCCTCGACCCGGAGAGCGGGGTCGAGGCCCGCCCCCGCAGGCCCAGCGCCTGATATTTTTTTCACAAAAAATATTTGCGCAAAATAACCAGGCGCGCTATAATGCATGCAGACAAAATTACCTCCATACATAAGTGCTTCAAAAAGGGGTTGGGTGCATAATACCCCAGGCATGGGTAAATATTTCCCAAAGACTCCCCGGGGTGATTCCCCTTAAGACTCTAACCGCCCCTAACTTGTCGAAAAGAAATGCACCTACCCGTGGCATAAATATCGCAGATCAACAATTGTTGCGGTTTTACCAAAAATTGAGATTGTGAACTAGTTCAGAAACATACTGAACCATCCTCCCGCAAGCGGTCGTCTGAGGGCTAAAAATGTCCGAAAAAGTCTTGGGGTCAGTTATGGTGGTGGGTGGCGGCATCGCCGGTATGCAAGCCTCTCTGGACTTGGCCAACTCGGGCTATTACGTCCACCTGGTGGAGAAGGGCCCGGCCATCGGCGGCACCATGGCCCAATTGGACAAGACCTTCCCCAGCAACGACTGCGCCATGTGAATTATCTCCCCCAAGCTGGTCGAGGTCGGCCGGCACAGCAACATCGAAGTCCACACCCTCACCGAATTGAAAGAGGTGGACGGGGAGCCGGGCCATCTTCGGGCCACCCTGGAAAGCGAGCCTCGCTTCATCGACCTGGACAAGTGCACCGGCTGCGGCGCCTGCCTGGAGGCCTGCCCCATCCGCTACGAAGTGCAGTTGCCGGAGGTGGCGGCGGCGGCCCAGCGCGCCTATGCCACGGCCACCGAGGAAGCGGTGGTGGCTTCGATTATCGACCGCTACCGGGAAGAACGGGGCAATCTCCTGCCCATCCTCCTGGACGTCAATCGCCATTTCAACTGGCTCCCCCGGCCGGCCCTGGAGCACGTGGCCCAAGAGCTCAAGACCCCGCTCAGCGAAATCCTGCGGGTGGCCAGCTTCTACAACGCCTTCAGCCTGGTGCCCCGGGGCCAGCACATCATCAGCGTCTGCCTGGGCACCGGCTGCTTTGTCAAGGGTTCGCCCCGCATTATCAATGAGCTGGAGCGTAAATTGGGGATCAAGCACGGCGAGACCACCGAGGATTTCCTTTTTACCCTGGAAGTGGTGCGCTGCATCGGCTGCTGCGCCCTGGCTCCCGCCATGCGGGTGGATGCAGACACCTACGGCCGCCTGGCTCCCGGCCAGGTCGGGAAAATCATCGACACCTATACCGAAACGGCAAGCCTATGAAGGTCACCAGTCTCGCCCAATTACAAGAAATCAAAAAGAAAGGCCTCAAGCTCACCTATCCCGACAAGGTCAAGATTATGGTGGGGATGGCCACCTGCGGTATCTCCGCGGGCGCGGACAAGGTCTGGAAGGCCCTGGAAGCTAAGATTGCCGAGCTCAAGCTGGACGCGGTCCTGGAGAAGACGGGCTGCATCGGTTTTTGCCAGAGGGAGCCTCTGGTGGACGTGGTCTATCCCAAGAAGGTGCGGCTGAGCTACCAGGCCATGACCCCGGCCAAGGCCGAGGCGCTGGTCGCAGCCATCAAGGCGGGCGAGATTTACCAGGATGACGTCCTGTGCCGTATCGATAAGGAAGATTTCCTCATGGAGGGGAGTTTTCGCCCTTACGCCAATCCCCATCCGCCCGACCTGCCCATGGAGGCCCTCCCCTACGAACAGGTGCCCTTCTTCAGGAAGCAGGTGAAGATCGCCCTCAGGAACTGCGGGTTCATCAATCCGGAGCGCATCGAAGAGTACATCGGCCGGGGCGGCTACACCGCCTTGCACCAGGTGCTCACCGGGATGAGCCGGGAGCAGGTAATCGGCGAAGTCAAGGAGTCGGGGCTCCGGGGCCGGGGTGGCGCCGGCTTCCCCACCGGGATGAAATGGGAATTTGCCTATAAGGAGGAGGCCGACCAGAAATACGTCATCTGCAACGCCGACGAAGGCGACCCGGGGGCCTTCATGGACCGGGGCATCCTGGAAGGAGACCCCCACGCGGTGCTGGAGGGCATGACCATCGGCGCCTACGCCGTCGGCGCCTCCGAGGGCTACATCTACTGCCGCGCGGAGTACCCCCTGGCCATCCACCGCCTGAAGATTGCCATCGCCCAGTCGGAGAATCTCGGGTTGTTAGGGGACAATATCTTTGGCAGCAGCTTTTCTTTCCGCCTGAAGATCCGGGAAGGGGCCGGCGCCTTTGTTTGCGGCGAAGAGACCTCTCTCATCGCCTCCATCGAAGGCAGGGTGGGCGAACCCCGGCCCCGGCCGCCGTTCCCGGCCCAGGAAGGCCTCTGGGGCAAACCCACCATCATCAATAATGTCAAGACCTGGTCCCACATCGCCCCCATCATCGCCCGGGGCGCCAAATGGTACGGTTCTTTCGGCACCGAGTCCAGCAAAGGCACCACGGTCTTCGCGCTGGTGGGCAAGGTGAACAACACCGGCCTGGTGGAAATCCCGCTGGGCATTACCCTCAGGGAGATGATCTTCGACATCGGCGGCGGCATTGCCGGGGGCAAGGCCTTCAAGGCGGTGCAGACCGGCGGCCCCTCCGGCGGCTGCATCCCGGAGGCGCACCTGGACACCCCGGTGGACTACGATTCTCTGGGCGCCCTGGGTTCCATCATGGGCTCCGGCGGCATGATCGTCATGGACGAGCGGGATTGCATGGTGAACGTGGCCAAATATTTCATCGACTTCACCAAGGATGAATCCTGCGGCAAGTGCACCCCCTGCCGGGAAGGCACCCTCAGGATGATGGAAATATTGGAGGATATCACCTCCGGCAACGGCCGGGAGGGGGATATCGACAAGCTGGCCAGGATGTCCGAGCTCATCAAAAAGACCTCCCTTTGCGGTCTGGGGCAGACGGCGCCCAACCCGGTGCTCTCCACCATCCGCTATTTCCGGGAGGAATACGAGGCGCATATCCTGGAGAAAAAATGCCCGGCCAAGGTCTGCAAGCCTCTGATCACCTACCAGGTGATCGCGGCTGTCTGCAACGGCTGCCAGCTCTGCCGCCTCAAATGCCCGGTGCAGGCCATCGCAGGCTCCAAGAAAAAGGTCCACCAGATCCAGCAGGATAAGTGCATCAAGTGCGGAGTCTGTTTTGACTCCTGTAAGTTTGAAGCCATCAGCGTGGAGTAGAAATGGCGTCCATTAGCCTGACCATCAATGATCGCTTGATCGAGGTTCCGGAAGGGACCACGGTATTGGAGGCGGCCCGCAAGATCGGGGTCAGTATCCCCACCCTGTGCTATTACGAAGCCATCAAGCCTTATGGCGGCTGCCGTCTCTGCCTGGTGGAGGTCACCCAGGGCAATCGCACCCAGCTCACCGCCTCCTGCACCTATCCGGTGGCCGAGGGTCTGAAGGTACTCACGGATACCGAGGAGGTGCTGGAAGGGCGCCGCCTGGTCATAGACTTATTGTGGTCCCGGTGTCCCGACGTGCCTGTGCTCCGGGAACTGGCCCAGCAACTGGGGGTTACCGAGCCCAGTTTCCCCAAGGGCGACAGCGACTGCATCCTCTGCGGCAAGTGCGTGCGGGTTTGCCACGATTTGCAGAATGTGGGAGCCATCGGCCTGATGGGCCGGGGGGGCAAACGCCAGGTAACCACCCCCTTCGGCGAATTTTCCGAGGTCTGCCGCACCTGCGGCGCCTGCTCCTTCGTCTGCCCCACCGGGCATTATCAGGATATCGGCAAGATCAGCGGCAAGATCCCCAAACCTAAATACAACGAGTTCAATTCGGGCCTAGACACCCGGGGCAATATCTACCGTCTTTACCCCCAGGCAGTCCCCAGCGCCCCGGCCATCGATGCGCAGAATTGCATCAAGATGCTGACGGGCGACTGCGGGGTCTGCGCCCAGGTATGCGCCCCCGGGGCCATCGATTACACCCAGAAGAAGCAAGAGAGCACCCTGGAGGTGGGCTCGGTCATCCTGGCCCCCGGCTTCAAACCCTTCGACCCGGCCGCCGGAGCGCTCTATGGCTACGGCAAGTATCCCAATGTGCACACCAGCCTGGAGTTCGAGCGCATCCTGAGCCCCGCCGGGCCCTTCCAGGGACACGTGCGCCGGCGCTCCGACGGCAAAGAGCCCCAAAAGATCGCCTGGATCCATTGCGTCGGCTCCCGGAGTCTCCACGAGGGGGCCAAGGCCTATTGCTCCAACTTCTGCTGCATGGCCTCCCTGAAACAGGCCATCGTGGCCCGGGAGCACCTGGGCCCGGATCTGGATATGGCCCTGTTTTACCTGGACTTGCGCACCCCCCGCAAGGACTTCGAAAAATACGCCTCCAAGATTAAGGACCAGGGGGGCCGGCTGATCCGCTCCCGGGTCCATTCCGTCAAGCCCGCCCCTAGCGACGGCGACCTGGAGATACGCTACGTCACCGAGGCCGGCAAAGTGGTCGACGAGGTCTTCGACATGGTGGTCCTCTCGGTGGGCATGGTGATGCCCCCGTCCACCCTGGAGCTGGCCCAGCGGCTCAAGGTGCCCCTGGGCCCCAACGACTTCATGGAGGCCAGTTGTTTTGCGCCGACCACCAGCTTTCGGGAGGGAATCTTTGCCTGCGGCGCCTTCACCGGGCCCAAGGACATCCCCCAGACGGTGATGGAGGGAAGCGCCGCGGCCGCCACTGCCACCCGGCACCTGGCCTCGGCCCGGGGCACCCTGATGAAAAAGAAGGAATTTCCCCCGGAAAGAGCGGTGGCCGGGGAACCGGCCCGGGTGGGGGTTTTCGTTTGCAATTGCGGCCTCAACATCGGCGGAGTGGCCGACGTCCCGGCCATCGTGGAATACGCCAAAACCCTCTCCCAGGTGGAGTACGCCCAGGCCAACCTGTTCACCTGCTCCCAGGACTCCCAGGCGCGGATGGCGGAGTTGATCCGGGAACACCAACTGAACCGGGTGGTGGTGGCGGCTTGCAGCCCCACCACGCACCAGCCCATCTTCCAGGAGATGATGCGAACCGCCGGTGTCAACAAGTACCTGTTCGAGATGGCCAATATCCGCAACCAGTGCACCTGGGTCCACCAGAAGACGCCGGAACTGGCCACCCGGAAGTGCCAGGACCTGGTGAACATGGCGGTGGCCAAGGCCCGGCTGCTCAAGCCCCTGGAGTACCTCACCGTGGGTGTCAACCCCACCGCCCTGGTGGTGGGGGGCGGGGTCTCCGGCATGACCTCGGCCCAGGCCCTGGCCGACCAGGGCTATCAGGTGCACCTGGTGGAGCGCAAGGAGGTCCTGGGAGGCAATGCCCGGAAGCTGCACACCACCTGGCGGGGCGGCCTGGTCAGGACCCGCCTGGAGGCCATGATCAAGCGGGTGCTGGACAACGACCGGATCAAGGTCCACTTCAAGGACAAGGTCACCGGCGTCTCCGGGGCGGTGGGCAACTTCACCTCCACCCTGGAGAGCGGCGAGGAAATCCATCACGGCATCGTCATTCTGTCCATCGGCGCCGAGCCCTTGCGCCCGGAAGGGATGTACCTCTATAAAGAGAATCCCAACGTCCTCCTCTCTCTGGAATTGGATGAGGAACTCGCCCTGCAGAGCGACCGGCTCAAAAATGCCAAGGCGGTGGCCTTCATCCAGTGCGTCGGCTCCCGCATTCCGGAGCGGCCCTATTGCAATAAGGTCTGCTGCGCCCACTCGGTGGAAAGCGCCATCAAGCTCAAGGTGATGAACCCGGAGATGGATGTCTTCATCCTCTTCCGGGATATGCGCACTTACGGCGAACGGGAAGTCCTCTACACCCGGGCCCGGGAACTGGGGGTGGTCTTCATCCGTTACGTCATCGCCAATCCCCCCAAGGTGGAGGAGGCCGGCGGCCGCCTCAAGATCACGGTGACCGACCAGATTATGCAGATGCCGGTTAGCCTCGAGGTGGACCTCCTCTCCCTGGCTACCGCCATCATCCCTCACAATAATGCGCCGCTGGCGGAGCTCTACAAAGTTCCCCTCAATGCCGAGGGCTTCTTCACCGAGGCCCACCCCAAGATCAGGCCGGTGGACGCCTCCACCGAGGGCATCTTTTTGGCGGGGTTGTGCCATTACCCCAAACCCATCCAGGAAACCGTGGCCGAATCCCTGGCCTGCGCCTCCCGGGCCAACACCATCCTGTCCCGGGATTACCTGGAGCTGGAATCCATCATCTCCAACCCCATCGATGAGAATTGCGACGGCTGCGCCTTCTGCGTCGACACCTGTCCCTTCAAGGCCATTACCCTCCTCGAATACATGAAGGGAGGCAGCGTCAAGAAGACGGTGGAGGTCAACGCCATGCAGTGCAAGGGCTGCGGCTCCTGCATGGCCACCTGCCCCAAGCAGGGCATATTCGTGGCCGGTTTCACCCCGGAGCAGTTGGAGGCCCAGGTGGATGCCGCCCTGGGATTGATTTAGTTTGGAGAAGTGAAGAAAAGCGGGGTGCGCCGCGCGCACCCAAAAACCCGCAGGAGCGGCCTGATCACAGGCTTATAGCCGCCGCCCCTGCAGACCACTGACAGCACAGGGATTTAGCCATGGAAGAGCAGTACGAGCCTTTAATCGTCGCCTTCTGCTGCAACTGGTGCTCTTACGCCGGGGCGGACCTGGCGGGGGTCTCCCGCCTCCAGTATCCCCCCAACGGCAGGATCATCCGGGTGATGTGCTCCGGCATGGTGCACCCCAACCTGGTCATCGGCGCCCTCACCAAGGGGGCCGACGGCGTCCTGGTATGTGGGTGACACCTGGGCGAATGTCATTACCTGGAAGGTAATAAAAAAGCCCAAACGAGAGCGGAAGGAATTGAGATGATGCTGGAGGACTTCGGACTGGAGCCCGAGCGGTTCCGGCTCGAGTGGATTGCCTCGGCGGAGGCCCAGAAGTTCGCCGAAGTGATGACGGAGATGACGGAAACCCTGCGGGCCCTGGGCCCCAGCCCGTTTAGCACTAGAGGCTAACCTGAGGCGAATCGAAGAAATCCTTATCGGCCTCTTTTAGGATGAAAAAACGGCGCAGGCTAAAGCCTGCGGCTACCAAAGAGAAAAATAGGCGGATTGATGAGCATCCCACTGGCCAAAAAAATCGAAGGCAGGAAATTCATGTGGGACGGTGGCAATTACGCCGCCGCCGAGGAGGCCCGGCAAGTCATGGAAGGCTATGCCAAAGATGGATTCGAGGTGGAGATGTTCGAGGAAGAAGGCCAGTTCCTGATCTACTCCCGCCGACTGGCGGCGGCGCAGAAGGCCGGATAACGGCGAGGGCCGGGTGAAGTGGCACCAAGTCAAAATTACCTGACTGCTGACTGCGAGAGGCTATTTATCAAGGAGGGAGAAAGATGGCGGTAAAAGTAGTGGAGGATTGGTTGAACGCCTGCTCCGGCTGTGAGATTTCCATTCTCAATATCGGAGACCGACTGTTGGACCTGTTGCCCCAGTTAGAATTTGCCCATATGACCGCCCTCGTAGATCACAAGTTCTTCGGTCAGTTGGGTGATGGGACGGCCATGGATATCCCCGAGGCCGTGGTCGGCATCGTCTCAGGCGGCGTGCGCAACGAAGAAATGAAACACGAATTAGAAGAGATTCGCAAAAAAACCAAGTTTCTCATCGCCCTGGGAAGCTGCGCCTGCTTTGGCGGCGTGCCGGCCCAGGCCAACATGTTTAAAAATGAGGAGACCTTCGATAAGGTCTTCCGCGACTGCATTACCACCACCCCGGCTGCCAACCCGGAAGACCCCAATGTGCCTAAATGGACTCCCACCTGTGCGGCGGTGGATGAAGTCGTCAAGGTGGACATCAGCATTCCCGGTTGTCCGACCCACCCCGACTGGATTGTCGAGGCCATCAGCGCCTTGCTGGCCGGCCAGACTTCCTGGAGCCTGCCGGAGCGCAGCGTCTGCGACACCTGCCCGGTCATCCGGGAACAGAAATCCGGCGGCGGCCCGGTCAAACGCTGGCTGACGAACATGGAGTTCAACCCGGAAGAGGGCCTGGAAAAGATGCGCTGCATCAACGAGCAGGGGTTCCTCTGCATGGGGCCGGTGACGCTGGCCGGCTGTGCGGGGAAAACCGATGTGCCCCGGTGTATCAAGGCCCGGACTCCCTGCCGGGGCTGCTTCGGTCCCATCCGTAAAGGGGCCCGGCCCATGGTGGACATGATTGGCGCCCTGACCTCAGTTGGGTTGGACCCCAAATCCCTGGTGGACCGGCGGGCCATGATGAACCGTTACATCGGTGGACATGGTTATCTGACGATAATCCCGGCTCGGCCGGCAAGATGAGGAGGTGAGGAGTATGGGGAAAGTCATCAATATTCAGCCCGTGACCCGTATCGAAGGCCACGCCAAGGTTTCCATCACGTTGGATGACGCGGGGAACGTCGCCGATACCAAGTTCCACGTCCAGACCTTGCGGGGCTTCGAAAAATTCTGCGAAGGCCGGCCCGTGGAGGAAATGCCCCGGACGGTATGCCACATCTGCGGCATCTGTCCCTGGGCCCATCACCTGGCCTCCAGCAAGGCAGCCGATGCCTGTTTCGGCGTAACTCCTCCCCCGGCGGCGGTGAAACTGCGCCGCTTGATGCAAAGCATCGCCTATGTCAGCGACAAGATTCTCCACTTTTATTTCCTGGCGGCCCCGGACTTCGTCATCGGCCCCGACGCCGACTACTCGGTGCGCAACGTCGTGGGCATCATTAAAGCCGCCCCGGACATTGCCAAGCAGGTGGTGCATATGCGCCACCTGGGGGCCCAAATCCTGGAGCACTTTGCCGGCCGCGCCATTCATCCCACCTTCTCCGTTCCGGGCGGGGTGAGCAAGCCCATGACCGAGGCCGACCGCCAGTATATGCTGCCCCTGGCCTCTGAGCTCCTGGAGTTCTCCAAGTTCTCCCTAAAGTTTGCCAAGGACAACGTCTTTCCCAAATATCTGGACGCCATCAAGTCCATCGGCGTCATCGAGGTGGGCTACCTGGGCACCGTGACCGACGACGGCGCCCTGGACTTCTACGACGGCAAGCTCAGGCTCATGAAGGCCGACGGCTCCTACGACGATTTCGCCTACGATCAGTACGTCGATTATATCGGCGAATTTATCGAGCCCTGGACTTACCAGAAGTTCCCCTATGCCAAGAAGTGGGGCAAACTGGACCTCTCTCTGGACCACCCCACCGGGGTTTACCGCACCAACTGCCTGGCCCGGGTCAACGTGGCCGACAAGATGGCCACCCCTCTGGCTCAGAAGGAACTGGAGGAATTCCGGGCGGCCTTCGGCCGGCCGACCCACCTTACCCTGCTGTATCATTACGCCCGGCTCATCGAGCTGCTCCAATGCGCCGAAACCACGGTGGAACTCCTGAATGACCCGGAGATCACCAGCAAGGATATCCGGGTGCCGATCACGCCCAAGGCCGGCCGGGGCATCGGCTGCGTGGAGGCCCCCCGGGGCACCCTGATCCATGACTACACCTGCGATGAACAGGGGCTGGTCACCAAGATCAACCTCATCGTGGGCACAACCCACAACAACGCCGCCATCAATATGTCGGTGAACCAGGCGGCCAAGGCGCTCATCAAGGATGGCAAGTATGACCAGGGAATCCTGAACAAGGTGGAAATGGCCGTACGCGCCTACGACCCGTGACTGAGCTGCGCCACTCACCGCCTGGATGGCGGTTTGGCCATGGAAGTCACCATCAGCGACGCGCAGGGTCAGGTAATCGAAACGCTGAAAAATTAGGCGAAAGCGTTCCAGCAGCCGCTTTCAGCGTGATATTTCGGGGCCACAGGGTATAATAGCCATATCCTGTGGCCCTGCTTTTTGGCCTGGGATTACCCGGTGCCGGCGCCGGCCGCGGGCTGCCTTAACGAAGCGGCGGCCACCACCGGCCGCGGCGCCCCAGCAACCCGTTGAGAGCTAAAAGACATGACCATGGGAATGTTCGATAAATCCGTCCTCATCTTCGGCTGCGGCAGCATCCTCTGGGGCGATGACGGCTTCGGCCCGGCGGTGATCCAGCGACTCCAGGAAAACTACCCACTGCCGGACGAGGTCCTGGCCCTGGACGTGGGCACCAGCATCCGGGATATCCTGTTTGACCTCATCTTAAGCGAGAAGAAGCCGGAACTGCTGATTATCGTCGATGCGGTGGAATACCCCGAGCGCCGGCCCGGGGAGGTCTTCGAGATACCGGTGGCGGGCATTCCTGAGCAAAAGGCCTCCGATTTCTCCCTGCACCAGTTTCCCACGGTGAACCTGCTGCAGGAACTCCAGGAACAAGGCGGTATCCAGGTAAAGATCATCGTGGGGCAGATCGAAACCATCCCCCCGGAGGTGGCGCCGGGCCTGACGCAGACCATGCAGGGGGCGGTGGTGACCGCCTGCGAGCAGATTATTGAAATCATCGCCGCGGGGGGCGCCACTCTCTCCCCCTTTGGTGGGGAGAGGGCAGGGTGAGGGGGGGGGTATTAATGGTCTTGTAGGGGCGCACCCATGTGTGCGCCCCCTGCGAAAGTGGGGGCAGTAGGTAGGGGCGGGTTTTAAACCCGCCCCTACGAAAAACCAGGCAAAGCCACCCCTCACCCGGTGCCGTCCCCTCACAGGGGAGAGGGGATTTATTTGTTTCGTTTATAATGTATGGATAATCTTTAGGTAAAAGGAGTAGGGCCATGGCGCAAAAACCCTGGGACGGACGGTTTACCGGGGAAACCGGGAAGAGCGTGGAGGATTTCACCAGCTCTCTCAGCTTCGATAAGCGCCTGTATCGCCAGGATATCGCCGGCTCGGTGGCCCATGCCCGGATGCTGGGCCGCCAGGGGATCATCCCCCGGGCCGAGGCCGAGGAGATTGTCCGGGGTCTCAATGAGATCGTGGCCGAGATCGAGGCGGGAGAGTTCCCTTTCGACCCAAGCCAGGAAGATATCCACATGGCCGTCGAGTCCCGGCTGATCGCCAAGCTGGGCGAGGTGGGGGGCAAGCTTCACACCGCCAGGAGCCGCAATGACCAGGTAGCCCTGGACCTGCGCCTCTATCTGGCCTCTGAGGTGGAGAACCTGATCGCCGCCCTGACCGGACTGCGCCGGGCCGGGGTGCGGCTGGCCCGCCGCCACCTGAACCTGATCCTGCCGGGCTACACCCACCTGCAGCGGGCCCAGCCCATCCTTCTGGCCCATCATCTGCTGGCCTACGACGAGATGTGGCGCCGGGACCTGATGCGCCTTTCCGAGGCGCAGGCCCGCATCCGGGTTTCGCCCCTGGGCGCGGCAGCCCTGGCCGGGACCGGCTTCCCCATCGACCCTCAGTTCACTGCGGACCAACTGGGGTTCCCGGAGATCTTTCGCAACAGCCTGGACGCGGTGAGCGACCGGGATTTTATCCTGGAATTCTTATCTCATGCCTCTATAATCATGATTCACCTGAGCCGCCTCTCCGAGGAACTCATCCTCTGGGCCTCCTCGGAGTTCGGCTTCGTGGCGCTGCCGGACGCGTACGCCACCGGCTCCTCCATCATGCCCCAGAAGAAGAACCCCGACGTGCCGGAACTCATCCGGGGCAAGAGCGGCCGGGTGGCCGGACACCTGATGGGCCTGCTCCTGGTCCTCAAGGGCCTGGCTTTGGCCTACAACCGGGACCTCCAGGAGGACAAGGAGGCCGTGTTCGACACCGTGGACACGGTGAAGGCCGCGGTGACCCTCATGACCGGCCTGCTCACGGAACTTACGGTGCGGCCGGAGCGGATGGCCGCCGCCCTTGAGGGTGGTTTCCTCACCGCCACCGACATGGCGGATTACCTGGTCACCAAGGGGGTGCCCTTCCGCAGCGCCCACGCCCAGGTGGGCCGGACGGTGCGCTACGCCGAGAGCCAGGGCCGGGAATTGTGGGAGCTGAGCCTTAAGGAGATTCAGGAATTCGCCCCCCTGGCCCAGGAGGAGCTGTCCGGGTGGCTGACCATCGAGCACGCCGTGTCCCGGCGGCGCTCCCCTGGGGGTACCGCCCCGGAGCGGGTGGCCGAGGCCCTGGCCCGGGCCGAAGCGGAATTGGGAATCAATCTGGATGAGCAAGAGATCTGACAGGCCCAGGCGGGACGCCTGCGCCACCGGAACTTTACCGGAAACCGAAAACCGGAAACCGAAAATCGGAACCGCCGCGGCTGCCGGTTATTTGCTGTTATCTTGCGTCCTTGCCTTGACTATCATGTGCGGAGGTTGCGGCAAGAAGTTGGCGCCCTTCGCGCCGGACCAGCTCGTGCCCCGGCCGGTACGGGAGTTTCGGCTCTCCCAGGAAGGGGACTCCCTGGTCCTGAGCTGGCTGCTGCCGAAGGTCAACCTGTTGGGGCAGCCGCTGACCCAGGTGCAAGGCTGCCGGGTCTATCGCTGCGAGGTCAGCGGGGTGTCGCCGGAGGCCGCCTGCCCCCTCAATTTCGTCCGCTATGCCGACATCGACCTGGCCTATCCCCAGCAGGGCGAGGTGCGGGGGGAGGCCTTCATCTTTCAGGACCGGGAGCTGGTCCCGGACCATCGTTATTTCTATCGGGTGGCGGCCTATGACCAGGACGGCTACCTGGGGAGCTGGTCCCCCACCTTAAGCCGCGTCTGGGGCTGGCTGCCCCGGCCCCCCCTGGACCTGCAGGCAGTCCTGGGAGATCGGGTGGTGGCCCTGCGTTGGAGCCCGGTGAGCCAGCTCACCAACGGCTCGCCGGCCAGGGATCTCACGGGTTATCTCATTTATCGCCGGGAAGGCTCCGGCGCCTGGAGCCAGATTTCGCCCGAGCCCGTCTCCCAAACCGCCTTCCAGGATGTGGCGGTTAAGAACGAGGTGGAATATACTTACAAGGTGCTGGCGGTGCGGCGCCTGGGAGGCGAGTTGCTGGCCTCCGCCGACTCCCCCCTGGTGAGCGCCAGGCCGGAGAAGCTGACGCCGCCGCCACCCCTGTCGGGTCTGCTGGCGGTGCCCACCTCCCAGGGGGTGGAGCTGCGCTGGCAGACCAGCCCCGCCCCGGACGTGGCGGGCTACCGGCTCTACCGCCGTTCCCCGGGGGAGGCCCGGGCCGGCCTTCTCGCTCCGGAGCTTTTGACCAAGCCGTACTTTGTCGATTCCGGGGTGCAGCGGGGGCAGACTTACTATTACTATGTGACCGCGGTGGACAACTCCCCCCGGGCCAACGAAAGCCTGCCTTCCGAAGAGGCGGAGATCACTTATTAACTGTTTTCTGTTTTCTGTTTTTGGAAGAGTTTTAGTCATTGGGCGGGCTGGGCCCGCCAGCCTTTTGGCGGCCAGAGGCCGCCCTATTTGGCTAAATATTGAAGAATTTTCAGAATTAATAAATATGCGAATCAGTTTGCTGAAAGCTGAAAGCTGATAGCCGAGCGCTAAGAGACCGATGCACCATTTCAACTACCAGGCCGGCGAACTCTATTGTGAAAACGTCCCGGTGCGCCTGATCGCCGCCCGGGTGGGAACCCCCTTTTATCTTTACAGCGCCGCCACCCTGGAGCACCACTTCCGGGTGTTCCAAGCCGCCTTCCAGGGCTTCCCCCATATCGTCTGCTTCGCGGTGAAGGCCAACGCCAACCTGGCCATCTTGAGGCTGCTGGCCCGCCAGGGATGCGGGGCGGACATCGTCTCCGGCGGGGAACTTCGCCGGGCCCTGGCGGCCGGGGTGGAGCCGGGGCGCATCGTCTATTCCGGGGTGGGCAAGCGCCCCGAGGAGATCCGGGCGGCCCTGAAGGCCGGCATCCTGTTGTTCAACATGGAATCCTCCCAGGAGCTGGAGGAGATCAATCGCATCGCCGGTCTCGTCAAGAAGAAGGCCCCGGTGGCCCTTAGGATCAACCCGGACATCGACCCCTGCACCCACCCCTATATCTCCACCGGGCTCAAGGAGAACAAGTTCGGCATCAATATCGAGCGGGCCCTGGAGGACTACCGCCGGGCCATGGAGCTGCCGCATCTGGAGGTGCTGGGGGTGGCCTGCCACATCGGCTCCCAGATCACCCGGGTGGCCCCCTTCGTGGAGGCCCTGGAGCGCCTCAAGGACCTGGTGGGCCGCCTCCGGGCCCAGGGCATCGCCATCCGTTACCTGGATCTGGGCGGCGGCCTGGGAATCCGCTACGACCAGGAAGAGCCCCCGGAACCCCACGAGTATGGCGGCAAACTGGTGGAGAGGCTGAAGGGGCTTCACGTCACCCTGATCCTGGAGCCCGGCCGGGTGCTGGTGGGCAACGCCGGCATCCTGGTGACCAAGGTGCTCTATACCAAGGAGAGCGAAGCCAGGCATTTCATCATCGTGGACGCGGGCATGAACGACCTGGCCCGGCCCAGCCTCTACGGCTCTTTCCATGCGGTCTGCCCGGTGGCGCAAGGCTCCCGGGCCATGCATACCGCCTCCCTGGTGGGGCCCATCTGCGAGTCCGGGGATTTCCTGGCCAAGGACCGCGAGCTGCCGGACTTCCAGCCCGGGGAGCTGGCGGCGGTGATGAGCGCCGGCGCCTATGGCTTTTCCATGAGTTCCAACTACAACGCCCGGCCCCGGGTTCCGGAAATCTTGGTGCAGGATGGCGAATTTTATGTTATCAGGAAACGGGAGACTTATCGGCAGCTTACCTGGGGCGAGTCCATCCCGGAGTTTTTGAAATAGTGGGTAAAAGTCATTCATCCTGTCATCCTGAGGGAGCGTCTATTTCCCAGGAAACCGAATCGCCAGAAAATCCCCCTAAATCCCCCTTTTGCAAAGGGGGACTTAAAGTACGCATCCCGGTATTCCCCCCTTGGTAAAAGGGGGGTAGGGGGGGATTTTAGGTTACAGGACTATGGGCGTGGAAAACCGGCAGCATATCCATTTTTATAAAATGCACGGCGGGGGCAACGACTTCGTCCTCATCGACCACCGGGCCGGGTTTATTCCCGAGGCGGAACAGCCCGCCCTGGCTCGCCGGCTCTGCCACCGCCAGCTGGGGGTGGGGGCCGATGGCCTCATCCTCATTGAGGCATCAAGAGCGGCCAACTTCCGCTGGCGTTTCTACAACGCCGACGGCTCCGAGCCGGAGATGTGCGGCAACGGCGGGCGCTGCGCGGCGCGCTTTGCGGTGCTCTTAGGCATCGCCCCGGAAACCCTGTCCTTTGAGACCCTCTCCGGGGTCATCCACGCCGAGGTCCGGGGCCGCCGGGTCAAGCTGGCCCTGACCGGGGTGGGGGACTTCCGGCTCAACCAGACCATCCCCCTGGAGGAGGCCGACGTCATCGGCCATTTTGTGCGGGTGGGGGTGCCCCACCTGGTGGTGCCGGTGGACGACCTGGAGGCAGCCGCGGTGACCGAGTGGGGCCGGCTGCTCCGCTTCCATCCGATGTTTCAGCCCGCGGGCACCAACGTCTCGTTTGTCCGCTTCACGGGGCCCCAGAACCTCTCCATCCGCACCTACGAGCGCGGGGTGGAAGACGAAACCCTGGCCTGCGGCACCGGTTCGGTGGCCGCCGCCCTGGTGGGGGCCTGCCTGGGGCGGCTGACTTCGCCGGTTGCAGTCCTGACCCGGGGCGGGGAAATTCTCAATGTGTTCTTTCACTCCCAATCCGGGGCTTGCCGCGAGGTTTACCTGGAAGGCGACGCCCTGGTGGTTTATCAGGGCGAACTCTGGTTAGAGGAACTCAAGTAAGGAGGTTCTACATGCTTAAAGGAGCCATCACCGCCCTCGTCACCCCTTTCAAGAATGGCCGGATCGATGAAGAGGCCTACCGGGCCCTGATCGAGCGCCAGATCGGCGCCGGGATCCATGGACTCGTCCCCTGCGGCACCACCGGCGAGTCTCCCACCCTTTCCCATGCCGAACACAAGCAGGTCGTTTCGATCTGTATCGACCAGGTGAAAAAACGGGTCCCGGTGGTCGCCGGCGCCGGCTCCAACAGCACCGCCGAGTCCCTGGAACTGACCCAGCACGTCCAGGACGCCGGCGCCGATTTTGCCCTGATCATCACCCCGTATTATAACAAACCGACTCAGGAAGGCCTGTACCAGCATTATAAAACCATCGCCTCTAAGACCAGGATTCCCATCGTGGTTTACAACGTGCCGGGCCGCACCAGCCTCAACCTGCTGCCGGAGACCATGGCCCGGCTCTCCGAGCTCCCGAATATCGTGGGCCTCAAAGACGCCACCGGGGACTTGAAACAGGGCGCCAAGACCCTGGAGCTGTGCGGCGATAAAATCACGGTGCTCTCCGGCGATGACTTCACCACGCTTCCCCTGCTGGCCATCGGCGGCCAGGGGGTGATCTCGGTGGTTTCCAACGCGGCCCCCGGGGATATGGCCGGGATGTGCAACGCCTTCTTTAAAGGCGACCTGTCCGCCGCCCGCAAACTCCACTTCAAGATGTGGCCGCTGATGGAAGCCATGTTTTACGAGACCAGCCCCACGCCGGTGAAGACCGCCCTGAAGATGATGGGCCAGATCACTGGCGAGGTGCGGCAGCCCCTGTGCCCGCTTTCCCAGGCCAACGAGGCCAGGCTGCGCCAGGTGATGCAGGATTATGGGCTAATTAAATAGTCGTATGGATTAATTAAATAGTGGTTTGGGGATTGGGGGGAGGGCAGGAAAGTGAGCAGTAAGCAGTAAGCCGTTATCTTTTCCTGCTCACTGCTCGCGGCTCACTGCTCACTGTTAACGATTCAGCCCTTCCTCAACCCGTTGGAGGTTAGTATGATCAAGGCCATCGTTTCCGGCGCCGCGGGACGCATGGGCGGCCGGATCATTCACCTGTTGGAGGCGGAGGCGGGGATCACCCTGGCCGGCGCCTGCGAGCAGCCGGATCAGGCCGCGGTGGGCAAAGACGTGGGCGAGGTGGTGGGCTTGCCGCCCAAGGGCCTCCGGGTGGCGGGCTCCCTGGCCGAAGTCCTCCCGCAGGGGGATCTGGTCATCGAGTTCACCCACCCCGAGCCGTCGCTCCATCATCTGCGGGAGGTGGCGGCTGCCGGCAAGGCCATGGTCCTGGGAACCACCGGGTTTTCCCCGGCCCAGGTGGCCGAGATCCACGCCCTGGGGGCCCGGACCCGTCTGGTGTTCGCCCCCAACATGAGCGTCGGGGTGAACCTGATGTTCAAGGTGGTGGCCGACGTTGCCCGGGTGCTGGCGGAGGGCTACGACGTGGAGATCGTCGAGGCCCACCACCGCCTGAAAAAGGACGCGCCCAGCGGCACCGCCCTGAAGCTGGCCCAGGTCATCGCCCATGCCCTGGACCGGGACCTGGATAAGGTCGGGGTCTATGCCCGCCACGGCATCATCGGCGAACGCCGTCCGGAGGAGATCGGCATCCAGACCGTACGGGCCGGGGATATCGTCGGGGAACACACCGTGCTCTTCGGGGGCATTGGCGAGAGGTTGGAGATCACCCACCGGGCCCACAGCCGGGACAACTTCGCCCGGGGGGCGCTCCGGGCCGCCCACTGGGTGGTGGCCCAGCCGCCGGCCTGCTACGACATGCAAGACGTCTTGGGGTTGAAGTGATTAAGGCAATGGCTAGCTGTCAATCTCTCTGGCGCTCCCATTAATAAATAATCTTTAAAGGGGTTCAAAACAACATGCGCATCGTACGCTTTGAGTTGCAGGGCCGGACGGGGTACGGCATCATTGAAGGCGAAAAGATTTCGGTCTTGTGGGGCGCCCCCTATGATGGCGGTTGGGCCAAGACCACCGGGGAGGTGCTCTCCCTGCCGGAGGTGACGCTGCTGGCGCCCTGCGAACCCAGCAAGATCGTGGCCGTGGGGATCAACTACCGGGACCACTCCGCGGAGACCGGCTACGCCGTGCCCCCCGAACCGCTGCTGTTTATGAAGCCCAGCACTGCGGTGATCGGGCCGGACGCGGAAATCGTCTATCCCGAGATGAGCCAGCGGGTCGATTACGAGGCGGAGCTGGCGGTGGTCATCGGCAAGACCGCCCACCACGTCCGGGAGCAGGACTTCCGGGAGTACGTGCTGGGTTATACCTGCTGCAACGACGTCACCGCCCGGGATTTGCAAAGGAAAGACGGCCAGTTCACCCGCTCCAAGGGGTTCGATACCTTCGCCCCCCTGGGGCCCTGGATCGAAACGGAGATCAAGGACCCGGATAAGCTGACGGTGGAATCCTACCTGAACGGGGAGCGCCGCCAGCACGGGAACACCGGCGACATGGTCTTCGGGGTGGCCACCCTGGTCTCCTACATCTCCCGGATCATGACGCTGCTGCCGGGCGACGTGATCGCCACCGGCACCCCCGCGGGCATCGGCCCCATGCAGCCCGGCGACGTGGTGGAGGTGAAGATAGAAGGCATCGGCACCTTGCGCAACCGTCTGGTATCATAAATTAATAATTGCAACGACATTACAAAAAGGGGTTTTTCCCCCCCCCTTTGAAAAAGGGGGGTAGGGGGGATTTAAAAGAACCTCCTGAAATCCCCCTAAATCCCCCTTTTCCAAAGGGGGACTTGAATACCCTTGGGACTCAGGTTTTTTTACAGAAAGTGGTGGGCAGTGCCCACCCTACATAAGTATTTGATTTAATCTCATCCTATTTACCAAGTGGAACAATAGCGGCCAGGAGGAAAGTGGAGTAGATGACCGATTTTTTCAAAGCGGCGGCCCGCCTGAACCTGATCCCGCCTTATCTCTTCAAGGCGATTGACGACAAGAAGGCCGAGATCAAGGCCCGGGGCGTGGACATCATCGACCTGGGGGTGGGCGATCCGGACCTTCCCACCCCGCGCTTCATCGTGGAAAGGCTGAGGGAGGCGGCCCAGGACCCCGCTACCCACCGCTACCCGGCCTATTCCGGCATGAATCTCTTCCGGGAGGCGGTGGCCCGCTGGTATGGCAACCGGTTCGGGGTGGACCTGGACCCGCAGAGCGAGGTCCTTACCCTCATCGGCTCCAAGGAGGGGATTGCCCATTTACCCTTGGGGATCAACGACCCTGGAGACCTCAACCTGATGACCACCCCGGCCTATCCGGTGTACCAGATAGGCACCCTGTTGGCCGGGGGGTCTTGCCATTTCCTGCCCCTGACCCGGGAAAACGGCTTCCTGCCGGACCTTAACGCCATCCCGCCCCAGGTGGCCCGGGACGCCAAGGCGTTTTTCTTCAACTACCCCAATAACCCCACGGCCGCGGTGGCGGACCTCGATTTCTTCGCCAGGGTGGCGGCCTTCTGCCGGGAGCATCGGATCATTGCGGTACATGACGCGGCCTACACCGAACTCGCCTTCGACGGTTTTAAGCCCCCCAGTTTTTTAGAGGCGCCCGGGGCCAGGGACGTGGGCATCGAGTTCCATTCCCTCTCCAAGACCTACAACATGACCGGCTGGCGCCTGGGCATGGCGGTGGGCTCGGCCGCGGTGCTGGCGGCCCTGGGCAAGGTCAAGAGCAACATCGACTCCGGGGTCTTCGACGCCATTCAGTGGGCGGGCATTGCCGCCCTCGATTCGGACCAAAGCTGCGTCCGGGAAAACTGCGCCATCCTCCAGGAGCGCCGGGACCTCCTGGTGGGAGGCCTGAAAAAGCTGGGCTACGACCTGGATCCCCCCAAGGCCACCTTCTACGTCTGGCTGCCGGCGCCGCCGGGCCTGACCTCACTGGAGTTCACCACCCACCTGCTGGAGAGAACGGGCATCGTCACCATCCCGGGCCACGGCCTGGGCGCCCCCGGCGAGGGTTACGTGCGGCTGGCCCTGACCGTTCCCAAGGAGCGCCTCGAAGAAGCCCTGGCGCGGCTCAAGAAGATCGGTTAAGGAAAGAAAGCTCTTGACGGAGGAACCGGCGCCCTGGCCGCCGTCCGGCGGGGGCGCGGCTTCCCATCATAGACGGCGCTTGAGAAGCGCCCTTAGTATTTTGCGAGATATTATCCGGATTCAATGAGCAGAGACCCCTCCAGGAAGACCTGGTTTGAGCGCCATTCCCGCAAGGTGATCTTTCTCGTGGTCTTACTGGCCGTCTGCGGCCTGGGGCTGCTGACCGAAAAGATCCTGGCCTTCAGGGCCGGCCCGTTTTCACATCCCCTGGGGGTGAAACGATTTATCAAGTTGCGGGAATTTGAGCCGGGTTACGCCGAGGTGCTCCTCCCCAGCCCCCAGGCCATGACCCAATCCGACACCCTGGTGCGGCGGCCTTATGTCATCCGGGTGGATGAAGACGGCTTCATCATGCCTGCCAGGGTTCATGAGCACCCGGACCTGACCCTGGTTTTTTTGGGGGGCTCCACCACCGAAGACATCTATGACGATGAGAACAACCGTTTCCCTTATCTGGTCGGCCGCTTGCTGGAAGGGAGCACCGGGCTCCGGGTGAATTCCTACAATGCCGCCAAGAGCGGCAACGATTCCCTGCACTCCCTGGACGTCCTCCTGAACAAGGTGCTGCCTCTCAAACCCGATCTGGTGGTGATGATGCATAATATCAATGACCTGAGCATCCTGCTCCTGGAAAAGAGCTACTGGAACAAGAACCCGTACAGGTCGCCCCTTATCGAGGAAAAGCCCGATTGGCGGACGGTGGGCAAGAATCTGCAGACAACCTTCCAGTTGGCCCGGGACCTGGTGATCCCCAATCTCTACGCCGCCTTGCATCGCTTGCTGCATGCCCAGGGCCAATCCCAGACCGATGAATTCCAGGCGGTCCGGGGCCAAAAAATCGAGGTGGATCAAGACGTTCTGGTGCGGGAATTCACATACAACCTCCAGACCTTCATCAATATCTGCCGGGCCCGGGGGATAACCCCAGTTCTGATGACCATGCCCAGCCGCCTGAAGGAGGATCCCGACCCGTTGATCCGCAGGCTGATGCAGCGCCTGGAGGAACAGAACGGCATAACTTACCGGGATTTCAAGGGGGCCTTCGACCGTTTCAACCAGACCATCCGGGAGGTGGCGGGCCAAAACCGGGTGGACCTGGTGGATCTGGCCCAGGAAATCCCCCAGGAAAAAGAATACATGTCGGACGTGGTCCATTTCAACCCGGCGGGTTCCCGGCTGGTGGCCCAAAAGATCGCCGCCGGCCTGTCGCCGCTGCTGGCGTCTATTCAGAAAAGGCCGGCAGGCCGCTAAGCGCAGGGTGATCCAGTGGTGTCCGGCAAGGTTTTTGCAATTAGGCAGGCAGTGGAAAATGTTTTTGACTCGGGAATGGACCTTAGCTAATTATTTGAAGGAATCTAAGAACCTTTCCCTGCTATCCTCGGCCAGGGACGACCCGATCACAGGCTGGAAGCCTGTGCCACTGTCGCCCCTACATATCCAATAGAATTTACAAACTAGTTCCCTCTCCCCCTTTGGGGGTGAGGGGGGTTTGAGTGGTCTTGTAGGGGCGCACCCATGTGTGCGCCCCCTATGAAAGTGTGGGCAGTGTAGGGGCGGGTTTTAAACCCGTCCCTACAGGGCGGACACCTGGGTCCGCCCCTACGAAAAACCATGCGAAGCCACCCCTCACCCCAACCCTCTCCCCTCGAAGGGGAGAGGGGGTTTAGTGGCATCGATAAAATATGTTGATATCGCTGAAAATAAAATGGCATAGGGTCTAACTGCGAGTTAATGTAATCTTCTCCATGCAATTTTGTTGCCGGACACTACTGAGGCGATCCCCTTGTCATGTTTCAGATTTTGGTCTAATAAATAAGGCGGTGAGCTAATGTCCCTGGGATTTGCCGCCATCACCGAGGCCAAGCCGGTCATCGCCTTTATCGGCCTGGGGTCCAACCTGGAGGATCCTGCGGCCCAGGTGCGCCGGGCTCTGACGGGGCTGGCCGCCCTTGACGAGGTGGAGCTGGTGCGGGTCTCGGGCTTTTATCTGGCCCCGCCCCTGGGGCCGGAGAATCAGCCCTGGTATGTAAACGCGGTGGCCCAGGTGCGCACCCGCTTGACTGCAGAGGAACTCCTGCGGGTCCTGGCCCGGCTGGAAGCCGCCCTGGGCCGGGTCCGGGGAGAGCGCTGGGGACCGCGGCTGATTGACCTGGACCTGCTGCTGTACGACGGCGAGATCTCCTGCACTCCGGAGCTGGTCCTGCCCCATCCGGAGATGCACCGGCGGGTCTTTGTCCTGGTGCCCCTCGCCGAGATCGCCCCGGACGCCTGGCACCCGGGGCTCCAGAAGAGCGCCGCCCGGCTCCTGGCGGAGCTTGCGCCTGCGGCGCGGCAGGCGGTAAAACCCATTGCGTTTGAGGATAGGAGGCCATGCCCCGTCTATTAAGTGGTTTAATCCTGGGCTATCTGGTTTACTGGGTTGTTCGTAAAGTGGCCCAATCCCTGGGCCTGTGGCCCCAGGCGCAACGGCCGGTGGCCAAGAGAGAGGAACCGGATGTGCTGGTCCAGGACCCGGTCTGCCAGACTTTCATCCCCCGCAGGGAGGCTTTGAAGGCGGAAAAGGACGGGAAAGTCTATTTTTTCTGTTCCGAGGGCTGTTTAAAGCGTTTCCAACGTAGTGGCAGGGATTAACTTTTATGATATGTTAAAAAGTCATCATGAAATTCTTCATCGACACCGCTGACCTGGAAGAGATTCGCGAGGCCCACGCCCTGGGACTGGTGGACGGGGTAACCACCAACCCCAGCTTATGCGCCCAGGCCGGGATCAAAACCGATAAACAGTTTGAAAAACTCATCAGCCAAATCTGCGAATTGGTCCAGGGGCCGGTGAGCGCCGAAGTGACGGCCACTGATGAAGCGGGCATGCTCCGGCAAGCCCGTCACCTGGCCAAGATCCACCAATGGGTGGCGGTGAAGATCCCCATGACCGCCGACGGCCTCAAGGCCACCCGCCTCCTGGCGGCTGAGGGCGTCAGGGTCAACGTCACCCTGATCTTCCAGCCCCTCCAGGCCATGCTGGCCGCCAAGGCGGGAGCCGCCTATGTCAGTCCCTTCATCGGCCGTCTGGATGACATCGGCCACCGGGGCATGGAAATCGTGGAGCAGACCGTAACCATCTTCGAAAATTACGGGTTCGACACCGAGATCATCGTGGCCTCGGTGCGCCATCCCCTGCACGTCCTGGAAGGCGCCCTGGCAGGCGCCGATATCGCCACCATCCCTTTCGGGGTGCTGATGCGTCTGCTGAAACACCCCTTGACGGATGCGGGATTGAAAAAGTTCCTGGAGGATTGGGAAAAGGATAGCAAGTCCTGAGCCCCTTGGCTCGCGGGAAGAACCCTTTTGCAGGGCCGCACCAATATGGTGACCGGCCGGAAATATATGCGGGCGCGCCCTGAGGTGCGCCCCATCACGCTTATTTGAGATGAACCAGTCAGAGACCAACATTTGGAGCACCCCCAACCTGCTCACCGGCACGCGCATTGCCGTGATCCCATTGGTGGTGGTCCTTTTGCTGTTCCCGGGGCGGCTGCCCAGCTTCCTGGCGGGCTTCTGTTTTCTACTGGCCGGGGCCACCGATTTTCTGGATGGCTACCTGGCCCGGCGCCATTCCCAGGTGAGCCGTTTCGGCAAATTCCTGGACCCGCTGGCGGACAAGCTGCTGGTCTCCGCGGCCCTCATCATGCTCATTCCTCTGGGCCGGGTGCCGGCCTGGATAGCCTTTCTCATCGTGGGCCGGGAGCTGACGGTCACGGGGTTAAGGGGTCTGGCCGCCGCCGAGGGCATCATCCTGGCCGCGGATCGCTGGGGCAAGACCAAAACCGCCCTGCAAATGGCGGCCTTAACCGCGCTCATATTCCACTACCCCTTTCTGTCCATCAACTTCCAATCACTGGGCCTGATCCTGCTTTGGATGGCCCTTATCGTCACCCTGGTTTCCGGAATCAGCTATTTCCTGGCCTTCTTCGGTCAACAACTGGAAGGCCGCCATCCTGACAACGAAGGCTCTTGAGGAGCACCTTAACGGAGGACGACATTGGCCAGACATCTTTCCGCCCTGAAACGGGCCCGACAGAATGAAAAACGGCGGCTGCGCAACCAGGGCCGCAAGACCCGGGTGAAACACGTGGTGCGGGAGGTGCGCGCTGCGGCGGCTCAAAAAAATCTGGAAGCCGCGGAGGCCGCCCTGAAAATGGCCGTGCCCACCATCGCCAGGGTGGCCGGCAAGGGCGGCCTCCATTGGCGCAGCGCCGCCCGCAAGATCTCCCGCCTCACCCGGATGGTCCAGGGCCTGCAAGGCGCCTAAGAAAGTTCAAGGTTCAAAGTTCAAAGTTCAAAGTCAAAAGCCGGCTTTAACCTTGAACTTTGAACCTTGAACTCCTTCTCACCCCGGACCCATCTTCAACAAGGCCCACTCCAGCCACAGCCGCGGCGGGCCGCCGCTGGTCTTCAGTTGCCAGTCGATCTGATTCAAGAGAGATAGATGGGAGCGCAGGGCCGCCTCCGAAAAGCGGGTGGCTTGCTGCGCCAGCTTTTTCAGGGCATTCGGCGGCACGTTTACGTGCCTCTGGTAGGCGGCGGCCGCGGGCCCCCCTTCTTTGAAGGAGAGCAGCAGGCGCAATTGCCGGGCCAGCATCACCAGGATCTTGGGCGGCACCTCTCCCAGGTCCAGAAGCTGGCCCAGGGCGTTCAGGCGCTTGTGGACCCCGGGCTCTCCCAGGGCCTCCACCAGGGCAAAGATATTGTGGGTGCGGCTGTGGGTGGCCAGTTGGTTCACCAGGTTGGGGGTCAGGGACTTTTCGGCGCCGGCGTATAGAGCCAGCTTCTCCAGCTCCTGGATCAGTTCCGCCAGGTTGTCTCCTACGACCTCCACCAGACGCTGGGCCGCAGCCAGGGTCAGGGTCTTCCCCAAACTGGCGGCCTCCCGGGTCAGCCATTGGTAAAGCTCCGCCTCCTTCGGGCGGAAAAACCCGAGAGCCTCCTCCTGCCGCTGCAAGCGCTGCCAGACGGGATTTCTCTCCCAGTCCCTGGACTTGGCTCCCTCGGCCAGGAGCACCACCCAGGCCCGGGGCGCCGGGTGGTCCAGGTAGGCGTTGACGGCCTCCAGGGCCGCGGCGTTGAGAGCCAGCCGGCGTAGCACCAGGAGTTGTCCCGGACCCCACAGGGAGGCTTCCCGGGATTCGGCCAGGAACTCAGGCAGCCCATATTTCTTCCCAACTCTCTTTGGGGTATGGGAGAATGCCGCTGGGGTTTCGGGCAACTCGGGCAGCTCCACCTCCTGAACCTCCTGGGCATCCCGCAACACCCGCACCGGAGCCTCGCCCCAGCGGTCCTGGAGGCCCTCCTGCAGCCGTTCCAGGGCCCGGAGCATGAGGAACTCCTCATTCCCATAAAACAGGTAGAGGGGCTTAATGGACTGGTGCTTCAGGTGGCGTTCCAATGATGGATGTGACATGGGCTAACATCCAGGGTGGGCACTGCCCACCATTAAACGAAAACCATTGATCCCCGGCGGCCGGCGCCCACTATAGGCAACGGCTTCTAACCCACTCCTAAAGCACCAACAACACCTTGTTCAGGACCCGCTGGGCCATGTTGGCCGCGGCCCGGCGCAGGCCCTCGGCCTTGGTGACCTCCCCGGCCTGGTAGCTGGGGTCCACCACGTAGTCCGACTCCAGTATCTGGGTATCTTTCCAGAGCACCTTGCCGTTGTCCCGCTGCTTCAGGGTCAGCTCCACCCGCACTATCACCCGCCGCACCGTGGACAGGGTGACGCTGGAATAGGCAACCGACATGTTGTCCACCGACTGGACCTTGCCGTCCAGGACCAGGTCGGCCTGATCCTCATAGGGGGTAACCTTGACCGCCCGGGTCTCGGAAAAGGTGCGGATCAGGGCGTTGGCCATTATGGCTTCCAGTCCCACCTCGGTGGAGCGGTTGGTAAACAAGGGCACGGCCAGGGTGCGGGTGACGCCGCCCATGGGTTCGGCCCCCAGGGGATGATAACCGCAGCCGCTGAGGAGCAGCAACGGCAGCAGGAGAAGAAGCCAACCGCGACCCGTTTTCATTGAGGAATCCTCAGGTGACGATATTGATCAGGACGATTCGGTTCAGTTTATCTTTAACCGGCACCACCCGCCGCGGGGCCGGGCCCTGCAGCCATTTCTGGATGGCGGGGTCAGCCAGGGCCATATCGGTGATCTCTGCCGGGGTGGCCGTGACCGGGGCCACCAGCCGGCTTCTCACCTTGCCGTTGACCTGGACCACCAGGGTGCAGGCGCACTCCTCCAGGGCCCCCGCCTGGGCCTCCGGCCAGCAGCATTGTTGCAGGGAAGTCTGGTGTCCCAGGGCCTGCCACAGCTCCTCAGCCAGGTGGGGCACCATGGGATTGAGCAGCAAAATGATGGCCTCCACTGCCTCCCGGAATACTTCCCGGGCCGCAGTATCCCGGGGCAGGTTCTCGGCCGCCAGGTAAAAGGCGTTGATCAGCTCCATCACCGCGGCGATGGCGGTGTTGAAGTGGAAGGAGTCTTCGATGTCGTCGCTGACCTTCTTGATGGTGCGGTGCACCATGCGGCGAAATTCCTGCAAGTCCGGGGAGAGCCCGCGGCCATCGCCGGCGTAGGCGGCAACCTGGCTTAATTCCGGCAACAGCGAGTTTACCAGGTTCCAGAGACGGTGCAGGAAGCGGTGGCAGCCGGCCACTCCCTGGTCGCTCCACTCCAGGTCTCTTTCCGGAGGCGCGGCGAACAGCAGGAACAGGCGGGTGGTGTCGGTGCCGTATTCCTGGATCAGGTACTCCGGGTCCACCACGTTGCCCTTGGATTTGGCCATCTTGGCCCCGTCTTTGAGGACCATTCCCTGGGTGAGGAGGCGCTGGAAGGGTTCGTCGATCTTAACCAGCCCCAGGTCTCGCAGGACCTTGGTGAAGAAGCGGGCATAGAGCAGGTGCAGCACCGCGTGTTCGATGCCGCCGATGTATTGATCCACCGGCAGCCAATATCCCACCCGGGCCTTGTCCAGGATGCCTTCCCGATAGTCGGGGCAGGCGTAGCGCAGGAAATACCAGGAGGACTCCACAAAGGTGTCCATGGTGTCCACTTCCCGGCGGGCCGGACCGCCGCAGCCGGGGCAGGAGACCTCGTAGAAGGCGGGTACTTGGGCCAGGGGCGAGCCCCCCTCCCCCGTGATCCGGACGTTAAGCGGCAGGACCACGGGCAGCTCGTCCGCCGGTACCGGCACCATCCCGCATTTTTCACAATAAATAATGGGAATGGGCGCTCCCCAGTAGCGCTGCCGGGAGATCAGCCAATCCCGGAGGCGGAAGTGCACCGCCGGTTTTCCCAGGCCCTGGCCTTCCAGGAAGGCGGCGATGGCTTCCCGGGCTGCGGCGCTGGCCAGGCCGCTAAAATCCCCGGAGTTCGTAAGGACGCCGTCCTCTTCATAGGCCGCGGGCAAATCTGCGGGCAGCGGCGGCAATTCGGCAGGGGGCGGCTCGACCACCACCCGGATGGGAAGCTGGTATTTCCGGGCGAACTCGAAATCCCGCTGGTCGTGGGCCGGCACCGCCATCACCGCGCCGGTGCCGTAGCCCATCAGGACGAAGTTGGCCACGTAAATGGGCATCTTCCCGCCGGTGACCGGGTTCAGGCAGTAGCGCCCGGTGAAGACCCCTTCCTTGGTGATCTCTTCCAGGGCCCCGCGGCTGCGATTCTGGGCAGACCAAAAATCGACGAAGGCGCGCACCTCCGCCTCCTGGGCGGCGCCCCGGGCCAGTTCCAGGGCCAGGGGGTGCTCCGGGGCCAGGCTCATGAAGGTGGCGCCGAACAGGGTGTCGGCCCGGGTGGTGAAGACCTTGATGGGTTCGCCCCCGCCCTCCAGGGGGAATTGGATCTCCGCCCCAATAGATTTGCCGATCCAGTTGCGCTGCATGGTGGCCACCCGCTCCGGCCAGTCATGGAGCTGATCCAGGTCGGCCAGCAGCTCCTCGGCGTAGGCGGTGATCTTAAAGAACCATTGGTCCAGCTCCTTCAAGTGCACCGGGGAGTCGCAACGCCAGCAGAGGCCGTTTTCCACCTGCTCATTGGCCAGCACCGTGGCGCACTTGGGGCACCAGTTGACCGGGGCCTGCCGTTTGTAGGCCAGCCCCCTCCGGTACATCTCGATGAAGACCAACTGCTCCCAGCGATAATATTCGGGGTCGCAGGTGGCCAGTTCCCGGGGCCAATCATAACTATAGCCCAGGGCCTGGAGCTGGCCGCGCATATAGGCGATATTCTCCGAGGTCCACGTGGCCGGGTGGAGCCCCCGGGCCAGGGCGGCGTTTTCCGCCGGCAGGCCGAAGGCGTCCCAGCCCATGGGGTGCAGCACGTTGAACCCCCGCATCCTTTTGTAGCGGGCCACCACGTCGCCGATGGTGTAGTTGCGCACGTGCCCCATGTGGATGCGCCCGGACGGGTAGGGAAACATCTCCAGGACGTAATATTTGGGGCGGCCGGGGTCCTCCCGGGCCTCATAGAGCCGCTGCGCCTGCCAAATCTCCTGCCATTTGGCCTCCAGGCGGCGGGGTTGATAACGGGGCGGCATGGGCGCTCCTGCTCATGTTGGTTATCTTGATAAATTACCATAGACCGGGCGGCGCCACAAATGATAAAGGAGGCGATCGGCCCCGGAACCATTTCACCCTTGTATTTTCCCGGATTTTTGATTAACTTCTCACCATGGCGGCCCAGCCTGGCCTCAGCGTCATCATTCCCACCTACAACCGGGCGGCCCTGGTGCCAGAGGCGATGGCCTCGGTGCTGGCCCAGACCTGGCGGGATTTTGAAGTCCTGGTGGTGGATGACGCCTCCACGGACGGCACCGCGGAGGCCCTGGCCGCTTTTGGGTCCCGGATCAGATTGCTGCGCAATACTTCCCGCCTCGGGGTGGCGGCAGCCAGGAATCTCGGCATCTCCGGGGCACGGGGGCAGTGGCTGGCCTTCCTCGACTCCGACGACCTGTGGCGGCCGGAAAAGCTGGCCCGGCAGATGGTTTACCTGGCAGGGCATCCGGAGCTCCTCCTCTGCCAAACCGAGGAGACCTGGGAGCGGCGGGGGCTTAAGGTCAATCAACCCCTGAGCCATCGCAAAATCGGGGGCTGGATCTTTTTCCCGTCCCTGGCGCGCTGCCTGGTGAGCCCCTCGGCGGTGGTCCTCAACCGGACGGTTATTCAGAAACACGGCGGCTTCGATGAGAATCTCCCCGCCGCCGAAGACTACGACCTCTGGTTGCGCCTCAGTTGGCGCTACCAGATCGGCCTGCTGCCGGAGGCCCTGGTCATCAAGAGGGGCGGCCGCGACGACCAGCTCTCCGCCCAATGGGGCCTGGACCGGTTTCGCATCCAGGCCCTCCTCAAACTCCTGGATGATCCGGAGTTGCCGGCCCCGGAGGCCCAGGCGGCCCGGCGGACGCTGGCCCGCAAATGCGCCATCTACGCCCAGGGCTGTGAAAAGCGGGGGAGGCTTACGGAAGCCGGGGTTTACCGGGATTGGGGCAGACAGGCGGACGGCTGGGAGCCGATAAAGATGCCGCAGGGCCTGGCAATCTGCCAATCGCAGACTTGAAGACTCAGATCCCAAGGGAGGTTCCATGGATATCTACGAAGCCATTCACCATCGTCGCAGCCATCGCTTGTACAAACCGGAGCCGCCGTCCCGGCAAGTCCTGGAACGGGTAGTCGAGGCCGCCCTGTGGGCCCCCTCCGGCATTAATCTCCAGGGCTGGGACCTATGCGTGATGGCTGGCCGGGTTCGGGATGAATTCGTGGCCCTGGTGAGCCAGGCCGTCAAGTATCTGCTGCCCGAATTGAAGAAGGCCAACATCCCTGGAATAGACCCGGAACTGGTGATGAAGTTCTTCAAGAACCTGGGGGGCGCCCCGGTGGTCATCGCGGTGACCATCTTCAAGGACCCCCACCCCGGCATGAATATGGCCAACCTCCAGAGCGGCGCCGCCCTCATGCAAACCCTGCTGCTGGCGGCAGAAGCCGAAGGCCTGGGTACCTGCTGGATGACCGGGGCTAATTACCTGGAAGACGAAATCCTGAAATTCCTGGGGAAAACCGAGCGGCAACTGCTGGCCATCACCCCCATCGGCTACCCGGCCAAGGAACCGCCGGCGCCGCCCCGCAAGGATCGGGAAGTCCGCTGGCTGGGGTTTTAGTAGGGGCTGGTAGTCGTTTTCGCAACATAGCGATAGTTAACGAGAGGCCCATGACGGAAGAGAGCAAAAAACCCCTGGTAGAGCAGGTGCGGGCTGCGGGCTGAGCCTCCAAGATACCTCCGGGGGTCCTGGAGGACATCTTAAAGAGCTTGCCTTTTAAGAGCCATGCCGATCTCCTGGTGGGATTGGAGGCGGCGGACGACGCCGGGGTCTATCGTCTGACCCCGGAGCTGGCCCTGATCCAGACGGTAGATTTCTTTACCCCCATCGTCAACGATCCCTATGAGTTCGGGGCCATCGCCGCGGCCAACGCCCTCTCGGACATCTACGCCATGGGGGGCCGGCCTCTGCTGGCCATGAATATCATCTGCTTTCCCCTGAAGAGCGAGTCGCCGGAAACCCTCAAGGCGGTGCTTCGGGGGGGGCTGGACAAGGTGCACGAAGCCGGGGCCCTGCTGGTGGGGGGGCACAGTGTCGAGGACCCGGAGATGAAATACGGCCTGGCGGTCACCGGGCTGGTGCATCCGGAGCGCATCTACACCAAGGGCGGAGCCCGCCCCGGGGACTTGCTGGTGCTCACCAAGCCCCTGGGCACCGGCATCATCGCCACCGCCCTGAAGGCCCGTCTGGCCTCCCCGGAAGCCGAGAAAGCGGCCATCCGGGTGATGGCCGCCCTCAACCGGGCCGCGGCCGAGGCCCTGGAAGGCCTGGAGGTGCACGCGGTCACCGACATCACCGGCTTCGGCCTCCTGGGACACGGCCTGGAGATGGCCCGGGCCTCCCAGGCGGAGTTCACCATTTTTGCCGGCCGGGTGCCGATCCTTTCCTGGGCACGGGAGTACGCCGCCATGGGCCTGGTGCCGGGGGGCAGCCACGCCAACCGCCGCTTCTGCGAAAACCACCTGACCCTCGAGGCCGGGGTGGACCCCTTAATGGCGGATCTCTTGAGCGACGCCCAGACCTCCGGAGGCCTGTTCATTGCGGTGGCACCCCACCACGGCGAGCTGCTGCTGAGCCGGCTTCAGGAGCGGGGGGTGGCGGAGGCGGCCATCGTCGGCGAAGTGAGCGGCCCAGGAGTGGGGCGGATCCGGGTGACGCCTTGAAGTTTCAAATTATCGACAAGCAGATGAGCAATTTTTCCGGGAAGCTCAAAACTGAGGTGGGGCTTCGCGATGATGAAATTGCTAAAGTTGCTACGTTAGTTGCTGCGGAGGTACGTTTTCTAAATCCCAGTACAAAGGCTAAAATCGTCGCCGCAAGTCCGGTTCCCATTGCAAACAGGGTAGATGAACTAAAAGCTTTTCAAGCATGGATGGATTTCGCGTCGACTGTAATATCTAATCCTGCAATCACTAGAGCACAGGTAATTGTTCAGAATTACGTATGCTTTGTATATCTAAGTGAGGCTTGCTTCCTCGCACTCAGAAAGGGGACCCCTCCTGGGTCGCTAACTCGCCGATGCAGCCAGTTTCTTACCGATAATCCAATTCGCGCTTTTAGAAATGCAATTGCGCATTCAAATTGGACATATCGCCCTGATTTTCATGGACTTGTTTTCTGGGCTAAGAAAGGTTCTGTTCCTGATGAACCACTTTCACGTTTTGAGGTGAACCAGGAGGACCTGAATTTCTGGCAAGCTCTGTCCAGGGCTGTCGCTTATTCAGCATATATAAGCTTAATTGATACTAACAAATTATAGGGCGGCCTGTGGCCGCCAAGAAGGCAGGGATTAGGGGTTAGTAATAAGCGCTGGCCCCTGGTCCCTAACCCCTGGCCCCTGGCAGTTCGGCGGGCCCAGCCCGCCCTCTTAAAGACTAGAATTAACAGATGGGAGTGAGCTTGGCGTGAAAGCGGTGGACGAACAACTGGCCCTGATCAAGCAGGGCTGCCAGGAAATCATCCGGGAAGAGGACCTTAAGGCCCGGTTGCAGGAGGCCATCGCCACCGGTAAGCCCTTGCGGATCAAGGCCGGGTTTGATCCCACCGCCCCGGACCTGCACCTGGGGCACACGGTGCTCATCCAGAAGCTCAAGCATTTCCAGGACCTGGGCCACCAGGTGATCTTCCTCATCGGCGATTTCACCGGACTCATCGGCGATCCCTCGGGCAAGAGCGAAACCCGGCCGCCCCTTACGGAAGCAGAGGTCAAGGCCAACGCCGCCACCTACGAGCGCCAGATCTTTAAGATCCTGGACCGGGATAAAACCCTTATCGACTTCAACAGCCGCTGGATGAAGCAAATGTCCGCCCAGGACCTGATCAAGCTGGCGGCCCGCCACACCGTGGCCCGCATGCTGGAGCGGGAGGATTTCCATAAGCGTTACCATTCCCAGACTCCCATCAGCATCCACGAGTTTCTCTATCCCCTGATCCAGGGCTATGACTCGGTGGCCCTTAAGGCCGACGTGGAGTTGGGCGGCACCGACCAGACCTTCAACCTCCTGGTGGGCCGGGACTTGCAGCGGGAATACGGCCAGCAGCCCCAGGTGGTGATCACCCTGCCCCTGCTGGAAGGGCTGGACGGGGTGCAGAAGATGAGCAAGTCCCTGGGGAACTACGTGGGGATCGACGAAGCCCCGGGAGTCATGTTCGGCAAGATCATGTCCATTTCTGACCCCCTGATGCTGCGCTATTTTGAACTCCTCACCGACATCGCCCCGGGAGACCTGGCCCGCCTCCAGGAGGATCTGGCCCAGGGGGGCAGGCACCCCCGCCAGGTGAAGGAGGAGCTGGCGCTGGAACTGGTAGCCCGCTATCACGGCAAGGAGGCCGCGCTCGAGGCGGCCCGCCAGTTCGCCCGCATCTTCCGGGACAAGGGCCTGCCGGAGGAGATTGAGGAGGTGGAGCTGTTGGCTGCCGGCTCGAAGCTGTGGCTTCCCAAGGCCATGGTGGACGCGGGCCTGGCTGGCGGCACCTCGCAGGCCCGGCGCCTGATCACTCAGGGCGGGGTCCAGGTGGATGGAGAAAAGGTTACCGATGTCAACCTGGAGCTGACTGCCGGGAAATCCTATCTTCTCAAGGTGGGCAAAAGGCGGTTCAAGAGGGTTACCCTTTCAGCATGATCATAGAAAGGTCTTAGAGGAATCAGAAGACTATGAATGGAATCCGCAAAATCGTCCTGGCCTATTCCGGCGGCCTGGACACCTCGGTAATCCTCAGGTGGCTGAAGGAAACCTATCAGTGCCCGGTGGTGGCCTTCTGCGCCGACATCGGCCAGGGAGAAGAAGTGGACGCAGTGGCGGCCAAGGCCCGGGCTACCGGCGCCGACCAGGTCTTCATCGAGGACCTGAAGGAAGAGTTTGTCCGGGATTTCGTCTGGCCCATGTTCCGGGGCAACGCCCTCTATGAAGGGGCCTATCTGCTGGGCACCTCCATCGCCCGGCCCCTGATCGCCAAGGCCCAGGTGGAGGTGGCCAAAAAGACCGGGGCGGACGCGGTGAGCCACGGAGCCACCGGCAAGGGCAACGACCAGGTGCGCTTCGAGCTCACCTACCAGGCCCTGGCCCCGGATCTCACGATCATCGTCCCCTGGCGGGAGTGGGACCTCCAGGGCCGGGCCGATTGCGTGGCCTACGCCCAAAAGCACGGCATCCCGGTGCCGGTGACCCCGGAGAAACCTTACTCCAGCGACCGCAACCTCCTGCATATCAGCTTCGAGGGCGGTATCCTGGAGGACCCCTGGGCCGAGCCCCCGGCGGAGATGTTCCTGCTCAGCAAATCCCCCCAGGAGGCCCCGGATAAGCCGCAATATGTGGAGATCGACTTTGAGGCCGGCGACCCGGCGGCGGTGGACGGAGAGCGCCTCAGCCCGGCGGTTCTACTGGCCCGCCTCAATGAAATCGGGGGCGCCCACGGCATCGGCCGGGTGGACCTGGTGGAAAACCGCTACGTCGGCCTGAAATCCCGGGGGGTGTACGAGACCCCCGGCGGCACCATCCTGAGGGCTGCCCATCAGGCGGTGGAATCCATCACCCTGGACCGGGAAGTGATGCACCTCCGGGACAGCCTCAGCCCCCGCTACGCCGAATTGATCTACTACGGTTACTGGTTCGCCCCGGAACGGTATGCCTTGCAGAAGCTGATCGATGAGGCCCAGCAGCCGGTGACCGGCACCGCCCGGCTGAAGCTCTATAAAGGCAACGTCACGGTGGTGGGCCGGAAAAGCGACAAGTCCCTGTACCGCCCCGACCTGGTGACCTTCGAGGCCGGGGGCGACTACCGGCAGGCGGACGCCGCCGGCTTCATCCGCCTCAATGCCCTGCGCCTCAAGATCCGGGCCAAGCTGGAGGGGAAGTGAGAGTTCAAGGTTCAAGGTTCAAGGTTAAAAGTTAAAATCCTAAACCTTAAACCTGAAACTGGCTTTTATGGTGTTGCATGCGCCTCAATGGAGCTGCGCAGGCTCGCAGGCTAAAGCCTGCGGCTACCAAATCGGTAGCTCATCATATTGACTTTGAACTTCGAACCTGAGACATCTGCTAAAACCAACTTGGTCATTTATGAGATTCTTCGGTCGCTTCGCTCCCTCAGAATGACAAAGATGGGGACTTTCGCAGAGGTCTCAACTTTGAACTTTGAACTTTGAACCTTGAACTGCCTAAAGAGGCGGTGATTTCTGCATTACTGGCACTACCTGGTATCGGGACTCTGCTGGGGTGTGGGGCTGCTGATGCTCTTCTGGCAGCCCGGCCGCAACCTTTGGGTCGGGGTGCGCCTGCCCTGGACCCTGGCCGATGCCGCCCTCTGGAAGAAATCCTGGCGCCTGGCCTCCCGGCTGTTGATGGTCATGGGGGTCACCGTCCTCCTTTCCTGGAGGGCTTTTTTCATTTCCACGGCCCATCTCATCGGCCTGACCTGCCTCTACACGGCGCTCCGCTATCGCCTCAAGTACGGCACCTGGCGTTATTGGAAGGAACCCGGCTGGATCGACTACCGCCCGGTGGTGCGCTGTCGCCACTGCGGCCATTTCCAAAAACTGGCCGACGAGGGCGAACTGCCGTCGTGCACCTGCGAGGCCTGCGGGCGCCCCTGCCGCAGCCGGCCGCGGGAGGCCCAACTGGAATCCTGCCAACCCGAGGAGATATCAAAGGAAACTCTCTGATTGACTCCTTCTCTTTGAGGTTAGCCAATCTATTCCTCCTTCTGCCAATGGGCCGGCCATGATCAAAACTTGTCAGCGGAGCCTTGGGAAGCCCATATCTTGCCGGGCTATTGACTTTTACCGGAATTATCCTTATCCGAAAGCTCGGACGTTGATCCATCATTCCTTGTAGATAGACCCGGGAATTGGGACCTCAAAATCATTTCTGACGGCGCTGAAGGTTCGCCGCATAAATTCAAATATTGGGGGGCCGGCATGTCGGACACCGCGGAGAAGTTTGAGCAGGACCTCATTGAGACCGGAGCTGGAGGTCTCACAATCACCTTCATCGGCCACGGCACCCTGATGTTCACCTTCGGGGGCCGGGTCATTCATGTGGACCCCGTGGGGGAGTATGCCGATTACCGGACGCTCCCCAAGGCAGACCTGATTCTCATCACTCACGAACACGGGGACCACCTGGATGCCAAGGCGGTGGCATCGCTGCGGCAGCCCTCCACCCGGGTCGTGCTGAATCAGGCGGGCGCATCCCAGGTGCCCGGGAGCCTCGTCATGAAGAACGGGGAGACGAAGACCGAGGAGGGCCTGCAGATTGAAGCGGTCCCGGCCTACAACCTGGTGCACATGCGGCCCGGGGGCGAACCCTTTCACCCCCAAGGCGGCGGCAACGGCTACGTAATCACCTTCGGGGGCCAAAGGGTTTACGTGGCCGGGGATACGGAGAACATCCCGGAGATGAAGGCTCTTAAGAACATCGATATCGCTTTTCTGCCTATGAATCTCCCTTACACCATGACGCCGGAGATGGCGGCGGATGCGGCCCGGGCCTTCAAGCCTAAAATTCTCTACCCATATCACTACGGCAGCACGGATGCCGGCAAGCTGGCGGACCTGTTGCAAGACAGCCCGGAGATCGAGGTGCGGGTCCGCAACCTGAGGTGAGCCGGCAGGTGCGGGTTTGTCAGCGACGGTGGCCAAGGCTGCCGCCTAATCTCGGATTATTAAGGTCAAGACAGGATCAAAGGAGGAGCTGGGATGAAAATTTGCAAGAGGTTGTTTCCGGTCATCGGGGTCATCGGTTTAGGCCTCCTGGCCTTCATGTGGCAGCAGGGGCTCACGACCCCCCGGAGTTGGGCGGAGGAAAAACCGGCGGCGGGCGCCGCGGAGCAGGGGGCGCCGGTGGAAATCAAGGTTCCGGCGGGAACCCTCGATGCCATCACCGCCATCCTGACCCGGCGCAGTATCCGGGACTATACGCCGCACCCGGTTCCCGAAGCGACCATCAAGCTGTTGCTGGAAGCCGGCTTGAGCGCGCCGTCGGCCTTCGATGAGAAGTCCACGGAGTTTGTGGTGATTAATGACCGCAAAATCCTGGACCAGATTCATAGTTTCAATCCCAATCCCAAGACCTTTCAGCTCAAGAAGGCCACGGTGGCCATCCTGGTTTGCGGCAATCAGGCCAAAGAGATTAGGGAAAAGGGGAAGGGGTTATGGATGCTGGATGGGGCGGTGGCCAGCGAGAACATCCTCATCGCGGCCAATGCGATGGGGCTGGGGGCGGTCTGGACCGCCATCTATCCCTACCAGGACCGGGTGGCCAAGGTGCAAAAGCTGCTGAATCTGCCGGAACAGGTCATCCCTCTGAACATCATTCCCATCGGCTACCCGGCGGAGAGGAAGATGCCGCACCCTTATGACGCCTCCCGGGTGCACACCAATCACTGGTAAAAAAGACACCCCGGGGCCGCGCCTCTTGCCTCAAGAAGGGAGCCCCAGGGGAAAATGAATCTGAGATTGAACGGGCCGGGGAAGATCCCCCGGCCCGTTCCTGTAGCCGCTCCCCAAAGACCCGCCGCCCGGGGGGGGGCTGGTCTCACTCCAGCCGGCAGCCGGGAGCTGTCCTGAGAAAGGTTAGCCCAGGGCGACGACTTTGCTTAAGCCTGCTTTCTCTCGGATTTGGCCTTGGCCTTAGCTTTGAATTTCACGGCGTCGATGACGAACCTCTCGTGGTAGCCCTCTGAGATCAGGTCCACTTCGTCATCGGCCTCCAGGAAAAAGGTGAGTTTCCGCCCCTCCATCTTTTCCAGCCGGCCCCGGACGGTCACCGTCAGTCCCGGCGGGGTGGCGGCCAGGTGGCTCAATTGGACCCCGATCCCCACCGTCTGCTCCCGGGGCCAGTCCAGGTGGGGGTTGACCGCCCGGATGCAGGCCCATTCGAAGAGGCCCACCATGAAGCCGGTGGCCAATACCTGCGGCATCTCCTGGAACTCCGGGGATTCGGGGAACAGGTGGGGGACGGTCTTATTGTCCGGCACCTTGAAACGGAATTCAAAACTGAGGCCCGGCTGCAGCGATTCCTTCATGGCACACCTCCCTGAAAGGGGGTTTTCGGTTATCGGTTTTCAGTTTTCGGTGAAAGGCAAAATCAAAATCGAGTCAAAAGCCACTTGGCAGAGACGGAAAACGTTCAGTTGCCGTGGTTGCTAATTTCTGCTAAAAAGTTAAATAAGTAAAATTAATAATATTTATATTTATCATCAGGAAAAATTATGGAATGGCAGCAGCTCTTAGGCTTCTACCAGGTGGCCCGGTTGGGCAGCTTTACCAAGGCGGCGGCGGCCACTTTCCGGAGCCAATCCGCCCTGAGCCAGCAGGTCCGGGCCCTGGAAGCGGAGCTCGACTGCCTCCTCCTGGAGCGCCTGGGCCACCGCCTGCGCCTCACCCCTGCCGGCGAAAAGCTCCTGGAGTTTTCCCGGACCCTGCTGGCCGGCTATGAAACCTTTAAAGAAGAGCTCCACGAGCTCAAGGGGACCAACCAGGGGACCCTGCGCCTGGCCGCAGCCTTCACCACCCTGTACCGCCTGCTGCCCGAGGCGCTGCTGGCCTACCGCCGGCAGTTTCCCCAGGTCGACCTCACCCTCCTGGACCGCTCCCAGGCGGCGGTCCTGGACCTGGTGAAAGAAGGCGAGGTCGATTTCGGCCTGGCCCTGGAATCTCTGGTGCCCAAGGAGCTGGCCGCCCGGCGCTGGCAGTCTTTGGTCCCCGTCCTCCTGACCCCCCGGGACCATCCCCTGGCGGCCGCCAAGCGCCTCAGCCTCCGGCAAATCGTCCGCTTTCCCCTGATCCTGCCTCCCCGGGACCCCGGCTACCCCTGGCGCCGGGTCCTGGACGAGCGCTTCCGCACCCTGGGCCTCGCCCCCCGGATCGTCATGGAATCGGCCAACGTGGAGTTGAGCGCCCTTTACGTGGAAATGGGCCTGGGGATCTCCTTCGCCACCCTGGCCCAGGCCATGCCCCGCCCCGGACGCCGGTTGGCCTTCATTCCCCTTCCCGGTTACTTTAAGCCCGATCACCTGGCCCTGGTGCAGCGCCGGGACCGGGTTCTCAGCGGCTACAAGAAGGCCTTTATAAACCTCCTTTTTGGCGATACAATCATGGGTGGCTTAGACACTTTTTATGAAGCTGAAAGCTGACCACTGAGAGTGAGAGCTTATGAAACGGCGTATCTATTTGCGGATGCAGTCCCTGGAGGAGGCCCGGGAGCTCTGGTTTTCCCGGTTCGATCCCAAAGGTCCGGCGGGTGTGGAGGAAGTCCCGACGCTTACGGCTGCCGGCCGGGTGACCGCGGCCCCGGTAATGGCGCGGCGCTCCAGCCCCGCGGCGCACCAGGCGGCCATGGATGGCTTTGCGGTCCCGGCTGCGGCCACCTTCGGGGCCACCCCGGAAAATCCCAGGCGTTTGCACCTGGGCCGGGAGGCCACCTCGGTCAACACCGGCCACCTGATGCCGGCGGGGACCGACGCGGTGATCATGGTGGAGCAGATTCCCGACCCCGAGGCCGACCCCATCGTGGTGGAGGCCCCGGTCTTCCCCTGGCAGCATGTCCGCCGGGTGGGCGAAGATCTGGTAAGGGGGGAAATGGTCCTTCCGGAAGGGTCGGAAATCTCCCCCTGGTCCCAGGGGGCCCTGCTGGCCGCCGGAGTGACCCGGGTTAAGGTGCGAAGCCTTCCCAGGGTGGCCATCATCCCCACCGGCAGCGAGCTGGTGCCGGCCGCCGACCTGGAGCAGGAACCGGCCGCCGGCCGCCTGCCGGAATTCAACTCGGTCATCCTTTCCGGCCTGGTGGCCGAGGCCGGGGGCCTCCCCTGGGTTCAGGACATCGTTCCCGACGACTTGGAAATGCTCATAGCCGCCTTGCAACAAAGCGTGGCGGCCGCCGACCTGGTGCTCATCAATGCCGGCTCTTCCGCGGGCACCGAGGATTACACCTACCAGGCGGTGGCCGCCCTGGGCCAGGTGCTGGTGCACGGGGTGGCCATGATGCCGGGGAAGCCCACCCTGCTGGGGGTGGTGGCGAGCAAACCGGTGATCGGCAACCCCGGATATCCGGTGTCCGCAGTCCTTTCCTTCGAGCAGTTCGCCGGGCCCCTGATCGCCGGGATGGCCGGGAAAAGGCTTAAGGCGCGGCCCTCCCTGATGGTCCATCCGGCCCAGAACCTGCCTTCCCGACCCGGCCTCACCGAATTCATCCGGGTAACCCTGGGCCGGGTGGGGGACCAGGTCATCGCCACCCCGCTGCCCCGGGGGGCGGGCGCCATCACTTCCCTGGTGCGGGCCGACGGCCTGCTGACGATCCCCTCCCTGAGCGAAGGCCTGGAGGAGGACCGACCGGTGGCCGCGGAGCTGCTGGTGGCCCCGGAGGAGATCGACGGCACCCTGGTGGTCCTGGGGAGCCACGACAACGCCCTGGACCTCCTGGCCACCTTGCTGCGCCGCCGCGAGGCGCGGCTGCGCCTCTCTTCCGGCCACGTGGGCAGCCTGGGAGGCCTGATGGCCCTGCGACAGGGCAGGGCCCACCTGGGCGGCTGCCACCTGTTGGACCCCGAGACCAAAACCTACAACATTTCCTTCATTGAGCGCCATCTCGCCGGGGTGCCCCTGAAACTCATCAATCTGGCCTGGCGGCAGCAGGGCCTGATGGTGGCCCCGGGCAACCCCAAAAACCTCCTGGGCATCAAAGACCTGGCCCGCCCCGGGGTGCGCTTCATCAACCGGCAAAGGGGCGCCGGCACCCGCCTGCTGCTCGATATTCTCCTCAAGGAGGAGGGCCTGGCGGCCGCTACCATCCAGGGCTACGCCCGGGAGGAATACACCCACATGGCAGTGGCGGTGAATGTCTCCTCCGGCACCGCTGACGCCGGACTGGGTATTCTGGCGGCGGCCAGGGCCTTGGATCTCGATTTTATCCCGTTGCGGCCGGAGCGCTACGACTTGGTGGTGCCGGAAACCACCTTTGTTGACACCCGCTTCCAGGTCTTGCTGGAGGTTATCCGCTCCGCCCAATTTCGGGAGGCGGCCACCGCCCTGGGGGGCTACGACCTGAAGGACTGCGGCCGGATTATTTGGCAGCAATAACGGTATCAGCTATCAGCCATCAGCTAAAAGCCAAAGATTGGGTGATACCCAAATGTCCCCAACCAGGAGCCTGGTAAGGAGAAAATTCTGGCAACGGTGCGTTCTGCGCACCATTAGATTATAGTAAGCTGCAATATTAGGTGCGCCTGGCGCACCTTAATTACCCCAAGGAGGTTTTTCCATGCAGTTGCAGAACTCCCAGACGGAAAAGAACCTGCTAATCGCCTTTGCCGGCGAATCCCAGGCCCGGAACCGCTATAACTTTTATGCCAGCCAGGCCCGCAAGGCCGGATACGAGTTTGTTGCCGCGATTTTCCAGGAGACCGCGGACAACGAAAAGGAGCATGCCGAGGTCTTTTATAAGCACCTGGGGGAGGGCAGCGCCGAAATCACCGCGGGCTATCCCTTCCACCTGGGGGATACCTTGAGCAACCTGGAGGCTGCGGCCGAGGGCGAGAAGTATGAGTGGACCACCATGTATCAGAATTTTGCCGAAGTGGCCCAACAGGAAGGGTTCAAAGAGATCGCCGTCTCTTTCCGGGAAATCGCCAAGGTGGAAAAATTCCACGAAGCCCGCTACCGGGCCCTGGCGAAACGCCTGGCAGACGATACCCTGTTCCACCGGCAGGAGGCCGTCACCTGGCACTGCCGCAACTGCGGTTATGTGGTCGCGGGCAAGAATCCGCCGGAAACTTGCCCTGCCTGTAAGCATCCCCGGGCGTATTACGAAGAGCTGGCCAAAAATTATCTTTGAGGCGGGGCAACGTGACGGGAGGCTCATGAAGCGCGAGCCGGATGGCGCCGAAAGGGTTGTGCCCGAGACGCCGTTTGCACCGATGAACGAAGCCGACATCGAGGCTGGTGCCGCGAGCGATCTCGACAATCCACCGCTAACGCCCGAAAGGGAGAGCCAGCTGCGGCCCCTGCCGCGCGTCAAGACGCTCCGGCATGCCCTGGGGCTGACACAGGAAGAATTTTCAGCCCGCTATCATATTCCCCTGGGAACGCTTCGGGACTGGGAGCAAGGGCGGTCACAGCCCGATCAACCGGCTCGGGCTTTCCTTGCTGTTATCGCGCGCGCGCCGAAGGAAGTCGCAGAACTGCTTCTCAAGTGATGAGATGGGATAGGCGTGTGAACGGGCCACCAACGGATTATTTTCTCGTTCCCAAGCTCCTGTTTGGGACGCCAATTTTACCCCAAGCTCTTCAGGGGACATCTTTCCGGGTTAGTCCCGGGGGTCCGTTTTCGGGCCCTTTTTTTTCCCATCTTGACAATAAATCGTGGTAATATGATTACCTAAACAAAGGCACAAGGTACCTGGTTTCAGGCATCTGGCGGCGCCCGGGAGCCGCAGGAAAAAAGCCTTTCCCCCACGGCTTCCTTAGGGCGGGCCGGTCCCCACCCAGGGGTGAGGACCCTCCGGTCCCAGGCAGAACCAAATCAGAGAGGGAAGGAGGCATGGCGTGTTTAACAAGATCCTGGTTCCGTTGGACGGCTCGGATTTGGCAGGCAAGGTGCTTCCCAAGGCCGAGGATTTGGCGAAATGCTTTGGTTCGCAACTGGTGCTCTTGACGTTGGGCTCCGCCGCGGTGGGTGAGATCACCGAGTCTTCTCCGGAGACCGAGGGGGAGGCCCGAATGCCGGCGGTCAAGTATCTGCAGGAAACCGCGGCGGCCTTGCGGGCCAAAAATTTAGCGGCTACCTGGGTCTTCAAACAGGGTGACCCGGCCCAGGAGATCATGAGCTACGCAAGCGCCCATCAGATGGATCTCATCCTCCTGGGCAGCCATGGCGCCGGCGAGGTCGCCTGGCTGCTGGGCAGCGTGGCCCACCGGGTGGTCAGCCACTCTCCTATCCCGGTGCTGTTGATCAGGGTCCTGGGGCCCAAACTGCCGGAGGTAAAGGATGAACTCGCTTATTTTTCCATGTAACCGGCACCTCCGGGCCCGCACCCGGACTTAGGACAAAACCAGCAGAAGGGAGGGCCTAAGAATGAATGGTTTGACCCTGGTCTTTGTAGCATTGTGCGTGTTTGCCCTGGCCTACAGGTATTACGGCCTGTTCATCGCCAACCGGGTTCTGGAGCTGAAGGAGGAGAGGTTGACGCCGGCGGTGAAAATGGCCGACGGCATCGATTATGTCAAGACCAATAAGTTTGTCCTGTTTGGCCACCATTTCGCCGCCATCGCTGCCGCCGGGCCGCTCTTGGGGCCGGTATTGGCGGCCCAGTTCGGCTATTTGCCGGGAGCCCTGTGGATCATCATCGGCTGCGTGGTGGCCGGCGCCGTGCATGACATGGTGGTGCTCTTTGCCTCGGTGCGCCATAAGGCCCAGAGCCTGGGCAAGATCGCCGAGAGGGAAATCGGCACGGCGGTGGGCCACGTGGCCTCGGTGGCCATCCTCTTCATCCTCATCCTCACCCTGGCGGGCCTGTCCATTGCGGTGGTCAACGCCATGTTCAGCAGCCCCTGGGGGACCTTCACGGTCCTTTCCACCATCCCCATCGCCCTCCTCATGGGGATTTATATGCACCTCTGGCGTCCTGGCGACGTCCTGGGCGCCAGCATCATTGGCGTGGTGCTGCTGTTTGCGGTGATCTTGACCGGGCCTTATGTGGTCGCCAGTCCTACCCTGAAGGCCCTGTTCACCATGAGCAAACCGCAAATTTCCTATCTTATCCCGCTTTACGGCTTTGCGGCCTCGGTGCTGCCGGTCTGGCTGCTCCTCGTCCCCCGGGATTACCTGTCCACCTTTCTGAAGATTGGCACGCTCGTGGCCCTGACCCTGGGTATCGTCTGGGTCCGGCCCGTCTTCCTGATGCCGGCGATCACCCAGTTCGTCCACGGCGGCGGTCCGGTAATTGCCGGCCCGGTCTTCCCCTTCGTATTTATCATCATCGCCTGCGGGGCCTTATCCGGCTTCCATGCCATCATCGCCACCGGCACCACCCCCAAGATGCTCCCCAATGAACGGGACGTCTTGTTCGTGGGCTACGGCGCCATGCTGGTGGAAGGCTTTGTAGCCATCATGGCCCTGACGGCCGCCTGCGTCCTGGTGCCGGCCGATTACTTCGCCATCAACGCGGCTCCGGCCGCCTTTGCCAAACTCGGCATGCCCACGGTCCACCTGCAGGCGCTGTCCTCGGCGGTGGGGGAAACGATCCAGGGCCGGCCCGGCGGCGCCGTTTCCCTGGCCGTAGGCATGGCTTATATCTTTTCCTCCATTCCCTTCATGAAGCACTTGATGGGGTACTGGTATCACTTCGCCATCATCTTTGAGGCGGTCTTCATCCTCACCGCGGTGGATGCCGGCACCCGGGTGGGCCGCTACTTCCTCCAGGAAATGATCGGCCAATTCTTCCCCAAGTTCCTGGAGCGGGGCTGGTGGCCCGGCATCGTCATCACCAGCGCCATCTTCGTGTCCTCCTGGGGTTATCTGGTGGTTACCGGCAATATTGGCACTATCTGGCCACTGTTCGGCATGAGCAACCAGCTCCTGGCCGCCAGCGGCCTGATCATCGCCACCACCATGATCATCCGGATGAACAAGGCCAAATACGCCTGGATGACCGCGATTCCGGGGATCGCCATGGCCTTTATCACCATGTATGCCGGCTACCTGCTTCTGGTGGACACCTATATCCCCCAACGGATGTATCTTTTGGCGACCCTGGCCATAGTCATCATGGTCCTCATGGTGATCGTCTTTGTGGGGGCCTTCCGGAGGTGGGCCGAGCTGCTGCATATCAAGACCACGGTGTGGGACGAGGCCGGCGACCAGGTCCTGGAAGTGGTGCCGGAATAAGGCGGCCAGTCTGGCGGGGCCTCTGGAATATCCTTATATCTCCTGTTCCCCAGACTCCCCCTCCCTCTCAGGGAGGGGGAGGGGGGAGATAGTGTAGGGAAATGATAGAACCGATAAGCATCCCGGCCCGGCGCCGCCCTACCAGGGGGAGAGAATAAGGCGGGTTCCTAAGAGTAAGGTTTTCGTAAAACACGGCAACAACCAGGAAGACTAGCGAGCGGCGCGGGGCTTGAGGGGCTTCGGGGATCGGGGGCCATGTCGGGGTATTTTGGGGGATTGTTGGTTCTGTCATACCTGCTGGGCTCTATCCCCACCGGGCTTATCGTGGCCCGGGCCCTGGGGAGCCCGGACCCCCGCAGCGGGGGCAGCGGCAACCTGGGGACCGCCAACCTCTATCGCCTGCTGGGCCTCAAGGCCGGCGGCCTCACCCTTCTGGGAGACGCCCTCAAGGGGGCCCTGCCCACGGTCCTGGCCCGCCTCTGGCTGGCGCCCCTGGGCCCCTGGCAACAGGCGGCGGTGGCCTCGGTGGGGGCAGCCGCGGTCCTGGGGCACGTCTTTCCCCTGGGTCTCGGTTTTAAAGGAGGCAAAGGGGTGGCCACCAGCTTCGGAGTGGTGGCCGCTCTTTGCCCCTGGGCCGGGCTGAGCCTGGTCCTGGTCTACCTGCTGGCCCTGAGCCAGACCCGCATTTTTTCCATCGCGGCACTCATCGCCGCCTGGCTGCTGCCGGTGGCCATGGGCCTCTTTTCCGGTTCCAAGGCCTATCTCCTCCTGGCCGGGGCCCTGTCGGGGTTGATCCTGGTCTGCCACCGGTCCAATTTGCAGCGGTTTTTCCGGGGCGAAGAACCGCGGCTTTAGAAAAGATGGTCTTTAAAAGGTAGCCGCGGGCTTTAGCCTGCGTTTTCTTGGTATGGCCGCGGACATCGGCCGGGCGAATTTCGCAGGAAACCGCTCAACGTAACAGCGGCAGCGAGCCGGTAATTAAGAAGCGGTGGAGAAACCCCATGCTGATCGAGGATTGGATGACCCGGGACCCCGTAACCATCACTGACGACACCTCCCTGATCCGGGCCATTCATATTATCAATGAACATCACTTCCGGCGTCTGCCGGTGATGAACGCCGGCCGCCTGGTGGGCCTGGTCACCGACCGGGACCTGAAAGCAGCCTCCCCGTCCAGGGCCACCACCCTGGACGTGCACGAGATGTATTATCTGATGGCGGAGATGCAGGTAAAGGAGATCATGAGCCGCGACCCGATCACCGTCTCCCAGGACGCCACGGTGGAGGAGGCCGCCCAAACCATGCTGGCGCACACCATCTCGGGGCTGCCGGTGGTGGACGCCGGAGGCTCAATGGTAGGGATCATCACCCAATCGGACATCCTGCGGGCCTTGCTCCATATCAGCGGCAGCCTTCAGGGCGGGGTGCAGTTCGCCCTGCGCCTGGAAGACCGGCCCGGGGTTCTCAGGGAGGTGGCCGACCTGATGCGGGCCAAGGGCGGGCGGCTGCTCAGCCTGCTGAGCTGCTACCTTAGCCCCGAGGAAAACCTGCGGGAGGTCTATGTCCGGGTGAAGAACCTCTCCCCCGAGGCAGTGGCGGCCATCCAGGCGGAGTTGGCGGCCCGCTTTGAGGTCCTCTATGTGATCCAGGAGAGGCGAGGGGCCGGGGAGTAGCCGGGCCGGGATGGGTAGGCACCACCGAGACACCAAAAACCTCGAAAAATCTGTAAAGGAAAGCCTATATATCCTATCTAAATACCAGATTAGCGGAGGGATCATGAAATACCAAGACCAGCAAGGGAATCCCCCAGTTGAAAAAGCGCAGGCAGTCAATTTTGTTGTGGACGTAGATGTCAAGGTAAAAATTCTTCAAACTATAGCCAAAGCAATCTATGCGACTCCTATAGGAAAAATTAGAGAGGCTGTAGCCAATGCCATGGATAATGAGGCTACATGGATAATTATAATGGCAGATAGGACAACCAAATCACTTTGCATATATGACAATGGTAATGGAATTTCTAAAGACCATTTTCAGGAGATTTTCAAAAGCATTGGATACGGGTTATTAAGTGACGAGCCAAGTGAAAAACTTTCATATTTTGGCCTAGGGTTAATGTCAATTTTTAAACTCGGGAAAAAGGTTAAGGTATTTACGCGTCATAGAGGAGAAGAGGACATAGTTGTCGTAAATGTAAGTGCTGAAGAGTTTTTTTCAAAAAAGAACCAGGATAAGAGTATAAAGGAGTTGAAGGAATATGTTAGCTTTGGGCACCCAGAGGAACGGAAGAGTTCTAATGCCCCTTCCTTGGATGATTATATAGAAAATACTTTCGAGGAAATACCACCGCATTTCACGGAGATTGTAATAGAAGACGTAATAGATGAAGACCTTAATGCAATCTGTGATCCATCATTCGCTACCGATATTCGGAAGGTGTTGCCACTGAGGGTTGAGGATGATGAACCTTTCCTGAAGAGATTTGTGGGGGATAAAGCAAAAGACATTAAAAAGCTACTAGAAAATAAGACATTCTGTCGCACTATAGATGTTTTTTTCGGCGTCAAAGGCGAAAATAGCGAACAGATCGAACCTGAAGAAGTACTTGTACAACAAGAAGAAATAAACCAATTATGGAAATACTTTCCAAAATTTCGCAGCGACTTAGTTTTTCCAGATTCCAATATCTACTTCTGCAATGCTGATAATCGCGAATTCGCATTTTACATTGTCCATACTATAGCAAAAGACCTTTATCGTGAGACCCAAGATATAAAAGAAAATGGATTTTGGGTAAGGAACCAAAATTTCCTTGTAAAAGCCGCCGACTTCATGGAGAAACCTGGGCCTGGGAGAAGAATAATTGACCAGCCTTTGAGAAATTGGATCTTTGGTGAAATTTTTCATAAAAATATGAATCGATTTCTCACAGTTTCGCGGACTGAATATCTTTTTGATGATAAAGACTTTAGAGAGTTTCGAGACGAGATATTTGACATCGTAAGACCATTAAATCGAATACTGCGCGAGATTTGGGAAAAAAAGAATGAAGTCGTCGACGGTGTTATCGATCCATTTAAGAATATTACTGAACCTGGGGGTCCCTTTCAAATTGCGGAACAGAGGCTCCGCCGGATGGTTGATCCAAAAGATGAGCAGGGATTTCATAAAGATATGTTTGAACGTCTTAATGCAAAGCGTGTCAAGGAAATCGAAGTCCCTGAAGCTCGCGTGGACGTAATTCTTCCAAAAGCATCAGGGGAAATACCTTTAGGAGAAGACGACAAATTGTCTGTTTGCATTGATCCTAACTTAAAGGATGAGCAATATCAGGTTTCCTGGGATAAGGATAAGGAGACTGTTAAAGTATCAATTTCTCCTGAACTTTTCAAACCAAGAGAGGTTGTCTTCCTTGGAAAGACCTTCACCGTGGTATTCGTTGCCAAAAAGGAAAGCGATCCGGGAGTTAGTGTGGATATCGATCATTATATAATTTATGTAAATCCATTTAATAAGGAATTGATTCAATATAGCGTCTCTATTATTGATGTTTTGATTGCGTTGGAGATAGCCGATGCCATATCGAATGATCAAACTGAATTAAAGAAAAACTTTTTAACTATCATTGGCGCAAAGACTACCGTCGCTGTAAAATATGTCACGCCTCTTGGTGATGAACTAAGAAGATTATCTGCATTCGCCACTTCTGGAGAATGATATGAAGACACCAAAGGTAGCTAGCACTACAGTTGATGCACTTCTTGTTTTTGCCGATATTATTGATTCATCAAAATTTAGTTCTGTACTCGGATACGTTGAATATGCTAAAAGATTAACTGAGTATCGGCAGCTTTTTATCGATCTTGGTGAACGATACTTTCCGTTACCTATAGATAAAACTCTTAATTTTAGTAAAGTTGATGCCCGTGGCGATGAAGGAACCGTGTTCTGCATAGCGCGAGGAAAAAAGGAAAAGCGTGAGCTTATATTTCGGGCTATTGAATTTCTTTATCATCTTAAGGGACAGTTATATTTAGGATTTGATTCCAATGGAAAGGCCAAGCCTGAGGCACCTATCCGAATGGAGTTGGGAGCAGGTATACATTGCGGTACTGTAGCCTTCGCAACCGGGATAACGGACGATCATCGTTCAGAAATTGCGCAAATTGATGGATTCGCAATCAATAAGGCCAAAAGAGTTGAATCTGCTTCTCGTGCTGGACAATTCTCAAAAATTCTTCTCTCAAAGGAGGCGGCACGTTTGCTGGAAGGTGAACCGATTTTGCTCTCCCGATTAAATGTTGGAATGAAAGGAATTGAAGAACGTGCTGAGTTATATGAAGTCAAATCTGGGTTGTTCGATGGCCTAAAAATTGAAACAGATGATCAGAGGTTAATTGATTTGGCAAGAAGGTTTGGCGATTATCCAGACCTGATAGATGAGGGATGGTTAAAACCATTAACCATATCAATCCTTGATGTTATAATGAAAAAGACCATGGTGAACTCCCTAAAGGAAGAATACCATAACAAACAAATGAAAATCGCATGGCGCAGCTCTATAGAAGATGACCCAATTCTTATCTATTTGCGTGCGAGGGATTATCAGGATCAGGGTAAATATACGCAGCAAATTCGCCATCTAAAATCAATATTAGCCCAACACCCAGAATTCGTATTTGCTAAAAAGAGAATGGTAGAGGCCTGCTGGAAGATTGCCTTCCAACGGAGCGAGCCAGCAGAAAAAGTATTTGCAAGAGATGTAGCGGAAGAGTTTCTGATGAATTATTCACATTTCTTGTCACCAGAAGAGAAACAACAGTTTGAGGATATTATTAAAACTATTAAACTATGAGCATTTATTTTCTATTTTCCATTTCTTTTAATTTCCTTGTCATATTCATAGACAGAATAAAGTTTATCAATAAATTCTCTCGAACTATTTCCATAAATTGAGTTGAAAGACTTTCGGCTCTTTGTGATCATTCCTTTTCGGTAATAAAAGAGAAGACTCAGTTTAAGTGCCCGCAGTAGTGAAGAATCCCAATGAGGACCAGGATATTTTGTCTTAGAATGGGTGGACTTCCGATATTCCATCGGAAAAGAGAGCACGCCTTCTTTGTTTAATAGGTCAATCCTATAATAAAAATCATCGGGAGAATCTTCAAAATTATATAAAACGTAAACTCTAATGTCTCGGTTTGAGTACTTCTTTGCAAGGCGAATAGCATTAATTATTGATGTTTCTGACCTATGATCATCAAATGCAAAACGAATGGGGTCAATATTGATGGATGATAGCATCTTAGCAACGTTTTCATTATAAAACCGAGCATCCAGTCCCTGGTTAAAGTCGACTATCTTTCCAAGATGCTTAATCTTCTGGCAATCATTTTTTAGATTTGGCGATGCTAGCCAATTATTATCCCAGAAAATAATTCTTGAAAACTTTAAGTTGAGATTCCTTTCCCAATCATTACAAACATTGAAAGTGGGTTCATGGATTTTCACAGAGCAAAATCTGCAATTCCGGGGACATCCCCTGGATGTGAAAGTAATTGAAGCATTCAGTTTTCGTCCAAATGGTTGAGAATAGTCTGGAGGGCATTCTTCCGCTTCAGCAAGAAGTCCAACATGTGGATTAATGCCCGTGGCTTTCCTGATATAATTAGGTAGTACCGATGCCGCCACTCCACCCACATGGATTTCCGTTCTAGGAAATGCGTCTTGATAAAAACGAATCGATTTTACGACGCTATCGAGATCCCATGTAAATAAACTAGTAATATAAATTTTTTCTGGCCTATGCAGCGCGGGTGGAATTGCGTTGCCAACTTGAGCAAATACGGAACAATCCTTATACTTTGTCTTAAGCATAGTGGAGATTTTCAGCAAGCCCAATGGAGGAAAGGGAGTTTTAGCGATAGGCTCGACTAAGAGAAATTGCGGGCTCATAATCTTTACCGAAAACCGTCTCACAGGTGCTCGATCAACGCCTGGCCGAAGGCGGAGCAGGAGACTTCCTGGCTGCCGGGCAGCAGCCGGGCCAGGTCGTAGGTGGCCAGCCCCGCTTGCAGGGTGCGGGGCAGGGCCTGGTGGATAAGCCCGGCCGCCTCCTGCCAGCCCAGGTACTCCAGGAGCATGGCCCCGGAGAGGATGAGGGAGCCGGGATTGACCTTATCCTGGCCGGCGTACTTGGGGGCGCTGCCGTGGGTGGCTTCGAAGATAGCGCAGTTATTCCCGATATTGGCCCCCGGCGCCATCCCCAGCCCCCCCACCTGAGCCGCCAGGGAGTCCGAGAGGTAGTCGCCGTTCAGGTTCGGGGTGGCGATCACCTGATACTCCGCCGGCCGCAGTAACACCTGCTGGAAGAGCGAGTCGGCTATCCGGTCGTTCAAGAGCACCTTGCCGGGAGGCAGGATGCCCTGAAAGCGGGTGGCCAGCTCCGCCTCGGTGGTCACCTTGTCGCCGAATTCCATCGCCACCTCATAGCCCCAGTTCTGGAAGGCCCCCTCGGTGTACTTCATGATGTTGCCCTTGTGCATCAGGGTGACCGTGAGCCGCTTATGTTCTATGGCGTAGTTCAGGGCCATGCGAATCAGGCGCTTGCTGCAGCGCTCGGTCATGGGTTTGACGCCGATGGCCGCGGTGGGGTCCAGGGTGCAGCCCATCTCGGTGTTGAGGAAGGCGATGACTTTTTGGGCCTCGGGACTGGTGGCCGGCCACTCGATCCCGGCGTAAACGTCTTCGGTGTTTTCCCGGAAGATCACCATGTCAATCAGCCCCGGCTCTTTCAAGGGGCTGGGCACCCCTGGGTAATAGCGCACCGGCCGGATGCAGGCGTACAGGTCCAGGACCTGGCGCAGGGTGACGTTCAGGGACCGGAAGCCGCCGCCGATGGGGGTGGTGAGGGGCCCCTTGAGCGCCACCCGGAACTCCCGGAGGGAGGTGAGGGATTCCACCGGCAAATAGCTGCGGGTCTGCTTGAAGGCCTTTTCCCCGGCCAGGACCTCCTGCCAGACGATTTGCCGCTGGCCGTCGTAGGCCTTGGCCACCGCGGCGTCCAGCACCGGCCGGGTGGCCTGCCAGATATCGGGGCCGGTGCCGTCGCCGGGGATGAATAGAATTATGGGGTGCTGGGGAACCTGAAGCCCCCCTCCGGGGGCCGGGGTGATCTTTGCACCGGTGAGACGCTCTTTCGCCATGCCTTTCCCTTTCCTGAGAGTTGCCTAATATTTCAACCTATTTTGGACGCCGGCGCAAGTCCCCCCCCCTGGCGCCCGGCGTTTTCGGGGCGGCGTAACCCCGGGATATTTCCGATTCAAGAGATCATGGCTGCGAGCCGAGAATCTCGCTGATCAGTCTGATACTGGGTTGCCGCTAAAAGTGGAAAAATCCTTGCTAGGGGCGCACCCAAGTGTGAGCCCGCCCAAGGGATGCCGGCGCGGGCGCAATTTTGGGTTTTTTGGGGTGGGGGGGCAGAGATCGAATCGCCGCAGTTCTGGCGGGAGGGCTATTTACGCTTAATCCCCGGAGATAGGAAGATCCAGAAGATGATGATGATCGCCACGAAGGCCGCCGCCTGCCAGGGATGGCCGCTTATCAAGGTCTTCAGTGTGGACCAGGCCATTCCCAAGCTTATCCAAAGCTCGTCTAAGGAGTGTTCCATCCCACCCTCCTCAGGACTGGCAAATTCTTTACAATTATAGCATAGATTCGGCCTTTTTTCAACCAGTTTATCCGGCCTGGGGGCCAGCTCCACGCCTCGGGCCTCCATGAGCACCTCAATGGGTTCCTTCATCCGGGCGCTAATTTTCTCCTTAGGTGACATCTTTAATTATTATTACAAATCAATCGACTTATGGCCGTTCACCCTCGATTCTCCAGGTTCCCTGACCCTAATGTTGGAAGTACATGATCAAGATGCGGATTCCCACCACTCCTAAAGCCAGCGCCAGGATGCGGATAATCTGAGGTCCCCCTATGCGCTTGGATAACTGCGCCCCCACGGGCGCCCCGAGTAAAACCCCGATGGCCAGGGACATGGCGTGCCTTACTTCCGTGTGAAACAAACCATGCCAGACATGTACCACCGTGCCGGTCAAGGCCATGATGGCCAGGACGAATTGGGAGGTTGCCGTGGCGATGAGTACCGGAAAATCCAAGAAGTAAACCAGGACCGGCACGTGGATGATGCCGCCGCCGATCCCCAGAAAACTGGAGAGGTAGCCCACCACGAAGCTGACCCCTACGCCCAAGTAGATATTGAAAGTGTAATAATGTCTCTCTCCTTCGGCCGAGGTCACCACGCGCCAGGTGTGGCCGCGGTGGGTGTGCAGCTCGGAGCGGGGCTTGACTTCAGGGCGGAGTATTAGAAAGGCGGCCAGGGCTATGAGAAGGAGCCCGAAGATGCCGTTAAACAGGTGCCGGGGCACTATTTCGGTGTTAAGCGCCCCGATGACCGCCCCGGGGATGGTGGCCGCGGCGAAAATCAAGCCCGACTTATAGTCTATCCGCCCCATAAAGGCGTAGGCTTGGGAGCCGGCCACGGCGTTGAAAAATACCACCGACAGGGAAATGGCCGTAAGTTGCTCGGGGGTTGCCTGGGGATATAACAGCAGGAGCACCGGCATCAACACAAAGCCGCCCCCGGCGCCGATCAGGGTTCCGATAAACCCCACCGCCACCCCCATCCCGATGAGCGGTAAATATTCACTTGGGGGGAATGGTCCCGTGAATGGTCCCATTAACTTTCTCCCTTCCCAAATAGGCCGGCCCAAAAAGTGAGCCTGTATTTTCTGGTAAAAACCCGCGGCGCCTCGCAGACCCGGAGCAAACCCAAAGGCGGCTAAAATCTGGCCTTAAAGTTCCCCCATAACCCGCCCGGAAGCGGCCCCCCGGGCGTCCCCGGGCGTCCCCGGCGGCCAGCGCCGCCCAGGGTGCCCCGGGTTTATTGGGTCAGGCTAGGTAAATAGGCAGAGTTTGGCATCCTTGGCGTACTTCAGAAACTCTTCCGCGGTCCAGATGAGCACGTCTTCGACCAGGTCCCCCTTCTTGAATTCCATCATGTCGAAGGTCATTTTACAAGCGATCAGTTGCACGCCTTCGATCTGAGCCATCTCCATGAGATCCGGAAGCGAGGGGATCTGCGCCTTTTCCGCCTTTTTCTTCATCATGGCCGTAGCCATGGCAGACATGCCGGGCACCGCCCCCATGACCCCGGGGGGGATGAACTTGGCCTTCTCGATGCCGCCCTTGAGCACCAGATTGACGCCCATGAAGGTGTAGAAGACCCTGGACTCCATGCCCAGCCGGGCGGCGTTAATGCCCAGGATGAGAGCGGGGTAGGCGCCGTCCAGGGTGTCGCGTGAACAGATAAAACAGGCGCGATCCTTGGGTTGCTGCGGTTCATTCATTTGTGCGTCCTCCTTAATTGTGCCTGCGAATCCTTGGGGATAACCGCAGCCGAACTTCCTCAAATCCCGGATGAGGACCGGCCGCGGCCGGCGGTTGCCATCGGGACCACTGGCCAGACAGCCTTAGGCCCCGATGAATTTGGTCAATAGAATGACCGTCTTTTGCAGGTTGTGGTACAACTCTTCAGGGTTGTCCTTCCCAGCCATTTCACTGTAACACTTCGCCAGGTAGCTTTTTAACACCAGGGCGGTCACCGATTTCAGGGCGGATTGGGCCGCCCGCAATTGAGTGAGAATCGCTTCGCACTCTTGGCCGCCGGTCACCATGCCCTGGAGTCCCCGGATTTGGCCTTCGATCTTCCGCAACCGGGAGATGACGTTCTTATTCATCTCTTCCTTCACTTCATCCGGTAGGTACATGATGCCTCCTGAAAACCTCCAGTTGAGTCCTAAAGGGAAGCCAGCGTCAGTAAAGCCGAGGCCCTGACCCTTTTCGATGTCTCCCCTCTCTTGGAAATAATAATCATAACCATACCCTGGTATGGTATATCCTACCTATTTAGGGTATTCAAGAATTATTTTGTGGGGAGGCAAACTTTCTGGGATGGCAGGGGCCGGAGGCAGGAGCGTCCGGCCAGGTTTTGGCGTGAGGCAGGTAGGGTGTTCCCTTCCAGCCAAAACTAGAGATGTTTTTGAACTCCGGCAGGCCCGCTAGCTATCATTTCGTAGAATCTAGAAGCTATTTCCTCCGCCCCCCTTGGGGGGGAAAGGGTTAGGGTGAGGGGGGTATGAATGGTCTTGTAGGGGCGCACCCATGTGTGCGCCCCTACGGAAAACCATGCAAAGCCGCCCCTCCCCCCCGGTGTCGTCCCCTCGCAGAGGTCTCCATTCCGTCATCCGGCCAGGGGGACCAGCTCCACCCGGCCCCAGGCCCCCAATTTGTCGCCCACGACCAGCACGGCCCCGAGGATTTCCGGGACGGAGGCGGCCCAGGCCAGGGCGGCGTCAATGGCCCCGGCATCCTGGACCAGATTGCCCAGGGCGGTGGCCGCGGCATCGGCCAGTGAGGCTGAGTGGGCCAGGATGCAGGCGGCGTCGGCCCTGCCGAAACTCAGGGAATGGCCTACGCTCCCCGAGGAAGTGCACACCCCCAGGGGAGCGAGCTCCGGCTCGATCCGCAAGCCTACCCGGTGGCTCAAGGGGGATGCTCCGGCAAACAAGGAGACGATGGCTGGGGAAGTCACTTGCAGGTAGAGGTCGCCCCCATTTTCCACGATGACCTCGGGGTTCGAGGGCTCTTGCGCCAAGGCCCGGCCCACCCGCTCCGCCAGTGCCCCAGCCACCGCCGCCATGGGGCCTACCCCCACCTGCCGGGCCGCGGCAATCATCTCCCCCACCACGGGCGGGGCCAGGGGGTCCTCCGGCCAGGGGGCCAGGGTTGTCAGAAATTCCGGGTGCCCGGCGATGTAGGCCTCCAACTGCCGGCGCTCCTCCCGCACCACCTCCCGCACTCTTCGGGAGAAGTCCCGGGCGGCCAGGACCCAAAGGTCGGTCTCCCGGACGACCACCCGGAATCCCACCAGCCCCGCCCGGGCCATGCGGCTGCGGTAAGTACGCGGTTCATAAGACATGGCTATCCTTCAGCGTGCCAGGGTACCTGTTCTGGTAGCCGCAGGCATTAGCCTGCGCTCATTCTATTCAGGATTTTCGCAAGTATAACCTTGCGGCTGCATCTTGAATGGGAAAAGGATATTACAAAATACTTTTGCCACCCCCACCCCAACCCTCCCCCCTCCAGGGGGAGGGAGACGAGACCATTATTCTCGGGTAAGTTAATCGTGGCACGTACACTATCCAGTCTTGGCCTTTACTCTTCCTCTGTCTCGTTCCCAATCTCCTGCTTGGGCAAGATGGACGTGGAGGTTGAGTTATAGGCCATCCAGGGTGTATCCGGCGCACCGACCCGGAGGCCATTGCCAAACCTCACTCTGCCCAAAAATGTCATTCTGAGCGAAGCGAAGAATCTAGTATTTTTGGTTAATTGAGATCATTCACTTCTTCAGGATGCCGATTAAATAAGGTTTTGCAATAGCTTCGAGGACATGGTTGGCTTTCAGCGTGCCAAGGGACTGAGCGCAGGCTAAAGCCTGCGGCTACCGGTAAAAGACAGGGATCAGGGTTTAGGGATTAGGGGTCAGGAAAAACCCTGGTCCCTGGCTCCTAACCCCTGGCCCCTGTAATTCGCAGGCTAAAGCCTGCGGCTACCAGCTTTTAGCCGACAGCTGATCGCTGCTAGCTGACAGTTTATTAGCCAGTGCCACGAATTCCGGCAGGCTCAGGGTCTCCCCCCGCCGCGAAGGATCGAGGCCCAGCTCCCCAAAGGCCCGGCGCACCTCTATCGGGCTGAGCCCCAAGGCGGCCCCGGCCGTCAGGGTGTTGTTCAGGGTCTTGCGGCGTTGGCCGAAGGCGGCCTTCACCACCCGGGCCAGCAGGGCCGGGTCCCGGGCCTGGGGCGAGAAGGCGGCGGGCGTCAGGCCCAATACCAGGGAGTCCACCTGGG
>Ga0187879_10000042_pt1 | contig 121206 bp, 96 predicted proteins | sample June2016WEW_19_1_FD_132423 | JGI IMG/M metagenome (GOLD analysis project Ga0187879, IMG submission 132423) | Peatland microbial communities from SPRUCE experiment site at the Marcell Experimental Forest, Minnesota, USA - June2016WEW_19_10 | ecosystem: Environmental > Terrestrial > Soil >... | reverse complement strand
TGTTCGATACCGTGACCCAGTCGCGCAAGCATCAAAACCTTGTAAAGAATCCCCGCGTCGCGTTCGTTATCGGCTGGGAGCACGAGCGCACCGTGCAATACGAAGGCATCGCCGGGATTCCCACGGAAGCGGAGTTGCCCGACGTGCAGGCCCACTATTTCGACCGTTTCCCCGACGGCCCCACCCGCGAGACTTGGCCGGGCCTCGTGTACTGGCGCGTGCGGCCCATTTGGATCCGTTACAGCAACTTCAGCGTCAACCCGCCCATCATCCAAGAGTGGGACGCCGCGGCGATTGCCGGCTGGCTGAAATAAGCGCGTCACCGCTGCCGTTGGGCGATATCCGCGGTCAATCCAGCCGCTCAGTGGCGGGCTAACTTTCCTACCAGTGGTCCTGGCTGCACGACCCGGCGCACGAATTCACGGTGATCCGCGCAGTGGCGACGGCCAGCGAGCGAGAAGCCGATGCTCGGGTCGCAGATGCTGGCGATTAACACCTCGTTATCGCGAAATTGCACGGCGACGCGCTCGCCGATGTCGAGTAACGCGCCGGACGTTTGAGCGTCGAGTCTGCGCGCGGGATCTTGGACCAAAATGCGCCAACCAGCGCGGTCCACCGCAGCGCGGACCGACTCAAAATTCGATTGTGCGTCGGACGTCGTGGCAACCCGCAAGAATTGCAATTCCCGCCGCTGTGCGCGCCAGAAAAGCAGGCCGAGCCCGCTCGACAGCAAGAGTCCAAACAGGCCGGCGACGCTGACCGCGACGGCGTTCTGCAGTCTGACGATAAACGCCGATGTGACGATGAGTACGGCGCAAAGTGCTGCCAAGTATATGCAGATCGCAGTCGGTGCGAAGTAACGTAAGCGATCCACACCGGTGAGCTGCATGCGTTCCGCGTTCATCACGACAATTTACTCTTCGATTCTGCAGCGCGACAGCCACCAGCGGCAGCGACGCGAGCAGATCGCGTGCTGCGTCACACAATTGTCATCTCAGCATCCTAGTGTGAAAGGAATACAACGCTTGGCGAACAAGATGGAGCGTCCCTGTGTTATCCAGTCTTGGCATCGATCTGCCGACCGCGATTCTATTGTGTTTAGCTATTTTGCTCGCACTGAGTTTCGAATTCGTCAACGGCTTTCACGACACGGCGAACGCCGTCGCAACGGTGATCTACACCCACACGTTGAAGCCAAGCCAGGCGGTCGTCTGGTCGGGACTGTGGAATCTGATCGGTGTGCTGACATCCAGCGGCGCAGTGGCGTTCGGGATCGTCGCACTGCTGCCCGTCGAATTGGTCATCAATGTTGGATCAGGCGCCGGTTTCGCGATGGTATTCGCGCTGCTGCTGTCATCGATCCTCTGGAACCTGGGCACTTGGTACTTGGGCCTTCCGGCCTCGAGTTCACATACCTTGATCGGTTCCATCGTGGGCGTCGGTTTGATGAACTCCCTGATGAGCCCGGGTAGCGCGTTCGGCGATGGAGTCAATTGGGCCAAGGTGGAGGACACGGTGAAGGCACTGGTGTTTTCGCCGTTGCTCGGATTCGTCGCGGCCGGGCTGCTGCTGCTGGCGGCCAAGGCACTACTGCGCAATCCCGCGCTGTACAAGGCGCCCGAAGGCGAGAAGCCGCCGCCGACTTGGATTCGTGGATTGCTGGTGCTGACCTGTACCGGCGTCAGCTTCGCGCATGGCTCGAATGATGGTCAGAAAGGCATGGGGCTGATCGTATTGATTCTGGTCGGCATCGTGCCGACCGCGTTCGCACTGAACCTCGCGACCTCGAGTGCCGATTTGCATCGTTTGGCGGCGGAATCCACGGCGTTCTCGCAGTCGCTCGAGCAGATCCCCGGTGCCCATGCGCCGACCGCCGATGCCGACATGGCGCACAAAGCGCTGACTCAATACCTGCGCTCGGGGCGCATCGAACCCGAGACGCTACCGGCGCTCGGCATCGCGAATGCCAAGGCGGCCGCCCGTCTGGCGCACGTCGATGAGCTGACAGCGCTGGCGGCAGCCGACCGAGTGGCGCTGCGCCTGGACGTCTATCTCGTCGCAGAGACCCTGAATCGGATGCAAAAAGCGCATCAGTTACCTGCGGGGCTCGATGCGAATTTGGCGGCTCACTATCAGAAATCGCTGAAGCAGCTGACCAATTTCATTCCCCTATGGGTCAAGATCGCCGTATCGCTCGCGCTCGGACTCGGTACGATGATCGGGTGGAAACGCATCGTCGTGACGGTCGGCGAGAAGATCGGCAAGGCGCATCTGACCTATGCGCAGGGAGCAGCGGCAGAATTGGTCGCCTTCGGCACCATCGAGGCTGCCGATCTGCTCGGCCTACCCGTGAGCACGACGCACATCCTCTCTTCCGGCATCGCCGGTACGATGGTGGCCAACGGTTCGGGCATTCAGAAAGAGACCGTGCGCAACATCGTGCTCGCCTGGGTGCTGACCTTGCCGGTCTGCGTGCTGCTCGGCGCGGCGCTGTTCGGTGCGGCGCTGCTGTTCGTGCTCCGCGTACTCGGCGTGCACTGAGCGCTACGCGTTGGCGGCGAGATTCGGACCTATGATGGTTAATTTCGCCTAACCGTTCGAGCGATCGCGCGGTTGCGACTTCATGGGGCCGGGGAGGGAACGGACGACGTGAATAAACCGCGTTCGCTTCGCGTAGGCGCGTCGCCGCGTCGCGTTACCAGCTCGTCAGGGGTCGTGAACGCGCGGTCGCGCACGACATCAAGAGACCGCTCTCTCGCGCGCTGGGCGGGCGCATGCTTGGGCGATCGACATCCAAAGACCCGAGACGCCTCTGGCGCATATCGCTTGGCGCAAATCTCGCGATTGTCGGCGCCATCGTGCTGTTGGTCGGGTTGGACACTGGTCTCGCGGTAAGCATAATGGGATTTGTAGTGATCATGCTTCACGTGGTGGCGCTTGCAGATTCAAAGCGCAAATGAGCCCGCAGCGATTGGTCCCGCAGCGATTGGTCCCGCAGCAACTGGTTCGAGCGATTGCGGGTCGCGCACCTTCGGGGTACGGGCAGGAGCTGTCGCCGGCAGCGGAGCAGTTCGTACGCACGCGCCAAGCGCTGACGCGCCCGCGCCGCACGGAAGCGCGGTCAGGGAACTCATGATGCGGGATCTCGTCGGAGCGGCCGGCAAGGAGGTTCGGATGCTGACCGTCGACTATCTCCCGGGCGCTGCGTCGCTGCCGCACCGGCACAACGCGCAAGTGTTCGTCTACGTGCTCGAAGGCCTCGTTAGAATGCAAGTCGAAGGCGCCGCCGCCGTGACACTCGGGCCGGGCGAGACGTTCTACGAGGGACCCGAGGACATCCACATGGTATCCGCCAATGCGAGTCGAACGAAACCCGCACGGATTCTCGTCTTCATCGTCAAAGACAAAGGCGCGCCCGTTTCGACGGCCGCCACGCCGAAGGAGCGACCGTGAAATCGCGACTCGCATCGAGCTTTGCGTCGATTGTTTGCCTGACGTTGATTTCGGCCGGCGCGCAGGCCGACACCAGCGGGCAGCAGCTCGCAGAGGGGGCGGGTCGTGCGCTGCTCGGCACGCCGGCTCCGCGGCTCGAGGTCAAGACGATCGATGGGCGAACGATCGATCTCGGTCAACTGTATGGTAAGCAGGCCGTGTATCTGAAGTTCTGGGCCACTTGGTGCGTGCCGTGCCGGCAGCAGATGCCGCACTTCGAACATGTCTACGAGAGCGCCGGGCCGGATCTCGCGGTCATCGCCGTCAACGTCGGGTTCAACGATGCGGTCGATGATATTCGCGCCTACCGCGAAAAGCTCGGCATCACGATGCCGATCGTCCTCGATGACGGACGGTTAGGCGCTGCGTTTCATCTGCGCGTCACGCCCCAGCATATCGTGATCGGCCGCGATGGCCGTATCGAATACGTGGGTCATCTCGCCGATGCAAGCCTCGATGCGGCGCTCAGTGCGGCGCGCACCGAGCCGGCGGCGGATGCGTCGGATGCCGGCGCGGCATCAAAGAATCCGGCGGCCATCGTCCGCTATGCCGTCGGTGACGCTCTCCCGGAACTGACGCCGTTGACGATCGAGGGAACGCCGTTTGATTTCCGTGAGCGCGGCGCCGCACACCAAACCGTGCTCGTGTTCCTCTCACCCTGGTGCGAGTCCTACCTCGCGACGACCCGGCCCGAAGTTTCGACCAACTGCCGCCGCATGCGCGAACAGGTTGCGGCATTGGCGGGCGAACACGACACGCGCTGGCTCGGGATTGCCTCGGGTCTTTGGGCGACGGCCGAGGACTTGCGTGAATATCGGACCCAATACGCCGTCGGCATACCGCTCGCGCTCGACGAGTCCGGCGCCCTGTTTCGCGCCTTCACGGTCAACCAGCTGCCGGCCGCACTGATCGTCGATCGCCATGGGCGCATCGTGCGCAGAGTCGAAGGCGCCGAGTTGGAGACTCCGACCGCGCTGCGCGCGGCGATCGGCACGCGATGATCGATCGATGAGGACCGTCCTACGTGGAGCCGCGCGCGAGACCGCGCAAACCCGCGACGACGTAGGGGCCGAGCCTGGCCTTGAGCGCGGCGACGTCATTCGAACGGCATAGACCATCCGACAGCGCGTCGAGACGGCCGGTCTCCGCGAGAGAGAGCGTCAGCGCGCCGGTCAGAAAGTTATAGCCCCAGAAAATATCCTCGGGCGCGGCTCCCGGGAGCGACGCCATTACCGCTTGGATGAACTCGCGCACCGTGCGGTCGAAGGTTTTTCCCATCAGCGTACGGCCCCACTCGGGGGAGTTGTTGACGAACGCGAGCAGTGAAAAGTAGTTGTGCCAGCCGGGGCTGTCTTGCGCGAGGCGTTCCAGAATCGGATCGAAGAACGCGTCGACCACGGCTTCCGTGCTGGGGGCTCGGGGCGCCGCGCCCCGGCGCACCTCCGCCAGGCGCAGCAGCCGCTCCTCGTTCAAAATCGTGCCACGGCGCTCGACGACCGCGGTGAGCAACTTCTTCTTGCTGCCAAAATGGTAGTTCACGAGCGCAAGGTCGACGCCCGCCTCGGCCGTTATGTCGCGCAGCGATGCCCCATGAAAGCCCTTGCGGGCGAACAGCTTTTCCGCTGCGTCCATGAGCTTGTCTTTGGTCGTGCGCTTTGGGCGGGTCATGGTTTGCCATTCGGAAAACTCCGATTCTAGCTTGGCTTTGGCGGTATTGCGCGCCGGACGGGGACACCGGCGCCCGAGGCGCGCTGCGTCCGGGACTTCCGAGCGCAATCGTGTGGGCTCGGCGCAACAACCGCGCCCGCCTGTCGGGGCGAGGCTTGATATTCAACGCACGTTGAAATAGTATTCAACGGCCGTTCAAACGATAGCGGCGGTGATCGAAGATAGATAAATATTCCTTGGGGAGATCGGCAATGAATCGCAACATCTGCACCGCATTGACATGGGTGTCCTTGATCGGCACCGGCGTGGCCGTCGCGGCGGAATCCGACACGGCGCCCGAAGACACCGGCACCATTCAAGAGGTCGTGGTTACCGCACGGCGATTCTCCGAGGATTTGCAGAGCGCGCCCATCGCGGTCACCGCACTCAACGCCGCCATCATCCAGACGCAGGACGTGACGAACCTTCAGGATCTGAACAGTTTCGTTCCGAACATGAAGATCGCCGCCGATCGTGCGACCAGCAGCACCATCAATGTCTATATTCGTGGTGTGGGCCAGAGCGACCCATTGTGGGGATTCGAACCAGGTGTCGGCGTGTACATCGACGATGTATATCTGGCGCGTCCGCAGGCGGCGCTGCTCGACGTCATCGACGTCCAGGACCTCGAAATTCTGCGCGGTCCCCAGGGCACGCTCTACGGGAAGAACACGATCGCGGGCGCGATCAAGTACGTGACCCGCGACGTCGATGGACCCGCGAGCCTGACCGCGTCGGTGACCGGCGGCAATTACGGCGAGCACGACGAAAAACTCAATTTCTCGACGCCGCTGGTCGCTGACCACGTCTATTTCGGACTTGCACTCGCGGAACTGCAGCACGACGGTTACGGCCAGGTCGTGGCCCAGACGGGCGTCCCGCAGCCTACTTGGGCTGCGATCGGCGAGGACGTTTCGAATAAGGACGTGTTCTCGGCGCGTGCCAACCTCACGATCAAGTGGGGCGAGAGTTCGAAGCTCAGGATCGTCGCCGACGACACGCTGGATAATTCCAACGCCTCGGGCGGCCAGCGGCTCAACAACTACCTGGTCCCGCAATTGAGCGACCCGTTCGACATACGCACCGATATGCCGGTCAATAACGACTATTCCCACCGCAGCGGCGAATCGGCCACCTACACCCAAAGCTTGACCGATCAGCTCGGCTTGAAGATCGTCGGCGCCTATATCGAAGGCCACAGCCAGCAATTCATCAACTTCGACGAACTCGCCGAGAACCTGTTCCAGGTGCCCGGCGCATTCCACGATCAGCAGGCTTCGGGTGAGGGTCAACTGACCTTTCGCAACGACCTGGTCCAGGCGACTGGTGGCGTGTTCTTCATGGACAGCACGGCCTGCGGCGCCTACAACGCCTCGCTCGGAGTCCTGGCGGCACCGCCGCCGGACGGCTACGGGCTCTACCTGACCTCAATCGTCCAAGGCTGCGTGGTGACCAAGAGCACGGCCGTCTACGCCGACACCGCCTGGAAGCTGACCGATAGTCTGAACCTCGACGCCGGCTTGCGCTGGAACGACGATGACAAGACCGCGCAGGTCTACCAGGCCCAGTATGCGAGCGTCGCGCCGACCCAATTGCAGGGGAACCAGAATTTTCTTACTCCCGGATATCCGCCGCCCGGCTTCTTTCTGTTTCCGAGCGCGGCCGCCGGCATCCTGACCGACTACACCAACAGCCGTTCGTTCGTGAATGTCTCGCCGCGCTTGGGGCTGGACTACCACTGGACGCCGAAAGTCATGACCTACGTCTCGTACAGCAAGGGTTTCAAGAGCGGCGGGTTCGACATGCGCGGCAATGCGGCGCTTTACCCGCAAACCGAGAACGGCTACAACTCGGAGACTGCCGATAACTATGAAATGGGCGTCAAGTCCACGCTGTTCGACGACACCCTGCTTCTCAACCTGACGGTTTTCTATGACCCGTACACCAACGCGCAAGTCGGCGTGCAGCAGTTCGTCGTCGCCGGCGGCGTCCCGCAGAACGTCACCGCGGTGCTCAATGCCGGCAAGCAGATCAATCAGGGCGTCGAACTCGAGTCCGTATGGCGGCCGATCAAGCCGCTGACCTTCGGAGTGAACCTCGGCTACCTCGATTCCTACTATGAGGACTTCCTGGTCGGCTGTACCGCGCTCACGCCGGGTTGCGCACCCAATTCACCTCCGTTGAACGTTGCCGACCAGAATCGGCCGATCAACGCGCCGACATGGACTGCCTCCGGAAACGCGACCTATACCTGGGACATGGCCGCGGGTTCGTTGCTGGCACGGGCCGGCTACGACTGGCGCAGCTTCACCAAGGTCGCCAATACGACCGCGAGCGTCACGGATCAGCCGGCGTACGGCCTGCTCAACGCCGGGGTCGCGTTCACGACCCTGGGCAAGAGCTGGCGCTTTTCGGTTGACGGCAAGAACCTGACCAACAAGTACTACCGCGTCGCCGGCTATGATTTCGGCAATCCCCCGATCTCGGCTGCGAACGCCTTGGGCGGCCTCAGTCAGATCGGCTTCTACGGTCCGCCGCGCACGGTTACGGCGACAGTGGCTTACCACTTCTAAACTAAATCAGCGCCGGATTGGGCGACGGATCCTTTGAGGTCCCGCACGATCCGGCGCAGTGCTCTGTGAGCAGAACATGTCGTGGTTCGAAGCCCCCGCGCCGCTGCTGCCGGATTTGATTCAGCACAACAGCCGCTGGCTCGCCGAGCGGGCCGCGCTCATTGACGGAGTGGTCACGCTGACCTGGCGGGAATTTGCGGATGCCACGGCCCGCGTCGCCAACGGTCTCGCCGCGCTCGGCGTGAGGCCCCGCGAGCGCGTCGCAGTGCTCATGGACAGCCGCCTCGAGACCGTGCTCACGCTGTTCGGCATCGTGCGCGCGGGCGCGGTCGCCGTGCCGCTCAATATCTCGATCACCGATACGGCGGTCGCGACGATGTGCGCCGACGCCGGCTGTGTCGCCATGTTCGCCTCCGGACAGCATTGCATGCGAGTCGATGCGCTGCGCGCCTCGGGCGCGCTCGCCGCACGGCACTTCATCGGCTGCGATTCGCCGGCCGAGGGCTGGCGCGACTTCGAGGACTTCATCGCGGCGCAGAGTGCGAGCCCACCGGCGGTCGCCATTGCGCCCGGCGACGAATGCAATTTGATCTACAGCTCCGGAACCACGTCCTTGCCAAAGGGCATCATCCACACCCATGCATGCCGCATGCATTGGGCCTACGACTGCGCACTCGCACTGCGCTATCGCGGCGGCTGCCGCACGCTGCTGACGCTCGGGCTGTTCTCGAACATCAGCTGGGTCACGATGATCACGACGATCCTGGTCGGCGGCACGCTCGTCTTGCTGCGCGCGTTCAGCGCACGAGCGGCGCTCGACGTCATCGAACTCGAGCGCATCACGCACGGCGCCTTCGTCCCGGTGCAGCTCGAGCGTTTGCTCGCATACCCCGAGCGCGCGACGTTTCGCACGACTAGTCTCGAGACGCTGATGTGTTGCGGCTCGACGCTCGCGGCGGACGTCAAGCTCGGTTTTGCGCGCGAATTCGATTGCGAGCTCATCGAGTTGTACGGGCTCACCGAGGGAGTGTTCACGATCCTCGAGCCCGAGGAACTCGAGCGCAAAGTCCACTCGGTCGGAAAGCCGGTGCTGGGCGCCGAGATTCGCCTCATCGGCGAAGACGACCAGGAGGCTGCGCCGGGCGAGATCGGCGAAATCGTCGGCCGCGGCCGGTTGGTGATGGCGGGCTATCATGCGCGCGACGATGCGAACGAGGAAGCGACCTGGATCGACTCGGCCGGCGTCCAATGGCTACGCACCGGCGATCTCGGCAGGTTCGATGCGGAAGGCTTCCTCTATATCGTCGATCGTAAGAAAGATATGATCATCTCGGGCGGGCAGAACATCTATCCGACCGACATCGAGAGCGTCGTGCGTGCTCACCCGATGGTCGCCGAGGTGGCCGTGATCGGGATCGCGAGCGCGCGCTGGGGTGAGACCCCGCTCGCCGTGGTCGTGCTGCAGGCGGGCCAGAGCATGCCGGTCGCCGAATTGCTGGAATGGACCAATGCCGCGGTCGGCAAGCAGCAGCGCCTCAGTGCCGTGGTATTGCGTGAAAGCCTGCCGCGTAACCCCAATGGCAAGGTGCTCAAGCGCGAACTTCGACGAGAATATTCCTCCAACGCCGCCAACACGGAAAACCCCGGATGAACCCGAACCCCGCCGACTCGAGCGATTACTTCTACAACAGCGCCGATGGCCTGCGCCTGTATTGCCGCATTTACCCCGCGCGGCAACCGGGTGGGTTGCCGGTGCTGTGCCTGCCGGGCCTGACGCGCAACAGCCGCGATTTCACGGCGCTCGCGACGCGCCTCTGCTCGCAGCGCGAGGTGCTGACCGCGGACCTGCGCGGCCGCGGCCATTCGGCCTGGGATAAGGATCCGTCGCATTATCAACTGCCCACCTACGTCCAGGACGTGTGGTCGCTCATGGAATCGCGCGCCTTGAGCCGCGTCGTGGTCGTGGGCACCTCGCTCGGCGCGCTCATGGGGATGGTCATGGCGGCAATGAAGCCGGATCGAATCGCCGGCGTCGTACTCAATGATGCAGGCCCCGAATTCGATCCGGCCGGAATTCGGCGCATCGCCGGCTACGCGGGCAAGTTGCCGCCGGTATCGTCGTGGAGCGAAGCGGCCGCGCAGGCCAAGAGCGTTTATGGCCTCGCACTGCCGGACTTGAGCGATGCAGACTGGCTCGACTATGCGCACCTCGGCTACCGCGAGAATGCGGCCGGTATCCCGGTTCCGGACATGGATCCGAAAATCAGCGAGGCCTTCAAGAATCCGACCGCGGCCGTGGCCAACCTGTGGCCGGTCTATGCGCAGATCAAGGGCGTGCCGATGCTGGTAATCCGCGGCGCTCTCTCGGATTTGCTCAGTGCCGCAACGGTCGCGCGCATGGCGCGCGAGAAGCCGGATCTCGAGCACATCACGGTCGCCAACCGCGGGCACACGCCCATGCTCAATGAGCCGGAGTGCCTGGCGGCGATCGATGCCTTCCTCGCGCGATGCGCGAAGACGGCTGCGCAGGGAGGTTAACGGGCATGGAGATCAAGCCGATGGGCCTCAAAGACCAGGTCGCGGTCGTCACCGGCGCGGCCAGCGGTATCGGCAAGGAGATCGCGCGCTCGTTCGCGCGCGCCGGCGCCAAGCTCGTCATCGCCGATCTCGATCGCGCGGGCGCCGATTCGGCCGCTGCGCAAATCAATCGCGAGGGTGGAGAGGCCATCGGCTTAAGTATGGACGTGAGCAGCGAAGTGCAGGTCGATGCGGGAATGGCGCGCGTGGTCGAGACGTTCGGAAGAATCGATGTGCTCGTCAGCAACGCCGGCGTGCAGGTCATCGCGCCGCTCGAGGATTTCGCGTTCGCCGACTGGCGACGCGTGCTGGCGATCCACCTGGACGGCGCCTTCCTGTGCACGCGTGCGGCCCTCAAGCAGATGTACAAGCAGCGCAGCGGCAGCATCATCTTCATGGGCTCGGTGCATTCGAAGGAAGCGTCGGTACTCAAGGCGCCGTATGTCGCCGCCAAGCACGGCCTCATGGGTCTTGCGAAAGTCGTCGCCAAGGAGGGCGCGAAGTACGGTGTGCGCGCTAACGTCATTTGCCCGGGATTCGTGCGTACGCCGCTGGTCGACAAGCAGATTCCGGAGCAGGCAAAGACTCTGGGAATATCGGCGCAGGCCGTCGTTCGCGATGTCATGCTCAGGGACACCGTCGACGGCGAATTCACGACGGTCGAAGACGTCGCCGCGGCCGCGCTTTTTTTCGCCTCGTTCGAGTCCAACGCGCTGACCGGACAGTCGCTGACGATCAGCCATGGCTGGTCCATGCAGTGAGCCCATAGACTCCGTGCGGCAGCGTACCGACGCCAAATCGGTTGGTGCATAATCTGGAAAATCAGGGGCTGTCGGCCTCAAGAGGCGCGTGGTCTGCATTCCAGTCGAGCGCAAGCGGCAAGGAGAGGGCGGTGTCGGGCGAGGGTGATCAGAACGTAGCGAACCCCGCGACGACAGCGGTCCCACCGGCAACGCCGCCCACCGAGCCTGCGCCAGTCCGGTCTTTTTTCGATCGGTTCAAGGGTTTCATCATCGTGGGAATTTTGATCGTGGTCGCGCTCGCGGCCGCGTTTGAATTCGGCTGGCTCGGCACGAACTCCGGCAAGAACCGCAACCGATTGGTGCTTTACGGGAACGTCGATTTGCGGCAAGTCGATCTTGCATTCAACGACAGCGAACGGCTTGCCGAAGTTTTGGTCCAGGAAGGAGCCAAAGTCGCGCGAGGCGAGATTCTGGCGCGCCTCGACACGAGCCGGCTCAAACCGCAAACCGCAACCGCCGCGGCAGTTTTGGCGGCGCAACAGGCGGTCGTCGACAGGCTCCATCACGGCAGCCGCCCGCAGGAGATTGCGCAGGCCGAAGCCAATGTCGCCTCCGCAAGGGCGGACCAAGTCAATGCCTTGCAGCAATGGACGCGGCTCGCGGCGCTGACGACGCTCACGACCGGTCGGGCGGTCAGCGAGCAGGACCTGGAGGCTGCGAAAGCCGCGCTGGATTCGGCGCAGGCCCACTTGGCCGTTGCCGAGAAGGCGCTCGAACTCGCCGTCATCGGCCCCCGCAAGGAGGACGTCGCTCAGGGCGAAGCGCAACTGCACGCCGATCAGGCCCAGCTCGAGCTGCTGCTGCGGCAGCTCGCAGACGCCGAACTCGTTGCCCCGAGTGATGCCGTCGTGCGCACGAGACTCTTGGAGCCCGGCGAAATGGTTTCTCCGCAAAGGCCGGTATTGAATCTCGCGCTTACCGATCCGAAGTGGGTCCGCGCCTATGTTTCCGAGCCCGATCTCGGAAAGATTCACCCCGGGATGAAAGCGTCGATCAGCACGGATGGCTTTCCCGACCGGCCGTTCTCCGGTTGGGTCGGGTTCATTGCGTCGGTTGCGGAATTTACGCCGAAAGCGGTTGAGACCGTGGAACTGCGCTCGAGCCTCGTCTATGAAATTCGTGTGTTTGTTGAAGACCCGCAGGACCAGCTGCGTCTCGGCATGCCGGCGACCGTGCTTCTGGAATTGATTCCGGCTGCGCCGGACAAGCCCTAGGCCGGGTGTCGCACCCATGGTACGGACGACAATCCACCGAGGGCTCGCACTGGTAGGCTTCGTTGGCCTCGCCGCCTGCGTCGTCGGCCCGGACTATCACCCGTCGGCCCCGAGCGCCCCTGCCGCGTGGGATTCGCCGTTGGACAATGGGCTCACGGACAAGGCGTCCGCGCCCTCATCCTGGTGGGCTTCGTTCAACGATGTCGAACTGGATTCCCTGATTGAGCGCGCCGCGAAATCGAATCTCGACCTGCGCGTCGCGGAAGCCCGGCTGCGCCAGGCGCGGGCGGTTCGCGGCGGGAGTGCGGCCGATTTTTGGCCCATGCTCAGCGCGAGCGGATCGGCCGACCGCGCCAAGCAGAGCGAACACCAGCCCTTGATCGGATCGCTGCCGCTTCCGCCCAACTTCCCGTTCGAGTACAGCGTTTATCAAGCCGGGTTCGACGCCTCATGGGAAATCGATTTGTTTGGCGGCAAGCGCCGTGCGCATGAAGCGGCCACCGCTGATTGGCAAGGCGCGATCGAGGCCCGCAACGATGCGCTGGTCAGCCTTCTCGCGGAAGTCGCCCGGAACTATCTCGAGTTACGGGGTACTCAGCAACGGTTGGCGATCGCGCATCGCAACCTGAAATTGCAGGAGGAGGAACTCGAACTGACGCGCGCGCGCCTGCAGGGGGGCGTCGCGACCGAGCTGGACGTCACGAGGTCGGCGGCCTTGCTCGATGGAGTGCAGGCCGCGATTCCACCGCTCGAAACCGAGCAGCGCGTGGCGATGTATGCGTTGGCGGTGCTGCTCGCGGAGCAACCCGGTGGACTCGTTGCAGAACTCTCGCCGCCCGTCGCGCTGCCGATCGCGCCGCCCGTGGTTCCGATCGGGCTGCCCTCCGAGCTGCTGCGCCGTCGCCCGGATGTGCGTCGCGCCGAGCGGCAACTCGCCGCGGAGACGGCGCGCATCGGCGTCGCAAAATCCGATTGGTTCCCCAAAATCTCCCTGACCGGCGACATCGGGAATGAAAGCACCAAGACCAACAATTGGTTCGACGCCGGCAGCCGGTTCTGGTCGATCGGTCCGGTTGTGCAATGGAACGTGTTCGATTTCGGCCGGGTTCGTGCGCAGGTGCGCGCGCAAACCGCCGTGCAGGAGGCGGCGCTCGCGAGCTATCAGAAGGCCGTCTTGGTTTCTTTGGAGGAGGCCGAGAATGCGGTCGTCACGTATGCGCAGGAACAAAACCGCCGCCGGGCGCTCGCCGAGACGCTTGCCGAAAACCGCCGCTCGCTGGAGTTGGCCGATGGCCTCTACGCACACGGGCGCGTGAACTTTCTCGACGTCCTCGACGCCCGGCGCGCGCTCTACGAAGCGGACGATCAATTGGCCGTCAGCGACCAAACCGTTGCGCTCGATCTCATCGCGCTCTACAAGGCGATGGGAGGAGGGTGGGAGGCGCCGCCGCAGGCGCCGGCGTCCGCTACCGCTGCATCGCCGTGACGACGCCCGCCGCGACACCGGCGCTGCGCGTGGACCGGGTTCGAAAATCCTTTCGCCGCGAGACCGGCGAATCGGTGCTGGCGCTCGACGACATCTCGTTCTCCGTCGAGCCGGGCGGACTCGCGGCCGTGATCGGGCCGGACGGCGCGGGCAAGACGACGCTGATGCGCCTGCTCGCGGGGCTCATGAAGGCCGACCGCGGGACCGTCAGTGTGCTCGGCATCGACGCGGCCAAGGATCCGCAGTCGATTCAATCGCGGATCTCCTATATGCCGCAGCAATTCGGCCTCTATGAGGATCTGACGGTCCGTGAAAACCTGGATCTTTATGCGGATATGCACGGGGTTTCGGCGGAGAGCCGGCGAACCCAATATGCGCGACTCATGAGCATGACCGGCCTCGATTCGTTTCAAACGCGCCTCGCCGGACAGCTTTCGGGAGGAATGAAGCAGAAACTGGGCCTCGCGTGCGCGCTGGTCCGATCTCCCGATTTGCTGCTGCTCGATGAACCGACGGTCGGGGTCGATCCGCTCTCACGCCGTGAGCTATGGGAGATCATTCGCCAACTGATCAAGGACCGTCTGACGGTTCTGCTCAGCAGCAGCGATCCGGACGAGGCCGAGAATTGCGATAGCGTGCTCGTGCTCAGCGAGGGCAAGAAGCTCATCGACGCGCCGCCGGCCGAAGTCTGCGGCTTGGCGCTGCATCGCGTCTTCGTGACGTCGCCGCCCGATGGCACCAAGGCGCGGGATTTACAGGCGCGACTATTGGCATTGCCCAATGTCATCGATGCCGTTCCCGAGTGCGGTCAGGTCCGGCTCATCGCCGAGGCGAGTTCCGCGGCTTCCGAGATCGAGCGTTACGCCGGCGTCGCGGCCGAGGCGGCGTCGCCTCGCTTCGAGGATGGATTCATGGTGCTGCTGCACCAAGCCGCCGGCGGTAAGGCCGCCGACAAGCAGGCGCCGGCGCTCCAGGAACCCGCGATCGGCGGCGTGCCGGGAGACACCGTCGTCGAGGTTCACGATCTCGTGCGGCGCTTTGGAAAATTCGTCGCCGTGGATCGCGTGAGTTTCGTCGTCAAGCGCGGTGAGATTTTCGGTTTGCTCGGTCCGAATGGCGCCGGCAAGACGACGACATTTCGCATGCTCTGCGGACTGCTGCCGGTTTCCGCCGGCAGCTTGAGGGTCGCGGGAGTCGATGTGCTTCAAAATCGGGCCTCCGCGCGACAGCATCTCGGCTATGTCGCACAGAAGTTTTCCCTCTATGGACAATTGACGGTCGGCGAGAACCTCGACTTCTTCGCTCGTGCCTACGGCCTCGCGGGCGATAAGAGCCGCGAGCGCATTGCCTGGGCCTTGAGCCAGTTCGAACTCGCGCCCTTCGTGCGACTGCCGAGCGCGCAACTGCCGGGAGGGTTCAAGCAGCGCCTGGCCATGGCGGCCGCCTTGCTGCACCGGCCGGAAATTCTGTTCCTCGACGAACCCACGAGCGGCGCCGACCCGTTCGCGCGCCGCGAGTTTTGGCAACGCATCATCGCGCTTGCCCGCAACGGCGTGACGGTCATCGTGACGACTCATTTCATGGCGGAGGCCGAATATTGCGATCGGGCCCTGATCCTCGATGACGGCAAGGTGCTCGCCCAGGGCACACCCGCCGAGCTGCGTGCGCTCGCGCCCGTGGTGGCCGGCCGGGTCGCGACGATGGAGGATGCCTTCATCGCGATCGTCGAGAAGGCGCGCGCCATCCCTGCGCGCAAGTCCGCGTGAGGCCGGCATGAAGGATTGGCAGGCAAAATGGCGCCGGATTTGGGCGCTGACGCGCAAGGAAACGCGGCAAATCGTTCGCGATCCGAGCAGCATCGCGATCGGCATCGTCTTTCCGGTCATGATGATACTGCTGTTCGGCTTCGGGCTCTCGCTCGACATCACCACGGTTTCGGTCGCCGTCGTCGACGAAGACGTTTCCACCGACAGCGCAGCGCTGATCGGCGCGTTCCGTCTGTCGCCTTACTTCAAGTTGACCGCGACGCGCTCGATGGCAGAAGCGACCGTATTGATGTTGAATCGGAACGTCGACGGCATCCTGCAAATCCCGTCCGACTTCAGCCGGCGCTGGCACGCCGGTGCTGCCGATGTCCAGATTCTCGTCGACGGCACGGACTCGAACCAAGCCCGCATCATGCAAGCCTATTCCGCGGGACCGGTCGCGATCTGGACTGCGGCGCAGGCCCAGGCCGGCACCTCGATCGCGGCGGGCCCGGTCATCGTCGAGAGCCGGCTGTGGTTCAACGCGGCCAATGACAGCCATTATTTCCTGGTCCCGGGCCTCATCGTTCTGGTCATGACGATCATCGGAGCATTCCTCACCGCGATGGTCGTTGCAAGGGAGTGGGAGCGCGGTACGCTCGAGGCGCTGTTCGTGACGCCGATGCAGCCGGGAGAGTTCCTCGTCAGCAAGTTCATTCCCTATTTTGGGTTGGGCATGATCGGTTTCGTGCTGTGCTTGCTTGCAGGAAAATTTCTGTTCCATGTTCCCTTGCGCGGCTCACTTTCCTTGCTCTGCCTAGCCTCGATGATCTATCTGCTGGTGGCCTTGGGAATAGGGTTGCTCGTATCCACGCTCGTCAAGAGCCAATTCCTGGCGAGCCAGTTGGCAATGTTGCTGACGTTTCTGCCGGCGATGATGCTGTCGGGCTTTCTGTACGATCTGCGCAGCATGCCGGTGGTCATTCGGGGCATCACCCACGTTCTGCCGGCGCGCTACGCGGTCGCATTGCTGCAGACCTTGTATCTCGCAGGCAACGTCGGCAGCGTGGTCTGGTTCAATCTCGCGGTTCTGACGGCGATGGCCGCGGCGTTGATACTGGCAACCCGACGCGCGACCGTCAAACAAATCACCTGAGGTGTTGGCATGCTCTCCTCGCTGCTTCGTATCCTCGCGCTGATTCGCAAAGAATTTCTCGCCGTACTGAAGGATCCTCGCAGCCGTTTCATCATCTTTCTGCCACCCATGTTGCAGTCTCTGATCTTCGGCTATGCGGCCAGCTTCGACCTCAACTCCGTCGCCTACGCGGTTTATGATCAGGACCACAGCGCCGCGTCCACGGCTTTGCTGTCGCGCCTGGACGGATCCGGCGTGTTTGAGCGCCAGGCCGATCTCGGCCGCGCCAAGGACATCGACACCTGGATCGACAGCGGTCGCGCGCTGCTCGTGATTCAAATCGATCAGAATTTCGAACGTAACCTGCTCGCAGGTTCGGCCGCGCCGCTCGAGGTGATCGCCGACGGCCGCAATTCCAATACCGCCGGCACGGCGCTGGGGTATTTGAACAGCGTCGTTGAGAGCTTCAACGGCGACTGGAGGTCCAGCCACGGTCAGCAAGGCGCCAGCATCCAGATCGTCACGCGCTCTTGGTACAACCCGAATCTCGACTCGCGCTGGACCATGATCCCGAGCCTGATCGGCACGCTGACGATGATGGGCACGATGATGCTGACGGCCTTGTCGGTCGCCCGCGAGCGCGAGCAGGGAACATTCGACCAATTGCTGGTCACGCCGTTTCGACCATTTGAAATCATGGTGGGAAAGGCAGTGCCGAACATGGTCATCGGCTTGGGCCAATCGACGACCGTATTGCTGATCGCGCAATTTTGGTTTCGCATCCCGTTCGCCGGATCCTTTGTCGTTCTCTATGCCGGGCTCACCTTGTTTCTGATGGCTGCGGTCGGTCTCGGCCTGTTTGTCTCCTCGATCGCCAAGACCATGCAGCAGGCGATGCTCTACGCATTCATTTTGGTGATGCCGTTCGCGTTGCTCTCTGGTTTGACGACGCCATTCAGCAGCATGCCGGACATTCTGCAAACCGTCATGATCATCAATCCGCTGCGCTACGCGCTCGATCTGACCAAACGGGTCTATTTGGAGGGTGCCGGGTTCGCCAACCTGTTTGCCGATTTTCTGCCGCTGCTCATCATCGGATTGGTCACGCTCTCGGGCGCGGCCTGGCTGTTCAAGCGGCGGCTGAACTGATGAAGAAGCCTTCCGCGGCTGCGGGGATACGGCATGGAGATCGCTGAATTGCTCGCGCGCGCGCGCGCGATGGTGCGCGGCGCGCAAGACGAGGCGGCGAAACAGGCATATCTCGAGATCTTGGCTCTCGATCCCAAGAATTTTTCGGCGCTCAATGAACTCGGCACGCTCGCCTTGGCCGGCGGGTTTCGCTCCGCCGCGCGCACCGCGTATCTACAGGCGGTGCAGCATCATCCGATCAATCCGATCGGACACGTCAATCTCGCCAATGTGCTGCGCGAGGAGGGCGATCTGGCAGGAGCGCAGAAACATTACCAGTCGGCGCTCGAAATCGATGCGGATCTCGCGGAAGCGCATCGGGGTATGGCCGGCGTGCTCACGGAATTGAATCAGGAGGGTGCCGAGGAGCACCTGCGACGCGGATTCTCCGGATCCAGCATCGTCACCAAGCCGTATCGCGGCACGGGGGCCGGAGTGCCCCTGCTGCTTCTCGTCTCGGCGCGCGCCGGCAATCTGCCGACACAGCTCTGGATCGATGATCGGCGCTACACCGTACATGCGATTTATACCGAGTTCTTCGATCCCGCGACGCCTTTGCCGCCGCATGAACTCGTCGTCAATGCGATCGGCGATGCCGATCTGTGCGACGAGGCATTGGCTCGCGCCGAGCAATTGCTCGCGCACGGCACCGCGCCGGTCATCAACCGGCCGGCACGGGTGCGCGCGACGGGGCGCGTCGAGAATGCGCGCCGGCTGGCGGGCATCCCCGGCGTCATCGCGCCCAAGATCGAGGCACTGTCGCGCGCGAACTTGCTGATGAGGAACGACTTGCGCTTTCCGCTGCTGCTGCGCCGGCCCGGCTTCCATACCGGCCGTCATTTCTTGCGCGTCATGAATCGCGCGGAGCTCCCCGTAGCGGCGGCTTCGTTGGGCGCCGAGGAATTGCTCGCGATCGAGTATCTCGATGCGTTTGGGGCCGATGGAATGGCGCGAAAATACCGCGTGATGTTCGTCGATGGGGTCGCGTATCCGCTGCATCTGGCGGTGTCCGCCGATTGGAAAGTCCATTATTTTTCGGCCGACATGGCACGCAACGCCGCGTTTCGCGATGAGGAGCGGCGCTTTCTCGAGAATATGCCGGCGGTGCTGGGCGAGCCGGCGGTCGCAGCCTTGGCACGGATCCAGGCGACGCTCGATCTCGATTACGCGGGTATCGATTTCGCGCTCGCTAGGGGTGGCTCGGTGCTGCTGTTCGAAGCCAACGCGACCATGGTGGTGTTTCCGCCCGGCCCCGATCCGATCTGGGATTATCGGCGTCGCGCAATCGACGCTGTGCTCGAGGCCGCGAGAAGGATGCTGGTCAGGCGCAGCGGTTGAACTTATTGCGGCACGCGGCACGCGGCCTTCAAATAAATTGTCGAATCTTCGCAAAAGCCCGATACTGCGCCAAGAAGAATCAAGAACACAATCAAGCTCACCGTCGGGGACCATTGAGTGGGGAGCGGGCCGTTCAACGCACGCGCAACGCGCGTATCGGGTTTGTTTGCGCTTGCGATCTGCAGTTCGCGAGCGCCGGCCGAGGAGCTGACTGCGCTCGCGGGCTTTACGCACGGCGAAGTCGATTCGCCGGATTCTTACGCCTATCAATTCGATTATCGGCAGCGGTTGCTGCCGAACCTCGCGGCATCCTTGGCGTACGTGAATGAAGGCCATTTCGTCGACCATCATCGCGACGGCGGGGCGGTGCAGGTGTGGGCCATCACACCGAGATGGCTCGAGCGCTTCGATGCCGCGCTCGGCGTGGGTCCGTACCTGCTGTTCGATACGCAAGTCGCGAATTCGTCGCCGTGGTATCGCAACGTTCATGGCATCGGGGAGATCTACACGGCGTCGCTGACCTATTACGCGGGGACTCATTGGTTGGCGCGCGTCAATTGGACCAAGATTTGTGTATCCGACGATATCGGTACTCAAACATTGACGTTCGGCGTCGGCTATCGCGTCGATACGCTGCTGGCCGGGTTCGACAAAGCGATCGCCGACTACGAGGCTGCGGACGGCGGCCGCGCCTTGAACGAAATCGACCTATTTGCGGGTCAAACCGTCGTCAATGCCCGCAGCTCCGCCAAGTCGTCGAATTTCGGCGTCGAGTATCGGCGCGACATCGCGGGCTTGGTGCAGCTCTCCGCGTCCTGGCTCGACGAGGGGAATGGGTTGAGCGGACGGCATTCGGGAATCATCGGCGAGGTCTGGCTCGCGACCACGGCGTTGGATCCGCGTTTCACGATCGGGCTGGGAGCGGGACCCTATGTCGCGTTACAGTCGTACGAGACCGACGATCGGCGGCGCGCGGGATCGGTCGATGGGCTGATCGCAATGACGGCGTGTTTTCGCTTTACGAGCCGAATCAGCGCGCGACTCGAGTGGCATCGTGCCGTCACTAGCGACGATGAGGACCGCGATATCGTGAACCTCGGCATCGGCTGGAGTTGGGGGCGATGAGCCGAGCCCCGCCTCATTGCGCGGTCACGGGATCCGTACAATTCGTGCGGCCCTGCATTACGCAGTCCTGCAAGTTGGAACTTTCGCGCAGCGCATAAAACAGGTACAAGCTGCCGAATACCAGCAATAGAACGACACCGAGCGCGATCAGCACTACGCGCGGCGAATAGGTATCGCGGTTACCTTGCGGCGGTTGCTGAGTCACATGCGCCCCTAAGATTCCGATACGCCGGTCAACCCGATGCGCCGGTCAATACCGACTTGGCGATCCTCGCGGCGTGCACGCGCAATTCGGGTATCGCGATCGCTTCCCAAAAGTTGGCCTTGAGCATCGGTCCGATATAAAAAAGCCCGCTGACGGGCGTACCGCCGCGGTCGATGACCTGATAGTCCGCATCGATCTCCAGACCCAATTTCAGCGGGTCTTGTTTGATGAGCCCTTCCTCGCGCAGCTGCACGATCAACGGCAGCTCGATCGCGGCGATATCATAGTTCGGGCCGGTGCAATTCACGACCGACCCGACGGTCAGCGTTCTCGACCCCGAAGCGCCGCGCTCGCGAATCGCGATGACGATATCGGCGCCGTGTTGCTCAAAGGACTGAAGGTGGCCCGATACGCTTTCCACTTGGCCCGATTTCATCATTTGCTGCAAGCGCAAAAATGCCGCAGGCGCCAACCGGTGCCGATGGATGTCCCAAAACGGAACGATGCGCGTGAGGAACTTGCGTCTCTGGGTCACGGACAAGCGCTGCCAAATCGCCGCGGTGTGCGGGCGCAATGCGTTGATGACGTCGCGCCAATCCTCGCCGGCGGCCTGTTTGCTCTCGGCTTGCTTGCGTATCGCGCGCACATGCGCGCGAACCGTTGCCGGTACGCCGCGCAGGTAGTCGGGAAAGCCCAAGCTGGCGGCCGGTGGTTTGGGCGTAAAGCGGTGGCCGTGCGTGACCAGGCCGCGGCGCGAAATCAGATATATCTTGCGCGCATCGCTGTGGCTCGTGAGTCGAAACAACACATCGACGGCGGTATGGCCGGCTCCCAATATGGCGACCGGCCGGCTCGCATCGGTGCGGTCGAGTGCGTCGAAGTCCCAAGGATTGGCGATGTAGGCCCGCGAGTCGAAGAAATCCGATTCCGGCAACGGATTGCTCGGTGGGAAATGGCCCGGTGCCAGCACGACCCGATGCGCTCGGACGCTTGCGCCGCTCGCGAGCGACACCACGAATCCATCGCCGAGCGCGCCGCGACGCACGCTCGACACCTCTCCCGACATTCGCCGCAACCGGGAATTGCTGCGCTGCTCTGCGCTCGCCAAACAGTGTTCGAGATAGTCCCCGTAGATGCGCCGCGAGACGAATGAGGCTGCGTTGAATGCCGGATCGATGCCGTGCAAGTAGTCGACGAAATGTGCGGGCTCATCCGGCAGCGCGCTCATGTTGCCCGCGGGAACGTTCAACAGCAGATTATCGTCCCAGGTCTGATAGGCCAGGCCGCGTCCGAAGCGCGAACGGCGCTCGATCAACACGACCGATACGGCCGTTGCAGTGGCCGTGCGCAGCAGGTTGACGGCGGTCAGCGCGCCGCTGTAGCCCGCACCGATGACCACGATCGTCCGCTGCCGATCGGAAAGATCACTCATAAGACTCAGCCCACGTGAATCAGGTCGGCAATTATAGGCAGGATGCCGTGTGGGTGCCCGACTTGACACGCGCATGGGGCTTGCATCTGCTGGCGCAGGGTGATTAGCTCAATGCCAGTTAGAGTCACAGGAACGTACGTTGCTCTCCAACGCGCTTGCCGGCGTGTTTGACGCGATACTCGAGCCGATCGTTCTCGTCGATGCGCTGGGTTCGATCGCCTACGTCAACCGCGTAGGCTCGGCGTTGTTTGGTTACGCGCCGGGCGAGATCGACGGCCGGCCGGTCGAGACGCTGCTGCCGACGGATAAACGCGAGCAGCATCTGCGCCACCGCCGGGCGTTCCTCGTCAGCGAACAGACGCGCGCAATGGCCGGCCGTGAACTCGTCGCATTGCGTAAGGACGGCGAAATCTTGCCCGTCGAAGTCGGGCTCGGCCATTTTTACGATGGCTCGACGCGCTATGCAGTTGCGGCCATCCGTGATCTTACCGCGCGTCGGCGAGCCGATAACATTCTGCGTGACAGCGAGCAACAGCTACGCCTTGCGTTGGAGGGCGCCGATCTCGGCCTATGGGATTGGAATGCGGCGAGCGGCCGCCTGATCGTCAACGACCGCTGGCTGACGATGTTGGGGCTCGATCCCCAGGGTCCCGAGCCGACGCTCGAGCTGTGGCTTTCCTTGGTCCATGCTGAGGATCGGCCGAGCTTGCGGCGGCTCATCGACGAAGCGAGCGGCAACCCGGCCGCTCGGCAATTCGAATTTGAAATCCGTGCGCGCCGCAGCGACGCTCGCAACATCTGGATTTTGACCAAGGGCACGGTCGTTGCACGCGAGCCTGGCCGGAGTTCGGTGCATATCGTCGGTACCCATCTGGATATCACGGCGCGCAAGGCAGCGGAGACCGAATTGCGGGAGGCTGAGCAACGCCTGCATGCGGTTATTGATGCCTCGCCGGTGCCCTTCATTCTCGAGGACGTCCATGGAACCACGATCTTCGCGAATCCCGCGTTCGAAGCGACGTTTGGCTACCGGCTCGCGGAGGTTGCCAAGATCGAGGACTGGTGGACGCACTTCTATCCCGACCCGGAGTACCGGCGATTGGCGACTCGCAAGTGGGCCGAGCAGGCCGAATTATGTCTGCGCACGGGCGAGCCGTCGGCGCCGTTCGAGGCGATCATGCGTGGCAAAAACGGCGCCGACCGCATCATCGTCGCACACGCCGTTCCGCTTGCGCGCGGTAAAGCACCCCTGTTCCTCGTGGTGTTGTTCGATGTCACGGAACAGCGCCGTCTTGAAACCGGACTGCTCGAGGCGACGAGTCGAGAGCAGCACCGGCTGGGCATGGATTTGCACGATGGTCTCGGCCAACAATTGACGGGACTTTCTTTGATGCTCTCCGCGCTGTCGCGTAGTGTGGGCCGGCAGCCATTGGCCGAGACCCAGGCGTCGCTCGCCGATCTTGCGCGCCATGCGGGCGAATGCGTGGCCATGACGCGCTCGATCGCGCACGGGCTGTCCCCGGTCGCATCCGGTCCGGGCGCATTCGAGCGGGCGCTGCACCGCTTGGCGGAGTCAACGACGCGACTCGGCCGCATGGGGGTCACGTTGGCGCTACGGGGCCTCGCGGGAATGACCATCGATCCCGCCACCGGCGACTCGGTTTATCGAATCGTCCAGGAAGCGCTTGCGAATGCGTCGAGGCACGGTAACGCGACCCAGGCAACGATCGCGGCTGAGCTCACCGGGAGCCAAATCGTGGTCACGGTCAGCGATAACGGTTGCGGCTTGTCAGGCGCGAAGCGCACAGACGGCATGGGCCTTTCCATCATGCGCTATCGGGCCCGCGCGCTCGGCGGGCATCTCGAAATCCATAGCCCGCCGTCGGGCGGAACGGTCGTTCGCTGCGAGTGCCCGGTGCGGGCCGGCGTCGAACCCGAGACGGCCTAGTCAGACGCGCCGCTCAGATGCGTAGCTGCGCGCGGGGGCGTACTTCGCCTTCCAGCCAGTTGCGGATCTCGAGCAGGCGCAGCGCTTCGCTGCGCATCGCGGGACCGAGCCCGTGCTTCCACAGCAGCGGTGCATCGTGGGGCTGCGTATGCAGGGCGCGCAGTTCGGCCGCGAATGCGGCAAGCGCCGCGGAGTCGCGGAACATGCCTTCGACGACCAGCGTTTCGCCGTAACGCTCGGCGGTCGCGGCGATATCGGCATAGTCGTATTCCGGGTGGTATTGCACGCCCCAGAACGTACCGCATCCGTGCTTGAACGACGCCGCCTGCAGACCGAATTCATTGACGGCGAGCACTTGGGCGCCTGCCGGGAGCGCGGCAATCTCGTCGCGATGAACCGCCGGCGCTTCGAACACGGTCGGCTTGCCGGCGAACATCGCGTGTTCGCGGCCCGCGACGGTCTGCAAGATGCGCCGCGCGAAGCCGAACTCGCGGCCGCGCGGGTTGGCGCGCACCTCACCGCCGGCCGCGGTCACCGCGACCTGCAGTCCCCAGCAGCTGCCGAAGAATGGCACGCCCGCCGCAAATACGGCTCGAACGAGTTCGATCTGGCGTGTCACCGGCGCGCCGCCGTTGTAGATATTGAGCGCCGATCCGGTCATCGTCACGCCGTCGTAATGTTCGAGGCCGACTCCCGGCGGCAAATGCGGGTCGGCGTCCGCTGCGGTCACGATGTCGACTTGCAGCGCAGCGTCGATTCGGCGCAGCACTCGTGCGTAACCGTTGCCCGAGTCGTAGCCGAGCGCGGCGATGAGGCGTGCGCGGATCTCGACGACGTTGCCGTCGATGACCAGAATGCGCGCGGCGCTCACGCGGCGCTCACGACTGCGTCGAGATTGCCCGCGACCGCGGCCCGGAAGATCCGCTCGAGCGCCGCCGCATCGACGGGGGTCGGGTTGCCGCCGGCCGATGGGTCGATCGCCGCTTCGCGGCCGATGATCTCAGCCTTGTCGGCGCTGACGCCGATGGCGCTCAATGCGTGGGGTATACCGAGATCGCGGCGCATATCGAGCACCCACGCGAGCAGGCCTTCATAGCCGCGCACCGGCAAGTCGAGCACGCGCGCGATCACGTCGACCTTGCCCGCGATTGCGTTGCGGTTGTGTGCCATGACGTAGGGCAGGAGCACCGCATTCGTCAGGCCATGATGCGTGTTGAACCACGAGCCGACCGGATGCGCAATCGCATGTACGCCGCCCAGGCCCTTCTGGAAAGCCGTGGCGCCCATCGACGCGGCGGCGAGCATCTGCGCGCGCGCCTCGATATCCTTGCCGTTCGCACAGGCGCGCGGCAGGTAGCGATGGATCAGCCGCATGCCTTCGAGTGCGACGCCGTCGGCGAGCGGATGGAAACCCGGAGCGCAGAACGCCTCGAAGCAGTGCACGAATGCGTCGATGCCAGTGGCCGCGGTCACCGCGCGCGGCAGCCCGACGGTCAGTTCCGCATCCAAAATGACGATGCGCGGCATCATCTGCGGATGAAAGATGATCTTTTTCTGGTGCGTCTCCTCATTGAGGATCACGCCGGCGCGACCGACCTCCGAGCCCGTACCGGCAGTGGTCGGCACCGCAACGACCGGCGCAATTCCGAGCGGGTCGGCGCGCGTCCACCAGTCGCCGATGTCCTCGAAGTCCCAGAGGGTGCGTGTCTGTCCCGACATGAACGCGACGACCTTGCCGGCGTCCAGCGCCGAGCCGCCGCCGAATGCGACGACGCCGTCGTGGCCGCCGCCGCGGAACGCGCGCAGGCCCGCTTCGACGTGGCTGCTCGCGGGATTGCCGCGCACCGCGCTGAATAGTGCCGCGCCCTCGAGCGCGGCGAGCGCGCTCAGGATCATCGGCGCGCCGGTGAGTCCTTCATCCGTGACCAGCAACGGCCGGCGGATGCCGGCGCGCGCACAGGCGGCAGGAAGCTCGGCGATGCGGCCCGGGCCCGCCCAGATGGTCGTCGGATAATTCCAGTTGCCGCGCAAATTCGAGCTCATGTCGTTTCCTTGAAGTGAAAGGACTTCGGCCTGGTCAGTGTCTCGAAGCCGACACGCGACAGGGTGCAGCCGCGCCCCGAATTCTTGACGCCCGTCCACGCAAGCGCCGGATCGAGGTAGTCGCAACGGTTCAGGAACACCGTGCCGGTCTCGAGCGCATCGCCGAGTGCCTCGGCGCGCGCGGCGTCGGCCGAATAGATGGCCGCCGTGAGTCCGAACTCGCTGTCGTTCATGAGCCGCAGCGCCTCTTCGTCGGAATCCACCTTCATGATGCCGACCGCCGGCCCGAAGGTCTCCTCGCGCATGATGGGCATCGAGTGGTCGACTCCGACGAGCACCTGCGGCGCGAGATACGGCGTCCCGGCTACCGATGCCGGGAACGAGGCTGCGTCGATCAATTGGCTGGCGCCACGCGCGACGGCGTCGCGTACCTGCGCACGAACGGATTCGGCGGCGGACGTGCGCACGACGGGGCCGAGCGTCGTTTCCGGATCGAGCGGTGAGCCTAGCCGATATTGCCGCGCGAGCGCGACGACGCCCGCGACGAACTCCTCGTAGCGCGAGGCGGCGACGTAGATGCGTTTGATGCCGCAGCAGGACTGGCCGGCGTTGAAGAACGCGCCGTCGGTCAGGGATTCGATCGCATGCGCAAGCGCGGCATCGGCGCGCACATAGGCGGGATCCTTGCCGCCGAGTTCGAGGCCGGAGGTCGCGAACCCGGCCGCGGTTGCGGCCACGACGGCTTTGCCGCCGGACACCGAGCCCGTGAATGCGACACTCGCGACGCGCCGATCGCCCATGAGGCGCGCGGTATCGGCATGCGACAGATGCAGGTACTGGAACACACCGGCCGGAACGCCGGCGCCGGCGAACGCCTCGAGGAAACGCTCGGCGCACAGCGGCGTCTGGTGCGAATGTTTGAGGATCACCGCATTGCCGGCGATCAGCGCCGGCAATACGGCATTGACCGCCGTCAGGTACGGATAATTCCATGGCGCCACGACTGCGACCACGCCGAGCGGTACGCGCTTGATCTGGCGTCGGAAACCAGGTTTCTCGCCGGGCCGAATCGGCGCGAGCGCCTCGGGCGCGACCTCCAGCATATAGCGGGCGCGTTCCTCGAAGCCGCGTACCTCGCCCGGCGAGTGCCGAATCGGCCGCCCCATCTGCCAGGTGAGCTCGAGCGCAATGTCGCTCGCTTTGGAGACGAAGGCGTCGACCGCTTCCCAAAGCACGGCGCAACGCGCCGCGAGCGGCTCCGCGCCCCAAGCGCGTTGCGCGCGCGCGGCGGCGTCGAGCGCGCGATCGATGCCGGCGCCCGTCTCGAGCGCTCGCTCGACGTAGATGCGGCCGTCAATGGGGCTGATCGTCTTGAGGGTATCGTTCATGGGCTGCTCTCAAATGATCTCGAAGTAGCGCGCCAATTCCCAGTCGGTGACGGCCCTGCGGAACTCGCGCTCCTCCCACTGCCGGGTCGCGGCATGGTGTTCGACGAAGGCGTCGCCGAACAGCGCGCGCGCCGGCATGGAAGCGGCCAGGCGCTCGGCGGCCTCGTACAAGGTTGCGGGCAGGCGCCGCTGCGGCGCGTGCACTCGATCATAAGCGTTGCCCTCGATCGGCGCGTCGGGTTCGATGCGCTGCTCGATGCCCCAGAGGCCGGAACCGATTGCGGCGGCGAGCGCCAAATAGGGGTTGATGTCGGCGGCCGCAATCCGGTACTCGACGCGTTGGCTGGACGCACCGCCGCGGATGACGCGCAGCGCGGTCGTGCGGTTCTCGACACCCCAGGTCGCCGAGGTTGGCGCCCAGTATCCCGGCACGAGCCGCGAGTAGCTGTTGACCGTTGAGGCGACCAGCGCGAGAAATTCGGGCATCAGCGCCTGTTGTCCGCCGAGGAACCAGCGCATCGTGTCCGACATCTCGTGCGGCTGCTTGGGGTCGTGGAAAACGCTGCCGCCCGCCGGCGTGCGCAGCGAGATATGCAGGTGGCCGCTCTGGCCGGGAACGCTCGCGGACCATTTTGCCATGAAAGTGGCCATGAGGCCGCGGCGCTGCGCGAGCACCTTGGCGAAGGTCTTGAAAAGCGCCGCGCGATCGGCCGCCTCGAGCGCCTCGCAATAGCTCAGCGCGGCTTCGAGCACGCCGGGGCCGGTCTCCGTGTGCAGTCCCTCGATCGGAAATCGCATCGTCTGACCGAGTTCGAGCAGCTCGTGGTAGAGCTCGGAATGTACCGAGCTGCGCAGCACCGAATAGCCGAACGCACCGGGCGTCATGGGCTTCATCTGCCGATAGCCCTTGTCGCGCACCGATTGCGGAGTCTCCTCGAACATGAAGAATTCGAATTCCGCGGCGGCGTTGACTTCGTACCCCATACCGGCCGCGCGCTCGAGCACGCGCCGCAGCGTGCCGCGCGGACACACCGATTCGGCGGGTCCTGCGAACTCGCCAAGAAACAGCGCCGTCTTCGGCTCGAACGGGATTTCGCGGCGCGTCGCCGGCAGTACGCGCACGGTCGCGTCCGGATAGGCCGTATGCCAGCCCGTGAACTTCGTGTTGTCGAACAGCTGGTCGTTCGAATCCCAACCGAGTATCACGTCGCAAAATCCGAGATTCTTCGATAGCGCCGCCAGGAATTTCTCGCGGCTCAGATATTTGCCGCGCAAAATCGCGTCGCCATCGAAAACGCCGATCTTGACGTGTTCGATTTCGCGCTGGGTCAGATAGTTCCGGATTTCGATTTCTTGTTCGACGGGCGATTGTTTCATTGAATCCTCAAGTCCAAGTGCGTCTCTAGAGGGGTCGATGCCGCAATTGTACGAGATCGGCGCCGGCGCGCGGCACGGATCGCTCGGCCGGCGGCCGGTTTTTTTGCGGAACGCGCGGCCGCGCCGCGCGCTTGCTAAACTGTTCGTCGAGGCATGTGCCGCCGATCGGGAGCTGCCCCATGATTGTCGAGGAATGGATCGAAAAGGCCCGCGTCCTCGGAGCCAGCGACCTGCATCTGGAGTCCAATACCCCGCTGGTGGCGCGGGTTCGCGGCGAGCTGCAGAGCGCGGGCGCCGTCGTTCCCGCGGAGCGCGTCGTCCAGGCGGGCCAGGAGCTGTTGGGCGCCGAGGGTTGGGCGCTGTTCAAAGAGCGCGGCTCGGCCGACGTTGCCGTCTCGATACGCGGCATCCGGTGCCGCGCGAGCTTCTTTCAAACGGTACGCGGGATCGCGGTCGCGATCCGGCTGCTGGCGCCGTCGATCAAGGATATTCGCGCGTGCAACCTGCACCCCGATTTTCGCAAACTCACTGAAGCCTTGACCGGGCTCGTCATCGTTTCCGGTCCGACCGGATCGGGCAAGTCGACGACGCTCGCCGCGCTCATCGAAGAGATCAATGCGACGCGCGCGCGCCATATCGTGACACTCGAGAGTCCGCTCGAATACCTATTCTCCAACCGGCTCTCCTATATCCGGCAACGGGAAATTCCGACGCACGCACCGAGTTTCGAGCAGGGCATCACCGATGCGCTGCGCGAAAATCCCGATGTGCTGGTCATCAGCGAGATGCGCACGCCGGAGGTCATGCGGCTCACGCTCAATGCCGCGGAAACCGGCCATCTCGTGCTCGCGACGATGCATTCGGCCAACTGCGCGGAAGCGCTGAGCCGGCTCTGCATGTCGTTTCCGTCGGATCTGCAGGCTAGCGTGCGCGCTCAGCTCGCCGACTGCCTCGTCGGCTTGAGCTGTCAACGCCTCGAGTTCCTGAGCACGTATCGCCTGCGCGTGCCGCGTTGCGAGATCCTGATGCCGAGCACCGGCGCGCGCGGAACGATTCGTGCCGGAAACTTCAGCCAGATCACCAATGTGCTGCAATCGGGCGGCGAGGAGGGCATGTGGACGTTCGAACGCTATCAGCGTTGGATGGACCAAATGACCGAATGGGTCAGGCCCGCGCCCGATGCCGCCGCATACAATTCCGGCGATTCGAGGCTGTCGATGCGCGCCGCGGCGGCGCAGCCGGCGTCGCGGCAACCGGCCGCGGGGCAGTCGGCGGCGGGGCTGGCGGCCGCGGGGCAGTCGGCCGCGAAATCGCAGGCGCAGAGATCGACGCTCGCGAAGCAGGCGCCGCTCGACGACATCATCGAGGTTCCCGCCGAGGACATGGACCTCGCGCAACTCGCTGAGCTTGCCAAGAAAGTCGTCGACCGCAAGCCGTAATAACTCCTAAGCCCACTGCGGACTCCATCATCGCCATGTCGAAATTGCCTGATCCCCACCCGGAGCGATCGCCGGCGTCCGGCTACCGGCTGCTGGATCCGGACGAACCGCCACCCGTGCTCGAGCAAGGGCGCGAGGGGCAATCGAATTTCGTCTTCGTCGTCGACCACGCGAGCTGGCGAATACCGCGGCGCCTCGACGATCTCGGCGTGCCTCAATCGGAGCTCAGGCGGCATATCGCGTGGGACATCGGCGCTCTGGCGGTGGCCCGGCAGACGGCGGCGGCACTCGATGCGCCGCTCGTCGCGCAAAATTATTCACGCTTGGTCATCGACTGCAATCGCGACCCGAAGGTCGCCGATTCGATCCCGACAGTCAGTGAATGGGCCGATATCCCGGGCAACGCCGATTTGAGCGACGCAGAAATCGCCGCACGCCGCGCCGAAATCTTCGATCCTTATCACAATCATTTGCGCGCGCTGTTGGATGCACGAGAAGCGGCGGGGCGCTCGACGATATTGATCGCTCAGCACACGATGACCGACATCTACAAGGGTGTGCAGCGCGAGATGCACGCAGCCGTCCTCTATAACCGCGACCGGCGCGTCGCCGACCTGCTGCTCGAAGCGCTGCGCCTCGATGCGGATCTGATCGTCGCGGACAATCAGCCGTATTTCGTCAGCGACGCGACCGACTATACGGTTCCGCGTCATGCCGAGGCGCGCGGCTTGCCGTACGTCGAATTCGAGATCCGCCAGGATCTCGTGACCAACGCGGCCGGGCAGGCCGAGTGGGCGCGGCGCCTCGCCGCGGCGCTGCGCGAGACCGAACGGGCGTTTTTCGATACCATGCCCCTGAGCGGTCAGCGGCGATAGCCTCGGCATCGGTCCGCAAACGGGCGCCCAACGATGGATCTCAAACGCGATTTCAAAGCCAGCAAGACGGCTCTTGCGACCTCGCTGATGCGCGCGATTCACACGCGCTTGGATCGCAATCCGCTGATCGACGATTCTTGGGGCGACCGCATCGTGCCGGAGTCCGCGCTGCGGATGTTTCGAGATGCAGCACTGTTCCGCATGGACCCGGCATCGCAAGCCAAGGCGCGCGCCGCGCCGGACTCGGTCGTCGACACCAGTTTGCGCGCGAGTCCGGCGTATGCCGGCGTCATCATGCGCTCGCGCTATGCGGAGGATGCGCTGCGGGCCGCGGTCGCCGATGGCGTACGTCAATACGTGCTGATCGGTGCGGGCTTCGATAGTTTTGCGTTGCGCCGGCCCGAATTCGCGGTGGACCTGGAGATCTACGAGATCGATCATCCGGCGACACAGGAGCTGAAGCTGCACCAGCTGCGGGGATGCGGAATATCGCTGCCCCGTTCGGTCCACTTCATTGCCGCGGACCTCACGACCGAGTCGCTCGCGTCCGCACTGGCGCGCACCAAGTTTCGCTCGGATCTGCGCGCGTTCTTTTCCTGGCTCGGCGTGACGATGTACCTCACGCGCGCAGCGAATATGGCAAGCTTGCGCGCGGTTGCGGGCTCGGCCGCGTTGGGTAGCGAATTGGTCTTCACCTATTTGGACGAACGCGCCTTTGCGTCCGACTCGGCTGTCTTCGAGGAGTTGCGCCGGCGCGTCGCCGCGGTCGGCGAGCCGTTCAAATCGGGCTTCGACCCCGCGACGCTCGCGGAGCTGTTGCGCGACACTGGCTTCGAACTCATCGAGGATCTCGGTGAGCGTGAGTTACTCGATCGGCTCGACCCGGCGCATTCGAGCGGATTGCAGCCCGGCAGACTTGCGCATATCGCGCGCGCGCGCACCCTGGCGCACTGAGCGTGGAGCGTGAAGGGTGGACCGTGGTGGGGCAAGGTTTAAGATAAAAGGATTCGTCATGTTCAAAAGTCTCGTCATCGCGTTGTTTGTCGCCGCGGCCACGCCGGCGCCCCTGCTCGCGGACCCGAACTCTGCCGCCGACACCGCACGATTCACCGTCATCACGGGCGGTAAGCGCATCGGGTCGCTGACAGCGGCGACCAGGGGCGATGAAACCCGCATCGACTACGACGTCAAGGACAATGGACGCGGTCCGACCATGACCGAAACGATACGGCTGGATGCGGACGGATTGCCGATCCTATGGACGATCACGGGGACGACGACTTTCGGCAGCAAGGTGTCGGAGCATTTCACGCGCAAGGGTCCACAGGCCGCATGGGTCGACTCGACGGGCAAAGGCGGCGCGGCGATCGAGACCCCGAGTCTTTACGTTGCCCAGAGCGGCAGCCCGTGGTCGGACGGCATCTATGCGCGCGCGCTGCTCAGGAACGCCGATCGGAAACTTGCGGCGCTGCCGAGCGGGACGCTCATCATCGAGGCCGGCGAGACGCTCACCGTGCAGGGCGACGCCGGGCCGATCCAGGTCACGCGCTACGATCTAAGCGGCATCAATCTCACGCCGGACACCATTTTGCTCGACGCGAGCGGCGCCTTGTTTGCGTCGGTCGATCCGAGCCTCATCCTGGTGCGCGCGGGTTACGAGGGTGAAGAGGCGCGCCTACGCAAGCTCGCGGCCGAGTGGTCGACGATGCGCTACGTCAGGATGGAACACGATTCGGCGCATCACTACGCAGGTCCGGTCCGCATCAAGAATGTCCGGCTGTTCGATCCGCGCACCTCGTCGCTGACCGCGCCGGTTTCGGTGCTCGTCAGCGGCACGGAGATCGGCGCGATCGAGCCGCTCGGCAGCCCGCCGACGCCCGGCGAAGTAGCGATCGACGGCGACGGCGGCACGCTCGTCGCCGGACTCTACGATATGCACGCCCATTTGCAGCAGGACGAGGCTCTGCTCGATCTGCTGGCGGGCGTCACGTCGGTCCGGGACATGGGCAACGACAACGAGGTATTGAGCCGCTTGATCGGGGAAATCGATCGCGGCGTCATCAGCGGGCCGCACGTCGTGCGCAGCGGATTCATCGAGGGCAAGAGTTCGTTCAACGCCACCAACGGCATTCTCGTCGATAGTCAGGAGAGCGCGATCGATGCGGTGCGCTGGTACGGTGCGCGCGGCTATTGGCAGATCAAGATCTACAACAGCATGAATCCGGCCTGGGTTCCGTCTATGACCAAGGAGGCGCATCTGCTCGGCATGCGCGTGGCGGGCGACATCCCGGCATTCTCGAATACCGACCAGATGATCGAGGCGGGTTATGACGAGATCACGCATATCAATCAATTCGCGCTCGGATGGGTCATCAAGCCCGATGAAGACACGCGCACGCTGTTTCGGCTCACGGCACTGAAGCGGCTCGGCGGCTTGGACCTGCAGAGCGACAAGGTACGGCACACGATCAACATGATGGTGACGCGGCACATTGCGATCGATCCGACGCTCGGCATCCACGAGATGCTGACGCAGAATCGAGACGGCCAGATTCCGCCGGGCGCCGTCGATTATTTCGACCACATGCCGATAGGCTGGCGCCGCGATGCGATGAAGGCGCTCATCGATACGTCGGCCAAAGGCGACGACAAGGCGTATCGCGATGCGTTCGACAAGCTCGTCGCGACGACGCGTCTGCTGCATGACCGGGGCGTTTTCATCGTGTTCGGCACCGACACCGGCGGCTCCTTCACCTATCATCGCGAGCTCGAACTCTACGAGCGCGCCGGCATGACGGCCGCCGAAATCCTCAAACGCGCGAGCTACGATTGCGCGCGATATGTGGGTCAGGATCAACGCATGGGTTCGATCGAAAAGGGCAAGCTCGCCGACTTCTTCCTGATCCCGGGCGATCCGACCAAGGATTTGAAGGCGATCAAGAGCATTCGCATGGTGGTCAAGGACGGCGCGTTTTATTTTCCGAGCGAGGTTTATCCGAAGTTCGGGATCCGCCCGTTTGCGACTGCGCCGAACATCGAGCAGAGCGGCTCCTGAGTTTCGGCGACAAGGATTCGATTTCCTGCTCGGTGAGCATGCGCCAGCGGCCCTTCGGCAAATCACCGAGCGGCAGCGCGCCCAATGCCACGCGAATCAGGCGCAGCACGCGCAGATCGAAGGCCTCGAGCAATCGGCGTATCTGCCGATTGCGGCCCTCAGCGAGCACGATCTCGAGCCAAGTATTCTTGTCCGCGGTGCGCAGGCGACGCACCGATTCGACGGTCAAGCGTTCGGCGCCGAGCACCACACCGCGCGCGAGTGCCGCCAGCACGGATGCATCCGGTAGACCGGCAACCTGCACATGGTAGGTTTTCTCCGGTCCGGTCTCGGGGTCGGTGATCGCCGCGGCCCAGACGGGGTCGTTGCTGAATAACAGCAGACCCTCGCTCGCCTTGTCGAGCCGTCCGATCGGCGCGAGCCACGGTAGCGCCGCATCCTGCAGACAGCGATAAACCGTGTCGCGGCCCTGCTCGTCGCTCGCCGTCGTCACGAGGCCGCGCGGCTTGTTCAACATCAGCACGAGCCGCGCCGCCGCCGCCGGCTCCTCGCCATCGATCTCGATGCGGTCGAGGCCTCGTCGGACCGGAAATTCCGCATCGCAGACGACGCGGCCGTTGACCCGCACGCGCCGTTCGCGCACCCAACGTGCGGCTTGCGTGCGCGACGCGACTCCCAACTTGGAAATCATGCGCGCGACGCCGTGGCGCGGCGGCGTGGGCTTGCGGGACGGAGGCTTTTTCGTCATCGGTGCAGCAGTTTGACCCTGATTCTTTGGCCGCGAGCGCTTGCGCCGCGAGAAATGTTAACGCATTGCGACTGCTCACGACCATGACGGAGACTCCCTACGTATTGCGGGCTGACAAGGGCGGCGTTACGACCTTGACCCCGAACCGTCCGGTGGCGCGAAACGCATTGTCGCTCGGCATGTTGCAGGCCTCGTTGGCCGAATGCGCGAAGCTCATGCTCGCGATCGTCAATCTGTCCAAGCCCGTCATCGCCCAGGTACACGGCGTCGCGACGGCGGCCGGCTGCCGATTGGCCGCGATGCGCATGCTGCTGACGGGTGAGCTCATCGATGCGCAGACGGCGATCGGCAAGCAGGCATTCTATCGCCAGGCGGAACTGCCGCTCGCGGATGCGCACCGGTACGCCGCCGAAGTCATGGCGAGCAACCTTTCAAAGCGGGACGCGCAGGAAGGTATCGACGCATTGATCGAAAAGCGCAGCCCGGTCCGGCGCGCGGAGTGATTGCAGCGTCGCGCTATCATGCCTCGTCGCGCTTGTGCACGATCGGCCGGCGCGCCGATTTGGCATCGGTTGTCGCGCGCCGAATGACGGCCGGGATGATCGCGTGCAGGCGCCGGGCCGCCAACTTCGCGATATCCCGTTCGAGATCGCGGTAGCTGTCGATCAATGTCCGCCCAAATTCGGTCAGCCGCACTCCGCCTCCGCGCTTGCCTCCGGTAGTGGCGACCGTCACGGGCTCTCGAAAGGATTGCTTGAGGCTGTCGACGAGCAGCCATGCGCGCCGATAGCTCATGCCAAGATCGCGTGCCGCCTGCGACAAGGAACCGGAATCTCGAATCGCCTCGAGCAGATCGATTTTCCCCGGTCCAACGTAGGCGCCTTTCGCGAAATCCACTCGGAAGCGAACAACGGGTGCAAACATGGCGATCCTCCCGGCCGCATCATATCGCAACCCGTCGATCGGCGATTTCCCGCCGCAGGGGCCTCAAATCGGCCGATCCGAGCCGGCTGAGCCCAAAGCTACCCATTTCAGCTAGAATCGCGCCGTCGGAAGCGGGTCGGTCCTGCGCGCCCCTAGGCAAACCCCGACATCAAGCGCACTCGAGCATGCGATCTTCACCCAGAGAACGCGCAGCTCCATTGCATGTGAACCCCCTTTGATTGGACGAAAATGCTTGCTACTTCGAATGTTGCTATCCAATTCGGCGCGAAGCCGCTGTTCGAGAACGTCACCGTCAAATTTGCCGACGGCAACCGCTATGGCCTGATCGGGGCGAACGGCAGCGGCAAATCGACGCTCATGAAGATCCTCGGCGGCGACTTGGAGGCGAGCGCCGGTGACGTCATGCTGCAAGCGGGCATGCGGCTCGGAAAACTCAATCAGAATCAATTCGCTTACGAGGACGAGCGCGTGATCGACGTCGTGATGAGCGGGCACGTCGAACTCTGGAACGCGATGAAGCAGCGCGATCTCATCTATGCCGATGCAAACGCCACGGATCAGGACTACATGCGCGCGGCGGAACTCGAGGGCACTTTCGCCGAGTACGGCGGCTACGATGCCGAGGCGCGCGCCGGCAGCATCCTCACCGATGCCGGAATCGACGAGTCGCGGCATTTCGGGCCGATGCGCGAGGTGCCGCCCGGATTGAAATTGCGCGTATTGCTCGCGCAGGCGCTATTCTCGCGGCCCGACGTCCTGTTGCTCGACGAACCGACCAACAATCTCGACATCAATTCGATCCGCTGGCTCGAGGGCGCACTCAACAATTACGACGCCACGATGGTCATCATCAGCCACGACCGGCACTTCCTGAATCAAGTCTGCACGCACGTCGCCGATCTCGATTTTCAACAGCTCAAGATCTATCCCGGCAACTACGACGACTTCATGCTGGCCTCGGTGCAGGCGCGCGCGCGCGTCGAGGCCGCGAACGCGAAGGCCAGGGACCGGATTTCGGATCTGCAGGAGTTCGTGCGCCGCTTTTCGGCGAACGCCTCCAAGGCACGTCAGGCGACCTCGCGCAAGAAACAGCTCGAGAAGATCAAGATCGAGGAGATTCGTCCGTCATCGCGGCAGAATCCCTATATCCGCTTCGAGCAAGGCAAGAAGCTCTACCGGTCGGCCGTATCGGTCGACAAGCTGAGCTTCCGCTATCCAGGCACGGACACCGACGTGTTCAGCAACTTGAGCTTCGACGTCGAAGCCGGCGAACGCATCGCAATCATCGGCCCGAACGGCATCGGCAAAACGACCTTGATGCGCTGTCTCGCCGGCGAATTGCGGCCGACGGCGGGCCGAATCGAGTGGGTGGAAAATGCACAGCCCGGCTACATGCCGCAGGATCCACAAGCGGAATTCGAGGATAAATTGGATCTGTTCGCCTGGATGTCGCAATTCACGGGCAAGGCGGACGACGATCAGCTGATTCGGGCGACGCTCGGCCGGCTGCTGTTTTCCGGCGACGAGACCAAGAAATCGGTCAAAGTCCTCTCCGGCGGCGAGAAGGGCCGCATGATCTACGGCAAGCTCATGCTGACGAAGCCCAATGTGCTGCTGCTCGACGAGCCGACCAACCACATGGACATGGAAACCATCGAGTCGCTGCAGATCGGGCTCGAGCACTATCCCGGCACGATGATCTTCGTTTCGCACGATCGGGAATTCGTCGGCGGTCTCGCGACCCGCATCATCGAGCTGCGTCCCGGCATGCGCCCCGTGGACTTCAAGGGCAGCTACGACGAGTATCTGACGATGCAAGGCATCGCGGCGTAGCGGCAGGGGTCGCCGCGGGGCCCAGGACCGGCCGGAGGCGAATATGCGATCGTGTCATGCGGCGATTCATCTCTCATTTGCCGCGTGCATATGCCTGCTGTCCCGGCACACCTGCGCGCAGACCGATGAAATCGAGGTGTACGATGCCGTGATCGCCGCGCCCGGCGTCGTCAACTTGACGTGGCACAACAATTACACCCCGAGCGGCAGGGATGCGCCCGAGTTTCCCGGCGGCATCGTGCCGGATCACACACTCAACGGCGTCGCCGAATGGGCCTACGGCGTGACGCCATGGTTCGAGGCGGGGCTGTATTTTCCGCTGTATTCCATTACGCGTAACGACAGCCTGCTCTACGACGGCCTCAAGGTGCGGACACTCATCGTATCTCCGGATGCCGCGAATCGCGAGGTGTTTTGCGGCATGAATTTCGAATTCAGCGTCAATACCGCGCATTGGGACGAGCGTCGCTATACGTCCGAGATCCGCCCCATAATCGGTACCCACGTGGGCAAGTTCGATTTCATCTTCAATCCGATCGTCGATAACTCCTGGGACGGAGTCGCGAATCTCGAATTCGTGCCGGAGACGCGGGTCGCGATGCGGATCAGTGACGCCGCGAAGCTCGCGCTCGAGGAGTACGATGATTTCGGGCGCATCAGCCATTTTCTGCCGTCATCCAGGCAATCCCATCAACTATTTGCGGTCGTCGACAAGAGCACGAAGTGGGTGGATGTCGAGCTGGGCTTTGGCGCGGGACTCACCGGCGCCTCGGATCATCGCGTGCTCAAACTGATCTTATCCAAGGATCTTTAGAACAGCGCCGCCAACCCGGCAAACACGAAGTAGAGGATTCCGAACAGAGCGAGCTTGCGCGCAGTGAGTGAGCGTCTGCGCAGCAGCATCCACATGAACGCAATCGAAACAAAGGTCACGGCCGCAGCGATCGCCAATACGCGATCGAACAGCCAGGGCGTGAAGAAAATGCCGAGTGCGCTGGGGACGGTCGTTTGTATCATCATCGCGCCGCTGATGTTGCCGAGTGCGAGCGTCGTCTTGCCCTGGCGCAGCCAGATGATCGCGTTGAGCGTCTCGGGCAGCTCGGTCGCGATCGGGCTCAGCAACAAAGCCGTCAATTGCGGCGAGATTCCAAGCGCCAGGCTCATCGCGCCCAGCTGATGCACGAACAGCTGCGAACTCAAGAAGATCAGCGACAAGGCGAGCAAGGTTTGCAACAGCGCCCAATGGGTCGGCGGATCCGCATCTTTGGGGCGGATTTTGAGAGGCTCGAGCTCGACTTCGGGCTTGCCGCCTTTCGCGCCCGCCGTGATTTCCCGCCAGGTATAGGCCGAATAGGCGAGCAGGAACACCCAGCCCAGCCACGGCTTGTAGCGGAACGCGACGAACCCCAAGCCGACCTTCGCCGCGAAAACCAGCAGAAACCATGCTTGGTCGCTCGCGAGGCGCTGTTGTTCGCCCGGATTCAGCAGCGGCGCGCGCGTCTTGCTTTGGAACGCCAGAAACGACAGCCCGACGACCGCGTAGGCGATCGTCGCGAGCACGAGCGGTCCGCCGATCGCCGCGCCGACGCCGATCTGCTTCTGTGCGGCGGAATTTCCCGTGGTGACCGCGACGAAGGTCACGACGCTTTCCGGCAGCGCGGTGCCGAAGGCCGCGAGCACCGTACCCACCGCATTCTTGGTTACGCCGAGCCGCAGCCCGACCCACTCGATGCCGTTGACGAAGTATTCGCAGGCCAAATAAATGACGGCCGCACACGCGAGCAGCGTAAGCGCGGTCGGCAGCAGCGCCACTATTTAAAACTGCGCATGCACGCGTACCGCGACGATCGATACCGGACCGCGATCGCTGTTGTAGGCGGGATTCTTCACCCACTGATAATCCAAGCTCACGTGCGCCCAGGCAAGTGCCGCGATGCTGTAATAGGTTTCGAAGATCTGCTCGGCGCCCGGATGCGGCAGGCGGCCGTCGCCGACCAGAATACCGAGACCCCCGGCATTCAAATACTGTTCGCGCGCGGCGGAAATCCCGTTGACGATGCCGGCGATGCCTATCGTATCGGCGCCGCGGTGCCAGCCGGATCCTTTGATCGATAGTCCCGCCGAGACGCTGCGATCGACGTCGGTGAACTCGTAGGCCTCGACATTGCCGGCCGCCTTGCCGATGCGTGCGAACACGCCGAGATCGGCGGACACCTGCTGCTCGAGATCGAGGCTCGCGCCGAGACGGCTGCGGTAGGCGCGCACGTCGGCGGTGTTCGGCCTGGTGCCGGTTTGCTCGCCGAGCGCTACCGCCGCGTCGAGCAGACCCATGCGACCGCGGCTGTCATAGCTCGTAATCAGCACCCGTCCCGGCTGACCGCCCCACTCGTGCCGGTGTTCGAGCTCCGCGATCATTTGAAACTCGTGTAAGCCCGGATCCAGATGCTCGCTGTTCGGTATGTTCGATAGATCGAACAGGCCCGCGCGCAAGGTCCAGGGGCCTTGGTAGCGCTCGGCGGCGGCACCGACCGTGAAGCCCCAGGCATCCGCCGCGTAATCGAACGTACCGGCGTCGACCGCGGTCCAGTTGAGGAAGTCGTTGCGCCCGTCATGCGCATACTGATTGGTGTCGAAGACGTCGGTGACGCCGAACTTGCCGACCGTAAACACCCAGCGGTCGGCGCTGCGCGAGCCGCCGAGCTGCAATAGATCCGCATCCACGGCCTCGGTCGCCGGACCTAAGTTCACGGTCTGGCGCAGGAACACGCGTGGCAAGCGCAGGTAAGGCGCGTCCTTGCCGACTTTGTAGTCCTCGGCGCTCGGGAACCCGGCGAGGCCGAGCGTACCGTCGAGACCGAAGCCCTCATCAACCTCGGGCGCGATCCAGAATTCCGCGCCCGACCATGGGCGCGCGCCGAGATACAGTGTCGCATCCGTGGTCTCGCGTCCTTGGTCGGGCGAGAGACTGTTGGGACCGGCGTAGGGCGCTCTGAATGAACCGGTCTCCTGTTCGACGTACGTCGCCTGGCCGTGAATCGCGAATTGTTGATCCGGAACATCCGCGATCGCGTCCGCCGCCGCCGCATCGGCCGCCGCCGCGCCCGCGGCGAACGCAATGATCACGACAGCGAATGACGCCCAAGAGCGCTGTCCCTGCAGTGCATGCAGCCCATTCGGTGTCATCGCCATCGCTGATCGTTCCTGTCGTTGATCGTTACGGCTTGCATTAGGGCTCGCTCGCTCATGGCCGCGAGTACGGTGCAACGCAGGCTATATAGGGTAGGGGAGTATAGGATATACGGCGGTGCCGACACAAGCCTGCGCGGTACAAAATCGCGGTGCTGGCGCGCCAGCACGGCGCGGCAGTACGGCGCGGCCGTTGTTTGTCCGGTAAGCTCGCGCCCGAGAAAATCGCATGAGGATAGCCGCTGCCATGATCGAGGGCCGGGGAACCGCAATCCGCAAAGAACTCAGCCTGCGCGGTCTGCTGCTGGGTGTCTCGATCACGCTGATATTCACCGCGGCCAACGTGTTTTTGGGACTCAAGGCGGGGTTGACGTTCGCGACCTCGATCCCGGCCGCCGTGATTTCCATGGCAATCCTGCGCGGCTTCGCCGGATCGACGATCCAGGAGAACAACATCGTGCAGACGGTCGCTTCGGCCGCCGGCACGCTATCGGCAATCATCTTCGTGTTGCCGGGACTCGTGATGATCGGCTGGTGGACGGGATTTCCCTATTGGACCTCGTTCACGATTTGCGCCTTGGGCGGCGTGCTCGGCGTGATGTATTCCATCCCGCTGCGCCGCGCGCTCGTCACCAATTCGGATCTGCCGTACCCCGAAGGAGTGGCCTGCGCCGAGGTCCTCAAGGTCGGCGGCCACGGCGGCGGCGGCAGCGCCGAATCGGCCGCCGCGAGCCGAGAAGGCCTGCTCGCGATCATCATCGGCAGCGTCTCCTCGGCGCTGTTCGCGGTGATCGTCGCGACGCAGCTGTTCGCGAGCGACGTCGAGAGGTATTTTCGCGTCGGTGCCAGAAATGCGGTATCCGGATTCGATTTCAGCTTGTCGTTTGCGTTATTCGCCGTCGGCCACCTCGTCGGGTTCTGGACCGGCATCGCGATGCTGGTCGGCGCTGCGATCGCCTGGGCCGCGGCCGTTCCCTACTTGAGCGGCCTGCACCCGCTCTCAGGAACGGTCGCCGACGTCGCTCACTCGGTATGGAGCCAGCAAGTGCGCTTCATCGGCGCCGGCGTCATCGGCATTGCCGCGATTTGGAGCCTCATCAAGCTCGCAGGGCCGGTCGTCGGCGGCTTGAGGTCGGCCATGGCCGCTTCGCGTGTTCGGCGCGCGGGACTCGGCGCATCGCTGCCCCGCACCGAACAGGACATTCCGATCGGCATCGTCGCGGCGGTCACCGCGATTTGCATGCTGCCGATCGGCTGGCTGCTCGGCAACTTCGGCGTGGCGAGCGGACTCTCCAGCCAATTGCCGCTGCTGATCATCGGCGGCATCGCCTATATCGCGCTCATGAGTTTCTTCGTGGCCGCCGTCTGCGGCTACATGGCGGGACTCATCGGCGCCTCGAACAGTCCCTTATCGGGCGTCGGCATCCTGGTCGTGATCGGCGCCGCGCTGCTGCTCTCGTTGATCGTCAAACCGCTGCTGCCGGCCGCCGCGGCGCCGGCGCTCGTGGCCTTCGCGCTTTTCATCACGGCCGTCGTATTCGCGGCCGCGACGATCTCCAACGACAATCTGCAAGATCTCAAGACCGGGCAACTCGTCGACGCGACGCCCTGGCGACAGCAAGTCGCGCTGCTCGTTGGGGTCGTTGCGGGCGCGGCCGTCATCCCGCCGGTGCTGGGCCTGCTGAAAAATGCCTATGGCTTCGCGGGCTCGCCGGGCGCGGATCCGCTACGCGCGTTGTCCGCGCCGCAAGCCGCGCTGATCTCGGCACTGGCGCAAGGCGTCATTCAAGGCAACCTCGACTGGAACCTCATCGGCGTCGGCGTTCTCATCGGCCTCGGCGTCATCGGGCTCGACGAGATCCTGAAGCGCACGACGGCGGCGAGCTTGCCGCCGCTCGCGATCGGCATGGGAATCTATTTGCCGACCGCCACGACGCTCATGATCACGGTCGGCGCCGTCGCCGGGTGGGCCTACGACAAGCGCGCGGAGCGCACCGCGAATCCGGGGCGCAGCAAACAGCTCGGCGTGCTGCTCGCGTCCGGCATGATCGTCGGCGAAAGCTTGCTCGGCGTTCTGATCGCCGGCCTCGTCGTCGTCACGGACAAGGCGACCCCGTTCGCGCTGGTCGGAGCGGGCTTTACCGACACCGCGGTCTGGCTCGGAGGCGGTGTCTTCGTGGCCGCCGCCGTCGCGCTGTACCGCTGGCTCAATCGAGTGAGTGGCCCGGCAGCGAATGGTCGCGCCGCAACCCGAGCGTGAGCAGCAGCATCAGCACCATGACCACGGCCACCAACAGGTAGGCAATGCCGAATCCGGCGATGCCGCCGCCTTTGAAGTCGGCGATCGCACCGACCGCGGCCGCCGCCAACAACGTGCCGATCGCATTGAAGATATTGATGAGTCCCTGTGCGGACGTGCGCATGCTCGCGGGCGCCTCGTCGATCGCGATCGAGCGCAGCGCGCCGCCGACGACCACGCCGATGCCGAGGCCCACGGGCACAGTGGCGGTCAGAAACGCCCACAGGCCGTAGTCCGTGACCGACACGGCGGCGTAGCCGGCGGCAAGAAGAGCGAACCCGCACAGCAGCAAGGCGCGTGCGCCCATGCGGTTGAGCAGTCGCCCGGCGCCCGCCGATCCCAGCATCGAGGCGACGACGAGCGGCAGCAGCACGAAGCCGACGCGATTCGGTGTCACGCCGTATCCGACCGTTGCGACAGAAGCGACGAAGATGACGCTGCCCATACCGAAGCCCGCGCCCAAGGCGAGCCCGTAATCCGTCGCCAGCTGCCGATTGGCGAACAAACTCAAGGGAATCAGCGCACTCGCGGCCCGCCGCTCGACCGCGATGAGGACCGCGAGCAGCAGCGCGGCGGCGCCCAACATCCAGGGCCACAGCAGGGCGCCCGTGAACTCATCGGCGACGCGCGTGATTCCGAGCACGATGGCGGCGAGCAGCGCGAACGTCGCGACGATGCCTCGGCCGTCCAAGGGCGCGAGGGGCTCGGCACTGCGCAGCGTCGGCAGTACGCGATGGCCAAGGATGATGACGACGCCCGCGATCGGCAAGTTGATCAAGAAAATCCAGTGCCAGCTCAGGGTCACGAGCAGCAAAGCCGCGAGCGGCGGACCGAGCACGAAGGCCATGCCGTAAGTCGCGCCGATCAGCCCGAGCGCCTTGCCGCGCTCCGCTGCCGGGAAGCTATCGCCGACCACGGCGCTCGCGGTCGGCGTGATGCCGCCGGCGCCGATCCCCTGGACGGCGCGACTCACGATGAGCATCCAAAAACGCGGCGAGAGCGCGATCAGCAGCGATCCGAGCGCGAAACACGCGACGCTCGCCAGATAAATGGGCCTGCGCCCGTAGCGATCGCTGAGGTTCGCCATCAGCGCGGTACTGCAGAGCGAGAATAATACGTAGACGCTCATGACGAGGCCGACTGCGCGATTGTCGACGCCGAATGCGACACGCAGTGCGGGGATCGCAGGGCCGATCACGGCCGTGTCCAGCGCGGACATGAATACGCCGATGAACAATACCGGCATGAGCCGCCGCCACGCCGGGACGCCGACCGCCAGGGTATCTATCGCCATGAAATCTCCGCGCTGGGGGGCGCCGCAAACCGGAAAAACACTCATAATTATAGCGCTTACGCCGAGGCCGCGCCGCAGGGTGCGCGAGACGGCCGCTCTGGCGTCGGCCGCCTGCGTGGTGTAGCGTGCTATCCGAAGTCAATTTAGTGCACGAGACGCCCATGGCCACGCTTTCTTTACGCAAGATCGCCGACACCGCGCTCCAGGTTCCCGGAGCCGATCCATGGTACGCGGATCCGCAGGATCCCGCTCTGACGGTCATGACGGATTTCCGCGAACGCGCTTCGGTGACCGTCAGCGATTCGGCGACGATCGATGCGGCGCTCGAGCACATGAAGCACAACGGCGTCCGCTGCGCATTCGCGATCGACGATGAGCGGCGCAGCGTCGTCGGCATGATCACCGCGTACGACATCCTGAGCGAAAAGCCGCTGCAAACCGTACACACGCCGCGCCGCGACGTATTGGTGCGCGACCTCATGCAGAGGATCGCGGATTGGCGCGTCGTCACGGTGGGCGACCTCGAACGCGCCACGGTCGGTTCCTTGATCCGCTTGTTCGACAAAAGCGGACTCACGCACATCGCGGTCATGGAGGAGACCGATTCGGGAAATTTCCGCCTCCGCGGATTGTTGTCCGCAGCCAAGACCCGGCGCTTGTTGTCGCGGTGATCGAAACCGCTGAGTTGCCGCGTGCCGCACCGCCGCGCGCGCAAAGGCTGCGTCTGCTGCAGATCACGACGGTGCTGCTGCTGTTCGGCGGCTACGCGGCGTTGTATTTCTGCCGCGCCGACTTGTCGGTCGCGACGCCGATGATCATCGATGAGTTGCGCGGGAAGGGCATGAGCCACGACGATGCCATCGTTCGCATCGGCGCGATCACCTCGGTGGGCGTGTTCGCGTACGCGCTCGGCAAGCTGTTCCTGACCGGACTCGGCGATTTCTGGGGCGGTCGAATCAATTTTTTGATCGGTCTCGTGGGCGCGGCACTCTTTACGCTGTTGTTCGCCACCGGCGCCTCGATACCGTTGTTCACGCTCGCGTGGATAGGCAACCGCCTGACGCAGTCGCTCGCCTGGGCGGGACTCGTCAAGGTGTCCTCGAAATGGTTCGACTACTCCTCGTACGGCGCGATCATCGGCGTGCTCAGCATCAGCTATCTGATCGGCGACGCGGCCGCTCGCCAATCCATGGGCATGCTGATCCAACACGGCTTCGGCTGGCGCACGCTGTTCTATTACGCCGGGGGCGTGGCGGCGTTCCTGCTGTTCGCAAACCTGATTTTCCTGCGTGAATCGCGCAAACAGCTGGGATTCCCGGAGGCGCACGCGAACCCGCTGAATTTATTTGCCGAAAGCGAAGTGCGGCCGCAGAACCTGCGCGCGCTGCTGGGGCCGCTGCTGCGCAGCCGCGCGTTTCTATTGGTCTGTTTCCTGTCGCTCGGATGCACCGTCATTCGCGAGACCTTCAATGGCTGGACCCCGACTTATCTGCACGACTATCTGGGCTATAGCGCGGCCCATGCCGCCAAATTGAGCGCGATATTCCCGGGCGTCGGCGCCGCCTCCGTGCTGTTCACCGGCTGGCTCAGCGACCGGCTCGGCGTCAACGGACGCCCGTTCATCATGCTGACCGGACTCGCGCTCACGGCCGTATCGCTGCTGCTCTTGATGCTCGTGCCGGCGAGCAACTCGGGATCGAACCTGCCGCTGATCGCGATCGGCACGATCGCCTTCTGCCTGCTCGGTCCGTATTCGTATCTCGCCGGCGCGTTCGCGCTCGATTTCGGCGGCAAACAGGCCGGAGCGGTGTCCTCAGGGCTCATCGACGGCGTCGGCTACCTCGGCGCCGTCGCGGCCGGCGTCAGCGTCGGAAAAATATCGGTATCTTTCGGCTGGCAGGGCGTGTTCGTGGTCTTGGCGATCGTCAGCGCGCTCGCGGCGGCCGGCGCCGGCTGGCTCTACGCGCTCGGCCGCAGAGCGCTGGCGACCGGGGAGCACGTGGCATGAGCGCGAACCGTATCGCCGCGAGGCGCTGCGCGATTACGGCGCGCTCGTCGAGGGCGTGCGCAAATAGCGGTCGAACCACGCGATGATTCGATTTACGCGATCCTTGAGAAAACTCGGCCGGCGCATATCGTGGTACTCGCCCGGATAGACGATCAGCTGCGTATCGACCCCGAGCGTGCGCAAGGCCTCATACATCTGTTCGCCGCCGACGATCGGCACGTTGAAATCCCTGTCGCCGCCCATGAATAGCGTCGGCGTACGGATGCGATCGGCATGGAAGAACGGATACGAGACCTTGAGCCACAGCGCGGTGTTGCGCCACGGCGGACCAAGTTCGCCGTTGTATTGCATGATGTACTGATCGCTGCCGAACATCGTCAGTTGATTGCCGCTGCCGGCACCGCTGACCGCGGCCTTGAATCGCCGGTCGGTCGCGATCGCATAGTCGGTGAGAATGCCGCCATAGCTCCAGCCGCCGATTCCGAGTTTTGCCGGATCCGCAATTCCCTGCGCGACGAGCGCATCGACGCCGGCGAGCAAGTCCTCGACCTCCTTGTGCCCCCAGTCGGCGTAGATCGCCGTTGCGAAGCGGATGCCGCGTCCGCTGCTGCCGCGGTAGTTGATGCCGATCACGACATAGCCGTGCGCCGCGAGCAGCTGGCGCCTGAATTGGTACTCATCGAACGAGAATGAATGCGCGTCCTGCCCATTGGGGCCGCCATGGATCCAGAGCAGCGTCGGATAGGTCTTGCCCGGCACGAAGCCGGGCGGCTTTACCAGGAGCCCGTGTATCTCGGTGCCGTCCTTGCTCTTGAAGCGCAGATCCTCAGTTTGCCCGAGCTGCAATTCGCCGAGCCAGGCATCGTTGTGGCCCGTGAGTTTGCGCAAGCCGCCGTCTTGCAATGCGTAGATCTCGGCGGGTGCGCCGTCGTCGGAATACAGCGCCGCCGTGTGGCCGGCGGCCGTCGAAAGGGAGCCGACCACGGACGGCTTCGTCGCGAGTCTCGTGATCGCGCCGCTGCGCAGGTCGATGCTCGCGGGATACACCGAGCCGTCGTCCTCGACGGCGACCGTCAGGGACTTGGAGTCGGAAGAAAACGCGTAGGACGCGACGGCCCGGTCGAGCGAGTCGGTCAAGGCGCGCGGTGTACCGCCGCCGGCGGGCACGACGGCCAGGCGGTCCTGAATGTAGGCGTTGTATTTCGGCTCCAAGCCCTGCAGAAAGCCGAGCAGACTGCCGTCCGGGCTCCACGCGAGCGCCTGCACGTTGGGTGCATAGGGGCGAGCGAGTTTCGCCGGTGTTGCGCCCGCGCGCGGCTCGATGACCTCAATGTCTTCCGCGCCGTCCGGATCGGTTCCGTAACCCTGGGTCCGCACGAATGCGATGCGCTTGCCGTCGGGTGACCATACCGGCTGGTCATCGTTGAATCCCGCGTCGCTCGTCAGCGCCTCGATCGTGCCGGAGGCCAGATCGAAGAGGAACAAGTGGCGCCGCTCGCCGGTCGCGAGATAGCCCTCTTCGTCTTCCTTGAAATGCAGCGAGTCGATGACGATCGGCTTCGGCGCCTTGGCATCCTCCGTGCCGCGCCGCATCGCGAGCACCAGATGGGTGCTGTCGGGAGACCATTGAATCTCGCTGATGTCGTCCTTGGAGTCGAACACGGAGCGCGCCTCGCCGCCGCGGCGATCGAGCAGCATGAGGTGCTCGTGATCGGCACCGCCGGGCGTCGCGAGGAATGCGAGATACTGCCCGTCGGGACTGAAGCGCGGCGCATGCGTCCCATGCGCGGGATTCGTCAGTGCCAAGCGCTGCTTGCCGTCCCAACTGACCATCCAGATCGCGCTGCGTGCCTCGTCGGCGTCGCGATCGTTGCTCTTGACGACGTAGGCGACCCATGCGCCGTCCGGCGCGCATTGCAGCTCGGAAAGCGACTGGGTGCGGTAGAAATCATCGGCACTCAGCGCTCGGCGCGGCGCCGTCGCGACGGCGGCGGGCGCATCCGCGGCGAATATGTCAACCGCGCAGCCCGTCGCCGCAACCAGCGCGGCTGCGACGAGCGCGGCTAATCGCGGTCCAAGCTCGAGCGGCGTGGCCGTCATTGCGACGCGCACCGCCGGGGTCGAGGTTCGCGCACTTGCTGAAAGTTCATGTCCAAATATTGCTGGTTCGCCAAATCAATCTCATCAATGCGATTGGAAATTCCGCCGCGGACACCGACCCGTTTTGTGCTACTTGTGATACGGGTATGTGCCCCCGTATCCTATCGCGCTATGGCGGGAACGGGTCACAATTTCGGCTCCTAAGACCTACGGCCAACAGGTAAGCGACAGGGACGCGCGGGGCGGACCAAAAAGTTCGTCAGCGTAGTGGTATCGGGTTTCAAGCCGTTTTAAATTCCATTACTCGAGGGGAGAAAAAATCATGTTATGTCCAAGGTGCAAACAAGTGGTCGCCGATAACGCGCAATTTTGCGACTCCTGTGGCCTGACGATGACGGCGGGCGGCAATACCGCTGCTCCGGCCGCTCCAGCCGCCACCACGATTCGTCGACCGACGGGCGCGGGCGGGAGCCCCGCCGGGAGCGCGGGCGGTGGCGCTGCCTTTAGCAGCGGTGCGAGCGGTGCCAGCGGATTTGGTGGTGGCGCGGGCGGCGGCGCAAGCGGTGGCGGCGGATTTGGCGGCGGCGCGGGGTCGCCGGGCGGCGCATCGCCGGCATGGGCGGGCGCATTGAACGCGCGCTTCCCCGGCCTGTTCGACCGCATCAAGAACATACTGCTCGCACCGAAGACGGAATGGCAGGCGATCGCGGCGGAACCGACCTCGATTGCCAATCTGTATACCGGCTACGTCATACCGCTCGCGGCGTTTTCGGCTCTGATGAGTTTCCTGCGGATGTCGGTCGTCGGAATCAGCATGCCATTCGGCGGCACGATTCGTACGCCGATCGTCAGCGGCCTCGTCGCGATGGTGGTGGGCTTCGGTTTCGGCCTATTGACACTGTATTTGTTTGGCCTGATCGTCAATGCGCTCGCGCCGACGTTCGGCGGCCAACGTGACCTGCGTCAGGCGATCAAGGTCGCGGCCTATACCGCCACGCCCGTGTGGATCGCCTCGGTCGTGGGCTTATTGCCGACGACGGGGATCGTGAGCCTGGTACAGCTCGCGGCGGCGATCTACGCGATATATTTACTGGTTCTCGGCTTGCCGCAACTCATGCAGAGTCCCCGCGCGGGCGGCTATACGGTCGCCGTGCTCATTTGCGGGCTGCTGATGGGCCTCGTGCTTGGCGCGCTCAGTGCATTGGTCGGACTCCGCGGATTCGGCGGCTACGGCGGCTTCAACATGTCGGGAATGACCCAGGAGCAGCGCCAACAGCAGGCGACTCAAGCCGTCGCCAATGCGCTCGGTGGCGCAATCGGCTCCGATGACAAGAGCAAGCAGAGCTTGAGCACCGCAATCAACGGGTTTGCCGAGATTGGCCGCAAGATGGCGCAGCAGCAAGCCGCCGCCGGAAACTCCAATGCGGCGCAAAACGCCGGCAGCGGCGCCGCCGATGCGTCCGGAAATGCCCAGGACGGCGCCGCCGCGGCGGCCAATGCGCTCGCCGCGTTGGGAGGCGCGATGGCCGGCAATCGTAAAGTCGACCCCGTGGATTTTCATGCGCTCAAGGACTTGCTGCCGGGTGCCTTGCCCGGTATGCAGCGCGTCAACGCCGAAGGCAGCAGCCAGGCGGCCATGGGCATGAAGAGTTCGGAAGCTACGGCGACGTACCAGGGGACCACCGGAGCGCGCGCCGAAATCAAGATCGCCGACGTCTCCGCGGTCGCCGGTTTGATGGATGCGGCCAGCGGCATTGCGCAGAGCATCAACTCGGAGAGCGACATGGGCTATGAAAGAAACACGACGATCGGCGGCCAGCCCGTGCACGAGAAGTTCGACAACCGATCCAAACACGGCGAGCTCACCGCCATCGTCGCCAAACGTTTTGCCGTGAACGTAACCGGCGATTCCGTCGATATGAGCACGCTCGAACAATACGCGGGCGCGATCGATTTCTCGCGACTCGAAGCGATGAAGGACGTTGGGCTGCAGGCCCAGTGAGAGGCCGCCGCGGCGAAAAGCTGGCGCAGGAATCGCGCGCAGAGGCGACTGGGCGCCGCGGTCGCTCAAGGCACACCGGCGCTCAGTCGTTCCTGTCGCCCGAGAACAGGCTGCCCAGTAATCCACCAACGACCGCGCCGCCGATGAGTTTCGCGACGTCGGTACCGATATCGGCGCCGAAGCCGTCGGCTCGCGCGATGTCGTCTTCCTGTTCGATGCGCGATACCACCCAATCGAAGCGTCCGCTGGTCACTGCCGCCTTGCAGTATCGGCATTCGCCGATCTGCGTCAGCGCCAAAGGCGCACCGCAATTGGGGCAAGTGTTCTCGAGCGTGCCGGCTTTGTTGGTCGTTGCGACGCCGACCGAGCGCTGGAAGGTCCATTCTTCGGTAAAGGGCCGCACGCTGCGATCGCCGAATACGACGCGGCCCGTGCCGTCCACTTCGTAGTCGGCCGCTGCCGCGCTGATGCGCACCGTCAAATCGTCGAACACCCGACCGTGAATGACACGCACGGGTTCGATGCCGCTGATCGCGAGATTCTCCATGACGTCGCGGCGGCCCTCGGCCGCCATGGTTTCGAGCTGCGCGCGCCACGCGAAGTAAGCTCCGGGGCTCAAGAATGCGCGGCCCGCCTCGAGGTTCTGCCGGCACCAGGCATCCTGCAGCGCCATGAAGCCCGTTTGCACGCGCTTCAGAAACGCGTTCAAATCGAAAGCGGCATCCGCGGCACGCAAGCTGGCGATGCCTTCGGCCGGAGTCGGCGCGGCAATCCCGAGCAAGGGATCGGCGCCGAAACCCACGAAGGGCGCGGGCTGCACGTCGGCAACGACCCAGTCGACGGAGCCGTTGGTGACGCTTGCCCGGCAGTGCGTGCAAGTGCCGTCGAGGCTCAGGCGTAGCTCCGCGCCGCAGACCGGGCATTTCGACGCGATGACGCCGCCGTCCTGCGGCGTGCGAGCGCCGGCCGCGCGCACGAAGGTCCAGCGCTCGCCGTGGCGGTTGTCCTGCCCTTCGTCGGACACCACGCGATTGGCGTCATCGAGCATCTTGCTGCGATAAACCAGATCGAAATGCACGAGCAAAGTTTGCCCTTGATCGCTCGAGGTCGCATCGACGAGGTGGACCGAGCGCACGTTGAGACTTTCCATGAGGGCGCGCCGATGGTGCGAGGCGCTGTCCGCGATGCTGCGCGAGACCGTACCGAACACCGCGTCATTCAAATACGGGCGCACTGCTGCGGCGTCGTTGTTTTGCATGCCGCGCTTGACGAGAAAGAACGTCATCTCGGCGCGCTGCAGAAACGTTTCGATCTCGAAGCCGGCATCCTGACCGCGTATCGTCTCGAGCGCGGCCGGCAATCCGGGACGCGCCGGCATCAGTTGCCCGGAGCCTTGGGAGTTCGTGTACCGGCCCGCCGTGGCCGCGCCGAGCATCGCGCCCAGCGCTTGGGCGTTGAGCGGGGAATTGGGCGAAGTCGGCGAGATCGGCGTGGGCCGCGAGATGCTGCTGCCGTCGGGCGTCGACTTGAAGAAGCGGCGATAGAGGTACCACGCGACAATGGCGAAAATCAGCAGCCCGATGAATTCGCCGGGGGAGCTGTTGCCGGAGCCGCCGCCGTTGATCGAGACGCCGTGGCCGCTCGATGAGCTCGAGGTCGCGGCGCCCGAATGCGCGCCGCCGCCGGCACGCCCGAGCGCGGAATCTGCCGCGCCGAGGGTGAGCGCGGCAAGCGCGCGGCCCGCATGCCGCGGCACGCTCGGCTTCAAGTCAGCGCCGTCCCGCACCCGCCGCAGAATTTCGCGTTTGGAGCGATCGCCGCACCACACTGCGTGCAATGCGCCGCAGCGGCTGCTGCCGGTGGCGGCATCGCCGTGCCGCAGCTCGAACAAAACTTGGCGCTGGGACTATTGGGCGCCTGACAGTTGGCGCAAGCGACGGTGGCACCCGCCGGCGCCGCGCCGCCCGCCGGCCTGGGCGCCGGCCCCGGTCCGGGCTGCGCGCCGAGACCGCCGCCCGGCGGCGGAGGCGCGGCACTTCCCATGCCGCCGACCATTCCTCCCAAGCCCATGCCGACGCCGAGCACCGCCGCGTTGCCGCCGCCGCCGCCGGCAGCAGCGCCTTCGCCGATGCCTTTCAAGGCGGCGCCGATCCCGTATTCGCGGAAGCCGCCCGCGAGGCGTGAATACGCGGCATCCTTGCGCAGTCCCTTCAGCGTCTGTTCGTCGTCGGGCTTCAGGCTGATCGTGAAGTTTCCGAGGCGCGTGACGAACAATCCATACGGCGTCAAAGCCGCTTGGACGTCGCCGAGCAACGTGGCCTCGATCTCGACCGAGCGGCCGGCGATTCCGAGCACCGGCCATTTCTCGGAGGTCAATTTGCGGACGACGCCGGTGCGCAAGGTCTTGAGTATTTGTTCACGGGCCCAGTCCGTGATGAGGTCGTTGGAGGCTTGGCGCGTACCGACGAGTTTCAAGATCAGCGTCGAAGGGTCTTTCACGATGACCGCATATTCGCCGAATACGCGCAGGCCCACCGCCAGACCCGTCTCCGGATCCTCGATGTCGTCGATCGGGCCGCCGAAGGGCAGGCCGACGAATTCGCGCGTGCCGATGAAATACAATTCGGCTCGATACATATTGCCGCCGCTCGCCCAGTCGACGATGTCGCCGAGGAACGGAATCAGCGCGCCGTCGAGCGTCGAGCGCCCCTGAGGAATCGTGCCCGCGATCTTGCCTTCCCGGACGAACACGGCCGTCTCGTCGGGCTGCACCGTGATCTGCGTGAGTTTGCGTATCGTCTGGTCGGGCCATTTATACAGGATGAAATCCTTGGCCTCGTCGGGTCGCGCGATGAACTGTCGATTCAGGTCGTTTCCAATACCAAATAGACTCACGATGCTTGCTCCTGTCTGTATGGAGAAGGCGACTCAATCATGTCTGGACCCGGTGCAAAAGGTTCGGATCCTTGACGACATCCTGGATACGCGAGGGCGGCGCTCCCGTCAGTGACGCAGGCGGCACATTTTGCAGCCGTTTGAGCGTCGTGTCCGAAAGGCACGAATTGGCGAACAGGATGTGCAGTTCGGGAGCATCGCCGCCAGCGAGCGTGAAACAGGTGGCCCCGAGTTTGCGATTGAGCGGACCCAAGAGTCCTTGTTCGATGAGACTCGCCCCCGTCGCACTTCCCCCCGAGATCTGCGTATCGATGACGAGGTCCGTGCCCTGCTGCGGTACCGGCGTGGCATTCAGAATCACCAAACTCGAATTGATTTCGGCCAGCACCGGAATCGCGGCCGTGGCCGGCAGCCCGGAAAACCTGAGCCGCGCTTTCTTCGGCTTGAAGTCGAAATACTGCAGGAAGAACGTCTTCGAAAATTCCGCGCCGATGAGGCGCCCGACGTCCTGCATCGCGAGCTCCTGCGATGCCCAGCTCTGCTTTTCCGGAATCGCCGTGTTGTGATAGATCTCCTCGCCGGTTTTGGTGTTGACCGCTTTGACGGTCCAGGAGGTGATCACGAACTTTTCGATCGTCAGCCCGGAAGCGGCGAGCTTGGCGGATAGCCGTTTGAAGCGCACCTCGCCGTCGACGTGAAAATCCGCCGGCGGCTTCGCGGAAGCATCGTCGACGACCGCGAACCCAAACGAGCGGATGTGATCCTTCAATAGGTTCTCGGCAACCGGCGAGGGCTGCGCCGCGGCGTTCGCATCGGCATTCGGGTCACCGGTAGGATTCGCGGCGCGTATGCTGACCGAGATGCGCGGATCGCCATTGTTGCGTATGAAGTCGACGCGCTCGTCATGCGAAATTTGATTGAGCATCTTCTGGACTTCGCGCACGTTGACGCTGGCGCGCATCGTGCCGACCATGAGACCGTATTGACTCATTTCCGGCGTCGACTGATCCAGCACGGTCTTGATGAATTCGTCGCTGTGAGCCAGCAATTTTTCGCGCACGATCGGGTAATTCGCATTGATCGAACTCGGCTCGACGTATAACGCGGCCGCCTTTGCGACCACTTCGCGACGCGCATCGTTCCACACGGTGCGCTCGAGTCCCGCCGGATCGTTCGCATAGCGCGGGTCGGATGGATCCGCAAGCCCCACGGCGCTGATGACCGCCGAATCGCCGTCCCCTTGCGCGTCCGCGGCGGATCGCACCGGGGATGCATTCGATCCTACGGTGAGCGCGTCGGACGGCGGCGGTGTCGGCAGGGACAAGGACTGGCCGCCGTTCAGCTTGGCGCTCAGCGGCAGGCCAAAGCGCGGCCCCAATACGAAATAGGCCGCCGCCGCGCCCGCCGCCAGCAGCGCGAGCAGCGTAAATAGAACCGCGGGGCTCAGCCCGCGCGAGCGCGGCGGAGTCGTCCTCGCCGCGTTCGCCGGGGGAGCGCCCGGCGCCCCGGCCGTCTGCGGCCTCATCATCGTCTGACCGCCGGGCGCGCCGGCGGCCGCCGTCTGCGCAAGCGGGGTCAGCGAATTCGCGGCCGCTATCGCCTGTTTGAATTCGGCGGCCGTCTGATAGCGCTCATCGGGCCGCTTGGCCATCGCGCGGCGCAGGATCTCGTCGAATCCCTTCGGCACCTGAAAGTTCAGCGCCGACGGCGGTGGCGGCGAATCGTTGAGCACCTTGTGCATGATCGTCGTAAAGGCGCCCGTGAACGGCACCTCGGCGGTCAGCAGCTGATACAGCACGACGCCGGCCGAGTACAAATCGGAGCGCCCGTCGACGGTTTGCGCCATGAACTGTTCGGGCGACATGTAGCTCGGCGAGCCCAAGACCGTGCCGACTTGGGTCAGCGTCGAGGACTCGATGCGCGCGACCCCGAAATCCGCGACCTTCACGCTGCCGTCCTTGAGCAAGATGATGTTGGCCGGCTTGATGTCGCGATGTACTACGCCGTGCGCATGGGAATATTCGAGCGCGTCGAGCAGCTCCGACATGATGCGTTCGACCTCGCGCATCGGGAATCGCTCATTGGCCTCGAAATAACTTTCGAGCGAGCGGCCCTCGATGAACTCCATCGCGATGAACGCGGTTTTGGTCTCGCCGCCTTCCGCATTCGGCACGACATCCTCGCCGTATTCGTAGACCGCGATGATATTCGGGTGGCTGAGCCGACCGGCGGCCTGGGCCTCGCGCCGCAGCCGCGTCAGCAGATTGTCGGACTGGGTGCCGTCGAAGAATTCGTTGATGAAAGTCTTGAGCGCGACGCGCCGATCGATCAAAGGATCGAAGCCCTCGTAGACGATGCCCATGCCGCCGCGGCCCACCTCGCGGCGCACCTCGTACTTACCGAGTTTTTGCGGCAGGATTCTCGAGGAGGCATTCATACGCTGAACCTATGCTGGCAATCGGGCATTGTTCGGGAGGGCCCGGCTATTTGTACTTGCTGTCGATATCCCAGACGCTCTTTTGCACCAGACGCTGCACCATCGTGTCCAGCGTGATGCCGCCCTCGGCCGAATTCGAAATGCCGGCGACCGACGTCGATTTGGCGCCGATCTCCATCTTCTCCTCGGTGTAATTCTGCGCCACTTGGTCCGTGGTCGTCGCATCGAGAATCTTGTAGCGCATGCCGATGACCCAGACTCCGGATGCCTGCGAGGTGTCGACCGAGCCGGTCACCGTGCCGGCCGCCGCGGTCGGCGCGTTGTTGCGGCCGAAGATGCCGATCAAACTGCTCGCAACGCCGCCGTTGAACCCGGATTTGGCCTTGGCGACCGGTTCGGCCTTGAGGATGTCGAACTTCACGATCCATTTGGTCGTCTTCAGCTTGCCCTTCTGCATGACCTTGCGTGCCTCGTCGGGATCGCCGGCGCCGTACGCGAGTTGAATTTCGTTGAGCAGCGGTCCCAGATCGGCGCGCTCGAGGACCTGAAAATTCGCCTTGGATAGCTCCAACTCGGCGAAGTCGGCGATGTTGTTGGTGCCGTATCGCGCCACGAACGAGGCGTTATTGCTCTTGATCTCGCCCGGGATCACGACGAGCCTCGGACCCTGTTTTGCGGCGTTGACGTATTGAATGTCCTGATACATCGTCGAATCGGCCGCAGCATTGGCCTTGTTCGACGTGCTGCTGCCCGCGGTCGGCGAGCCGCTCGCGCCCGATCCCCAGGTCGGCGCCGACTGCGCCCAGAGCGCCTGCGCGGCGCCAAGACCAAGAACGATGATTCCGATCGATAAGAATTGTTGACGAGACATGGTTCCCCTCCAGCCGGCTAATTCAGCGCTTGACCCGCGCCCCCACGACAAAAATCATTATAGAGCTGCGCAACCAGCGGGTCGGCCCGTTCCTGCATCATCGCCAATGCGGTGTGGAGCGTATCGCTGCCCGAGTAAGATTCGGAGTGCGCGTCGACCGTCGAGAGCATCCGTCCGTTGACGGTCGACAATGTCAAATCGATATTGACCGAGACTTCATTGACCTGGACGATTGGGTTCACGCCCGCCTGGCTCGTGATGCTGCCGCGCAGAACGTAATTGGCGCCGAGTTTTCTCGAAGCCGCGAGCGCCGCATCGGGATCGTTCTTGAAATACGCGTCGAGTTCCGCTTGCGCGATGCTCGCCTTGATCTGTTGCTGGGTGTAGGTCTTCAATCCCAAGCCGCGCAACCGCGCGTCGACGACGCGAAACAGCTGCCCATACCGGTCCTGGTTCGTCATCCACTGATCCAGATGCTGCTCGCCGATCAGCAGCACGATTTTGTGATTCTTGAGCCGCTGGCGGCACGGAACGGATACCAGGGCCTGGATCGCCTCGGTCTGCTGTGCCGCGTCTTGCTGTGCCTTGGCCTGATCCGCATCGGTGCTCGCCGAGAAGCTGAACTGATCGGCGGCGAAGGATGAGCCGGGCATGGCGATGCACAGCGTGGCGGCCAACAGCAGCCGCAAGCGAACAGGCGTCAACAAGCGAGCAGGTGTCAATAGAGTGCGATGATCCATGCGCGGTCCAGCCAGAAGTCCATATCCCTTGCCACGTGCGCCGATTCTATGTGGCTTAGCCCGGATGTGCCAGTCCCGGCGCGCTCGCGCGTGCTGCGCATCGGCGGTTATAATCCGCAGAATTCAGCCAGGAGGGCATCACATGCAGCAGTACGGCGGAATTTATCGAGCGCTGGTCGCCGGCGGCGGCCCGGGCGGCCCGGGCGGCCGGGTACAGGTCACGGTCCCATCGCTTGAACTGACGCTCTGGGCGACGACCTGCTTGCCGCCGGATTGCCGTGCGAGCTATCAGACGGGACAAGAGGTCTGGGTGATGTTCGGGCACGGCCGTCAAGATTTCCCGGTCGTCATGGGCGTCGCATCGCTCGGCTACTAGCCGCCATTCGCGGCGTCTTGGCGCGGCCGCTTTAGACCACGCCGAGCATTCGCCAAACGGGCACGACCTTTTCAATCTTGAACTCATAGTCGCGGGTCATGGCGGTCTGCGCTTCGGCGGGATCCTCGATGACTTTCTCGTCGATGACCGGGTGTGCGCCGCGATCGCGGCATCGCCGGATGAACTGGGCCGCCAATACGTCGGCAGCGAGCGACTCGCCGCGCTTCAAACTGCGGTACAGCGCGTAACTTGCCGATGTCAGCGAAATGCCCGAACGCGCGGCGGCTACGGCGATCGCCGCTCCATGCGCGAGCGCAACATCGGCCTCGGATTCATACAAGGCATTGAGTCTATCGGCGCGTGCGAGCTCGGCCGGGGATGCTGTGTGAGCAAGTCCGGCGAGGCCGGTACCAATCAGCGTGCCGACCAATTCGACCGGCGCGACGAGGTGAGCGCTCGGCAAGCCCTCCAAGCGCAACAGCTCGCCGACCGTGCGTGGACCTTGCTTGAGCGCATCGAGGATCATGCCGTAGACGACGGGATCCGGCCGCCATCGCGATCCGTCGGGCTTGGCGACCTCGAACACATCGGGCGCCTGCCGCAGCAGCGTCAGCGTTTTCGACGACAGCAGCTGATCCCGATGCTGCACGGAGATGCGCCGCAGGCCGCGCACGAACACGTCCTGGCGAAACCAGTTGTCGGTGCAAAAGTCCTTCAATGTTTCGCGCAGCTCGGGCGAGGAGATCTCCGCGATCGCCGCTCGCTGCTCCTCGGTCAGTGCGAGATTGTAAAAATTCTTGAGCAGCTCCGCGCAGGCCGCGTAGTTCAATTTCGCCTCCGCGAGACTGCGCGCGACGTCGGCGAAATAGGCCGGCTGCCAATGCTCATTGAGATACTCGTGGACAAGGTAGGGCAGCATGTTGCCGACATCCTTGAAGCGCTTCGCGGCATACATGAAGCGCTCCGGGATGATCTTCGCCGCGACGAAGCGGTCGAGTTGTTCGATAGCGCGCGACACCGCGAGATCGCTACGCTGCGGAACGGCGGCCGAGAGCTCCTTGACGAGGCGTTGCAGCGGAGATGCCTGGTACCACGTGGGCAGCACGTTGTAGCTGACATAGAGCAAGCCGCCCGCCTGCAAGCGCGCGTTCAAAAAGGCCACGATCGCGGTCTGCAAGGCCGGCGCGACCCAAGTCCAAACGCCGTGCATCGTGACCACGTCGAACATCGGCAGCGCCTCGCCGCGCCGACCCGTCAGTTCATCGAAGCTGCATTCGTGAAATTGAATGTTGTCGAGACCGGCGAGCCGCGCTTGCTCGCGTGCGTGCGCGACATGCGCGGGATTGAAATCGATCGCGTGAAACTCCGCTTCCGGGTGGGTCGCCGCGAGCACGAGACTGGTCTTGCCGCGGCCGCAGCCGAGCTCGCAGTAGGTGAACCGATCCTCGAGTACCGGGGCCGCCACACCGTCGATCGTGGCGGCGATGCTCAAATGCGCCGCGGCTTGATTCGGGTAGAAGCCGTCGGAATACTCGACGTCGGTCACATAGCCCTTGCCCCAGGTCGACATGATGGGGATCAGGCTCCGGCCGCGCTGATACGGCCGTTGCCGCCGTTGGCGATATCGACCGCCGCCTGCACATAGCGCGCGCGCTTTTGACCCGCGAATTTCGGTTCAGGTTTCACCGCCGCGAGCATGACCGCGCTGGCGACGGCGCTGCCCAGCAACTGCGGCGGCGCCGCAACCTCGGGCAGATTCTCGGGCGCGAGGCTGCCGCCGCTCCAAAACGCGGCCATGGCCGCCCACGCGGCCGGCGACTTCAGATCGGTCGCTTGCGCGCTCGAGCCCGCGGCTCGCCGGTTCTCTTCGGTCGGCTTGCGCACCCAGGCCTCGGCCGCCGCGATCGCGGCCTGTAGAGGCGGCGGAACGGGCTCGCGCAAACCCTCGCGGGCGCATAGACAGGCCCACCAAACCGCTTCGCGCGGCGGCAGCGCAAAGCTCAAGAATTGCACGGCTTGATTCAAGTCCTCGGCGGCGAGCAGCCCGTTCAAAAATTTGGCCGGGGAGGTGCCTTCAGGGGAGTTGAGCGCGAATCCGCCCGCTGTCGCGAGCGCGCAGATCTCTTGGGCGTTCGTGACCGTGATTTTTTTTAAGTTGTCGATCTGCATGCGCCATTTCCATGCCGACTGGTTCAGTTGATCATCGTGATGCCGCCCTTGAGCGTCAGCATCCCATCTCCATTGACCGTCGTCATCGCACTCTTGAGCTCCGCGGTCGCCTGGCCCTGAACGCTGACCATGATGCCTTTGATCGTGACGCCCGTCTGGTCGATCGTGATGCTGTTGCTGCCGACGGTCAGCGTGATCGACTGCATCGCGTCGATGGCGCTCGTTCCCGCGTCGCACTTCAAGGAGTGGTTTCCCATTGACAGCTCGGTCGATTGGTTGCCCTGGCTGATCGTCGTCGAGTCGTTGCCCTGGCTGATCGTCGTCGAGTGATTGCCTTGGCTGATCGTCGTCGAGTGGTTGCCCTGGCTGATCGTCTGCGAGTAGTTGCCGGTATCGACCGTTTCCTTCAGATCGCCCTGCTTGACATCGATCGTGCGGTTGCCCTGCGTGACCGTCAAATTATCGTCGTTCTGTACGACGCGACGATAATCCTTTTGTGCATTGACGTAGATTTCCTCGGACCCGGCCTTGTCCTCGAAGCGCATTTCGTTGCTCGTATCGGGGGTTCCCGGATCGCCCCAATTGGCGCCGCGTATGCCGCTCTGGGTCTTGTTGTCCGGCAAGGTATAGAGCAGCGCATTCTTGCCGTTGTAGACCATGCCGACGATGATGGGCCGGTCGGGGTCGGCATCTTCGTATTCGACGACGACCTCGCTGTTGATGCGCGGCAGATACTGGGTTCCCATTTTGTTGAAAGCCCAACTTTGCGCGACGCGCATCCAGCACGATTGATCGTCGGCGAACCATGGAAATTGGACTCGCGCGCGTCCTTGCTCGTCCGGGCCGTCCGTGACCATCGCGGTTTGCGGACCGCGAATCTGCGGCTTCGGCGTCACGCGCGGCGGGCGGAATACGAAATCGGCAGGCATGCAGACGAAATCGTTCGAATATTCGGTCGTGCCGTCAAACGGAATGCCGTTGAAATCCCGCAACCGGTGCTCTACCCGAATCATCACGAAGGTATCCGACGTCTGATTCGCGGCCGGCAAGTCGACCGTGTGATTCTTGATCTTGAACTTGGCGCCGGCGCGCGCGGACGCGTCGTTGCAGGTGCCGGAGATCGAGACGACCTTGGATTCCTGTTCTTCCATGCGCGCTACGGCGAGCTGTTTGCCCACATCTGCGGTCGCGAAACGTCCCGAGTAATCGTAGAACGCGCGCGCGGCAAAGGCGGGCGCGGAAGCCTTGGGCAGGCTGTTGGCGCTGCCTTCGATGACGTCAACCGCGGTGTAGTCCCATGCGCCATGCTTGTAGGTCGAGGCAACGACTTGATACTGCGGCTGCCATCGATTGATGTCCGCCGAGAAATCCAGCGTATAGGGATCCATTTTGATGAAATCCGTCGCCGCATCGCCGGTCACGATCGGGCAATCGGGGTCCTCGTAGGCGAATCGAAAGAACAGTCCTTCTTCCTCGAGCAAGCGGCTGATGAAATTGAAATCGCTTTCGCAGTATTGGACCGTGTATATGCGCTCCGCTCCTGAGGATTTCAATTGCCCGGTAAACCCGCCGTCCTGCAGGACCTTGGCGACGATGTCGGTCGCTTTCATGTTGTGGAACAGCTGACAGCGTTGGTTGAGTGTGAGCTTCCAAATTGGCGGGACCAGTTCGACCAGATGCAAAAAATGATCGCGCACCGTGCTGCGCGCGACCTGCATGCTGCTGACGATCCCGCTGAATTGGCGCGAGTCGTTGTCGGTCGCGATCGCGACGGCGAGTTTTTGGCCGAGCATCTCACTCGGCTTCAGCGCGCGCCCCAGCGTCATTATTTCCAGTGAGAAGCGCGTCAGGACCGATAATTCTTCGACGCCGTCGAAAGCCGCGACGAGGATTTTGGTCTCGCCGACGGGGCTCTGTACGACTTTGATGAGCCGCTCGTTCTGGTCCAGCTCGATTTCTTCGAGGTCAGCCAAGAGAATACCCACACCTTGGTGCGGGCGGAGCACCGTGCAACCGATTGGCCATAGGATCGCGTGATCGCGCGGCGACCGGTACGCGCGAGGTGCTCAACGGCGCCCGGACGCGATCCCGTCCCGGCGCCGTTGAGCGAAGTGTCATATCTCCTTGCCCAACGCCAGATCGTAGCCTTTCACGACTGTGGCGAGGACGGTCTTATTGTCCGCGCCATAGCTCACGAACTTTTCCGTGATTTTCGTGAAATTGAACGAGATCGATTCCGTCGGCTGCCCGTCGCGGGGCGCGGATACCGAATATCCCGAGATCACCGAGTTCTCGAGCGTGTAGCTCGCGAAGGGTTTGTCGGTCTTTCCGGTGGACGTCACGTCGATCTGAACTTTCTTGGCGTCGAACTTCGACACCGACCAGCCGAACAATTCGATCGATGCGCTGTCCATCGACTTCGTGACGTGAATTTCACTGACGTTCGGTTGCCCGGCTTCGCGCGACGTCGCGTGACCGAGCGGATTGTTCAGAGCGCGACCGATTCCGAACTGCAGCGAGTCGACCTGGATCCACCCGACGTGGTTGGTCTCGGTCGCGCCGCCGGTAACAGCTGGTATTTGCACGTATACTGACATTGTCCATTCTCCTTAATTAACAGATGCCATAAAGATTTAACTTTGATCGCCACCATGCGCGCTCGCCCGCCGCCGATCCAATCGAATGATCGTTCCCTTGCCACTGGATTAGCTCGAATGCGGGCTCCCTACAATTCTTCGCAGAACGAATTCCCTTCGACTCTTTAACCCAAACTATATGAAAACGCGCCATTATTGTCCAGCGAAACGCGGACGTCGCCAATCGGTTGACCGTTCGCGAGGCGCTCGAGAAATCGCGTTGAAACCTCGGGCAGAATTCCGTGCGTGAGCACATTCTCGATATTGCGCGCGCCGCTCTCGGACTCGGTGCAGCGTGCCGCGATCGCGTCGATGACGTCCGGCGAATAATCGAACCCGGTCCGGTAGGTATCCAAGATGCGGCGTTGGATACGTCCGAGCTGCAGTTTAATGATCGTGCGCAAGGTGGCGTCGGATAACGGAAAATACGGCACGACCGTGACGCGCCCCAAGAACGCCGGCTTGAAATACTTGAGCAGTTCCGGACGCAGCGCGGCGGCCAGCCCCTTCGAGTCGGGCATCGTGTCCGGATCGGCCGCAAGCTTCGCGATGGTTTCCGTACCGGCGTTCGAGGTCATGATGATCGTCGTGTTCTTGAAATCGATGTCCCTGCCTTCGCCGTCGCGCAACTGCCCCTTGTCGAACACCTGGTAGAAAACGTCCTGCACGCCGGGGTGCGCCTTCTCCATTTCATCGAGCAGCACGACGCTGTAGGGGCGCCGCCGCACCGCCTCGGTCAGCACGCCGCCCTCGCCATAGCCGACATAACCCGGGGGCGAGCCGACCAGGGTCGAGACCTTATGCTCCTCCTTGAACTCCGACATATTGATTACGCTCAGGTTTTGGCCGCCGCCATAGAGCAGCTCGGCGAGGGTCAGCGCCGTTTCGGTCTTCCCAACGCCGCTCGTTCCGACCATCAAAAAGACGCCGGTCGGTTTGCGCGGATCGGTCAATTTGGCGCGCGACGTGCGCATTGCCTCGGCGATGGCTTCGAGCGCATCGGGTTGACCGATGATGCGCTCCTCCATGAGATTCTTGAGATTGAGCACCGTTTGGATCTCGTTGGAGACCATGCGGCCCAAGGGAATGCCGGTCCAATTCGCGATGACCTGGGCAACCGCTTGTCCGTCGACGCTGACCTGCAGCAGCGGCCGCTCGCCCTGCAGCGCCGTCAGCCGGTTGCGGTCCCCGAGCAGGTCGCTCTTCAGGGTTTCGCGTTCGGCGGCTTCCAGCGGCGGCTTCACGCCGGCATGATCGGCCTCGAGCCGGTCGCGCAGTTCGCGCATGCGGCCGACGATTTCCTTCTCGCTCTCCCAGCGCTCCTCGAGCTCCTTGAGCTGCAGCTCCGCAGCGGCTCTATCGGCGCATAGACGCGCGAGATCTGCCGCGTGATCCGAGCCCGAAGCGCTTTCGCGCTCGAGGATCTGGATTTCGGTGGTCCCCAGTTCGATGCGGCGGCGGCAGTCCTCGATTTCCGGGGGCACCGCGTTTTGGCTCATTGCGACGCGCGCGCAGGCCGTATCGAGCACGCTGACGCCCTTGTCGGGCAATTGCCGGCCCGGAATATAGCGCTTGGAGAGGCGCACCGCTTCGATGACGGCTTGATCGAGAATCCGCACGTGATGGTGCTTCTCGAGCGTTTCGACGATGCCGCGCAGCATCGCGAACGCGCCCGCCTCGTCGGGCTCCTCGACCTTGACGACCTGAAAGCGGCGCGCGAGCGCCGCATCGCGCTCGAAGTATTTCTTGTATTCCGCCCACGTGGTGGCCGCGATCGTGCGCAGATCGCCGCGTGCGAGCGCGGGCTTCAACAAATTGGCCGCATCGCCTTGGCCGGCGGCGCCGCCGGCACCGATCATCGTGTGGGCTTCATCGATGAACAGAATGATCGGCGTCGCCGACGACTTGACTTCCTCGATGACCGACTTCAAGCGATTTTCGAATTCACCTTTGACGCCGGCACCGGCTTGCAATAGGCCGAGATCGAGCGTGCGCACCGCGATGTTTTTCATCGCCGGCGGCACGTCGCCTTGTGCAATGCGCAAGGCGAAGCCCTCGACGACGGCCGTCTTGCCGACGCCGGCCTCGCCGGTCATGATCGGATTGTTCTGGCGGCGGCGCGTCAAAATGTCGATGACTTGGCGGATTTCGCTGTCGCGACCCAGCACCGGATCGATTTTTCCCGCCTTCGCGCGCGCCGTCAGATCGATCGTGTATTGATCGAGCGCGCCGCCGGCGACCGGCCCGGCGGCACCACCCGCGGGCTGCCCACTGCCGGCGGCCGCTTGCGGCGCGCCTGCGGAGGCGGCGAGCCCCGCTTCGGCGCTATTGGCCGTGATCTTCGCGAGTTCATGGCGCAGCGCTTCGGCGGGGATCGCGGCGAGCTGCCGGCTCGCGTCGCGCGCCACCAGTGCGAGCGAGTCGTCGCCGACCAGGGCCGCCAGCAGGTGACCCGAGCGGATGACCTGCGCGCTGCCGGTCAAGGAGCAGAGCAACCAGGCCTCTCGCGCCAACTGCACGACTTGGGGGCTCAAGGTGGGCGCGCGGTTGTTGCCGGTCTTGAGCCGGTCGAGCACCTTATTGAGGTCCGCCGCCAGCGCGCCCGGGTCGATGCCGTAAGTCTTCAGGCAGGCGGCAATGTCGCTGTCCCGGATGTCGAGCAGCTTGAGCAGCCAATGCTCGATCTCGATATTGTAATGGCTGCGGGACAGCGTTAGCCCGGCTGCGGCCTCGAGCGCCTGCCGGCAGGGGTTATTGAGCTTGGCAATCAGCGATTTGAGATCGACTGCAACCATTTTTCATCCCTCCATAGACGCCTGGGTGCGCCGCATCCAGCATTACGTTATAAAGCCCGCGCTTCGCTGTCATTGGGCGCCCGCCGGCCAATTATCGTGAGGCTCGTTATCCGGGCAGCGGCTATGCTATCGTAGTCCTAAGCCGCGTTACAGCGGTGTGGAAGTCTGAAGGGATTTAGGCGGTCCGATGGCTACAGCTCCAACAATCGATATCGACTCACTGCTTGCGCCGATTTCGGAAGCTGCGCCGACCGGCATTAATTTGCGCGCCGACGCTTCGCCCACCTCGATTTATTACAAGTTGAAGGACGCACGCAGCGGCGCGCGCGCCGCCGAGCGGCGCGCCGATTCCGAAGGCGCGGCCGCGGGCCTGCTGCCCGAATGGCAAACCATCCTGAATCTCGCGCCGAAGGCGCTCGCCGAGACCTCGAAGGACCTCGAGGTCATCGTCTGGTTCATCGAGGGCTTGGTGCGCGCGGAAGGCTACGCGGGGCTGCGTGATGGGCTGAAATTGGCGCGCGGCCTCATCGACCAGTACTGGGAAAACTTCTTCTCGCTCGAGGACGAGGACGGTTTGGCGACGCGGCTCGCGCCGCTCGCGGGCCTCAACGGCCAAGGCAACGAAGGTACGCTGATTCAACCGCTGCGCAAAGTGCCGGTGACCGCGACGCTCGGCGACGGCGCATTCGCGATTTATCACTATGACCAGGCGCGCGCGCTCGCGAACGTCGCGGATCCGGAAATAAAGGCACGGCGCGAAGCGGCCGGCGAAATCAGCATGGATACCTTTAACGCCGCGGTGAACCAGAGCGGCGGGGTATTTTATATCGGGCTGCTCGAGGACATCGACGGCGCCATCGAGGTGCTGGGCCAATTGGGTCAATCGCTCAACGAGCGCGCCGGGCGCGACGCGCCGTCCACCTCCGACATCGCGAGGGTGCTGACGGCGGTCCGCGATACGGTCGCGGCGTTCAGCTTGGAATTGGTCGAGCGTGCGCGAGCCGCCGCGGCGCAAGGTTCGGCCGGCGCCGAGGGCGCCGCAGGCGCCACCGCTGCGGGAGCCTCGGGTGGATCGGTGCGCGGCCGGGAGGAGGCGTTGCGGACCCTGCAGCAAGTTGCCGAATATTTTCGCAAGAACGAGCCGCACTCGCCGATTTCGACGAGTCTCGACGAAATCGTGCGGCGCGCGAAAATGCCGTTCGCGGAATTGCTCGCCGAGTTGCTGCCGGACGATACGGCGTGGCGCAGCGCGCTGACGAGCGCGGGCATCAAGCCGCCGCCGGTGCAGTAGAGTCTGGAAAATCGGACCTTAGTGGATTAGGTAGTTTTTAGTTCCAGGGAAAAACAATCGAGAGGGCACACCATGGCTAATATTTACGACAAGCTCCAGGGGCAACGACGGCCTCGAGTGCATATCAAATACGAGATAGAGACCGGTGGAGCGACGGTCGAGAGAGAGCTGCCGTTCGTGGTCGGCGTGATGGGCGATTTTTCGGGCAACCCGACGCAGGCGCTGCGGCCTCTGAAGGAGCGAAAATTCATCCAGATCGACAAGGAGAATTTCAACGACGTCATGGAACGGATCTCCCCAGAGCTCAACATCAAAGTCAACAATACGCTCGCGGGCGACGATTCGATGATTCCCGTTCAGTTGAAATTCAAGACGATGAATGATTTCGAGCCGGCTCAGATCGTCGAGCAGGTACCGGCCCTGAAGAAGCTCATGGATACGCGCAATCATTTGCGCGACCTGATGACCAAGGTCGATCGCTCGGCCGACCTCGAGAATCTGTTGGAGCGCGTACTGCAAAATGAGAATGAGCTGAAGGCGCTCTCCAGCCAGCTCGGCACCGACAAACCTAAGGAGTAAGCGAGATGGCTACGAAGACCGAAACAGCAGCCGCGCAAGCGACGACTACCGAGACCAGCCTGCTGGATCAGGCGATCAGCGCCACCAAGCAGACCGAACCGGAACAGGCGCAGCTCCTGCTGAAGACGCTGACCGAAGAAGCCCTGGCGGGCACGTTGACATTCTCGAAGAATCTCACCGTGACGTTCAACAAGGCGATCGCGCTGCTCGACAAGAAATTGTCCGAGCAAACGAGCGCGATCATGCATCACCCGGACTTCCTCAAGCTCGAGGGCTCCTGGCGCGGGCTGCAATATTTCGTCAAGAACACGCTCACCGACTCGATGCTGAAGATCAAGCTGCTCAATGCCTCGAAGACCGAAATCGGCAAGGATTTGGCCAAGGCCACCGACTTCGATCAGAGCGACACCTTCAAGCGCATCTACACGAGCGAATTCGGGACCTTGGGCGGCGAACCGTTCGGCGCGCTGATCGGGGACTATGAATTCACCAACCAGTCGTCCGATGTGGAGTTCCTGACGAGCATGTCGAGCATTGCGGCGGGGGCCTTCACGCCGTTCATCTCCTCGACGAACTCGAAGATGTTCGGACTCTCGGACTTCCGCGACCTCGCGAAGCCGCAGGATTTGAAGCGCAACTTCGAATCCCAGGAATACGCGCGCTGGCGCAGTTTCCGCGACCGCGACGAGGCGGCATTCGTGACGCTGACGATGCCGCGGGTACTCGCGCGCGTGCCGTATGGCAAGGCGACGAACGCCATCGAGGAATTCGCGTTCGAGGAGGCGCCCAAGGATGCCAAGGGCAACGAGAAGCCGCTCGAGCACGAGGAATACTGCTGGATGAACGCCGCCTACGTGCTCGGCGCGCGACTGACCGATGCGTTCGCGAAGAACGGCTGGTGCACGGCGATCCGCGGCGCCGAGAACGGCGGCAAGGTCGAAGGCCTGCCCTCGCACGTCTTCAAGAGCGACGACGGCGACACGGATCAGAAGTGCCCGACCGAAATCGGCATCGACGAGCGGCGCGAGTATGAGCTGTCCGAGTGCGGATTTCTCTCGCTCGTGCATTCGAAGAATTCCGATTTCGCGGTGTTCATCGGCAGCCAGACGACCAAGAAGCCGGCGAAATACAGCACGCCCGACGCGACCGAAAATGCGCAGATCGCATCGAGGCTGCCGTATGTCATGGCGACCGCGCGCTTCGCGCATTTTCTGAAGGTCATGGGCCGCGACAAGATCGGTTCCTTCATGGAAGTGGATGACTGTGGGCAATGGCTCAATAACTGGATCCAGAACTACGTCAATTCCAGCCCAACTGCGTCGGCCGAATCGAAGGCGCGATACCCGCTGCGTGAGGCGCGCGTCGAAGTCAAGGCGATCCCGGGCAAGGCCGGCTGCTATAACGCGGTCGCGTACTTGCGCCCGTGGCTGCAGATGGAGGAACTCACCGCGTCACTGCGTTTGGTAGCGAATATTCCGCCCAAACAATCGTGATTGCAGCGGAAAAGTCCTGGGGCGGGGGCGGGGCTGCGGCGCCGCTCCCGCGCAGGATCGCCGATCGAGGTCCGATACCCGGGAGCGGTGCCGACGCCGGCGTCAGAGCATCCGCACTCGGCGAGGCGGGCGGCATCATGCGTGCCAAAGAGCCGCGCGAGCTGGACGCGTGGCTCGCCGTGCAGGACCCGGGGGAGTCCTTGAGCCGCTGGTTCGGCGCCGGTCTGGTGGCCGAGAAGCGCTGGCTGCTGCTCGCGCTCGATCGCGACATCGCGGACATCGATGCAGCGCTCTCGATGCAGGTCAACGCGATCCTGCATACGCCGCTGTTCCAGCGCCTCGAGGCGCGATGGCGCGGCCTCGATTTTCTGGCCGACGGCGCCGAGCTATCGCCGCTGTCGAGGTTGCGCGTTCTGTCGGTATCCTGGGGCGAAGTGGTCAGGGACCTCGATCGCGCCGCCGATTTCGACCGCAGCCAACTATTCCAAAAGATTTACACCGAAGAGATCGGCATGCTGGGAGGCGAGCCTTTCGGACTCCTGGTCGGCGATTACGAGGTTCAGCATCGGCCGAGCGCCGATCATCCGACCGATGACATTGCGGCCTTGAAGGGGCTCGCGATGATCGCCGCCGCTTCCTTTGCGCCGCTCGTCATGGGCGTCTCCCCGCAGATGTTCCAGCTCGACAGCTTCAGCGCGCTGGGCCGGCCGCTCGACTTGCGCAGCGTGTTTCGCCAGGTCGAATACCAGCGATGGCAGACGATGCGCGAGGCCGAGGAGACGCGCTTCGTCGGCCTGGTTCTGCCGCGTGTGCTGATGCGCGCGCCGTATTCGATCGACGGCGCGCGCCGCGACGGCTTTCGCTTCATGGAGACCGTCGACGGCGCGAACGCCGGGGATTACCTCTGGGGAAATGGGGCGCTCGCCTTTGCGTCCGTGGTGCTGCGCGCCTTTGCGAGCTACGGGTGGTTTGCGGATATTCGTGGGGTCGCGCGCAACGACATGCGCGGCGGAATGGTCGCGAATTTGCCGCTGGTTTCATTTGCGACCGACCGGCCCGGCATCGCCGTCAAGCCCTCGATCGAGGCTCTGGTGTCCGATACGCAGGAGAAGGATCTCGCGGACATGGGTTTCATCGCGATCCGCAAGGTTCCCTTCGCGGATTATTCGGTGTTCTATTCCAATCAGTCGATCCACTCGCCGCCGCGCTATGACCGGCCTGCCGCGAACATCAATGCGCATCTGTCGGCGATGCTGCAATACATGCTGTGCGTCTCGCGTTTCGCGCACTACGTCAAGCTGCAGGGCAGGCGCTTCATCGGCACGATGAAGACCAGCGACGAGGTTCAGGCGGCACTCAGTGGTTGGCTGCTGAATTACGTCACGAGCAGCGACGACGCGAGCATGGAGTCGAAATCCCAATACCCGCTGCGAGACGCGAGCGTGGAGATCAAAGAAGTGCCCGGCAAAGCGGGATCCTATTCGTGCGTGCTGTATTTGCGGCCGCATTTCCAGCTTGACGACATCGCCACCGGATTTCGCCTGCTGACGCAGTTGGCGCCGGTGGAACACGCGGCTTAAAACTCTACGGGAGCCCATAACATCATGACTACCCTCGCCGATCTACCCGCGCTGCTGCGTGCCGACAAGCTCGATGAGGCCATCGAGCAAATGAACGCCGCGGTCAGGAGCAATCCGACGTTGATCGACCTGCGCGCCCGCCTCGCCGAACTGCTGTGCATTGCGGGCAATTTGGAGCGCGCGGACACGGTTCTCAACGCCATCACCGACATTGATTCGGGTGCGATGGTCGGCGTCGCGCTGTTCCGGCAGCTGGTGCGCGCCGAGCAGGCGCGCCAGCAATTCTACCGGGAAGGCCGCTTGCCGGAGTTCGTCGCCAAACCCGACGCGCTGATCGAGCTCGAATTGCGCGCGGCGATTGCGCTGCGCGAGCGCTCTTTCGGCGACTTAGCCAAGCTCATCGCCGAGCGCGACGGTGCGCGGGCGCCGATCGCGGGCACCGCCGACGGCGAGGCATTCGACGATTTCCGCGACCTCGACGATTTGGCTGCGGCGCATTTGGAGGTGTTCACCTCGACCGGCAAGTATTTCTGGATCCCGGTCGCGGGCATCGAATCGCTCGAACTGCGCAAGATGGAATCGCTGCGCGACCGGCTCTGGCGGCGCGCGCAATTGTCCGTCGCGGACGGTCCGGACGGCGAAGTGTTTCTGCCGACGACATATGCAGCAAATGAAATGAGCGCCGCGCACCGGCTCGGACACGTCACGGAATTCGACGACGTGGCGGAGCGCGTCTCGGTCGGCAAAGGGCTGCGTTCATTCTTGATCGGCGAATCGAGCAAAACGATCCTCGAGATCGGCAAGATCATCTTCGCGGGGTCGGCGGCTCGCGGCTGAGCCGCGGTTACGCATCATGGCGAATCCGGACGTCGTGTTCCTTCCGTCGGTGCTCGACCGCCTGCTCGACGACACGCCGAACACGGTGCAGACGCGCCCGCGCAGCCGCATGCAGCAGCTCACGGAACTGCGCGGCGCCGTGCGGCGCGATCTCGAGGCGCTGTTGAACGCGCACAATTTCTGCCGTACTCCGCCCGTCGAGTTGGCGGAATTGCCGCGATCGCTGCTCGAATACGGCGTGCCGGATTACCTGACCTTGAACTCCGGCGCGAGCGGCGCCCGCGAGCAATTCCGGCGTGACGTCGAGGATGCGATCCGGCGCTTCGAGCCGCGGTTCAAAACGGTCAAGGTGACGCTGCTGGACGAGGGCTCCGCGGACCGGACTCTGCGCTTTCGCATCGAGGCACTCATGTATGCCGAGCCCGCGCCCGAGCGCGTGAGTTACGATTCCACCCTGGATCCCTCCAGTCAGGTCTTTTCCGTGACAGCGGGCGTGTAATGGCCGACGAACTGCTGCCCTATTACAACCAAGAACTCGTGTATCTGACGCGTCTCGGCGCCGAGTTTGCCGAGCAGCATCCGGCCTCTGCCGGGCGCTTGCGCATGAGCGCCGACACGGTCGAGGACCCGCACGTATCGCGGCTGCTGCAGGGCGTAGCGTTTCTCAATGCCCGCATTCGCAACAAGCTCGACGACGAATTCCCCGAATTGACCAATGGGCTGCTCGGGCAACTCTATCCGCATTATCTGGCGCCGATACCGCCGATGGCCATCGTTTCCTTTGCCGCCGAGCGCGACTTGTCGGAGAAGCGGGTGTTGCCGGCCGGTTCCGAAATCGAGACCGAGGCGGTCGGCGGCGAGACCTGCAATTTCCGCACGACGCAGGATTTGGATATCTGGCCGATCGAAATCGAGAGCGCCGCGCTCACCGGTCGGCCGCTGCGCGGGCCGGTCAGTCCGCGCGGTTGCGTCAGCGTCTTGCGCCTGTCGCTGCGCTGTATGGCGCCCGACGCCACGTTCGCGCGCTTGGCGCCGGACTCGATGCGCTTTTTTCTGCGTGGCGGACTGAGCGACGCGCTGCGCCTCTACGAACTCATTTACAACAATACCGCGGTCGTCGCGATCGCCGAAAGCGGCGGGGATGCGAAGCCCTTGCTCTATGGGCAGGAATCGATTCGCCCCGTGGGCTTCAGCGCCGCCGAGGGCGTGCTGCCGTATCGCGCGAATTCCCCGCTCGGCTACCGCCTGCTGACCGAATATTTCACATTCCCGCAAAAGTTCCTGTTCTTCGAGCTGACGGGCCTCGCCGCCAAGTTGCGCACATGCGCCTCGCGCAAGTGCGATGTGTTTCTGTACTTCAATCGCGCGGCGGACGATCTGGAGAGCAGCATTTCGCTCGAATCCTTTGCGCTGGGCTGCACGCCGGTCGTGAACCTGTTCCGCCAGCGCGCCGAGCCGGTTCAACTCAGCCAGACATCGGTCGAGTATCAAGTCGTTCCCGACAGCCGCAGGCAGGGCGCGCTCGAGATCTACTCGGTCGACGGCGTAACGGTCACGACCCAGGCGGGCGAGGCCAAATCCTATGTTCCTTTTTTCGGACTGACGCACGGCGGTGCCGGCGCATCGAGCGCGGGCTATTACCACATGGCCCGCCGCCCCACCGGCGGCCGCGATCCGGGCAGCGAGATCTTTCTCTCGTTCGTCGATTTGGACGACGAGCCGTCGCAGCCGGCCGAGGCGCTCGCGTCGATCGAAACGACCTGCCTCAATCGCGATTTGGCGGCCAAATTGCCGTTCGGCGGCGGGCGGCCGCAATTGCGGATGGTCAAAGCGGTGCCGGGAATCGCCAGCGTGACCGCAATGACGGCGCCCACGCCGACGCTGCGTCTATCGACGCGCAAGGACAACGCCTGGCGCCTGGTTTCGCATTTGACACTCAATCATCTCTCGCTCATCGACGACGAAGGCGGCGCCGAAGCATTGCGCGAGATCCTCAGGCTCTACGATTTTCGCGACGCGGCCGAGACCCAGGTGATGATCGACAGCGTGCTCAGCATCAAGGCGCGGCGCAGCACCGCAAGGGCGCCGGATTCGGCGATGGGCGCATTGTGCCGCGGTTTGGACATCACGATCGAATTCGAGCAGCGCGGCTCGAGCGCAAGCATATTTCTGTTGGCTGCGGTCTTGGAGCGCTTCCTTGCGCATTATGCCTCGATCAACGCCTTTACCCGATTGACTGCGACCGTCAAGGGTCGCGCTGGGGTTTTGCGAACATGGCTGCCTCGAGCGGGCGATCTGACACTTCTTTGATCGACGCGCTGCGCGCATCTCCGCAACGCTTCGATTTCATTCAGGCCGTGCGCTTGCTCGAGCGCGCGGCCGCCGCCGCGGCACGCGATCCACGCTTTGCGACGCCGGGACGCATCGGATCGGACAATGATCCGCGCGCCGAAACCCTGCGCTTGCGTGCCGTCATGGAGCTGGCGTTTCCCGCGACCGAGGTCGTCGGATTCGATGACAGCGGCAACAAGCCGGCTTTGACCGTGTCGATGCTGGGCTTGAGCGGCGTCAGCGGTGTGCTGCCCGGCCATTATTCGCGGCTGCTGCTCGAGTCCTTGCGCGACAAAAACACCGCGCCACGCGACTTCCTCGACATGTTCAATCATCGTGCGCTGTCCTTGTTCGTACGCGCGGCTGAAAAATATCGGCTGCCGCTGATCTACGAGCGCGCGCGCGCGCGCGGCGGCGACGCGATCAGCGGGTTGCTGCTCGCGCTGATCGGCCTGCGCGGCCCGGCATTGGAACATCGCCAGGCGCTCCCCGACGGCGCGCTCGTATTCTATGCCGGCCACTTTTCGCATCGCTTGCGCACCGCCGGCGCGCTGCGCCAAATGCTATCGGAATATTTCGATCAGCCGGTGGGCATCAAGCAATTCCAAGGCCATTGGGCGGATCTGACGCGGGCCGAACAGACGCGCCTCGGCGGCCGCGGCGCCGATACCGGCGGCTACGCGACCTTGGGATCGAGCGCCGTGCTCGGCGCGCGGGTTTGGGACGTGCAGGGTTCGTTTCGCATCCAATTGGGGCCGCTCGACTACGCGCAGTTTCAGACATTCATGCCGGAAGCCGCGCAGATGGCACAGCTCGCGGCATTGACGCGCAGCTATGTGGGACCCGTGTTGGATTTTGACGTGCAATTGACGTTGAAGGCCGGCGAAATCCCCGCGCTCGCGCTGTCTTCCAATAAAGAGAGCGGCGCGCGGCTCGGCTGGAATACTTGGCTGCCGTCGTCGCAGCCGCGCGGCGATGCGAACGATGCGATTCTTCGGGCCGAGGCCGGCTAGCCGCTGCATAGCGGTTTTACCGCGTCCAGAATGTCGAGAACGCGCTCGTTTACAGGCATAATTGGCGACGCGGTCGGCGCTTGGCTACGGAAGTCCGCTCAATGCCTCTAACACTTGAAGTGGTCGGTCAGAAAGCCTCCCAAATGGGCGGTACGACGCGCAAGGTATTTCAGTCCGGCGGGACCATCGGCCGGCTGCGCGACAACGACTGGGTGCTGCCCGACGACTACATCTCCGGCCACCACGCCAAGATCAGCTTTGCGAACGGCAACTACCTGATCGAAGATACCAGCACCAACGGCGTGTTCATCAATTCGCCTCAAAACCGGCTGACCAAAGGTCAGCCTTACACGCTACGCCATGGCGATACGGTCTACATCGACGATTACGAGGTGCGCGTCAGCATCAGCGCGGATGCCGCCGCCGCGCCGCCCGGTGCGCGCCGGCCTGCTTATATTCCGGAGGATCCGTTTTCCCAGGGTGCTTCCGGGTCGATCGGGGCGCCTGATGACACCGATCCCTTGAAACTGCTCGGGATACAGGATGCGCGGGCCGTGCCGGCGGGTCCGAGCGCGGCGAGCCTCGCGAACGCCTCGCCGCTGGCCCAGCACTATCGGCCGCCACCGCCACCGCCACCGCCACCCCCGCCGCAAGCCATGCGTCCGCAGGCGCCGCCGCCGCCCCCGCCACCCGCCGCTGCGAGCGCTCTGATTCCCGACGATTACGATCCGCTCGCGTCGGATGATGCGCCCGCGCCGCCACCGGTGCGAAGGCCGCCGCCCATGCCGCCCGCGCCGCCGCCACAGGCCGCGCCGCCGCGGGTGCCGCCACCCTACGAAGCCGATCCGCCGCGCATGCCGCCGCGAGCCGCGGTGCGCCCGCCGCCGCCGGAACCGCCGCGCGCCGCTGCCCCGCCGCGACCCGAGACGGCCCCGCTGCGCCCAGCGATACCCATGCCCGGCGCACGCAGTGCCGCGCCTTCGCCGCCACCGCCGCGGGCCGCGCCGCGCAGCGCCCCCATCGCGCCGGTCGCGTCCGACCCGCAATCGATCGCCGGCACCGGCGAGCGGCGCGGCTTGCCGGGCGGCGGGGATTTGGATTTTGGCGCGCTGCTGGCGGCCGCCGGGGTCGACTCCTCGCAGGTGACGCCGGAGCTCGCGGAGCAGTTCGGCCAGATCCTGCGAGTCGTGGTCACGGGCGTCATGGACGTGCTGCGTGCGCGCGAGCGCATCAAAGACGAATTTCGCATGCGCATGACGACCTTCAAGGCGGTCGACAACAATCCGCTGAAGTTCTCCGCGAACGTCGAGGACGCCTTGCATAACCTGCTCGTCAAGCGCAACGCCGCTTTCCTCGGGCCGGTCGAGGCATTCGAGGATGCGTTTCAGGATATGCGCAATCACCAAATGGCGATGCTCGCCGGCATGCGCGTCGCCTACGATGCGATGCTCGGCGAGTTCGAACCGGGCCGGCTCCAGGAGGAATTCGACCGCCAACTCAAGGCGGGGTCGTTCCTGAGCGGACCGTCCAAACTCAAGTACTGGGAACTTTATCGCAATAGATTTCATGATATGGTCAAGGATGCCGATTCGAGCTTTCGCAATTTATTCGGCGACGAATTTGCCAAGGCTTACGAAGAACAGCTCGTTCGGCTCAAGACCTTGAGCCGGGCCGAGCGCAGATGACGGACGAGCGGAATGATCAAACACCGGCGGAGTGAAACAATGCGGACGTTTCGAGCGTTTCCTATCGCGTTCCTGTTGGCCGCTTGTGCGGCGCTCGCCGCCTGCGCTTCGCCGCCGCCGAAACCACAACCGATCACCGCCAAATTGAGCATCGTCGTCAGCGCGGATGTGAATCCCGATGCGCAGAATCGGCCCTCGCCGATCGTCATACGCATCTACCAGCTCAAAGACGATGCGGCCTTCAAGGACGCCGATTTTTTTGGCTTGTACGACAAGGAGGAAGCGACCTTGGCCGCGGCGCTGGTCTCGCGCGTGGAATTCGAGCTGGCGCCGGGCGAGCGGCGCAATGTTGATTTCTCGATGTCGCTCGATGCCCGCTTCATCGGCGTCATCGCCGCTTACCGCGACATCCGCGGCGCCGCCTGGCGCGCACTCAGCGGCCCTGCGGACAAGGGTGCGATCGACGTCATCAAGGACAACAAGATGACGCTCAGCGTAGACCGGGCGCGCGTCCATTTCGGCGCCGCGAAGTGAAACCCCATGATTAACATGCGTTAGGACGCCGCTGAATGTCCGCGTACAACAAGATTCTCTGGTCGGAAGGCCTGTTTCTGCGGCCGCAACACTTTCAGCAGCAGAGCCGCTACTTCGAGCGCCTGCTGGAAACGCGCTGCTTTGCGTTGCGCAGCCACCCCTGGGGCTGTGCGGAACTGGAGCTCGAGCGCGACATGCTCAGCATAGGCAAGTTCGCGTTGCGCCGCGCGGTCGGTGTTTTTCCCGACGGCACGCCGTTTCGCGTCCCGGAAGACGATGCGGCGCCCGCGCCGCTCGATGTCGGCGCGCAGGTGCGCGATGAAACCGTCTACCTCACGCTGCCCGTGCGCCAGCCGAACGGCGCGGACGTGGATCGCAGCGCATCGCAGGAGGGGATCGTGCGGCACGCGATCCGCGAGATCGAGGCGCGCGATGCGACTTCCGACGCCGGCATCACCGCGCAGCTCGAGGTCGGGCCGCTGCGCACGCGCTTGATGCTCTCGCACCAAACGCTCGACGATTATGCGCGCATACCGATCGCGCAGATCATCGAGCGCCGCTCCGACCAGCGCGTCGTACTCGACGATCATTTCATGCCGACCGTGCTCGATGTCCGTGCGGCTCCCGTGCTCGCGACCTTCATGACGGAGCTGCAGGGCTTGCTGCATCAGCGCGGCGAGGCGCTCGCGGGCCGCGTTTCGGCAACCGGGCGCGGCGGAGCCGCGGAAATCGCGGATTTTCTCATGCTGCAAGCGATCAACCGCTGCGAGCCCGTGATCACCCATCTGGTCACGGGCGGCCTCGTGCATCCCGAGGATTTGTACCGGTTCTGCGTCGCGGCCGCCGGTGAGCTCGCCACGTTCACGAGCGTCTCGAAGCGCCCGGGAACCTGGCCCGCGTACGCGCACGACCGGCTGCGCGAGAGCTTCGATCCGGTGATCGCGGCATTGCGAGCGAGCTTGAGCGCGGTGCTCGAACAGTCGGCGATCGCGATTCCGATCGAGGCGAAGAAATTCGGCTTGAGCGTCGCGATGGTCGCGGATCGCACGCTGTTCGGAACCGCGGTGTTCGTGCTCGCCGTGCGCGCCGATACGCCCGCCGAGGAGCTGCGCCGACGCTTTCCGGCGCAGTTGAAGATCGGGCCCGTGGAAAAGATTCGCGATCTCGTGAATCTGCAAATTCCCGGCATCGCGCTGCAGCCGATTCCGGTCGCGCCGCGCCAGATTCCCTACCACGCCGGCTTCGTCTATTTCGAATTGGATCAGGCGAACGAGTTGTGGGGCCAGCTGAAAGCCTCCGGCGGCATCGCGTTGCATGCCGGCGGCGAGTTCCCCAATTTAAAAATGGAGTTCTGGGCCATCCGCGGCTGACATTCGAGCACCAAGAGCCAAACACCATGAGCCAGGATAACAACGACGATCCGTTTGCGCCGCCTCGCGACGCGACGATCTTTCGGCCGCGTCCGGGTGCCGGCAAGCGCGGGCCGGATCGCCCCGCGAGTCCTGAGCCGCCGCGCTCAGGCATGGATCAGCCGCCGCCCCAGGCCCCGCCGCCTCCGCCGCCGGGGCGGGCACCGCAGCTCGGTGCGCTCGGCGATTTCTCGGGCAAGGGCCTCAATCCGCTGCTGCAAGCGGCGAGTCCGCTGTTGATACTCATGGGACGGCTGCGGACGAGTTTGAGCAATCCGGATATCGGGAACTTGCGCCGCCAGACGCTCGATCAGGTGCGCGAGTTCGAAGAGCGTGCGCGCGCCGGCGGCGTCTCGCCCGAAACGGCGCTCGCCGCGCGCTACGTGCTCTGCTCGGCGCTCGACGAGGCCGTGCTCTCTACGCCTTGGGGCAATCAAAGCGTGTGGGGCGAGCAAACGCTGCTCGTGACGCTGCATCGCGAGACCTGGGGCGGCGAGAAATTCTTCGATATGTTGGAGCGCATCAGCCGCGATCCGTCGCGCCACATCGACCTCATGGAATTGCAGTACGTGTGCCTCGCGCTCGGCTTCGCCGGCAAGTACGAGGTTCTTGAGCGCGGCCACGTGCGCTTGGCCGAAGTTCAAACCGATCTCTACCGAAAAATTCGCACGTTCCGCGGCATGCCCGCAGCGGACTTGTCGCTGCACTGGCGCGGCATGCAGGACCGGCGCAATCCGCTGATCCGCTACGTTCCGTGGTGGGTGATCGGCGCCTTCACGCTGGTGGCGCTCACCGGCGCGTTCATTTACTTTCATCTGGGGCTCACCGCGCTGTCGGCGCCCGTCGATGACCGGCTCGCGCATATCGGACTCGTCGAGGCGCCGACCGCCGCGACGACGGCCGCGCCATCCGCGGCGCCGCGTTTGAAGCAGCTGCTGCACGACGATGCAGTCAAAGGCGTGCTCAGCGTCGAGGAGCGCAACAATCAAACGGTCGTGACGCTGATTGCGCCGGACTTGTTCAATTCCGGCAGCGCGACCGTCAACCCCAACTACTACATGACCTTGCAGCGCATTGCGCACGCGCTCAGCGAAGTGCCTGGACGCGTATTCGTCGTCGGTCACACCGACGATCAACCGCTGCGTTCGCTGCGCTACCGCGATAATTTCGATCTGTCGCGCGCGCGCGCCGCCGAGGTCGTCAAGCTGCTGTCGCTCGCGATCGACAATGCGGCGCGCCTCGAGCCCAGCGGTGTGGGTTCCACCGAGCCGCGCTACAAGCCCGAATCCTTGCCCGAGAATCGCGCGCGCAACCGGCGCGTCGAAATCATCCACGTCGCCGAGGGTTGAACGGGTTCGCCATGAAATTCTTCAAGAAGCGCGGCTTTTTGGTGTTCCTCGGACTGCTGCTGCTGTCCCTGTTCATCTGGTTTGCGGGTCCCTATTTCGCGTTCGCCGACTACAAGCCGCTGGAATCCGCGCTGGCGCGGCTCATCGCGATCGGGCTGCTGCTGCTCGTCTTTGCGATCTGGGCGCTCGTGAAGTGGCTGATTGCACGCCTCGCCGGCGCGAAGCTCTCGCAGGCCGTCGTCGAGAACGCCGCGCCGGCGGCCAGCGCGACCGGCCGCGATGCCGTGCAACTGCGCGAACGCTTCGAGGAAGCGGTGGCCACACTGAAGAAAACCCAGAAAGACGGCCGCAGTTTGTACGACCTGCCGTGGTACGTCATCATCGGCCCGCCGGGTTCGGGCAAGACGACGGTGTTGCTCAATTCGGGCTTGAAGTTTCCGCTCGAGCAGCGCTTCGGCAAGGAGGCGCTGCGCGGCGTCGGCGGCACGCGCAATTGCGATTGGTGGTTCACGGACGAGGCCGTTTTGCTCGATACGGCGGGGCGCTACACGACGCAAGATTCCGACGAGTCGGCCGACAGCGCCGGGTGGGCGGAATTCCTGAATTTGCTGACCAAGTATCGCAAGCGCCGGCCCTTGAACGGCGTCATCGTGACCTTGAGCGCTTCGGATCTGATGACGCAGACGCCGCCGGAGCGCGAGGCCAACGTCGCCGCGGTTCGGCGCCGTCTCGACGAGTTGAACCGCAATCTCAAGGTGCGTCTGCCGATTTACGTGCTCGTCACGAAGAGCGACCTGATCTCGGGCTTCAGCGAATATTTCGATGATCTCGATGCCGCGGGACGCGCGCAAGTCTGGGGCATGACCTTCGCGCCCGAGCGCAGCCTCGCAGGCAACGCGGCCGAGGATTTCGCGCGGGAATTCGACTTGCTCGTCGAACGGCTCAATCAGCGCCTGTTCGCACGCATCGAGGAGGAGCGCGACGTGCGGCGGCGCACGGCCGAATTCTCGTTTCCCCAGCAGACCGCGGGCCTGCGCAACTTGATCGGCGCATTCGTCAGCGAGGTATTTTCGGCGACGCGATTCGACGGCCGGCTGCTGTTGCGCGGCGTGTATTTCACGAGCGGCACGCAGGAGGGCACGCCCATCGACCGGCTCATGTCGGTCATCGGCCGCGGCTTCGCGGTCGCGCCCGACGCGGTGTCCGCGGGCGCCGCGGGACGCGGCAAGGCGTATTTCATCGAAAAGCTGCTGCGCGAGGTGCTGTTCGCAGAAGCCGGCCTCGCCGGCGTCAACCGGCGCCGCGAGCTGCAGAAAGCCGCGCTGCAGCTCGGCATCTATGCGCTGTTGATCTTGATCGCGGTCGTCGGCGTCGTCGGCATGGCCGTGAGCTACGGCCGCAACAAGGCGTATCTCGCCGACGTCGGCGCGGCGCTCGATCAGTTGAATTCCGTCGCCTTGCCGGCGCCGCAACAGACGCTGCCGCAAATGCTGCCCGGACTCGATGCCTTGCGCAATGTCGCCGATACCGCGAATCGTTATCGCGACCAATGGGCGCTCAGCATGCATTGGGGACTGTATCAAGGAGAGGCCGTCGGTGATGAGGCGCGCGACGCCTACCAGCGCGAGTTGAACGGCAGCCTGTTGCCGAAGATCGGCGATGACTTCAAACAGCACCTGCTGAGCTCGGCCGCGCAGCCCGACAAGCTCTATCAGTACCTCAAGGCCTATTTGATGCTCGGCGAGCCCGAGCATCTCGACAAGGCGCAGCTGGCGTTCCTTATCGATCTCGGCTGGCAGGAGACCTACGCGGGATATCCGGATGTCCTGCAGTCGCTGAATGCGCATCTGCACAGCCTCATCGACGATCAGAAGCGCTTGCGTCCGTTGCCGATCGACGCGGCGCTGATCCAGCAAAGCCGCAACACGGTGCGCCAGGCCTCGCTCGCGCGCATCATGTACGATCAATTGAAGTTGATGCACGTCGACGACACGAGCCATGATTTGCGCCTCGACGTCGCGGCCGGCATCGGCGCCGATCGCGTATTGGTGCGCAAGAGCCGCAAACGCCTCTCCGATCCCGTGCCCGGCCTCTACACGCGCGCGGTGTTCGATCAGATTTCGGCGCTCGGCACCTTGGAACTCGTCAAACAGTTCACGCAAGACAGTTGGGTCATGGGCGACAGCGCGTTCGACATGCAAGGCTCCGAGCGCATGGCGAGCCAACTCATGGACGTCTACGCCGACGATTACATCAAAGCCTGGGACACCATCCTCAGCGACGTGCAAGTCGTGCCGCTGCAAAACCCCGCGCAGGCCGCCGACGTGCTCGGCATCCTCGGCGGGCCAACGTCGCCGCTACGCGGACTGCTGGCGACCGTGGAGGCGAATACCAACATGGCCAAGCCGCCCGAAGGCGGCCAGCAGGCCGCGACCAGTATTGCGGCCGCCGCTGCGAAGGCGGTCATGAATCCTTTGAACAAGCTGTTCAACAGCGGCAACAAGCCCGCGGCCGGCCAGCCTACGCCCGCGGAGAGAATCACCCAGCATTTCTTGGCCGTCAATCAACTGGTCCAAGGGCCGCCCGGTGCCGCGCCGATCGATCGGGTGATCACGCAGGTCGCGCAGATCCAGCAGAAGATGAGCGCCCTGGGCACGGGCGTCGGCGAGACCGACCCGCTCGGCGCGCTCGAGAAATCCGGCCAGGGCGATGCGCTCAAGTCGTTGCGGCTCGCCGCATCGACGCTGCCGGCGCCGATCGGTGCCTTGGTCGCGCAAGTCGGCGGAAGCAGCGAAACGCTGGCCGTCGGCCAGGCGCGCGGCGAACTCGATCAGCGCTACCGGCAAGATATCGTCAAGGCCTGCCAGGAGATCATCGGCGGCCGCTATCCGTTCACGGCCAATAGCGGCGTCGACGTACCGCTTGCCGATTTCGGAAGACTGTTCGGCGTCGGCGGCATCTTCGATCAGTTCTTCAAGGAAAATCTCGCGGCGCTCGTCGACACCACGCGCAGCCCCTGGGTCTGGCGCGCCGGCGGCAGCGGACCTGCGGGAGCGTCGACCGGCATGCTCAAACAATTCGAGGCCGCACAGCAGATCCGCGAACTCTATTTCGGGCCGGGCGGCCAATCGCCGGAACAACAATTCACGTTGACGCCCGGCGAGCTGGACGCGGCCGCGACCCGTTTCACGCTGGAAATGGACGGTCAGACGCTCGACTATCGCCATGGACCCGTGCGCAGCATGCCGGTCAAATGGCCGGGACCCTCGCCCGGCGCCGCCGCCGCGAGCTTCGAGGATCGCACCGGCGCGCGGCCCAACCTCGCGTTCCAGGGTCCGTGGGCCTGGTTCCGGCTGCTCGAAGCGGGGACATTGCGCGCCGAGACGGATGTTCGATTCGACGCGGCGTTTCAGAGCGGCGGACACCAGGCGACCGTGATCATCGAGGCCTCGAGCATCCGCAATCCGTACCAGAAGTCGCCCGTGCATCAATTTCGCTGCGCAAGCTGATTCGGCAGACGTTTTTGCCCATGGAGGGAAGCTATGGACGTTGGGCTCTACGGTAAGCTGCCGACACACGGCGATTTTCTACGCCGGCGAGTCGCCGATGAATTCGTCTCGCCGTGGGATCAGTGGCTACAGCATGCGATTGCCGACAGCCGTTCGGCGCTCGGCGAACAATGGCTCTCGATCTACTTGACGAGTCCGATTTGGCGTTTCGCGCTGGGACCCAACGTCTGCGGCGCGGCGCCGGTCGCGGGCCTGCTGCTGCCGAGCGTCGATCGCGTCGGCCGCTATTTCCCGCTGACGCTCGTCTGGCCCACTCCGCTCGAGCTCTGCACGCTGGAGGTCGCGGTGCGCTTTCGGCGCGGCTTCGAGCGCGCCGAGAAATTGTTGTTGGATACGCTGGCGCTGGAGCGCTTCGAGTTCGCGGATTTCGATCGGCGCGTCATGGAACTCGCGACGCACCTCGAGGAGTTGGCGCCCGCGGGCGCGCGGCGTTTGACGCGAGCGGCCGCGCAAGCCGTACTGACTGTCGCGGACAAGCCGTGCTGCCTATCGCTGCGGGAAGTCTCCGCGCTCGAGGTTCCCGTGTTTCAGCTGCTCGGCAGCCATCTGGACTCGAGCCCGCGCGGGCTCGGCCTATGGTGGACCGACGGCTCTTCGGTCGTTGAACCGTGCTGCCTCATGACCGCGGGCCTGCCCGATCCTTCGCAATACAGTGCGATGCTCGACGGTGCCTGGACGGAGGCGGGATGGAGTGTCCCCGCAACGGAACCGGAGCGAAGTCCCACCGTGTATCGCCCGGCTCACGAGGGAGCGGCGATCCAGATCAGCTCGGCTTCCATCACCGATCGCGGCCCGGTGCGCTCGAACAATCAAGACGCGTTCATCGATCGGTCCGATAGAGGCTTGTGGGGGGTCGCCGACGGCATGGGCGGCTTGAGCGACGGTGAGCTCGCGAGCCGCATGGTCTGCGATTCGCTCGCCGATGCGCCGCTGCTCGCGAGCTTGGATGAGCAAAGCGATGCAATCATCGCGCAGTTGCGGCAGGTCAACGATTATCTGCGCCGCGCGGCGACAAGGCCGGTCAAGCCGGTGCAGAGCGGCAGCACCGTCGTCGTGCTCGTGATCCGGCAGTACGCGTGCGCGATCTTGTGGGCCGGCGACAGTCGCGCCTACCGGCTGCGCAACGGTGTGCTCGAGCAACTATCGACCGATCACAGTTGGATTGCGCAGGGCGGCAAGCTCACCGGCGGCCCGGACGACCAGGCGATCACGCGCGCGGTCGGCGCCGAGGATGAGTTGATGGTCGATATCGTGCGCAGCGATGTGCGCGCCGACGACCGCTACCTGCTGTGCAGCGACGGCATCGGCCGAGTTCTCGATGCGGCCCAATTGCGCGAGATCCTCGGTTCCCTCGCGGCGGATGCCTGCTGCCGGGAACTCGTCGCGCAATCCGTCGCGCAGGGGGGCACCGATAATTTGACCGCGGTCATCGTCGATTGCACGGCGGCGGCAGCGGACGAGACGCCCGCGACCAACGGCGGCGGCTCGTGATGCGCCGGCGCGCGGCATGAACTCCGATCCGCCGGGCGCGGGGCTTACGCGCTCGCGAGATGCCGGCGGCGAGACGGTGAGCCGTGATTCGCGGACGCGCGTGCGCGCAGCCGATACGCTCCAAGCGGCCGAAGCCGCCGAATTCGAAGCCGGCACGTTGCTCAAGGGCCGGTTCGAGCTCAAGACCTTGGTCGGACGCGGCGGCATGGGCATCGTTTGGAGTGCCGTGGATCGGCGCAAGCTCGAGGCGCGCGACCCCAATCCAGAAGTCGCGGTCAAGATTCTCAACCGCAGCGCGTCGCAGCACCCGCAGGCCTTCGTCGCGTTGCAGCGCGAGGCGAGCAAGGCCCAAACCTTGGCGCATCCGAACATCGCGACCGTGTTCGATTTCGACCGCGACGGCGCCAATGTCTTCATCACGATGGAATTGCTGCGCGGTCAGCCGCTCGATGCGGCGATCCGCGCAGTTCGAAATCACGGCCTCGGCCGCACCGCCGCGTTGCCGGTGATTCGAGGCATCGCCGAGGGGCTCGCCTACGCGCATCGCAAGGGCATCGTGCATTCGGATTTGAAGCCCGCCAATATTTTTCTGCTCTCCGATGGAACCCCGAAAATCTTGGACTTCGGCATCGCGCGCGCCGTGCCCTCGGCGGCGAGCGCGGGACCCAAGGATGAATTCGACGCCGGCTCGCTCGGTGCGTATACGGAAGCCTACGCCACCGACGAGATGGTGCAGGGCGCGGATCCGGCGCCCGCGGACGATATTTACGCGCTCGGCATCATCTGCTACGAACTGCTGAGCGGCAAACATCCGTTTCAAGACAAAGCCGCGGGAGCCGCGCGTGCGGCCGGACTGACCGCGCCGCCGATTCGCGGCCTGCGGCGGCGCGAGTGGCGTACGCTTGCGCGCGCGCTGTCGTTCGATCGCGCCGAGCGGCCGCGCGACGCCGCCGAGTTCATGCGCCAGTTTTTCGGCGCGACGCGCGCGCGCAATGCCCTGATCGCCGCCGTCGTGCTGCTCGCGTTGGTCGCCTCTGTGCTGTGGTATCGCAATTATCGGCAATCGGGCCCTGCGGTTGCGTTCGAGGATTTGCCGGCCGACACCCAGCAGCAGATCAAATCGGACTTCGCGGAGGGCGACAAGGCATGGGCGTTCTACACGCAGGAACACGTCGGCAATGCGCTGACCGACTCGCTCGACTATTTCGCTAAGGCTTACGCGCTGCATCCTCGCGATCGCGACGCGGTTCGCGGGCTCGAGCGCGCCGCCGACGAATTTCTCAAGCGTGTGCGCGCTGACCCCGAGGCTCTGCGCACGACGGCGCAAACGCTGGCCGACAGCAGCGAATTCTTCAAGACCTATCCTCCGGTCGTCGATGCGCTGGGCCGCTGATCCACGCGTCTTGACTTTCGAACACCGCGGTGCTCAGCTTCGATCAATCGACTGCGAGGTGATGCGATGAGAGTCCTGGTGGCGGCCTATTTGCTGACCGTGAGCATGCTCGCTTCCGCGGCTTCGAAACCGGATGCGGCCGCGACCCAGGGCATCGTGCGTCGCGAGGACCTCGAAATCGTCGATTGCCTATTGCCCGGTCAGGTCCGCCAGCTGGGCAGCATGACTTACCTCACGGCGCGCCGCCCGACGCATACCACCGCCAGCGATTGCCGCATTCGCGGCGGCGAATACGTCGCGTACGACCGCGCCGACCTCAAATCGGCGCTCGGCGTCTGGCTGCAAGCCGCGCAAGGCGGCGATCCCGAGGCCCAAACCAACGTCGCCGAAATCTACGAGCGGGGTCAAGGCGGGCCGCCGAATTACGAGTCCGCGGTACTCTGGTACCAGAAGGCCGCCGACCAAAAATATGCGCGCGCACTGTTTAATTTGGGAACGCTCTACGAGCAAGGAATCGGCGTGGAGCAGGACAAGCTCAAGGCGCTGAATCTGTATCGGCAAGCGTGGGGCTTGCCCGAAGACAGCGTCATGTACCAGTCCGCGGCGCGCGATGAGCAGGAGGCGCTGCGCTCGGAACTCGAGAAGCAGCTCGCGGAAAAGGACGTCCAGTTGCAGCTGCTGCAGCACCAGCTCGAAGGCTTGGAGAAGCAGCTCACGAGCCGTCCACCGCAGACCACCGGGAATCCCAACCCGGCACCGAAGCCCGATGCCACGACGAAGCCCGATGCCACGACGGCGGATGCCAAGGCCGAGATCGAGGCGCTCAAGAAATGGATCGGACAGCTCGAAAGCGAACGCGCCGCGAGCAACAGCCGCTTGGCCTCGCTGCCGCAGCTGCGCACGCCCAAGGCGATCGCGTCGATGCCGACGATCAGTGCCCAGGCCGACGTGCGCTCGGTCGGCAATCTCAATTTCGGCCGCTATTACGCGCTGATCATCGGCAATCAGCATTATCAAATCATCGAGAGCCTGGCGACTCCGGTCAACGATGCCGAACGCACCGCACGCGTGCTGCACGACAAGTACGGATTCACCGTGCAAGTACTCGAGGACTCGAGCGACGTCGGCATGCTCAAGGCGCTCAACGACCTCAACGACGTGCTCAAACCCGACGATAATCTGCTGATCTACTACGCCGGCCACGGCGCACGATTGCAGACACCGTTCGACGTCGCGGGCTATTGGCTGCCGGTCAATTCGGAGGCGCCGCCGAAGGACACGTTTTGGGTCCCGAATGAACAGATCACTGCGCATCTGGCGCGGCTTGCCGCCAGGCGAATACTCGTGGTCGCCGATTCCTGCTATGCGGGGCTGCTGTCGACCGATCCGAGCTATTTGTTCGCGGCCGGCAGCGGCGGCTATACCAAGGAATACATCGCCTACAAGCTGCCGAAGCGTGCGCGCCTGTTGATCTCGTCGGGCGGCGATCAGCCGGTGCTCGACAGCGGCGGCGGCGCGAACTCGGTGTTCGCGCTCGCGTTCGCGAGCGAGCTCGAAACGAATCAGGGCATACTCGCGGCACCGGAACTGTTCAGCCGCATCACCAAGCGCGTCGAGGCGGGCGCCGCGCAAAATAAAATCAACCAGAAGCCGGAATTCAAATCGATCAAAGGCGCGGGTCACGAGGTCGGCGATTTCTTTTTCGTGCCCAAGGATATGAAGCCCTAGCCGGTGCGGCGGGCGCCCCGCACAGCGCCTTCGGTGGCCAGTGCTTTGCAGATTCTTTACGCCGCGCGCAACGGCTTGTTACGGAACTTTTACGCATCCCCGCCCTATGATTGCAATCAACGATATGAATATTACGTATCTTCGCAGTCGAGAAGTCAGCTTGGCGTTGCTCGTGACGGCCGTGGTGGAACACGGGCAAGCCCCCGGGCGTTCCGATAGCTGTTGCCCGTCCTCGTCACGACTGCTGCGTCTCGGGTACGAACTTCTGCGCGACGCCCGCCGCAATCGACTGCCACGCGATCGCTGAAGAGCGGCTCGCAGCCAAGCGTAAATCGGCGCGAAGAGGCGGCATGGATTGGATCAGCCTGTCGGAATATCTGGCGTTCATCGCGGTTGTGACGGCCGCGATCTGGCCGCTCGGGTCGTATCTCGCCCGAGTCTTCGCCTACGAGCCGACTTTCTTGGATCCGCTGCTCGCTCCCGTCGAACGCGTCATCATCCGGCTCGTCGGACCGGCTGCCGAGCGGCCGATGAAATGGCGCGAGTATTTCTTCGCATTCGTTTGGTTTGCGCTCGCCGGGGCGGCGTTTGTCTTCCTTGTTCTGAAACTACAGCAGTTGCTGCCGTTCTATTCTCTCGTCGGCAAGGACGTGCTGTCGACTCCCATGACCGATGATCTTGCGGCTAATACGGCGATTAGTTTCGCCACGACGACGACCTGGCAAGCCTACGGCGGTGAGACGACGATGAGCTATTTCAGCCAGATCGTCGCGCTCGCGTCGCAGAACTTTCTCGCGGGAGCCGCGGGTCTCGCCGTCGGAATTGCGTTCATTCGCGGCATTGCCTGCGACGGCGGCGGCGTGCTCGGCAATTTTTGGCGCGACGTCACGCGTGCGATTTTGTGGGTGCTGTTGCCGCTGAGCATCCCGGGTGCATTGATACTCGTGTGGCAAGGTGTGCCGATGAACCTCCTGGGCTATACGACGGCCACGACTTTGCAGGGCGCGCCGCAACTCATTGCGCAAGGCCCAGTGGCGGCGCTCGAGTTCATCAAGAATTTAGGCACGAACGGCGGCGGGTTTTTCAACGCCAACGGCGCGCATCCCTATGAAAATCCCACGGCGCTCAGCAATTTCGTCGAAATGCTCGCGATCGTGATGCTTCCGGCCGCTCTCTGTTACACATTCGGTGTGATGACCGGACAGCGTCGCCACGGCTGGCTGCTCTATGGGGTCATGACCCTGCTGTTTGCGCTGGGACTCGCGGGCGTGCACTGGGCAGAGAGTGCCGGTAATCCGGCTCTCGTGCATGCGGCCGCGCCTCACGTCTTCGCCGCGGGCGAGGCCGCTTGGTCGGGCAACACGGAGGGCAAGGAAGTGCGATTCGGCACGGTGGGATCCACGCTCGCGATCATTGTCACTTCGAACGGCGCCACCGGCTCGACCGCCGCAACGCCCGACAGTCTTTCGCCGCTCGGTGGCGGCATTGCATTGTTCAATATGCTGCTCGGGGAAGTCAGCTACGGCGGCCTGGGTACGGGTCTGATCAGCATGATACTTGCCGCGCTACTCGCCGTCTTCGTCGGCGCGCTGATCATCGGTCGATCGCCCGCGTATCTCGGTAACCGGATTGGCGTCGCGCAGATGAAGCTCATCGCAATCTATGCCACCGTCGCGGGCATCGTGATTTTGCCGCTCACGGCGGTGGCCGTGATGACCGCGGCCGGTCGCGCCGGGTTGACGACGAACGGTGGACCCCATGGGCTGACCTCGATCGCCTTTGCGTACGCGTCGAGTTTTGCCAACAATGGCCAGAGCTTCGGGGGCCTCGGCGCCAATTCCGTGTTCTATAACACCACGACTTCTGTCGCGATGCTGGCGGGGCGCTTCCTGTTGACCTTACCGGCATTGGCCTTGGCGGGCACATTCGCCGAGCAGCGACGACGCGCAATCACGTCGGGCTCGCTTCCGACCGATTCCGCGCTGTTTGCAATGCTGCTCACGACGACGGTCTTGCTCGTCGCCGGCCTCAACTTCTTGCCCCTGCTGTGCCTCGGCCCGGTCGCCGAACACGTCATGCTTTGGCATTAAAGGAGAACGCCGGTGCTCTCGCAAGTTCGCGCCGTACTCGTCAGCATGGTTCTACTGACCGCAATAACGGGGTTGGCGTACCCTGCGGTCATTCTCGGACTCGCTCGAGCGTTCTTTCCGGAGCAAGCCGACGGCAGTCTCGTGCGGCGCGAAGGAACGGTCATCGGTTCGACGCTGATCGGACAGCAATTCGATGACGCGCGCTATTTTTGGGGACGGCCGTCTGCGACGGCGCCTAATCCCTACAATGCGTCCGCGTCCTCGGGAACGAATTATGCCGCCTCGAACCCCAAGCTGGCCCAAGACGTGGCAGCGCGCATTGCTGCTCTCGTCAAGGCGCACGGCAACTCCAATGCCCCGATCCCGCTGGATCTCGTGACCGCGTCGGGAAGCGGGCTTGATCCACACGTGACCGTCGCCGCGATGCTATATCAAGTGGACCGCGTCGCCGCCGCGCGGGGTATGAATCCATCCGCCGTGCGTGCGCTCATTGAGCGGCACATCGAGGCGCCCGCGCTTGGCTTTCTCGGCGAGCGCCGAGTCAACGTTCTCGCCGTGAACCTCGCACTCGATGCCTACTGATTCCCGCGCCGCGCGCCCCGCGCCCCGCGCCGCGGGCTGTGGCGGCGCAGGGTGTTCACCGACAGGGCCTCAGGCGAGTCTCGGCCGCAGACTTCGGACGTCGCGTGAGGACACGGCGCCCAGCAGGTGATCGTTCTCGTCCGTGATCGGCAGCGCCCGGAAATCATAGCGCTCGAAGAGCATCGCCGCGTCCCGCAGCGTCGCGTCCTTCGGCAACGCGATGACATGTTCCGTCATGATGTCGCCGAGGGTGCGCCCGGGTTCCGCCGCAACCATCTCCCGCAAGTCCACGACTCCCTTGAGGATCCCCGCGGCATCGGTGACATAGACGTACATCACGACGTCCTTGCCGGTCGCGAGCTCGCGATAGCGGTCGAGCACCTCGGCGGCCGGCGTCGTGGCCGGCAGCCTGATGAGCTCGGGCGATGCATAGAGCAGAATTTGCTCGTCGTGCTTGCCGATGATGTGCTCGACTTTGGACGATTTTTCCTGATCGAGCAGCTTTAAAATCCCACTGGCCTGGTCGCGCGGCAGAATCGCGAGGATGTCGGCGGCCTGGGCCGGAGTCATTTCGTTGATCAAGAGCGCCGCGCGCTCCTTCTCGATGGCGCTGATCAGCTCCCTTTGCACTCGCGGCTCCACCTCTTCGAGGGTATCGGAGGCCTGTTCGGCATCGAGCGCGTTGAACAACGCGACGCGCTGGCCGCCCTCGAGCTCCTCGAGAATGTCGGCAAGATCGACCGGATGAATCTCGCTGAGGCCGGCCTTGGGGACCTTGAGCTTGATGTTTCCGGCAAAGCTCCCGAGCTGCTGCGGCAGCGGTTGAACATAAAGCCAGGACACCCGGTTTTCTTCATTGCGACTCGTGAGAAGTTTGGCGAGCTTGCGAAGACCCAGACGGCGCAGCGCCCGATAGTGGCTGAAATCGACTTCGGCCGCGTACAGCTTGCCGTTTTGAAACGCGAGTTTTACATCGTAGACGATCTCGACCTCGTGGTCGTCCATGTCCAGAATCTTCTTATCCAGTATGTGGTCGTTGAGCAGGATCAGATTCTCCTGCGGAGCGCGCTCATACTGCGTCGTGTGGTCGGCCTCGATGTCGATGTCGAGCACGACCTCGTTATTCGAGATCAACAGCACTTTGTCCCACGGAACCGTCAGCGGCGGGTAGCCAAACGGCCGCGAGACGATGACTTGCGTGACTTCGGGAAGTTTGCCGGTTTCCACGATCGCAAGATCGCTGAGGCGGCCGATCCGTTGCCTCTTCACGAACACCCGCCGGCCGAGGATCTCGCTCAAGTAAAACTCGTGCTCGAGTACCGTTACCACGACCTATCCCTGCCTGACGATCAGAACGAATTTATAAATCATCAACGCGACCAGCGCGAGCAGGTACACCCGCAGCACCATCAGGGAGATCCGCACGGCGCCGGACATCTCGATGCGCGGCTCGCGGTAGCGGGCGTTGATCGCCGTGATCTTCTCGATGAGATTGTGGAATGCGCTCATATCGGCGTACTCATCTATAGGAACAGGTTGGGAAACAGCACGGAGAAGCCGTACAGGGTCGAGAGGATGATGATCGATGCGACGATAAAGCCGCCGATCAGATTCTGGCTCATGGTATTGCGGCGCTCACCCATGGTCGTCCGGTCGTTGAGCAGCAGGATCAAGAACACCAGAGCCGCCGGGAGCAGCGTCACGGCGATGACTTGGACGAACAAGGTGATCAACACCAGCGGCGCCCGCGGAATCAGCACGACGAGGCCGGAAGTGACGAGCATCAGAAAGTAAGTCGAGTAGAACCATGGAGCCTGGCGGATCTTCGTATTGAGCGAGTGCGCCCAGCCGAAGATTTCTCCGAAGGCCCAGGAACTCGCGAGCGAAATGCAGATGGCGCCCAGCAGACCGGCATCGAACAATCCGATCGCGAGAAAGGTTCCGACATAACGGTCGGTTTTCATGAGTTCCTGAGCCGCTTGAGCCGCACTGTCGATGTCGATGCCCGGAAGCACGGTCCCGGTCACGATGACGATGAATACGGCGACCACGACCGTGACGATCGACCCGAGCAAGGTGTCGAATCGGCCCCACGGGATGTCTTTCTCCAGCATGCCCTTGTCGACGACCGCGCTTTGCTGGAAGAACAGCATCCAGGGAGCGATCGTCGTCCCGATGTTGGCCATCAGGAAGAAGAACAGCACGCCGTTGAAACCCCCCGCGAAATTCGGAATCAAGCCTTGGTGCAGCACGTCGCGCACCGACGGATGCACCATGAAGGCACCCGGGATGTAGATCAGGTTCAATGCGCAGAACAGCAGCGCGAGCTTTTCGAACGTCCAGTATCTGCCGTTGAGCACGATGACTGCCATCAGCACGATGACCGCCACCACGGTGATCCACGGAGGGACGCCGAAGACCCCGAAGGCCGCAGTCATGCCGATGAACTCGGTGACCAGCGTCAGCCAATCGACGATCATGAGATCGAGCAGCGAAAACCAGCCCCAGAACGCTCCGAAGCCGTCGAAGATCGCTTCGGCATGCCCGCGCTTGGTGACGGCGCCGAGGCGCACGGTCATCTCTTGCACATAGTAGGCGACGGGGATCAGCAGCAGCAGGAACCAGATCAGGTGGTAGCCGTACTTCGCGCCCGTCGCCGCGTAGGTGGTGATGCCCCCCGCGTCGTTGTCCGCGACCATGACGACCATTCCGGGCCCGGCGATGACCAGATAAAGTCCAACCGCTTTCCACGCCTTGCGCAGCGGATAATAGAGTTTCGCGAAAAAATTCACTTCTTCACCCTTGCCTTACATCCCAATCGCCTTGCCCGGATAATGCGTGCCGCGGCTATAAATTGTCGGTCGAGATCCTGGCACAATTATTCGCCGATAGCCTCTTCTTGTGGCCTCATGCCCCGGCGTTGGTCCCATCAAAACCAAAAGCCGGCCATCAGCAATAGCGAGAACGCGAGCGCGAGCGCCATCCAAAGCAGGAGTGCGATCTCGCCGGCTGCGACTACCGACCGCTTTGCGATCTCGGCGAGATTGCTTGCCGCGCGCTGCGTGACGCGCGGCCTGGAAAGAGAAAATGCAGCCATGATCGCTACTCCTCGAGATGCTCAAGCGTTACTGCCCGAGCCCGGGAGGGATGGCTGCGGTGGAATCAGCAGATTAGCGCTGCGTTCCCGCCACTGAGTCTCTTCCGAGCCCTGTTCCGGCCAAGCGATCGGCAGCACAGGCGCGCCAAGCGGCGACTGCCGGTGTCGATGGTCGGGGTGCTAGGTTGGGGGTCCATAGGGTTCAACGATACCCTACCCTGGTATAGTAACGCAATAGGAGTTTGAGCGTGAGCGCGCTCGGTCTCATCGCATCTGATGCTCGATGCGCACGCCGAACGCGATATCGTGAATGCGCTGCACCGAACTTTGGATCGCGTTGTAGTCGGCGAATGCGGAAATGCCGAATGCGAACTGCGCGCTGAAGCCCGCGGCCCAGTCGAAATAATTGCGATCGGGCGGATCCGTGAAGACCAGGAAGTTGCTGACCGGACCCATGGGCGTGCCGGCATCCGGGTCGTCGGTGAAGTGCACCGTGAGCGCGCGCTGCTGGTCCTTGAATTCATGAATGTAGTGAGCGCGCGCTTCGGGCAGGATCACGCCGAAAGACGTCTTGATCGCGTAGGACAGGTGTCCGCCCGCCTTGGCGAGCAGCGACTCGCCGATGTCATTTCCGAAGCTGAGGCCGAGACCCGACTCGCTCGGGTCATTTTCGCTGAATGCGTTGACGTTGATGTGCGTGTAATCGACCGCGATGTCGGGACCCCAGACGAGGGCGCCCGCGCTCAAGCTGTAGCCGATATTCATGCTGAAGGCGAGCTGCTGCGCGCCCGTCGAGCCCGTCGTATCGATCGAACAGGTGCCGCCGGTGCAATTGGTCGGAATGTCGACGGTATTCGGGTTGATCGAGAACGAGGTCGTGCGGGTCGCGTCGTAGGCGGTATGGCCGTAGTTGCCGATGAGATCGAGGTAGAACTCGTTGTTGTAGAACGTGCCGTACAGCGACGCCGAGTTGTTGCGCGAGTCGAGTCGCCCGGTTCCATCGGTGAAGTCGGTCGAGCCGCTCGAATGGTTGAGCGCCACGCCCATGACGAACCGATCGCTGAGCCGGTAATCGACGCCCGCGGTGATCGTGTTCGCCTTGAAATCGAACGGCGTCTCGTAGGTCGTCGTCTCTTGGCTGCCTCTGCGCAGATTGCCGTTGATGAAGAATCCCCAGCGGCTGGATGCGCTGATCGAGGAGTCGGCATCGCCGGCACCGCCGCCGATCGATCCGGCATCGCCGCCGATCGATCCGGCATTGCCGATGAGCGGCACGTCGCTCTTCAGACCCAGATCGCGCGCGAGCGACGACAGCATCTGCGCGACGCCGTTGCCCGCGGGCAGCCCGGGATCGAGTCCCGCGAAGCTCGCGCCGTTGACGCCCTGGCGCAGTTGCGCGAGCCGCGTGCCGATGTTGGTGAATTGAGCGCCGGCGAATTGAATTCCGGTGCGCTGCTGCGCGGTCGTTTGTTGCCCGGAGAGCGCATCCAGAGTGTTCTTCAGGCCGGCGGCATTGACGCCGCCGCCGTAGGTGCCGATGATCGCGAGGCAATTGGCGAGCAAATTGCGCTGCGATACCGACAAGGTCGACGGATCGGCGCTCTGCAGCGCCGCGCAAACGCGCTCGAGCGCGCCGGCCTCGCTGAGCTGATACGGCTCGACGAAACCGGTGACCGAGGTCAGCGGCTGATTGGGGTTCGTGGCGAGGCCTTTGCCGGTCGAAATCGTGACGAGCACGGGGCTGCCGCCGGGAACGGTCGCCCCCGCGGCCGGCGCCTGCGTGAATACCGCGTTATAAGGAATCGCAGCCGGGCCCGGCGCCTTGGTCACCGTGCCGAGCGCGAGGCCGGCGGCCTGCAGCGCGGTCGCGGCCGCGGTCTGCGAGAGGCCCACGAGATTCGGAACGGTGACGGCCGCCAATACGCTCAACGTACCGCTCGCGGACGCCGGGTTGCTGCCGAGCGTCGTCACGAGCGCGCCGGCGGCGATCGAATCGGTGTAATAAGTGGCGCGCGCCGCGCTCGTGGCCGTGACGCTGACCTTGATCGTGCAGCCGCCGGTCGGGATCGACGCGTCGGCGGCATAGGTGATCGCGCCGCCGCCCGCGGCAGCGCCGACGGCGCCGACCGTGCAGGTGCCGCCGATCGCCGCCGGATTGGCGACCGTGAGCCCCGCAGGCAAGGTATCGGTCAGAGTCTGCGTGAGGATCGCGGGGCCCGCGCCCACAATGGCGTTGCCGAGCGCGATCGTCAGCTGACTCTTGCCGCCGCTCGGAATGCTCGCCGGCGCAAATGTGATTGAAGAAACCGTTTGGGCGGACGCGAGCCAGGGGCCGGCGAGCATGAGGATCGCGAACAGAAGACGCAGCACGCGCAGGCGTCGAATCGGATGCGCACCGCGACGCGACCTGCTAGTCATTGCTATGGTCCTCTTGCTCATCAAGGCACGGGCCAAACTGCGACCGAGCTCGGCGCCGCTCCGGTCGGAAATGGGCTTCCCGTGACCGGCGTCAGCGCCCCGGTCGTCGCACTGATGCTGAATACCGAGACATTATTCGACCCCTGGTTCACTGCGTACAGAAAGCCTCCCAGCGGAAGCACTACGACGCTCAGCGCCACCGGCGTCGTTCCCCCGGTCGCGATCGTCTGCGCACTGGTCGCCGCATCGGCGTTGATCTGGGTCAATCCGCCCAACAGGCATGTCGGGCATGCGGCGATCGGGATGGTATTGATCGCGAACGCCGATAGGGTGCTGTCGCCGCCGTCGGCCACGTACAAGTAATACGTGTAGACGTTCGACGCGGAGACGAATTGCGCGGTCGCCAAGGCGTCCGGAGCGCTCAACGTGCCGACTGCCGCAGCGACTGAGTTGAGCGCCGCAAACGTGACGTACTGAAAATTGTACGCGGAAATATTGCCCTGGCCCCGGTTCGCGAGGTAGACGAACGGAGCACTCGAGCCGTTGCTGGGATCGCCGGATATGTACGCCGACGGCAGCACGACGATCGCGTTGGGTAGCGCATTGGCGTTGCCGGTCGATGGCGGGCCTGCGCTGTTCAGGAACCCGACATCGGGGCTGATGAGGCCGACCTCGTACATATACACGCTGCCGGTATTTTCATCGGCGATCAGCTCGAACGGTGTCCCGCCGCTCTGCAGATTCGTGGCGGCGATCGGGTTGGTGATGGTGGTGGGGACACCGACCTCGAACGGGCTGCCGGCGCCGGCCGACAAGGTACCGTTACCCGCCGCCTCGATGAACGAGGAGGCATAACCGGTCGTCCCGTTGGTGTCGAGCGCAATCGGGAAACACGGTGTCGTTGAGTTGACGGAGTCGATGTAGGCCGGAGTCGTATTCGGCGCGACCGAGACCGCGGCGCCCACGGACGCGATTACGCCCGTCGTCAAATTGACGCCGTACTGCGAAATGTCGCTCGATCCCGAGTTGGCGACATAGAGGCTGCCGAGCGTGCCGGCGATCGTGCATCCGGCGACGATCGAGACCGGCGTCGTGCCGGTGCCGACCGGGGCTCCCGGCAGCGGCACCAACGCGCCGCTATTTTGATCGACGTAGAAGCTCGAAATCGTGTCGTCGGTCGAGTTGGGCACGAACATAAAGGCGCCGATGACGCCGCAGGTCACCGCGACGTTCGTGATGCTGGCGTTGGTGATCGTGCCGCTGCCGTTCGCGACGACACAGTAATAACCCGTGGGTGGGCTCAGCACCGTGACGCTATAGGCGCTCCCGCTGGGCAGGCCCGGTAAAAACGTGAAGGTGCCGCTGGCGGTAATGGTTTGATTCGATCCACCGTTCTCCTGGAGCGTGACGCCGCTGTTGCCCGACAGCAATCCCGCGACCGTACCGCCAACGGTATAGCTGACGACGCAAGCCACGGCGACCGTCGTCACATTCGCCGCGGCGACCGTGCCCGTGCCGTTCGTGACCGTGCAAGTCTGGCCGGTCGGCTGCGTCAAGATCGTGACCGCATAAGCGCTGCCGCTCGCGATCGGTGTCGAGAACACGAACGCGCCGTTCGCAGTCACGGGAAGATTGTTGCCGCCGTTGTCCTGCAAGACGAGGCCGGCGCCCACGAGGCCCGAGGTGCTGCCGCCGATCGCATAGGCGTTGGTCGAGCAGGTGACGGTGACCGTCGTGATATTGGCCGCAGCGACGGTGCCGGTGCCGGCCGCCACGCTGCAAGTCTGGGTCGGCGCCGACGGCTGCGTCAGCACCGTCACCGCATAGGCGGCGCCGCTCGCGACCGGCGTCGCAAAGACGAACGTGCCATTCCCGGTGATCGGCAAATTATCGCCGCCGTTGTCCTGCAAGACGAGGCCCGTGCCCGCGAGGCCCGAGGTGCTGCCGCCGACCGTATAGGTATTGGTCGTGCAGGTCACGGCGACCGTCGTGATATTGGCCGTGGTCACGGTGCCGCTGCCGGTGCCGGCCGTCACGGCGCAAGTCTGCGTCGGTGCGGACGGCTGCGCGGCAACGGTCACCGCATAAGCGGCGCCGCTCGCGACCGGTGCCGAGAACACGAACGCGCCGTTCGCAGTCACGGGAAGATTATTGCCGCCGTTGTCCTTGAGCACGAGGCCGATGCCCGCGAGGCCCGAGGCGTTGCCGCCGATCGTGAACGCGCTCGTCGAACAGACGACCGAGATGTTGGGGTTCGCTCCCGGCGTGATCGTGCCGGTGCCGTTGTTGACGACACAATTCTGCGCGGGAAGTTGCGGCTGCTGGAGTACGGTCACGTTGTAGGTACTGCCGCTCGGCAGTGCGGTCGCGAATCTCGCGGCGCCGTTTGAGGTAATCGCGAGCGCGTCCGCACCGTTGTCTTGCAAAACGAGACCGCTGCCCACCAAGCCCGATACGCTCAAGGTGACGATGAGGTTCGCTTTGCAGGCAATCGCGATATTGGTGATGCCGCTGGTGCCGACGGTACCGCTCGCGTTGGTGAACGTGCAGGTCTGACTCTGCGGCCCGGCGACGCTCGATGCCGTGACGTTATAGCTGCTGCCGGTCGGGATCGGCGTCGCGAACGTGAATGGGCCGTTGGCCGATACGGTGAGGTTGTCGCGCGCATTGTCCTGCAGCACGACCGCGTACGCGCTGCTGACTCCGGTGATCGTTCCGCCGATCTGAAAGGCGGGATTGGTGTTCGTCTTGCAGGAGACGACGACGTTGTTGACATCGCCGGCCGCGGTCGTGCCCGATCCATTCGTGATCGCACAGTTCTGATACGGATTGATCGGCGGACTCAGGACCGTGACGTAATAGGGCATGCCGGCCGCGAGGCTCGTCGCAAACGCGAAGTTCCCATTCGCCGATAGCGCGAGATTGTCGCCGCCGTCATTCTGAAGCACGAGGCCCGAGCCCAACAGGCCGACGACGGACCCACCGATCGTGTCGGTGAGCGCCGTTTTGTCGGCGCAAGTCACCGAGATGCCGGTAATATTTCCCAGTGCGACGGTGCCGCTCGCGTTGGTGACGACGCACGTTTGGTTCGGCGTGCTCGGCTGCGTCAGCACCGAGATGTTGTATGAATCTCCCGTGGTCAGCGGCGTCGCGAACGTGAACGCGCCGCTCGCGGTTACGGTCAAGTTGTCGCTGCCATTATTTTGCAGCACCAGACCTGAGCCGCTGAGTCCGGTTGCGCTGCCGCCAACCGTGAACAGGTAAGCGGATACGAGATTCGACGTATCGGTGTTGCTGACACCGCCGCCCGAACACGCGGTAAGCAAGCCGCTCGCGCACAGCATCAATGCCAGCGCCGGAGTGCTGCGTGAACAATTCCCTATTGTCGCCATGAATCCCTGGCCTGTGCCTCGCCGTTTCCCTAGCTAAGCCGTCAACCTATCGGCATCCGGATCGATCGCCGCCGCGGGCGCCGGATTGGCCGCTGTAGTTCCCGCGATGATTCCTATCGCTTGATACGGACGCTAGCGCTGTCCACAACGGCTGTCAACCGAATTAGAGCGCGCCGGACAAGACGCTAGGCCATGGCGCTTCCCAGCAGCAACTGTGGTTCTGATGCGCAAGCACGCGCACCGGCTCGCCGCCGCGGGCGCGCGCCGCGCCGATCACGAGCGAGGGCGGGGTGTTGGTATCGTCCGCGCCGACCAAGTGCAATATCTCGAGCGCGGCGCGCGGCGGCGGCAGATCGACGGGACTCAGCGAGCCGCTCAGCGGCGAATAGCCGTGCAGGCGGCACCAGGCGGCCAGATCCAAATTGGCGCCGATCGTCACGACCTTCGAAACCTCGTCGATTCGCTGCGCGAGCAGCACGGCGAGCGTGCCGCCGCCGCTGTGGCCGAATAGCTCCACGCGGCTCGCGCCGGCACGCATGCGTTCGGCGCGCAATACTGCCTCCATGCTGGCGAGCACTTCGGGACCGAAGCGCCGCAGCGTCCAATAAATCGAATCGCAGGCGGGGTCGCGACGCGGCTCGAAGTAACACGGCCGTCCCAGGTAAATGCTAGGGCTAGGATCCAGCGCCATCAGTCGCAACATCAAAGGGTTTCGAGGCGTCGGATCGGCCGCAACGGTGTCGGGCCGGCGGTAGGGCGTGCCGTCGCCCTCGATGTAGACGTGCAGCATGGCGGCGCCCGCGGTCGCGGTCGTGGTCGCCGTATTACGGTAAATGAGATGGCGGAAGCCCTCGCCGCCGACGATTTCACGTTCAAAACCGAAACCGCGCGCGAGCTCATCGGCATGACGAGCGGGGCTCGCGCAAGCCGCGAGGCACGATGCCACGACGAGCAACAATCCCGCAGCGGGCGCCTTACTCATGGACGCGATCGTGACACATCCGCGCCGCGCCGGGCAGCGCGCCGGATGGACAGCGAGCATCGTCGATGGACGCCGCCTATGACAACGGCAAGTTCGTCTGCCTGAGCCCGCTCGCTATCGTTTGGCCGGGTCCGGGTAATGGAACGGATCGGTGAGCCGCGGCTGACTTGGAACGGGCTTGCGCGGCAGAGGCGCGTCGCTGTCGGCGGCGTCGAGCAGCACGGTGGCGAGCACCGCTGCGGCTTGGCGCAGATCCTCCGGCCGCACGTGGTCGAAGGTGTCGAGATCCGTATGGTGGACGCGCGACATGTAGTCGAGCGGATCCTGGATGAATTGGAAAGCGGGCAGGCCGAGCTGGCTCAAGAACACGTGATCCGTCGAACCGGTCGGTGCCGCGACCACGGCGGCGGCGCCCATGCTCGCGAACGGTGCCAGCCATTGGCGAAATATCGGTACGACGGCGAAATTACCCTCGGTAAAAATGCCGCGAATCCTGCCGGAGCCGTTGTCGATGTTGAAATACGCAGAGAGTTCGGCGAATCCCGGCAACGTCTGCACCGGATAGGTGTCGCCGCCGTAGTACGGCCCCAGCGCGGCGACCGCCGGATCGGCGTTCGGTGGGCGATGCGCCAAGTGCTTCTCGACATACGCGGCCGAGCCCCATAAGCCCTGTTCCTCGCCCGACCACAGCGCAAAACGGATCGTGCGCTTGGGTTGGACGTGCAGGCTCGCGAGTATGCGCGCCGCCTCCATGACCACGGCGACGCCGGCGCCATTGTCCGCGGCGCCGTCGCCCGCGACCCAGCTGTCCAGATGAGCGCCGGCCATCACGTAGCCGGCCTTGCCGTCGGTGCCGGGGATGTCCGCGAGAATATTGTAGGCATTGTGGTCGGCGTCCTCGTAGTGCACGCGACTGTCGATTTCGACGCGGACCTCGCCGAGCTTGGCGAGCCGCGCGAGGCGCCGATAATCCTCGGCCCCGATCTCCAGCGCCGGCAGCTTGGGCGTTCTACCGACCTGAAAATTGTAGCCTTCGCCATGCAGCAGCCGGCCCTCGGTGCGCGACATCTGTATCCAAGCGAGGGCGCCCTCGGCGGCCAAGAACGCGTCGCGCTTGTCTCTGAAGGCGACGCGGTCGATCAATTTCTGCCGTGCTTCAGGATCGAATACCGGCTCCGCGTAATGATCGAGTTTGGCGATCTCGGTATCGCTGAGGCGGTGGAACGGTGCGTCTTCGTCGTCCTTGATCGGCGCCGGCCAGGTCACGAGCACGATCTTGCCCGACAATTTTCCCTTCCAGTCGGCGAAGTCTTTTTCACCGGTCATCGGGGCGACGATCACGGCTGCGCTCAAGGGGCCCTCGGTGGACGGCGTCCAGGCGATCGGAATGGCGCGCAGCATCAGCGGGCGCGGCGCGAGCATGCGCGCCTGCGAGGATTCGATCCACCAGCCGCGGCCGAAGTCGTAGCCCTCGGCGCGCACGTCCTTGAGTCCCCACGCCTTGAATTTCTCCTGGGTCCAGCGCTCGGCGGCGCGCATCGACGGGGAGTTGGTCAGGCGTCCGCCGATCTGATCCGCGAGATATTCCGCCGTATCGAGAACCTCCCCGTGGTTGAACGCCGCATCGGTAATGCGATTGATCGTGATCGCATCGATCGATGTCGCGGCCCCGGCGAGCGTGGAGGCGACCAGCAGCAAAAGAGCGCTCGATGCTAGCCAGGATTGATGCATCACATTCCCTCCGTACGCGCGCTGATGACGCTCATGATCGCCACGAAATGACAGGCGACGCCGCCGAGCACGAACAAGTGCCAAAGCGCGTGCGTGTACGGCCGCCGCTTCCATAAATAGAACGGTACACCGCCCGTATAACACAGGCCGCCGGCGACGACCCACGCGAACTGCGCGCTCGTCAGATTGGCGCTGAGCTGTTTGAAGGCGACGACGCCGATCCAGCCGATCACGACGTACAACACCGTCGAGAGCAGCGGAATCTTCAGGCCGCCCGCCATCTTGGTCGCGACGCCGAACACCGCGAGCGCCCAGACGATGCCGAACAAGGTCCAGCCCAGGGAGCCGCGCACGACGCCGAGCGTAAACGGCGTGTAGGTGCCGGCGATCAGGATGTATATCGCCGAGTGATCCAGCTTGCGCAAGATCGCTTTGAGGCCGGGACGCTTCACGAGGTGATACAGAGTCGATGTACCGAACATCAAGAGGGCGCCAAAGCCGAACGCGACCGCGCCTACGACGCGCCAAGCCCCGCCATGCACCGCGGCGACGACGATCATCCACGGAATGCCGATGGCCATGGACGCGACACCGATCGCCGCCGTCACGGAGTGCGCAATCTCCTCACGGTGCGAATACGGGTGATAGGCATTCATGGAGAAGAGACTACCTAACCCGTCGCGCGAATGCGAGCCGTGCGGGCGGACGGCATTGGCCCCGATGAGTTACATTGCAACAACCGAAGTACCCGAGCGATGTCATGCATAAAAAAACCGCCGCGGAGCAGCCGGGCACGCCCGAGCGCGGTGCTGCGCCGATCGGCGCCGCGTCGGACGCGCGCGCGTCGGATCCGCTGCCGCCCGATCACCGTCAGCTCGTCGATCGCCAATTCGGCGCGACGGCTGCCGCGTACTTGACGAGCAGCGTGCATGCCACGGGCGCCGATCTCGACGACCTGGCCGCTCTCGCGGCCGCAGAGCGGCCGCCGCAAGTGCTGGATCTCGGTTGCGGCGCGGGACATGTGAGTTTTGCGCTGGCGCGCGGCGGCGCGGGCCGTGTCGTCGCCTATGATTTGTCGGCAGAAATGCTCGGCGTCGTGGCGGCAGAGGCGCTCGCGCGCGGCCATGCGAACGTCGAGACGCGCACCGGGTCCGCCGAGAGCCTGCCCTTCGCGGCCTCGAGTTTCGATTGGATCGTGAGCCGTTATTCGGCACATCATTGGCTCGACCTACCGCGCGCGCTCGCCGCGGCGGCGCGTGTCTTGGTGCCGGGTGGCCGGCTCATCGCCATCGACGTCGTCGCGCCGGAAGCACCGCTGCTCGACACGGTGCTGCAGGCGCTCGAGATCCTGCGCGACGCGTCGCACGTGCGCAATTACCGCATCTCGGAATGGCGGCAGATGCTCACCAAAGCGGGCTTCGGCGCGCCGAGCGTCCACGGCTGGAAGCTGCCGCTGGAATTCAACAGCTGGGTGCGGCGCATCGCGACGCCGCCCGAGCGCGTGCTTGCGCTCAAGAGCGTCATCAAGGCCTTGCCCGCCGAAGCGCGCGAATATTTTCGAATCGACGCGGAGTTCGGATTTGCGACGGATTGCGCTTGGATCGAAGCGCGTAAGGCGGGCTAGAGACCCCTCAACGCAGCGAGTCGATGATGATCGCGGCCGCGCGGCCGGCGCCGTCTTCGGCCATCAACCGATCGCGCACCAGCGCGCTGCGCTCGCGATAGGCATCGTTGCCGAGCAGCTCTGCGAGCGCGCGCGTCGCACGCGCGGCCGTGAAGCGCGCGGGAGCCACGGTGCGCGCGACGCCGATGCGCACCGCGCGCGCCGCATTGTCGAGCTGGTCGGCGAAGTGCGGCACGATCAATTGCGGGCGCCCGGCGCTCAAGCCTTGCGCGAGCGTGCCGATGCCGCCGTGATGGATCAGCGCCGCGGCGCGCGCAAACAGCAAGGAATGCGGCGCGTAGTCGCCGATGTAGACATCGTCGGCTCGCGCGCTCGCGAACGCGCTCAGCTGAGCCTCGCCGACCAGCAGTACGGCGCGCCGGCGCAGACGCCGCGCCGCGATCAGGCTCTCGCGATAAAACACACCGGGACTGTAGACGATGAAGCTGCCGAGCGTGAACACGAGCGGCGGCGGACCTGCGTTCATGAAGGCCTCTAGCCGCGGATCGAGCGCGGCGCCGCGGCCGTCGGCGCTGTCGTAGCGCGCGAAACCGGCGACCGTCGAGCGCGCGGGATAATCGGGTTGCACATCGCCGAGCAAGCTCGAGTACAGGCCGATTGCCGTGCCGCGCGGCGAGAATTGCGCGTCGATGAGGGCATTGCGCCGATCCGGCGCAAGACCTTCGGCGGCGCGTATGCCTGCGATCGGCTCGAACAGGCGCGCGGTCGCGCGCTTGGCGGCCTCGTAGAGAATTCGCGTGGGCCCGGGACCCAGGCGGCGCAGCAATGCGCTCAGCCACTCGGCCTTCGGTATCACGGGCGGGTCATAGGCGGATAAGAACATCATCGGCTGCAAGACGATCGCGATCCAGTCGATGCCGCGCTTTTCCGCGGCGAGGCGCGCGCCGAAGGCGAGGCCGCTCGTGACGAGAAGGTCGGCATCGGCCGACAGAGCAAGCATGTCCTCGTAGGCTTCGCGCACGAAGGGCAGCACGGCCTTGGCGAGCAGAAACTGGTTGCTCGCGATGATTCTTTGCGCGAGCTCGGCTCGGCTCATCGCGAGATGCCGCTCGATCTCATCGAAGCTCGGCCGCAGCGGCGCAAATGCGATGCCCGCGGCCTCCACCTTGGAGCGGTACTCGGCGGCCGTCGCGAGTATCGGGCTCAGCCCGCGGGCACGCAAGCTCAAGGCGAGCGCCATGAACGGATGCAGGTCGCCGAGCGATCCCACGGCGACGAGCACGACTTTGCGCGTCGAGTAATCCCTCTGCGCGCTCACGCGAAATCCTTGCGCGCGCTCATCGGGCGCCTAGGTACAATGGGCCGATCGCGGCGCCAGTGCGGCCGGCATAGAGGAATTCCGCTCGAATGAATTTAGTGAACATCGTCATTCTGGCCATCGTGCAAGGTCTGGCCGAGCTGTTGCCGGTCTCGAGTTCCGCGCACGTGGTCGTCGCGGAGAAGCTGCTCGGCCTCGATCCATCCTCGCCGCCGATGACCTTGCTGTTGGTGATGTTGCATACGGGCACGATGTTCGCCGTCATTGTGTACTTCTGGCGCACGTGGCGCAGTACCTATTTCCAAAGCCTGGCCGCGTTTCGCCGCATCGCCGTGCGCGTCATCGCGGCGACGGCGGCCACGGCCGTGGTCGGCGGAGCGCTCATCACGCTGATCGAAAAGACCGCATTTGCCAATCTGCCGCATGCCGAGATCGAGGACCTGTTCAGCCATCTCGAATTCATCGCGCCGGCGCTCGCGGTCGCGGGCGTGTTGATTTTGATCGCCGGCTTGCTCGAGCGAAACAACGCGCTGCACGGTGCGCACGCCGAGCGCGAGAGCGATCCGGACCTCAGACAGGCCGGTTTGATCGGCGCCGTACAAGGCCTGTGCCTGCCGTTTCGCGGATTCTCGCGCTCCGGCGCGACGATCTCCGTCGGCTTGCTGCTGGGGCTGGCCAAGGCCGGCGCCGAGACGTTCAGCTTCGCATTGGCCGTGGTGTTGACGCCGCCCGCGGTGCTGCGCGAAGGCTGGCGTTTGGTGCGCGCCGAGCGTCTCGCGGGTGCCGCCGACTTGGGCCCGGTCGCTCTGCTGAGCATACTCGGCGCGTTCGTCGCATTCGGCGCAGGCCTCGTCGCGCTGAAATGGCTCAGCGGCTGGCTCGAGCGCGGACGCTGGTATTTGTTCGGCATCTATTGCCTCGTGGCCGCGACGGCCGTGTATGGCTTGCACAGCGCGGGTTATTGAGGTTCACGCATGATCAATCGGCAGCGTCGCGATCTGATCAAGAGTTTGGCGGTATTGCCGCTCGTGCCGCTGCAGCGTGCCGAGCCCGATCTGATCCTCCATAACGGACGCTTGTATACGATGAATCCGGGACTGCCCGAGGCCGGCGCGGTCGCCATTCGCGATGGGCGCATTCTGAGCGTCGGCGCCTCGAAGGACATCCTCGCGCTCGCGACCCGCCGTACGCGCCGTGTCGATCTTGCGGGCCGGCGGGTGCTGCCCGGATTCAACGATGCGCACGCCCACCCCGCGGTCGGGGGGCTGCAGCAACTCACGATGGTCGCCTGCGACAAGACCTCGATCGATGCGATCCTCGCGGCGCTGCGAGAGCGCGCCGCGGCCACCGCGCCGGGCCACTGGGTGCAGGGTTTTCTCTACGACGACGGCAAGACGCCGCGCATGCTGACGCGCGCCGATCTCGATGCCGCCGTGCCCGATCACCCGGTCGTCGTCACGCATCGGGGCGGCCATACCGGCTATGCGAATTCGCTGGCGCTCGCCGCGGCCGGTGCGACGCGCGACACCGCCGATCCGCCCGGCGGCCGCTTCGATCGCGACGCCGCCGGTGAGCTCAACGGGCGCATCGCCGACAAGGCGCTCGAGACGATGCAGGCCAAGATCCCGGACGAGAATACGCGCGACGATCATCGGCGCGGCGTGGAGTTGATCTCCAAGCTGTACGCAAGCCGCGGCATCACTTCGGCTTGCGAAGCCGATACCAGCCCCGACGATCTCCAGGCGTATCAAGATGCGCGCGATGCCGGCACACTGCGCTACCGGGCCTATTGCCTCATGGACGCAAGTTTTCTGGACCGCTACATCGCGGCCGGCGTGCATACGGGCTTCGGCGATTCCATGGTGCGGATCGGCGCAATCAAACAGTTCGCCGACGGCTCCATCTCCGAGCGCACGGCATGGCTTGCGCAGCCCTACCTCGACCTACCGAATTACTTCGGTGTCGAGCGCGGCACGCGCGAGAGCCTCTATGCGGATTCCCGCAAGGCCTGGCTCGCCGGCTTCCAGCTCGCGACGCACGCGAACGGTGAACGCGCCATCGATCGGATGCTCGGAATCTATGAGCAATTGCAGCGTGAATCGCCGCGCCGCGATCCGCGCTTCCGTCTCGAACACTGCACCGTCGTGACGCCCGAACTCATCGCGCGCATGCAAGCGCTCGGCGTGATCCCCGTGCCGTTTTCCGGCTACGTGAATTTTCATGGCGACGTGCTGCATTTCTACGGCGAGGAGCGCGCGCGGCGCATGTTCGCGCACCGCTCCTTGATCGACGCGGGGCTGCGGCCGCCCGCTTCTTCGGACTACACGGCGAGCCCGCCGGCGCCGATGCTCTGGCTCTATTCGGAGACGACGCGCATGGATCCGACGGGCCACGTGTGGGGCGCGAATCAACGCATCACGCTGCCGGAGGCGCTGCGCTGCGCGACGCTCAACGGCGCCTATGCCAGCTTCGAAGAACACGACAAGGGGTCGATCGAGGTCGGCAAACTCGCCGATCTGGTCGTGCTCGACGCCGACCCGTTCGTGCGCCCCGTCGAGGAATGGCAGGCCATCGGCGTCGAAAGGACGCTGCTCGGCGGCCAATGGGTTTACGAATCCTGAATGCGGTTTTTCGGTCCGAGGCGTCTGTCGCATCAAGGCGCTGGACAGGCCGGTACCCCGGGGCCGATAATTTCTCGGCGCACCTGACGCGAAGTCCATGGAGTAACTGATGACGCGAGATCGCGCAATTGTGCCCCCGCGGCGAGGCCCGCGTTGAGTCCCCCGGCCGCGCGCGTCGGCGACATGGTGCTGCAAACCATTCCGCACTGCCATGCGCCCATCCACCCGCCGGCGCCGGCGCCGACGCCGCTGCCGCACCCGGGATTGCCGCTCGCGATCATGCCGCCGGGTGCTCCGACCGTATTGATCGGCAGCATGCCGGCGGCGACCGTGACGTCCATGACGATGCCGTGTTTGCTGCCGGGTTGCATACCCGCGGGACCCGGCATGATCATGATGGGCTCGACGACGGTATTGATCAGCAGCTTGCCGGCCGCGCGGGTCGGCGATCAAACGCTGCATTCATCCTGTGTCGCGCCGATCCCGAGTCCGATGGGGCAAATCATGCCGCCCGGCTGCGTCACCGTCATTATCGGCGGCTAGCGGGTGGATCTCGGGCCGCCTCGCGGCTTCTCGCCCCATTGTCCGATCTGCCGTACGCGCGGCATTGATTCCCCATTGCGAGTATCCGTCTGGCAGGACACGCAGGGGGGTCAGGGCATCCTGATTTGCCCCGCGGCAGACTGCGGCGGGCGGTTCCCGGTCATCGACGGCTTGCCGGTGCTGGTCGCCGACCTGCCGCGGTTTCTGAACGACGCGAGCGTTTATCTGCTGTCGCGCGAGGATCTGTGGGCGCCGATCGCCGATCTGTTGGGATCGGTTCTACCGCCCGGCAGCTGGTTCGATGCGACCCGGCAACATTTGTCGGGCTATGTGCGTGACCATTGGGGCAGCGTCGACGCCGTGGATCAGGTCACGCCGCCACCCGGACAAGCCTGGGCGTTGGCTCAGGCGGGACTCGCGTTGGCGGGCGAAGTCTCGGGCCCGATCGTGGAGCTAGGTGCCGCCGCGGGCGGCGTGACGCGCGCCTTGGCCGACCGGTTCGACACGCCGGTCCTGGGGCTCGACTTGTCGGCGCCGCTCGCACGCTTCGCCGCACGCGCGCTGCGCGGCGGCCGGTTTCGCTATCCACTGCGCCTGGCCGGCACCGCTTACGCGGAGCGTGAGATCGTCGTGCCGCCGCCGCTCAATGGCAACGCCAGTTTCTGGATAGCCGATGCGCTGGTCCCACCGCTTGCGGCGGGGTCTGCCGGGCTCGTCGTCGCGCTCAATCTGCTCGACTGTGTCGCCGACCCCGCGGCTCTGATGCGATCGGCCGCCGCGCTATTGCGGCCCGGCGGGCAGATGCTGCTCTGTACGCCGTTCGATTGGAGCACCGCGGCGACGCCGGTCGGGGCCTGGTTGGGCGCGCGCGCGACCGAGGCGGCGGCGCCCGACGTCGGCCTCTGGGCGCAGAAGTTAACCGGTCTCGCCGTGGTCGCGCGCAGCGCCGACCTCGGCTGGGATGTGCGCGTGCATGCGCGCGCGACCATGCATTATCGCGCGGAACTGCTCGTGCTCAGAAGGCCCGAATGAGCATTGCGTCCGGCCGGGCTCGCTCGTAGTCTCTCGCCATGCGCGTCTTGTTCTTGGAACTGGATACGGAAAACGAATGGGCCGTAGCCTCTCTGGGCCCGGCCTTCCTCGCTGCCTGGCTGCGCCAGCACGGGCATGAGGTCGCATTTGTGCGCGTGCCGCAGGATCAGCCGGTCGTCGCGATCGCCGATGCGGTCCGACGGGAAACGCCTGGCCTCATCGGGGTGTCGCTGACCACGCGCCAATGGCTGCGCGCGCGCGATGTGCTCGGCGGATTGCGGCGTATCAGCGATGTTCCGGTCATCGTCGGCGGCTTGCACCCGACCTTCTCGCCCGAGGAGGTGCTGCGCCACGAGGGAATCGATTACCTGTGTCTCGGCGAGGGCGAGGCGGCGCTGCTCGATTTGGTCGGCGCGCTCGAGTCCGGGCGCAGCTGCGTGGATGGCACGATCGCGAACATTTGGGCCAAGGGCGGAAGGCGGCCGGCGTTGCGCAATCCGATCGAGCCGCTCGATGCATTGCCGTTCATGGCGCGCGATCTGCTCGATGAACGCTGGGGAGTTCGGCATATCACGACGCAGCGTGGCTGTCCGTTTCCCTGCACGTTCTGCGCCGCGCGCATGTACGACAAGCTCTACGCATCGGGCGACACCACGCGCTATGGCCGCCGGCGTGGTCAAGCGAATGTGCTCGCCGAACTCGCCGAGCTGCGCAGCCAAGGCCCGCTCAACTACGTCATCTTCCTCGACGACACCTTCACGATCCAGCACGCCTGGGTACGCGAATTCTGCAAGGTCTACGGCGCTGAGTTCGCCGTGCCATTTTCCTTGAATGCGCGCGTCGAGACGGTCAGCGAAAGCATGCTGCGCGAACTGGCCGCGGCGGGTTGCAAACACATCATCTATGGCGTGGAAAGCGGCAGCGAACGCGTGCGGCGCGACATCATGAAACGCCATGCGAGCAATCAGCGCTTCCGCGACGTATTCCGCTGGACGCGTGAGGCCGGCATCATGGCCACGGCCAACTACATCGTCGGCACGCCGGGCGAGAGCCGCGCCGAAATGGCGGAAACCATCGCGCTGCACGAGGAACTCGAGCCGGTCGACTTCGGCGTGTTCGTGTTTTACCCCTATCCCGGTACCGAGCTCTACCAGATGTGTCTCGCGAACGGGTATCTGCCCGCCGATTACCTCACGCGGCCCGCGAATCATCGCCAATCGATTCTGAATCTACCGGACGTCACGCAGGCGGACATCGCCGAGGTCTACGAGCAGTGGACCAAGATCCGGGTAGCCTCGGCGCTGCATCGCGTACCGGTCGGCGATCCCGCTTCGGTGGAGGCTGGAATCCGCGCCCGCGCCGCCAGCGGCTAGCCGTTGCGCGCCGGGGCGTCAGTTGGTCTCGGCCGGCATGCGTCCGGTGCCGCCCGAGAGGATATTGCGGCCGCTGTCGAGAAACCGCTGCAGGCGCTCTGCGTATTGCTTGCCGTCACCGCGTACCGAGGCGAGCGTCACGGCGGCGGCGACCGCGGTGCCGGTTTGTTCGGGCAAGGGCGGTATCTCGCGCTCTCCGGGAGGCGCCAACGTATCGCCGCTCCAGAATGCCGCGACGCCGGTCCACGCTTCGGCGGTCGTGAAGCCGCCGTGTTCGGCATGCACCATTGCCTCGCGGCGCAGCGCGTCTTTCTGCTGCCGCACCCACTGTTCGGCGTTTTCAAGCGCGAGCTCATCGTCGTCGCTTAAGTCCCGGGGTGCCGTATTGCTCGCGCACATGCACGCCCACCAAACGCCTTCGCGCTTGGGCAGAGCATGCGCGAGCATCCGCACCGCCTCGAATGCGAATCCCGCGGCCTGCAGGCGGTCGAGCGCATCGCCGACGTCGGTGCAGCCCTGCAGCGTCGTCTGCGCCTCGGGCGGCAGCACTGCACGGCTCATCAAGGTCGCGACATCACTCACGGCCAATTTGGTAAAGGTGCCCGCCATATCAGTTGACCGCCTGCGATTTTACGCGCTTCCGCGCCGCGCTGCGCTAGCTTAAGCAGTTCGCGCCAGTACGATAAGCCCCAGGCCCAGAAGGAAGCACGCAAACATCGCGGTGATGAGCCAGGACGTGCCCTTCGGCGCGGCGCGAAATTCCTTCCAGATGAACACACCCCAGACCGCTGCGACCATCGTCGCACCCTGTCCCAGGCTGTAGGAGATTGCAAAGCCGGCACGGCCCGAGGCAATCAGATTGAACGACATGCCCACGCCCCAGATGATGCCGCCGAAAATGCCGCTGAGGTGCGTGCCCAGGCCGCCCTTGAGATAGTCGGGGACGCCGACCGGCGCGCCGACGAACGGCTTTTTCATCGCAAACGTGTTCCAGACGAAGTTGCTGAGGAAGATTCCGACCGCCAGTATGAATACGGCGGCGTAAGGACCCATCTTGCCGGGTTCCGCGACCGTGGGATCGGCATTCATCGCTGCGGCCACGAAGCGGTAGAAAGTACCCATGAGCACGCCGCAGGCGATCGAGAGCACGAGGCCCTTGGTGCTGACGCCGGTGTTGCCGCCCGTGAGGCGCCGGTACGCAATCGCGTCGATGACGATCGCGAGCGTCACCAGCAATACGCCCGCCGCGAGCAAGGTGAGGTTGCCGACCGGAGCCGCGACGTAGTTGGTGATCACGCCGATCACGAGCGCCAGCCCTATGCCGACCGGAAACGCGACCGCCATGCCGGCGATCTCGATCGCGGCGACGAGCAAGATGTTGGCAAGATTGAAGATCACTCCACCGACCAGGGCCGAGTGGATGCTCGCACCCGAGGCCTGCGCGAGGTCCGCGACAAACGACCGGCCCTCGCCACCGCTGCTGCCGAGCGTCAGGCCTAGGCCCAGCGTCAGCAGCAGCACGCCGATCGAATAGTCCCAATAGAAGAGTTCAAACCGCCAGTCCTTGTGCGTGAGTTTCTTGGTGTTTGCCCACGAACCCCAGCAGAGCATCGTGATTACGCAGAATATGACCGCCAGAGCGTAGCTGTGCACAACGAACATTTTTTGATCCCCTTGTTTTTATAGGACGGGTCCGTCAGGCGCCGCGCCGCGCCCATTGCGCTTCGAAAACGGAGCGCTCGGCAAAGGACTTCTGCGTGCCCTTGCCGGTCGTGGAGAGCGCCGCATACAGATTCGCGCGCGCGACCGCCTCGAGTTCGGGCGTGCCCTCGCCGAGGAACACCGACAGACTGCCGATGAAGGCATCGCCCGCACCGCTCGTATCGACGGCGGTGACGGAGCAGGCAGGCACGACCGTGGCCCCGGCGGCATCGGCGAGCAGTGAGCCGCGTGCGCCAAGCGTGATCAGCACGCGGCGAAAGCCCTGCGCGAGTAGCGCCGCGGCGCAGGCCTGCGCCTCGTCGATCGTGCGCACCGGTAATTGGCTGATCAGTTCGGCCTCGGTTTCGTTGGGGATGAAATAGTCGGCGGCAACGAGTTCGGCGATCGAAGCCGGCAGCGCCGGCGCGGGGTTCACGATGCAGCGGATGCCGCGCGCCTTGGCGAAGCGAATCGTATGGTAAATCGTCTCGAGCGGAATTTCGAACTGCAGGATGATGGTCTGCGCTCGGGCGAGATCGGCGGCCGCGGCGTCGACGTCGGCCGGGCTCAGCGTGTCGTTCGCGCCCTTGACGACGATGATGCGATTCTGTCCGCCGGGCTCGACGAAGATCGGTGCGACGCCCGTGGATACCCCGTCGGCGAAATGCACGTGCGCCGTATCGATGCCGAACGACGCCAGGTTTTTGATCGTGGCATCGCCGAACAGGTCGCGGCCGACTTTACCGACGATCATGACATCGGCGCCGCAGAGCCTCGCAGCCACGGCCTGATTGGCGCCTTTGCCGCCGAATCCCAGGTCAAAACTCTTGCCGAACAAGGTCTCGCCGGCTCGTGGGAACACGTCGGTGAACGTCGTCAGATCGGTCACGAGGCTGCCGACTATGGCGATACGGGGCGGGCTCGGCATGGAGATTCTCACGATAAACGTCTCCTCGGTCTGAAGGATGCGCTGATTATCCTGCGCGCGCGGCGCCGATCTCAGGGATTTCGCGCCGACACTGCATCGCAAACTCCAAGATGAGCCGACTCGCGTGGGGCCCGGCGGCCTCGTTGAACTCATACCGGCCATCGCCGCCGCTCCACGCATGGCCTAATCCCTCGACCATCACCTTGCGCAGCACGGTCCGCCCCTGCCGCATATAGTCCTGTTGCCGGTAGCGGTGGCCGGCGCCGTCGATATGCCGCTCGCCGGAGGCCACGAGTGCACCGGCGTCCGGATCGAGAAATTCGGCGCGTTCCTTGAGCTGCTCGATGATTTGATCCGCGTTCACTGGATTCACGGTCGTATCGCGCTCCCCGTGTATCACGAGCGTCGGCACCGCGACCTCGGTTCTTCCCGCCTCGCGCACGAGTCGCCGCGCCTTGTCGATGGAAGCCGGCGACGCCCCGGAGCGCATCGCGGCGAGCGCTTGTATCGGCGAGCTCGCCACGCCGTACATCAGGCCGGAGTGAATCGCACAGGCGGCAAATAGCCGGCTGTGGCGGACCGCCAGCACGCAGGCCATCGCACCGCCGGCCGACATCCCGACGAGATAGACGCGTCGCGGATCAATGGGCCGGCGCTGCGTGACCTGCTCGATCAGGCGCGCGAGCAGCGCGGCCTCTCCGTGACCCGCGATCGAGGCCGGTTCGAACCAATTCCAGCAGCGCTGCGGGTTTGCGCGCTCGTTTTGTTCCGGATAGAGCACCGCGAAGCGGCCTTCTTCGGCGAGGCTGTTCATGCGCGTTCCCGCGGCGAAACTCACCGCATCTTGCGTGCATCCGTGCAGCATGACGATCAGCGGCAAGCCGTCGCGGCGCGAGGAGCCGCTCGGTAGATAGAGCCGATAGCCGAGTTCGAGGTGCGGACTTCGCCTCAGCAGCGCGAGCGCGAGCGGGTTCCTGAATCTCGCCGCGAGAAATCGACTGCGGCCGGGCGGCCGCGGCACGGCCGGCGTGCCCGGCAATTCGGCAGGAGCTTTGTTCTTGAGCCAACGACGCAGAAAACCCAACATGCACACCATCTCCGCGAAACAGCCGCCACTGTAGCAAAGATGGCGCGGTAATCTCGTCGCGGATCACAAACCGCGCTGCGAAAAATCAAGACACCGTTCCGTGTCAGAACAATCCGCCGATCAATGCGCCTGCGCCGACGCCGGCTTGATAGGAGACATTCATTCCGGCCATGAACAACATCGATGTTGCGGTTTCCAGCAGTTTGGTTTCGGCATAACCCATCAGCAGCGTACCTGCGCCCGGAACCATGACGCCGGCACCCGTGGACGCAACGACGGCCGCCAAATGCATCGGATCCATGCCGAGCAGCATCGCGTAAGCGGAACCGCCGACGGCAAGCCCCCCGCCCACCTGAACGAACATGCAGACGCCGGTGATATCATCGCGCGTCAACTCGCGGCCTTTGAACGTATCGAGAATGCAGACCTTCCCGGTGCTCGGCAGCGCAGTGGGGGCGATCCCCGCGCCGACGCTGAGTTTGCCGATCTTCGGCAATTTATAACCGAACGCGATGCCGCCGCCGGCCGCGCCATATTTAAACGTGACATCCGTGCCCGAAGGGTCCGTCAAGATGATTTTGCCCGCTTCCGCGAGCACGAACTCGACGCCGACTCCGCCGCTACCGGACGTGTTGTACTTCCATTTACTGTTTCTCAAGATGTTGACCATGAGAGCTGCTCCTTCGACGGTTCTAGTGGACGGTAGAGGCCACGGCTGCAGAGGTGTTTGCGACCGCGGCAATCAAAAAGGCGACGCCGAGCGCACCCAACAACAACGGTGCAAACCACAACGCGCCGAACGAGTCGACGCGGGCATCACCGGCAGGATCGCCGGCATCGTAGAGGACGCGGACACGCTCGCCAGGATGGTAGGCAAAGGTCCAACCGCCCTGTGGAAAGCGAATGCTTTGGCCGGACGGGGTTACGAATTGGACCTTCGGGTGAGAGCCCCCCGCGAGCACCTCGACTACGGATCCTTCGGCGACGGACGCGCCCTGAATGAAGTTGCGCGTTGCCACCCCGATGTAAATGGCGGCGGCGAGCAGCACGAAGCCGATGATCGCGAATAGCGATCCCACCAACAGGTCGGGTCTTGCGGCAGCGGGAAGCATCATGCCTCTCTCGGATAGAAATTCAGTCGGTGAGTATAGCGCGACCCTTGCGCGAGGCGTCCCATTCCCGAAATTCAGCGAGGCCGCAGCGCGCAGGCCCCGCTGAGTTCTTTTCGATCGAGATCAGGGTTTGAGCTGACCGCGAATTTCACCGGACTTGTTGGCGGCGCTGTGCACGTTCACGTAGAGTTTTCCGGCCATAAAAGCCGCGTACTGATCGTCGCTGAGCTTCGAATCGGCCGGAACCGACCAGACGCCGTCGGCACCCTGGGTCAGCTTGATGATGACCGGCCCATTCTCGCCGACCGCGCCGAGATGAACGTGCGCCATCGTGCCTTCGATGCCGGTCGTCTTGATCATGCCACTGATGGATTTATCCGCCGCGATCTTGAAGGTTCCGGTCCCGGATGCCGTCGTCGTCACCGGCGGCGTCTCCTCGGTGCCGGTCAGGTGCACTTTCACGTCGCCGGCGACCGCCGATCCGCTGCTCGCCAAGATCGCCGCCGCCGCGATCAACGCGCGAACGCCGAGTATTTTGAAGAGTGTAGTCATGGGGTGAATCCTTAGGGTTGTGTGTCGAACCGAGGGGACGCGACGCTCTCGAAGTGCGCTGTTGTTGCCCCGCATCATGTTGCTTGCGCACGGCGTCCGTCGCCATGCTAATCCATAAGCTGCATCGAATCGACACCCCGGCGGCGGTTCCGTTGGCGGTGAATTATTGCTAGCGTTGCGCGAATGAGGCATGACATGCAGGCGGGCTCGTGATCCGTACCGAGTTGCGAACGATCAATACGCACGCGGGCAGGACGATTGCCGCCCATTTCTTTCATCCTGCGCGCGAAGCGACGGCAGCCGTCTTGATCGTGCCGGCCATGGGAGTCGCTCAAAAATTTTACGCAGCGTTCGCCTCGTGGTTGGCGTCCCAGGGTTATCTGGTGGCGACCTTCGATTATTTTGGTATGGGACTCTCACGCCGCAGCACGCTGCGATCGATCGAGGTCAACATCACCGACTGGGCTCGCATCGATTGCGAGGCCATGATTCAGAACATCGGCGCCGAAGCGCCGGGGAAGCAACTGTATTGGCTCGGGCACAGCCTCGGCGGACAGATCGTCGGCCTGGCGCCCAGCTGGCCGCGCATCAGCAAGGTCGTGACGATCGCCTGTGGCAGCGGGTATTGGCTCGACAACCCGCCCGGCTTGAAATGGAAGGTCTGGTGGCTATGGTATGTCGCCGTACCGGTCTCGACGCGATTGATGGGATATTTCCCGGGCAAGCGCTTGCGTAAAATCGGCGATCTGCCGCGCGGGGTCATCGAGCAATGGCGCCGCTGGTGTCTCGATCCCGATTACGCCTATGGCGCCGAAGGATCGGAATTTCAAGCACAGTATGCGGCCATGAATTCGCCGATCACCTCGCTGTCGTTCGACGACGATGAATTCATGTCGGCCCGGAATACGGAATTATTGCATGGCTACTACCGGAGCGCGGCGCGCAAGATGACGCGAATTGCGCCGCAGGACATCGGCGCGGCACGCATCGGACATTTCGGCTTTTTCAACGCCCGATTCGAGGACTCGCTCTGGCGCAGCTATTTGCTGCCGGAACTGGCCTGAGCGCGCGCAGCCGAGCTATTGCGCAGCCTTTGCCCGATAGACCCGCTTGCCACGGAACCAGGTCTCGAGCACGCGCGTATTCGCGATGTCGTCGGCGTTGCCGCCATCGGCAAGCGCGAGGATATCGCGATCGAGAATGACGAAGTCGGCCGATTTGCCCGGCACGAGCGAGCCGATTTCGGTATCGCGGCCGAGGAAGCGCGCGCCGTTGATCGTATACGCCTCGAGCACCTCACGAATGGTAATCGCCTCGCTTGGGTTTAACGCCGGCTGTCCCGGAATTCGGCGTGTCACGGCGATCGCCATATTGACAAAGGGCTGGGGATCGCGCGTGTTCACCGGCGCATCCGAGCCCGCCACGAGGATCGCGCCCGCATCCTTGGTGCTGCGGACCGGGTAGGTGTTTTTCTCGTAGTAGCTGCCGGGGACATGTCGGCTTTCGTAGCTGTTGCCGATCACCTTTTGCAGGAACGGAATGACCGTCATGTCGTAGTCCAGCTCGACGACCGCCCAGGAATAGGTGTAGGCGATGTACAGATGATCCCGGCCTGTGCGCACGATGTCGTCGGGGTGGGCGAGTTGCACGTGCGCGAGACTGTCATGCGTCGTTGTGATGCCGTCCGCAGCGCGCGCCGCCTCGATTGCGTCGAGCGCCGTTCTCAGCGCGCGATCTCCGATGACGTGAATATGCAGATTGAAGCCGGCGAGGTGCATGCGCTTCACGTACTCGAGCTCGACCGCACGATCATGCTGCAGCTGGCCGTTCGAAATCAGGCATTGGCCCGGATGAAAGCCGTTCTCCTGCTTGAACTTCGCGGCTTGCTCCGCAACCCGGTAACGGTCCGCGTGGGCGCGAGCGTCGATGCAGACCGGCGACGCGGTGTCCACATACCCCGTGACGGTCGCATGACCGGCGGCGTCGGTCGCAAAAATCGGCTGCAGATACGCGTCGAGCATCGCCGCGTTGCCGAGGGTCGGCGGCACGGCAAACGGATTCGCTTCCATGACGCCGTCCGCGAACAACTTGATGAAGTCGGCGCGCAGCAAGGGGTTCGTCGCATATTTCGCGCGGATCGCTTTCGCCTTGGCAACCATGCCGTCGTAGTCGATCTTTCCATCCGGCGTGCGCGTGCGGCTCGGATCGTAGAACTGCGCGAGCGTCGTGCGAACCGTGAGCTTGCCGCTGCTGAGCAGCTTATCCCAGATCGGAAGGCCCGTCGGATCGGCCATCGCGTCCATGATCGCGGTGATCCCCACGCTGTTGAGGCGTTCGGGGATCCGCCGCGGATTCTCGAGTATCGCCTCATACTCGATGTACATCATGCTGCGCGGATTGATGAGGTAGCGCGCGTCCTCGTTGACCGCGCCGCTCGGCTCGCCTCGCGTATCGACGCCGATGAGCGTCGCGTACGGCGCGAAATCGGCCGCAAGACTCGCCTTCGAGATGCCGACGATCTCGCCGCGCGCGTTCCTGGCGCTCGCGAGCCCAAGGCTATTGAACGCGCCATGGTGCCCGTCATTGCCCAGCAGCTGGACCGGGTTATGCGTCGACGCTTTGTCGAGCGCCACGCGCAGCGTCGGGTATTCGGCATCCGGCTGATTGCCGTCGGTGGGGTTCCACTGATGCACCAGCAAGCGCTTGCCCGGCGCCGGATGGTAGCGGGCCAGGCACTCGCGCACGAACGCCGAGAGCTCCTTCAGCGTCAGCGGCTTGCTGTCGATGTCGCAGACGTCGAGATCAACGATATCGGCAGGATGCAAGTGCGAATCCACGAGTCCCGGAATCACGAGCCGGCCATGCGCATCCTCGATCCGGGTCTTCGGGCCGATGTAAGGCTTCACGCCGTCGGCGCTGCCGACATAGACGATCCGATCGCCGCGCGCCGCCAGCGTCTCGGCGAGCTCCGGCGTCGCCGAGGTATAGATGCGCGCGTCCGTGATCACCCAGTCGGCAGGTCCCGCCGGCGCATCGGCGATTCCGCGCGCCGGCCCGAACGCGAGCAAGGCCAGCATCGACGCTGCGGCGCCCGAGAAGGATTTCGCGCCGTGTCGTTGCCGCATCAGTTGACCGCGGAGGCGCAGTGGAAGTCGCGCACGGCCGCACGCAGCCCGCCGATCACGGCGGGGGTATAGGGCGTGCCGTCGAGGATGTGCCACGCCGTCACGACGGCGATGAGTTCGTCCTCTGGAAAGACCAGCAGCATCTGGCCGCCGATGCCGCGCGCAGCCCAAGCATGGCGCGGACCCTCGCCGTATGGCGCGAGCCACCACTGATAGCCGTACTCCCAGTTGGCGTCCAATTTCACATGCGGAGCCATCGATTCCGAAATCCACTGCGTCGAGAGCAGCCGCTGCCCATCCCAGACGCCGTCGTGCAGATAGAGATAGCCGATCTTCGCCAGGTCCCTGGCGCTCAAGTACAGGCCGCCCTCGGTGTCGACGACGCCGAGCGGGGTGCGCTTCCAGTAGTAGTGCTCAATGCCGAGCGGCGTGAACAGGTGGCGATGCGCGTACTGCTCGATGTCCTGGCCGGTCTCGCGCTTGAAAATATGCGCGAGCAGCTCGCTCGCCCCGCTGCTGTAGGCGAAGGTCGAGCCCGGTTCGTGCGCCATCGGCCGATCGATGACGAAGCGGACCCAATCGCGCGTCGCCTCCATGAGGCTCGAGCCGTTGCGCGGATCGTCGTACGGGATGTCCTCGTCCCAGTCGAGGCCCGTCGTCATCGTCAGCACGTGACGCAGCGTCATGCGCCGCTTCCGGTCGTCGACGTTGCGCACCGACTTGACGTCGAAGTACCTCAGCACCGGCGTGTCGAGCGAGGCCTTGAAATCGCCGCGCGCCATCGCGACGCCGATCGTCGCGGAGCTCACCGACTTCGAGACCGATTGCATCGTATGCTCGTCGGTGCCCTGATAAAACGGATGCCAGGCCGGATCGAAATAGTTGTAGCGTCCGGTCAGGCGCGCATTCAGCGGACCGCGCTCGTGCGCCTGCTTGTCGTAGATCGCCGCGTAGTCATGGCGGTAATTGCGTTCGAAGGCCACGCTGCCACAGCGAATGACCAGGAAGTTGTCGACGAGCGGCACCTTGCCGGCGGCGAAATCGGCGTCCATGGCGAGCAGCGGCTCGGCGGCAAGGCCGACGTCTTCGGGCGCGGCCTGTGGCCAGCCCTGCGTCGGCGAGCTCGGAGGTGCCGCCGCGGCGGGCAGCATTGCGATCAACAGTAACGCGGGCCAAGGCTTCATCAATTGTTCTCCGATGGCGGCGAAGGGCGCCCCCTGCCGAGTATAGAGCTTAACGCGGCACTCACAGCCCGGTATGCAGTTCGTCGCGACGCATGAGATACAGCGCGAATCCAAATAACAGGCCGGCGATGAGCCACAGCAGGCCGACGTTGCGGGCCAGCGTGCTCATGCCCTGCAGAACGGCGAGTACCACGACGATGCCGAGTATCGGCACCGCCCAGTGGACGAACCATTGGCTCGACCGTCCTTTGATGCCGAACTTCACCAGCACGGAGACGTGCAGCAGCAGGAAGCCGCACAGCGCGCCGAAGTTGACGATGTTCGCGAGCTCGTCCAGGAGGTAGCGCATCACGAGCGCAACGGCCGTCGAGATCGCGGTCGTTACCAACATTCCGACATACGGCGTGCCGTACTTCGGGTGTACGCGGGCAAGTACGTGGGGCAGCTGGTGGTCGCGGCCCATCGCGTACAGCACGCGCGCGACGCCCACTTGCATGGGCAGGGCGTTCGAAAGCCCGACGACGACGACATAGACCCAGGCCAGGCCGAGTGCCGCCCAGGTTCCGATCGCGGCTCCGGCGAGTTCGTAGACCGCAGCCGCCGGGTCCTTGATCGTGATGCCGGGCAGCAGGTTACCGAGCACGAACGTGACGACCATGAAGAATGCCGCTGAAATTACCAGCACGGCGATGATGGCCCGGCCGACGACGCGCCGATCGTGCCCCTCAACCTCCTCGCTCAAGGTCGAGATGGCATCGAAGCCGAGGAAGGACATGATGCAGATCGAGGTCGCGCTGAAGATCTTGCCGGCCGAGAACGCGCTCGCCGTATAGACGGGAATGAGCGTCAGCCCGCCGGTGCCGAATCCACGGAAGAGGACGACGACAGCGATGACCAGGAAGGCGATGAGCGCCGCGACCTGCAGGCCGACGGCGACGAAATTCGCGCGCGTC
>Ga0187879_10000039_pt1 | contig 125063 bp, 114 predicted proteins | sample June2016WEW_19_1_FD_132423 | JGI IMG/M metagenome (GOLD analysis project Ga0187879, IMG submission 132423) | Peatland microbial communities from SPRUCE experiment site at the Marcell Experimental Forest, Minnesota, USA - June2016WEW_19_10 | ecosystem: Environmental > Terrestrial > Soil >... | reverse complement strand
TGGTGCTCTCGCAATTCGGCACGCAACCGTGATTGATGTATGTCGCGTCATTGCCGCCGACGCCGCCGTCGATGACGGTCTTCGCATCGACCGTGAACAGGAACGTGTGATTGTCGGTGGCCGCCTTGCCTTCGTAGCGCGTGTCGGCCTCATCGTGACTGATCCGGTCTCCGAGATATTCGGTCACCACGGTGCCTTTGCGAATCCGGCGCAGCGCGAACACGCCATACCCGTGGACCTTCGAGTGTCTGACTTCGATCATCGGCAGTCGACGCACGCGCTTCTTCTTCATGGGCTCCTAAACGGCAATTGGGGCCTTGATGGCCGGGTGACATTGATAAGCAAGTATCTCGAAATCGTCAAATGAATAATCGAAGAGGCTCGGCGGGCGGCGCTTGATGGAGAGCTTCGGCAAAGGGTATGGGCTGCGGCCGAGCTGCAGCTCGACCTGCTCCAAATGATTCAAATACAGATGGCAGTCGCCCCCGACCCAGACGAAGTCGCCGACCTCGAGATCACACTGTTGCGCGAGCATGTGCGTGAGCAGCGCGTAAGAGGCGATATTGAACGGCACACCGAGAAACGCATCGGCACTACGCTGATACAGTTGACACGACAACTTTCCGTTCGCCACATAGAACTGGAACAAGGCATGGCAGGGCATCAAGGCCATCCGGTCCAATTCGCCGACGTTCCATGCGCTGACGACGATGCGGCGCGAATCGGGCTCTTGCAGCAGCTGACGCACGACGGTCGCGAGCTGATCGATGTTGCGCCCATCGGCCGTCGGCCAGCTGCGCCATTGCTTGCCGTAGACGGGGCCCAATTCACCGTCCGCGTCCGCCCACTCGTCCCAGATCGTGATTCCCCGCTCGCGCAGATAGCGAACGTTGGTTTCTCCGCGCAAAAACCACAGCAGTTCGTGAATGATCGAACGTAAGTGCAGCTTTTTCGTGGTGACCAGCGGAAAACCGGCGGCGAGATCGAAGCGCATCTGGTAGCCGAAGACGCTCAGCGTGCCGGTACCGGTGCGGTCCTCCTTGTGCGCTCCGAAGTCTCTAATATGACGCAGAAAATCGAGATACGGCCGCATCGGTTAAGCCTTCGCACCCGCATTGCGGCGCGCCCCATTGCTGCTCGCGGCGCTGCTCGCGGCGCTACTCGCGGAACTGCCGCCGGGACTGCCGCCGGGACTGCCGCCGGGACTGCCGCCGATCGAATTCCCGCTAACGGCATTGCGCCGATAGGCGTAAACCAACGTCGCTAAGCCGATGACTATCATCGGCGTCGTCAACAGCATCCCCATCGTCAACCAGTTGCCGACCAGGTAGCCGATATTGGCATCCGGCAGTCGCACCCATTCGACCGTGAAGCGCGCGCAGCCGTAGACGAGCAAGAACAGGCCTGCAGGTGCCGCTCTCGGCCGGGGCCTGCTCGTATACCACCAGAGGATCGTGAATAGCACGAGCCCCTCGAGGCTCGCTTCGTAAAGCTGCGACGGATGCCTCGAGATCAGCTGGCCTGCCTCGTTGGGCACCCCGAAGCCCCACGGCAAATCGGTCGGCCTGCCCCATAGTTCGCCGTTGATGAAATTGCCGAGACGCCCCGCCAGCAGCCCGATGCCCGGCAGCGGCGCAAGAAAATCGAGCACATCGGCGATTTTTTTCTTCTTGGCGCGGGCGAACACCACCGCGCCGACGAGAACCCCGGTAAGGCCGCCATGAAAAGACATGCCGCCGTCCCAGATATGGAATGCGTTGAGCCAATTCTCGGCGATGACGTCGTGGCCGTAAAAAATGCACCACCCGATTCGGCCGCCGAGGATGACGCCGACCGCACAGTAAAAAATCAAATCGTCGATATCGAGTCCGCTCCAAGTCGATCCGGGCCGGCGCGCGCGGTAGCGGGCCAGGCACCATGCCGCCACGAAGCCGATCAGATACATGATGCCGTACCAATGCACACGCAGCGGTCCGACACCCAAGACGGGGCCGATCGAAATCGCGATGGGATTGATATGGGGATACGTGAGCATGAGATGAGCGCCTACATTATTTCAGAATATCCGTGACTCGACAAAAGTATGCCTTCAAGTAGCGAGTCTCGGGAATGGCCGGATGCACGGGGTGGTCGGGCGCCTGACCGCCCATCTCGACGAGCTGCACGTGCTTGCCGGCACCGCGCGCCGCCTTGCCGATCGCATCCTGCAGCTGCTCCGCGCTCAAATGATAGGAGCACGAGCACGACACGAGGATCCCGTCCGGCGCGAGCGCTTGCAGCGCGAGCTGATTGAGCCGCTTATAGGCGCCCTGTGCCTTCGGCAGGTCCTTCTTTCGCTTCGCAAACGCGGGCGGATCGATGATCACGACGTCAAAGCGCGCGCCCTCGCGCGCCAGTTCCTCGAGTGCGTCGAAGGCATCGGCTTTGCGTGTGCGGATCTTCAATGCGTTTGCTTGGCCGTTTCTTTGCGCGAGTTCCAGTGCAGAGGCGGAGCTGTCGATGCACAACACGTCGCTTGCACCGCCCGCCGCGGCGCGCACGCCCCATGCGCCGACGTAGCTGAATACATCGAGAACGCGCGCGCCGGGACGCACGTACTTCGTCAAGGCGCGCCGATTGGCCGCCTGATCGAAAAACCAACCGGTTTTCTGCCCCTCGAGCAACGGCGCCTCAAAACGCAGGCCGTCCTCGACGACGGTGCCAAGGTTCCCGGTTTCGCCGATGGCTTGCTCGATAGCGCTCGGCAGCCCCTCCATCTCCCGAGCGGCGTTATCGTTCTTGAATAGCAGTGCTCGAAGCCCGAGTACCTGCTTCAAAGCCTCTACAATCTGGGGCTTCAGACGCTCCATGCCGGCCGTACCGATTTGCGCGACGCAGGCGTCACCAAACCGGTCGATGACCAAGCCGGGTAGCCCGTCCGACTCGCCGTAGACCAGGCGATAATACGGCGCCGCGTATAAACGCTCGCGCAAGGCGAGCGCCGATCGGAGTCGTGCCACGAACCAAGGCACGTCGGGTAGACGCCAAGAATCCAGCAAGCGCGCGCAAATCAGGGATTGCGGATTGACGTAGGCGAGCCCGAGCGCCCGGTCGTTGTGCGCCAGCACGCGAACCAGCGCGCCCGCGTCGAATTTCGTGAGCGGCGTTTGCGCAGTGTCGACTTCGTTGCTGAACACCCATAGGTGCCCGGCCTGCAGCCTGCGATCTTCGTTGCGCTTCAAACGCAGCGCGGGCAAATGCGCTGCAGGGACGGTATCGGCCATAGGAAGTACTTCAGTGGGTTTGGCGCGCATTCTAACCGACGCCCGCCCCTAGAGCATCGTATAGGCGACCTCGTCGAATGAATCGACCGGGAACACGTAGAACAGCTTGAGCAATGCGCTGCCGTCGTTGCGGATGCCGTGCACGGTCTCGGCCGGAATATAGATCGTGGTGCCCGCGCGTACCGCGTGCTCCTCGGATCCCAAAGTGACGATGCCGGAGCCTTCGAGAAAGTAGTACAGCTCGAGCGTCGGATGGCGGTGAATCTGCAGCGCGCAGCCCGGCAAAATCTCGCAAACTCCGCTCGTCAGCCGCGCTGTCGGCGTCCGATCGGCACTCGTCAGCGTGCGCCACATCACGCCATCGCCGCCTTCGGGCTCGACGTCCGACTCGATGACCAGGACCGGGTTCATCGGCAATGGGCCGCACGACCCGCGACGTACGGCTGCGCGACTGCTGCGATTTCGGCAGCCAGTCGGCCGAGCGCGCGCTGGTGGCCTCTGACCAACGCGTCGTAGCCGGGTCCCACCCGCTCGCTGATGGTCGTGTTACAGGTCAAGGGCGCAACCGCGTCGTTCGGCAAGCGCAGGCTCCACGCCGCTTCGATGAGCGCATAGGCCGCCGGCGCCGATTCGAAGCGGCGCAGCTCCAACTGGATGCGCAGCACCGGTTTGCCTGCGGCAATGAATTTGCCGACATCCTCCCCCGGCAAGGCGCGCTCCAAATCAGCGGCCAGTGCCGCATGCACCTCGTCGCCCAAGGGCGCGATCCAGCGTTCGCCATCGAGCACGCCGACGCGCTGCGCGCCCTCACGCACGATGAGTTGCGGTTGATCGACTTGAGCGGGCACCGGGCTCGCCAAGAGCTCGAACGGGATTGTCGGGCCCGTGACGGCGCCCGCGGCGACCGTATCCTCGGTCGCCGGAGCGACCAGCGTGTAATAGTGCACGGGCGCAGACGCACAGGCGCCGAGCACCGCCGCGCCGGCCAGCGCCACCGCCCTCAACAGCCGATTTCGCGCAGACTTCATGGTTTGCTCCCGGATTGAGACGGCGCAGTCGCTTCGGGCGGCGGCTCCGCCGGCGGGTTGGCATCGGTGCGGCGACCGCGGATCAAGGCCTCCGGGTGACGGCCCAGATAATCGCTGAATGCGCGCAGCGAGCGCGCCGTGCGACGCAACTCCTCCAAAGTCAGGCCGAGGTTCTGCTGCAGCGGCGAATCCGTGGCCAGGGCGTCGTCGGCAGCCTTGAATGTCATGTTGGCGCCACGCAAGGTGTTTTTGAAGTCCGGCAGCACTTCGCCATTGATCGTTTTTAGGGTATTCGTCAGTTCGCCGAGCGAATCATCGAGACGCGCGGCGATGCGATCGAGCGGAAGCGCATCGACCTTCGCAAGGATTGAGTCCAACCGTTCCTGCAGTTTGCTGAAACTGCCGTTCGTCGTCGGAATCTCCAGCGGCCGCGCAGCAGCGCTGTAGGCGACCTTCGGCGCCTTCGGCACGAAGTCCATGCTGATGAACAGCTGCCCCGTCAAGAGATTGCCGCTGCGCGCCTCCGCGCGCAGCCCGTGCTCGACGAGCAATGCGAACGTGTGCGACATATCCGCGTCGTTGCCATGCTTGGCAGCGCGCGCCGCCAGCTTCGTCTGCGCGCGCCCGAGGCGCTGCCCGTAAATGACGGCGCCCACGATGATTGGGAATCGCTGCGTCTTCTCGTCATAGTCGATATTGATCGAGACGACGCGGCCGATGTTGACGCCGAGAAACTCGACCGGCGCGTCGACGGCGAGCCCGCGCAACGATTGATCGAAACGCATGCGGATATAGGTCGGTTCTCCGTCCGGCGGCAACATCGCGGTCGCCAGATTACCGTACAACTCGAATTCGCTGTCCGCAGGCGACGGCGTCGTATCGTGCGGTGCCGGTAGATCCTGGAATGCGATGCCGCCCGCGATGACGGACGCAATAGATTCAGTGTTGACCTTCAGACCGTCGATGCCGACCGATACGTCGATGCCGCTCGCGTTCCAGAAGCGCGTCGATGGGTTGACGAACTGATCATTCGGCCCGTCGATGAAAATCTCAACCGAGATGCCCTTGCCGTTCTCATCGAGCCGATAAGAACTCACATGGCCCACCTGCAGGCGCCGGTAATAAATCGGGGAGCCGACGTCGATCGAGCCCAGATCATGGGTGTGCAACTTGAAACTCTTGCCGGGCGTACCGTGAATTACCGACGGCGGCGTCTCCAGGCCGATGAAATCTCTGCTGGGCTCGGTCGAATCCCCGATATCCGCCGCGATGAAGGGACCCGACAGCAGCGTATCCACGCCGGAGATGCCGCTCAGCCCGATGCGCGGGCGCACGACCCAGAATCGTGTATCGGCGGTCGCAAAATTGTCCGCGCTTTTCTGCAAATCGACCCTCACCAGCACGTGATCACGATCGGCACTGAGGCGGATGCCGTGCACGACTCCGATGACCACATTCTTGTACTTCACCGGGGTCTTGGCGGACTCCAGGCCCTCAGCCGTTTGAAAGCTGATCGTGATCGTAGGCCCCGCCTCGAGCGAGTTGCGGATCACGAGCCAAGCGCCGACGACCGCGGCGAGCGCCGGCACGAGCCAGATCAACGAGGCGTTGAACCGGCGCGTTTGGACGATGGGCTGCGGCAACTCCTCGCCTTCGCTGCCGATCGCTTTGTCCTCGTCCGTCATTCGCTACCCTTGGCATCCCAGGTCATGCGCGGATCAAAGCTCAAGGCCGCGAACATCGTCAAGACCACGGTAAGTCCGAAAAATATGACTCCGGGCAGCGGCTCTACGGAGCTCAGCAAGCTGAAACGCACCAGTGCGGTCAGTATCGCGACGACGAACACATCGAGCATCGACCAATGGCCGATCAATTCGATGAGCCGGTAAAGTCTCGCGCGCTGCGGCTGCGCCCACTTGGACCCGCGTTGGACACAAATCAACAGCGTGCCGAGCACCAGGAACTTGAGCATTGGCACGACGATACTCGCAGTGAACACGATGATTGCCAGTTCCTGCGAGCCCTTGTCCCAAAGCTCCACGATGCCCGTAAGGATCGTGTTGTCGTCGATATCGCCGGGGCTCACCGTGCGCATGATCGGCAAAACGTTGGCGGGAATATAGACCATGAAGGCCGCGATCAGCAGCGCCCAGGTACGCGCGACACTGTCCGGTTTGCGCCGCTCCAACGCCGAGCCGCAGCGCGGGCAGGCGGAATCCTGTCGGCTCGTTTGGCGGCACACCAAGCCGCAGACGTGGCAGCCGATGAGCCCCAATTCATGCGCACGCGGGAGCGCTGTCATGGCGGGCGATCGGCCACGTAGTCCCACAATCGCCGCGGGTCGACGCCGGCAAAGACCGTGATCAGAACGGTCAGAACCGCATACGCATAGATGCCGGGATCGGGCATGACGTCGAAATACGACTTGGCCTTGACCATCGCCACGAGCACGCCCAACACGAACACCTCGCTCATCGTCCAAGGCCCCAAATAATGCATCATGATCATCAGCAATCGGAATCCGGGCGCACGCCGGCGCCGGCGCGCAAACAACAGCAGCCAGCCCAGTCCCATCATATTGAGCAGCGGAAAGAAGAACAGCGTGACGGCCGTAATCGCACCGATAATGCGCGAATGATCGGTCCACATGATGCGGATCATGTCCCAGAGTGTCGCGCTGATTTCCTGCCCATTGAGGCTGAGCGTGGCGACGGGCCAAAGATTGCCCTGAATGAACACGATCAATGCGGTCAATACCAAGGCCGTCAGCGCGTCGATATCGAACCAATGATGGCGCTCGAGCACGGCGCCGCAGCGGGCGCAGACGGCGACTTCGCCGGCCGTCAATTCGAGCCGCCGATAGACGGTGTCGCAGTCCTTGCAAATCAGCCACCGCGGCATCCACGGGGAGCGGCCGGGAGGCTGTGATAATGCGGCTTCTAATAGCGCCATTTGCCTATACTAATTCATTACGCGCCGATGCGCCGATGCGCCGATGCGGTCAGATGGCCCACGGAAAATAATCTCTGTCGCGCGGTGCTAGCGGCTCGAAGCTGAGCGCGTGGCCAGCCGCATTCCACTGCATCGGTAAACCGGTATACGGATTTCCAAACGCCGGCCCGGCCTGCCGCAAGAATTCGGCGACCTCCTCGTCCGGCACCTGCCGGGCGCGCAACATCGCCTGGAGCGCGACGATTCTGCGCATGCCTTCCAAATCACAGAACGTCTCGAGGAAATCGAGGCCGCTGCTCGCCGACATCACGACCAAGATTTTACCGATGGGATTGTAGACATAGTCATAGAACGGCAGCTTCGCACGCACGCCCGATGTCGGCTCCTCGCGCGGCAATTTCTCGCAGGATCCGCGGCTCTGGGCAATCGTCTCATCGACAGTCGACCACTTGAGATTGAGCGTGGCATGATATTTGAAAAATCTCGACTGCAGGGAACCCGCGAGCCCCGGCGAGAAAGCCGGGTGTTCCGGATCGCCGTAGCTCTGCGCGAAGTCGGCAAAGCCCGTGAACTCTCGCGCAAACACGGTACTCAAGGACCGTTCATCATCGGTCAAGGGCGGATTCATCTGCTCCAGAGCCTGAAATTGGGCTTGGCTCAAGGGAACTTGGCGCACAAAATCGGAGATGAGGCGCAGGCTGTCGCGCAGGCTCGCCGCGAGCATCATCTTGTCGATGAGGATCAGATCCGGTTCGGCCAGCATCCGGCGCGTAAAAGCGATTTCCTCGCGCAGCGCGTCGATTGCGGCATCACGGTTACCGGCGTCGATTTGTAGCGCCACATCGGTCAACCACAAGCGCTTTGCGGCCCGAAACGGCTGCCATTGGACAATCAGCGAATTGACCGCGAGGTGCACCGGATCTTGCAGATGGCGATAGCGTTGCAAACTCCCGTAGCGATCCAGCAGCAGGCGATTCGACGCGAGCAGCTGCTCGAGTTCCGTAGCGGTGCCGCGCGCGCGCTCGAGGCAGTCCTCCTGCGGCTTGGCCGAACCGCAAAGCAGCTGCTGATTGCCCTCGAACGGCTGCCGAGCGAGGGTCCCCTCATAGTCGAATCGAAACGTGCGGTCCGCAGCGTGCGCGGCGCTCTGCCTCAGGTACTCGCTGTACAGCCGCTGCCCTTGCGCATTGATATCCCCGGCGTCTCGGGAATTCAGTGCGAGCAGCGCGTAGAAAAGGTTTTCGGCCGGCGCGACCGTATCGTATCTGCGCTCGAGGACCGCCCGTACCTGAGGATCCAGCGGCGCATCGAACACATTGACGAGCAACCACGTGCCGGGGACGGCGAGGATCAGCAGGATGAGGCCGCCAATGAGCCAAAGCGCGCCCTTGGCGGCGGGCGACAGGGACATGTTACCGGGTCTCCGAGGCGCCGAGCGCCCCCTTTGCGCCGCTCCATTCGATCCGCGCCGCCAAACGCTGCCTCAGATCGCCGTGCGTGGCGACCGAGAAGCTCGGCGCGAGATCCCAGGCTAGCGCCCAGGGCTGGGCCGTGCGCTGCGCATGCGGCTCGTCTGCATACCGGGGAAACACGTGCGCGTGCAGCGCGGGCTCGACGTTTCCGAACATCGCGTAGTTGATGCGGACGGCTCCCGTGATCGCGAGCAAGGCATCGCCGATCAGCGCCATATCTGCGAGGAACTGCATGCGGGCGTCCGCAATAAGCGCATTGAGGTGGGGCACGACCGGATCGGGTAGCAACAAACAATACCCCGGCAAGACTTGCCGCTCACCCATGACGACCCAACCCGAGTGGAGCTTGACGACGGCGCGCGGATTGTCCGCGGCGCGACATCGTTCGACCATCTCGTGTATCGCGGTGGCGTGGGCCGCGCCGGGCATCATGGCAACGGGACGAGCTTGCGCATTCAGCCGCGCCAGCTGCGGCAGGCGCCGGTGTCGAGATGCACGAAGTCCGATCTGCGGTAATAGCCCACGCCGCCTCGCTCGAGTTTTCGTGCGGCCGATGCCAGATCGGCGCAATCGACACCGACCAAGCGCAGGTCGATCGCGCGCCCCAGCGCGTGCAGGCTGGGACGCGCGGCCTCGCTTTGATGCGCCCGGTAGGCGCTGATGACGTGAAACACCGGGGAAGCGCCGAGTACGGACGCCAGCGTGAATAAGTCATCGATGAGATCCGGATCGATCGAATGCCGCTCGCCCGTGACGGCGTCGCGCAGCAACGCCTCGATCTGTGCCATCGCCGAGGGCAGCAAGCCTCGATCGCGGTACAGCTCGACCTCGAGTTCCTCGTGCGTCTGTAGATTCTTGAGCACGAGCCGCTGCGCGTCCGATGCGGCTCTCGCCAAAAAGCCGAGACTCATCGCGCAGCCGGCGATGGGGCCGATCGTCAACAGACGGCGGCGGCTCACGGTCGGCAAGCGGCGGTTCGGCCTCGAGTTCATGGGCGATCCAGATCCGGCAACAATCGGCCACGATCGAGCGCGAGCACGGTCGCCTTCGGAAAGAAGTTGAATTCCGTCGCGGTCGCCCAGGTGTACGCGCCCATCGCGCGCCCGAGGATCAGATCACCGACGTCGAGCTTGGGGAGGTCCAGGCTTTCATCGATGATGTCGATACTGTCGCATGTGGGACCCGTGAGCACCGACGGGTAGGTCTCGCCGGATCGGCCCAAGGCTTCGAGCGGATACTTGGCATGATCGAACAGCTGCCCGCTGTAGGAGCCGTACAGCCCGTCGTCGAGGTAATACCACCATCGCCCATCGCGCTGGGCGCGGCCCATCACGGACGCGACCGCCACTGCCGACGGCGCGGCGATGAACCGCCCGGGTTCGGCGATGATGCGCACCGTCGAATCGATCTGCCCCAACGCGCTGCGAATCGGCTCGCAGAACTCATCGATCGGCATCGCAGGCGTCAGGTAATCCACCGGGAATCCGCCGCCGATATCCAGCACATCGAGCGCGTGACCGGCTCTGCGTGCGTCCTGGATCACGTCACGGCAGACATCGATCGCCTGCACGTGCATCGCCGGTCCCCTCGCCTGCGATCCGGCGTGAAACGACAAGCCCGCGACCTTGATGCCGAGATCGCCGGCGAGCGACAACAGCGGCGCGACCGCCTCCGCGTCGCAGCCGAATTTCCGCGACAAATCGCAGACCGCATTGAGGCTGCGAAACGAGAGGCGGATCAGCAGCGACGCGCGATTGCGGAATTTGACGAATTTGCGCATTTCGTCGGGATTATCGACGACGAAAGTCCTGACCCCATAGGCCAACGCGGTGCGTATATCGGCGTCTCGCTTGATCGGATGAGTGTGTATGCAACGCGCGGCTTCGACACCTGAGCGGCGCACGAGATCGACCTCCCCGTTGGTCGCCAAATCGAAATACGCGCCCTCTTCGCGCAGCGTCCTGATGACGCCGGCTTGCGGCAGCGGCTTCAATGCGTAATGCAGATCGACGCCGGGCAGGGCTGCGGCCAACAGGCGATATTGCCGGCGTACGCGCTCGGCATCGATGATCAGCAGCGGCGAGCCGTAACGCGCGACCAACTGCTTGACCGCCTCGAACGCGAACGGATCCTGGGCCGCGTCCAATTCCACCCTGTCTGCGAGCGAAGGTCCGGGATTATGCAGACTCGCCTCCCCGCGGCCCGCTCGCCCGCTGTAGGCGGTCGATGACCGCGGTCCAGCGCTCATCCGCCGGCGGTGCCTGGACGAGAATCCGGACGCAACCCACGCGATCCAAAGTGCGCAAATGATTGTAGAGATGATGCGCGTAGGCGTCGGGCTTGTTGCCCGCATTGATCCACGTCAGACGCAAATGCGCGTGCAGCGGCGGCCGCATCGCCAGCACCGCGACCTTATCGCCGCGGCTCGCCAGATCGCCGGCGCGTGCCTCGAGATCGTCCGCAGCGACGATCTCCAAGGGCGTGGCCGGCGCATAATGCGCGAGCCGATCTCCGGGCGCGCGCGGCACCGCACCGCCGACGGCGAGCTTCCCGACGACCTGCTCGAGCTGCGAACTCGTGATAAAGCCCGGCCGCAGCAAACGCGGCAGGTTATCGATGCACGAAACAATCGTCGATTCGAGTCCGATCTGCGACTCGCCGCCGTCCAGAACGACCCGCAGCGCGCTGCCGAACTCCTCGCGCACGTGCTCCGGTTTGGTCGGACTCAAGCGGCCGTAGCGATTCGCGGACGGCGCCGCAATGCCGCCGCCGAAGGCCGTCAGCAATTGTTGAGCGATTGGATGCGAGGGCACGCGAATTCCGATGCTGTTTTGACCGCCGGTGACGAGCGGATTGACGTCCCCGGCCACGGGAAGGATCAACGTCAATGGGCCGGGCCAGAAGCGGGCGGCCAGTGCCTCGGCAATCGGCGGCACGCTCGATACCCAGCGGTGCAGATAGCGGGGGTTATCCAAGTGCACGATGACCGGGTGGTCCGCGGGCCTACCCTTGAGCTCGAAAATCTTCGCGAGCGCCGCCGGATCGGCCGCATTCGCTCCCAAGCCGTAGACGGTCTCCGTCGGGAACGCGACCAAGTCCCCGGCACGCAGCGCCTCGACGGCTTCCTCGATTTCGGTCTGCGTAGCTCTGACCACCGGGGCTCTTATGGCGTATCAATCGGCGTTCGTATCCAGCCGCCGTCGCTCTGACGGTCGAGTTCGTAGGCGGGCCAATAGTGATTATCCAGCTTCAGCGTAATGACGTCGACTTGCCCGTTCCAGCTGATCGTCTTGAGCCGCACCGATGACCGATCGGGCTTACCGCGTATCGACTTGATGAACGCATCGAGATCCGGGGTCGGCTGGCCATCGACTTCGGTAATGCGGCGCCCCGCGTAAAGACCATAATGCGTGGCCGGTGAACCGTAGTAAAAGAACGCGACGAACACGCCCTCCGGGTTGATGCCGCGCTGCGCAGCCATGGCTCGATGCGGCGCCTGCAAGGTCGCGCCGGCCCAAATCAAGACGCGATCGATATCCCGGCCGTCGAGCGGCACGGTTTGCAGTTTCAGGGTCTTTTCGGCTCCGTCGCGCCAGATCGTGACGCTGACCTCTGATTTCTGGACCGCGCGCTCGACCTCGCGGAAGCGATTGACGACATTGCCATCGATCGAGAGCAGCAGATCGCCCGGCTCGAGCCAGCGAGCCGCGGGCGAGCCCGCCACGAGCCGATCGATGCTGAGCACCTGGCGGCGCTGCGGATTGTGCTCCTCGAAACGCCGCACCCAGGCATCGGGCAGTCCGAGCTTGCGCGCGTCGGCGAGCGATTGCAGATCGAATTCCGCCTCGAACGAATACAGCGGCCGGTTCGCAATGACCGCATCGATCATCTCCGTCACGATATCCGCCGGGATGCCGTGATTGACCTGCTCGAGATCGTGCTGGTTCTCGAACGCAAAGCTCGACCAGAGCGCGAGCACATCACCCTTGACGTTCGCGATGACGCCGTCGAAATCGCCGGGCGGGTTGACCAAATTGGCGGCCTCGAGATTGGTATCGCGAAATCGCAAGGTACGGGACAGCGGGAAGGACAGCACGTCGAGACTGGCGACCTGTGTCCGCTGCGACATGATCTTCGAATCGGCGCGCTCGCCGACCACCCAGACGTCTTCGCCCGATGTCAGCTGCCGCGTATCGAAGGAGGCGGCACGCACCGGCGTGTTGCCGATCGCCGACGGGTCGTAGGATACGATCGCAAGGTTGTGCAGCGGATGAATGAAGACGACTTTGCCCGGCACCTCGACGGTGCCGCCGAAGGTAACGCGCACATCGCCCATCGCGATCGGCACGGTATTGCGATCGACGACGACGAGCCCGCGCTTTGCATCGACGATCAGGCCGGTGCCATGATAGTTCTTTTCGGTGACGCCGGAAACCGAGTAAGGCATGTCGAAGCCCACCGTGACCAGGGACGGCGCCAAACGGTCGATGCGCGGATCCCCGGTCTTGGCAAATTGCGTTTCCGCGGGCCTGCCCGGCAAGGCCGCGGGCCCGGCTGCGATACTCACGCAAGGCCATGTGCCGAGCACGTCGTCACGCTTGCATTTGCGTGCCGGAAACCAGCGCCGGTCGATGTGAATGATCTTGAGCTGCGCCGCACGCGGATCCTCGATGGTCACGTAACGCACGGCCGCGCGGTCGCCATCGGCCAAATCCGCAAGGGCGGCTTCGAAATCGGATAGCTTTTCGATCTTCTTGCCGTTGAACGAGCTGATCAGAGCGCCTCGGGGAATCGCCGCGCTGCTGAACACATAGCCGGGATTCGCGACATAGACACCTTTGATCGGAACGTCGAAATGGCGCGCCTCTTGATAGGAAAGCGTATGCACGACCGCTTCGCCGAACTCGAGGTATTCGTCGGGCGTGATCGCATGCAGATCCTGTACCGGGATCGCATACCTCACGGTATCGGCGCCGCGCTGGACCTCGATGTCGATCGGCCGGCCGACATTCTCGTCGAGCGTCCTTTCCAGTGCGAAGAACTCCGGCAGCGGCTTGCCGTCGATCGCGATCAAAATATCGCCGGGCGATAATTTTCCGGCGGCCTGGGAGCCCGGCTGAACGTCATCGACGACCAACATGCCGGTCAGTTTCGGGAAATCGCGCCGCATGCGCGCTTCGGTGTCGGCAGCCAGCCCAAGGCGCTTCAGTTCGTCGTACGGCGTGTACTTGAAGACCGTCTCGAGCGTTCCGCGCGGCACCGGCTTGCCGGCATCGATGAATGTCAGCGCCCGCACGACCGCGGTCAACGGCAGATAAAAACTCGAGGCGGCGCCCGTCGCGCCGCCCGCATTCAGTGCGACGACCCGGCCCTCGATGTCGATGACCGGGGAGCCCGACGAGCCGCCCGAGGTGCTGGAGGCGGCTTGGTAATAGAACGTATTGAAGTCGTTGTACTTGCCGTAGCCGTATTCGGGCGCCTCTCGATCCAAACGCGCGAGCGTTCCCGCCAAAATCGACAACTGCTCGCCCGCGTCGTTGCCGACGACGCGAATCTCGCGTCCGATGACGGCTCCGGCCGGATCGAGCGGCAATTCGGCGGGCTTGATGAAGCGCAGTTTCGCGGGGTCGTAGCGATAAATGCCGAAGTCGTGCACCGGATCGCGGTATACGGGGTAGAGCTGTACCTCTTCTCGATTCAGAAAAATAGCCTGTGCGGTCACTGGTCCGGGCGTCACGACATGGCGGTTCGTCAATATGAGTCCATGTTTGGCGTCGATGACGAATCCCGTCGCTTGCGCCGTCGTATTCCATTCGGTATCGAAGGCGCGGGTGCTGTCGATTTGTATCGTCACGACACCCGTCGCGATGCGCTCGAGCGTCTGCGCCCAAGTCGACGGCGCAATCGCGGGCACCGGTGTCGACACCGGCAAGGGTGTGGGCGCGGGCGTGGTGGTGGGCGCGGGCGTGGACGTGGGCGCAGCGGAGGCGCCGGCGATCGCGAACAGCCAAACAATACAAACTGCGGCGAAACGAGTCATGCGGATCCTTGAGCGCGAATGCGCTCCTAAGTCTTGAATTCAGTCCGTGTCAATGGTCTGACAAGACCAGCAGCCACACGGTTCCAAGCAAGAAGAAACTGAGCATTACGGCGGCCGACCCCATGTCCTTCGCCATGCCCGCAAGCGGATGGCGCTCGGGGCCCGATCGATCGACGACGGCCTCGACGGCGCTATTCAATAATTCGACGACAAGGATCAGCAGCATGGGGCTGACGAGCAACGCCCGTTCGACGCCGGCACGTCCCAGGTACAGGCCGCCGGGTACGACCACGAGAGACAACAACACTTCCTGCCGAAACGCCGCCTCCTCGCGCCACGTATGCCGGAAGCCCTGCAGAGAATAGCCGAACGCGCGCAGCAAGCGTGTGATTCCGGTCGGTTTACCTCTATCGTTCATCCAATGAATTCATGCGCTGGCAGCCGGATTCCATGCGAGATCGAGTTGTTTCGCGGCGCGCACGTCGTCGAGCCGCCGCACCGGCATTGTAAGGGGAGCGGAGGTCAGTTTTTCGGGCTCATGTATCATTTCTCGCAAAATCGCGATCATGGCCTCGCAGAAGCGGTCGAGGTCTTCCTTCGCCTCGGTTTCGGTCGGCTCGATCAGCAAGCACTCGGGCACGAGCAGCGGAAAATAGGTCGTCGGCGCGTGAAATCCATAATCGAGCAGCCGCTTGGCGACGTCCATGGCCGATACCTGATAATCCCGGTGCTGGCGCTTCAGCGTAATGATGAACTCGTGACTGGCGCGGCGCGACGGATAAGCGGCATCGAAGCCGGCCGCGAGCAAGCGCTTCATGAGATAGTTCGCGTTGAGCGTCGCGAATTCCGCGACCCGCACCATCCCCTCGCGGCCCAACATGCGCATATAGATATACGCGCGCAAATTGACGCCCGCGTTGCCCATGAAGCCGGACAATCGTCCGATCGATTGCGGCAAATCGCGCTCCGACAGCCACCGATAGCGGTCGCCGTCGCGACCGACGATGGGAATCGGCAGGAATGGCAGCAAGCGCTCGCCGACGCCGACCGCGCCGGACCCGGGACCGCCGCCGCCGTGCGGTGTCGAAAACGTCTTGTGCAGATTCATGTGTATGACGTCGAAACCCATGTCGCCCGGGCGCACTTTGCCGAGAATCGCATTGAGATTCGCGCCGTCGTAATACAGCAGTCCGCCCGCATCGTGAACGATGCGGGCGACCTCGCCGATCTTGCGTTCGAATACCCCGAGCGTCGACGGGTTGGTGAGCATGATGCCCGCGGTATTCGGGCCCACTGCGGCTCGCAGCGCGTCGATCTCGACGTCGCCGTTCGCGTCGCAGGGAATTTCCTTGACGCTGCAGCCGCACATCGTCGCGGTGGCCGGGTTCGTTCCGTGCGCCGCCTCGGGCACGATGACTTCAGTACGCGCCAAGTCGCCGCGCGCTCGGTGATAGCTGCGGATCATCGCCACACCGGCGAACTCGCCTTGCGCCCCCGCCATCGGCGTCAAACTGACGCCCTGCATGCCGGTGATGTCCTTAAGCATGTCTTGCAGTTCATACATGCACGCCAAGTAGCCCTGGGAATGCGATTCCGGCGCGAGCGGGTGACGGCCGATGAGTTCCGGCAACATCGCGTACGTGTTGCAGGCCTTCGGGTTGTATTTCATCGTGCACGAGCCCAACGGATAAAAATGGGTATCGATCGAAAAATTCAGCTGCGACAGCCGCGTGAAATGCCGCACGGCCTGTAATTCGGATACCGCCGGCCACAGCGGCGCATCCATGCGCCGCAAATGCGCGGGTATGGCCGGCGAGACCGCGGGCGGCGGCGGAAACTGCGCGTACGCGCCGCGACCCGGGCGGCTCAGTTCGAATATCAGCGGTTCTTGCGATGGATGCGGTTGCATGCGAATTTTCCTTTATGCCGCACCGCGCGCCGCGCGCGGCACGCTCTGCAGCTCGGCCAACGCGCGCGCATATTGCGCGATATCGGCATCGGTCTTGGTTTCGGTCGCACAGACCAGCAGCGCGTTGCCCAATTCGGGAAAACGCTGCCCGAGATCGACGCCGCCGAAGATGCCGCGCTCGGCGAGCGCCGCGAGCAAGGGCGCCACCGGTCGGTCCAGCGTCAATACGGCCTCATGGAAGCGCTGGCCCGAGAACGTCGCGCGCACGCCCGGGATTTTGGTCAATGCCGTCACCAGCTCTTGCGTACGCGCCGCGCTCGCCTCGGCGACGCGCGCGAGCCCGTCGGCCCCGAGCAGCGTCATGTAGATCGTGGCGGCCGTCACGGTCAGGCCCTGGTTCGTACAGATATTGGAATTCGCCTTGGCGCGGCGAATGTGTTGTTCGCGCGCCTGCAGCGTCAGCGTGAATCCGGGATTTCCGACGGCGTCCAGGGTCCGGCCGACGATGCGCCCCGGCATTTGCCGCACGTACTGCATGCGCGTGGTCATGAAGCCGAAATACGGTCCCCCGGACGACAGCGGCACGCCGAGCGGCTGGCCCTCGCCGCAAACGATATCGGCGCCCTGTTTGCCGTCGACGCGGCTGCCCCATTGGCCCGGCGCCTTGAGAACGCCGAGCGCAATGGGATTGACGACGCCGATCAACAGTACGTTGTTCGCACGCGCCCAATCCACCAGTTCATCGACCTCCTCCAAAACGCCGAAAAAATTCGGCTGTTGCACGACCAAGGCCGTCAAGTCCTCGCCGTCGTAGCGTCGCAGCGCGTCCACGAGCGTTCTGCCGGACTGCCGGTCGTAGTCCACGGACTCGAAGCGGATGTTCTGATTTCCGGCGATCGTCTGCACAACCTGCAAATAGGTCGGATTGACGGTACGCGGCACGAGCACGCGCCGTGAATTCGAGGCGCGATTGGCGCGCACGGCCGTCAAACAGGCTTCGGCGAGCGCCGACGCGCCGTCGTACAACGAGGCGTTCGAGACCTCCATGCCGGTCAACGCGCACATCATGGATTGATATTCGTAGATCACTTGCAAAGTGCCCTGGCTCGCCTCCGCTTGATAGGGCGTATAGGCGGAATAGAACTCGCCGCGCGTGGCAATGGCCCAAACCGGCGCCGGAATGTGGTGCTCGTAAGCGCCGGCGCCCATGAAATTCAGCGGCCGGCCGTCGCGCGCCGCCCTTTCGCTCATGAGCCGCCCGACTTCCATTTCCGACAGCGCCGCCGGCACGCGCGACAACGCCTTCGATTTCAGCGCGGACGGGATCTCGTCGAACAGATCCTCGATGCGCTGAGCGCCGATGACCGCGAGCATCTCGGCGACATCGTCGGGTGTATGCGGAATGAATGGCATGCGTTAACTCCTCGGATCGCTGGTATCGCTGGTGTTGCTCGCTACTGCGCTTCGTCCGCCAGCAAGCGCGCATATTCGGCGGCGTCCAGCAACTGCGGCGCGGCGCCGCCGGAATCGATTTCGATGCGGATCAACCAGCCCCCGGCGTACGGCGCTTGATTGACCAATTCCGGACTGCTCGCCAATGCCGCGTTGCTCTCGACGACGGTCCCGTTGACGGGACTGTAGATGTCGGAAGCGGCCTTCACGGATTCGACGACCGCGCACGCCGCTCCGGCCGTCAGGCGGCGACCCGCCTCCGGCACTTCGACGAACACGAGATCCCCGAGAGCGGCTTGGGCGTGATCCGTGATGCCGACTTCGACTCGATTGCCGGGCAGGGAACGCACCCATTCGTGGCTCTTCGTATATTGCAATTCGCTTGGAATGTCGCTCACGAGAAGTTCTCCAGTTTGAGTCACATTGAAATGAGAGGCTTGCCGTGGCGTACGAACGGCGGCTTGACGACGCGCGCCGCGAGCAGCTTGCCGCGAATCTCGACCTGCACGACGCCCTGGGCACCCGCTGGTACGCGCGCCAGTGCGATCGAGCGATTGAGCGTCGGCGAAAACGTCCCGCTCGTGATTTCACCCGGGCCGAGCGCCGTCATCACGGACTGATGACTGCGCAATACGCCGCGGTCCTCGAGCAGCAGACCCACGAGTTCGAAGCGCGGTGCCGCACGCACGCGCTCGAGCGCGCCCCGTCCGATGAATTGCCGTTCGGCGGGCTCGAACGCGACGGTCCAGGCGACTCCCGAACTCAAGGGATCATGTTTCTCGTCGAGATCGTTGCCGTATAGGCTCAAGCCCGCCTCCAGGCGCAGGGTATCGCGCGCACCGAGGCCCGCGGGCCGTACCCCCGCGGCGCGCAGCGCCGTCCACACCGCGGCCGCATCTCCCGCGGGAAGCGCGATTTCAAAGCCGTCCTCGCCCGTATAGCCGGTGCGTGCGAGGAACCAGGTTCCGAATTCCGCGGCGACGAACGGGCCGAGCGCCAAGACTGCGTCGCGCTGCGGCGCAGGCAACAACGACGCGGTCTTGGCGCGCGCATTGGGGCCTTGAACGGCGAGCATCGCCAGATCCCGGCGCTCCCGGATGCTCACGCCGAAGGCGGCCGCTTTCGCGACCAGCCACGCCAGGTCCTTTGCGCGCGTACCCGCGTTGACGATCATTCGAAACCACGATTCGTTCATGAAATACACGATCAGGTCATCGATGACGCCGCCGTCGTCGCGCAGCAGGCAGGAATAGAGTCCCTTGCCGGGCGTCTTGAGCTTGGCGACGTCATTGGCCAACAGGAAGCGCAAGCATTCGCGCGCGCGCGCGCCGCCGAGATCGAGCACCGCCATGTGTGAGACGTCGAACAGTCCCGCATCGGCACGCACCGCGTGGTGCTCGTCGATCTGAGAGCCGTAGTGCAGCGGCATGTCCCAACCGCCGAAGTCGACGATTTTGGCGCCCTCGCGAACATGGGTGTCATAGAGCGGAGTCTTTAGTCCCATCGCAGCCTCGTTGCGAAATAAAACAGAGTTTCAGTCAGAACTTGCGGCTCTAACTGCCCCTCTGTCCTTGGGACCTGAGAGATCAAGCGTCTCGTAAAAGGCGCTGCTCCCCTTCGGTGGATCTGCGCCGCGTCGGGCGAGATCGCTCTCCAGAGATCGCGAGAGTCTGCCGTTCATGTGCCTGAGCGTTTCCGGGCGGTTGCGCCTTCGGCGGCCCTCAGATTCGAGGACTCTCTCCGGACAGCTCTTATCGCGATGCGCCCATGATACACGATCCGCCTAACCGCCGGACTTCTTCGCCGACAGCCCAAGTTTGACGAGTTCGGCGACGATCGTCTCGCGATGTTCGCCCTGAATTTCAATGACGCCGCCACGCACCGTTCCGCCCGATCCGCAACGCTTCTTGAGTTTTGTCGCGAGCGCCTCGATCTCGGCGAGCGGCAGCGGCAAACCGCTGACGATCGTGACGCCCTTGCCGGCGCGGCCCTTGGTTTCTCGCCCCACCCGCACTGCGGTCGGCCCCACGGCTCCGGGCGCACCCTTCGGGCAAACGCAGTCCCGAGCCGCCCGCCGGCAATTCGGGCACAACACGCCGACATCGGTCGAGTAGACGATTCTTGCGGTCATCGGCGGCATTATGCCCTTTTATCAACACGCGTCACGCAAGCGCTCGGCGCGGTAGAATGAGCGTCGGGCAATCGTGCCCCGGAGTGTGTTCCCGCTATGATTTGCCGTAGAAAATCCCGCAGCGTCAAGGTCGGTTCGGTGACCGTCGGCGGCGCCTCGCCGGTCGTGGTGCAGTCGATGACCAACACCGATACCGCGGACGTCGAAGGCTCGGTCGCTCAAATCATTGCGCTCGCGCGCGCAGGCTCGGAGCTGGTGCGCGTTACCGTCAACAACGACGAGGCCGCGGCTGCCGTACCGCGCATCCGCGAGCAACTCGACGCCCGCGCAGTCCAAGTACCCTTGGTCGGCGATTTCCATTTCAACGGGCATAAACTGCTCAAGGCCCACCCGGAATGCGCACAGGCGCTCGCCAAGCTGCGCATCAATCCCGGCAACGTCGGCCGCGGCAGCAAACGCGATCCGCAATTCGCGGAAATGATCGCGATCGCCTGCCGTTACGACAAGCCGGTGCGCATCGGCGTGAATTGGGGCAGCCTCGACCAAGATCTATTGACGCGCATGATGGACGAGAACTCGGCCCAGGCCGAGCCGCTCGCCGCGATCGACGTCATGCGGGAAGCGATCGTGGTGTCGGCACTGGGCAGTGCGAAGCGCGCCGAGGAATTGGGCTTGAGCGCGGACAAGATCGTGATCAGCGCCAAGGTCAGCGGCGTGCAGGACCTGATTTCCGTTTATCGCAATCTGGCCTCACGCTGCGATTACGCGTTGCATCTCGGCCTGACCGAAGCCGGCATGGGCAGCAAGGGCATCGTCTCGTCGACCGCGGCCATCGGTGTGCTGCTGCAAGAGGGCATCGGCGACACGATTCGCGTCTCGCTGACGCCGGAGCCCGGCGGCGATCGTACGCAAGAGGTCATCGTTGCGCAGGAAATCCTGCAGACCATGGGCCTGCGCTCCTTCACTCCGATGGTCATCGCCTGCCCCGGTTGCGGCCGCACGACGAGCACTTACTTCCAGGAGCTCGCCCAAAAGATTCAAGGGCACATTCGGCACCGCATGCCCGAATGGCGCAAGCAGCGTACCGGAGTCGAGGAGATGACCGTCGCCGTCATGGGCTGCGTCGTCAACGGCCCGGGCGAGAGCAAACACGCGAACATCGGCATCAGCTTGCCCGGGACCGGCGAGCATCCGGTCGCGCCGGTGTACGAGGACGGGGAGAAAACCGTGACTCTCAAGGGCGAGCGGATCGCCGAGGAATTTCAGGATCTCGTCGAACGTTATATCGAACGAACCTACGCACCGAGGCACCCATGACGGACCTGGCATCGAAGAAATGCGTGCCCTGCGAAGGCGGGGTGCCCGCGCTCACGCCTGCGCAAGCCAAGGCGCTCGCGGAGAAACTTGATTCCGGCTGGAGCCTATCGAAGGACTTCACGAGCCTGCACCGTGCGCTCAAGTTCGATGACTTCTACCGCACCATGAGCTTCGTCAATGCGGTCGCCCATATCGCCAATACGGAAGATCATCATCCGGATATGATCATCGGCTACAATTACTGCCGCATTACCTACACGACGCATTCGATCGGCGGCCTGTCGGCCAATGATTTCATCTGTGCGGCGAAAATCGATCGGCTCTGAAGGAAGGCAAATCCCCGCTCAAGCCGAGCGCACGCCGCGCCAGTTGGCGCTTGACGAAGTGCAACTGGCCGACCGCGGTCAGGCCCGCCGACCGTAGGTTCGCGAGCACGGGATTCGCATTGGAAAACAGACGGTCAATTCCGTCCATGGCCGCTGCCGCGAGCAAATTCTCCGACTTGCGCCAGCGCTCGTAGCGGCGCAGCAGCCGCATATCGCCGAACTGCTGCGCGCCCGCGGCGCTGCCGAGCACTTCGGCAAGCGCGGCGCAATCGAGCAAGCCCAAGTTCAGCCCTTGGCCGGCGAGCGGATGGACGGCATGCGCGGCATCACCGAGCAGCACGGCGCTCGGCGCCACATAATTGAGCGCGTACTGCAGCTTCAGCGGGAAGCCGGCGATCGGCGTCACGAGTTCGCAAGCGCCGAACACCCCGCCGCTTGCCGCGGTCAGCTCGGCGCCGAATTGACCGGAATCGAGGCCGCGCAAGCGCGCAGCTTCGCTGCGCGCCGTGCTCCAGACGATCGACGAACGCCCGTCCGGCAGCGGCAGGAACGCGAGGGGCCCGGTGGCGAGGAATCGCTGCCACGCCGATCCTTGGTGCGGCTTTTCGGTGCGTACGTGCGCGACCAAGGCATCCTGATGGTAGGCATGGCCGGCGGTGCCGATACCGAGCAAATCTCGGGTCCTCGATTCCGTGCCGTCGGCGCCGACAATGAGCCGGCAGCGCAGTTCGCGGCCGTCTCCCAGGGCGATGCGCGCGGTTTGATCGGTCACGACGATATTTTCCAGCGCCGCCTCGATCAGCACGACGCCCGCGTCGCGCGCAGCCTGCAGGCAACGCGCTTGCAGCACTCGAGCGTCGACGATCGACCCCAAATTCGGCTCGCCGATCTCGGCGCAATCGAAGCTCACGGAACCGCGGCCCTGCGGCGCGCCGCTCGCGTCCCAGACATGCATGCGCTCATAGCCGTAAACCCGGTCCGCCCGCATCTCGTCCCAGGCGCCGCACTCCCGCAACACCCGTTCGGATGCGCGGCTCAGCGCATAGACGCGCAGATCCCAATCGGCATCGGCGCCGGGATCAGCCGGGAAGCGATTCGCGACAATCGCGACGCGCGCAGGCGTTGAGAGTCTGCGCGCCACCGCCAAACCGGCGGTGACCGCACCGGTTATGCCGGCACCTACGATCACGAGATCGAACTCGCGGCTCATGGCAGTGGCACTCCTCGCGCCAGTCTTGGAATGCGCCGGCCGGCGCCGGTACTGAGGCGTGACAGAGCCGCCTTCGCCGGCGGCAGCACATCGAAGGCGAGCAAGGCGAGATTGCGCAGGCGGCGCACGATGCCGAGCGGGTTGGAAAACACCCGGACCAGCCCATCGGTAAAGGCGATGATCGCGCGCCGATCGGCCGCTCTCCAGGCGTCGTAGTCAGCCAGCAAGGCCGCATCGCCGGCATCGGCGTAGGCATCGCGGCGATAGTCGGCGATCATTTCCGCCAAACAGGCGGCGTCGCGCAGTCCTAAGTTGAATCCCATGCCGGCAACGGGATGCAGGCTCTGAGCTGCGTTACCGACGATGGCGCAGCGCCCGGCGCTGGTGCGCAACGCCTGCGTCAGCGACAGAGGGTACGCGACACGGCGGCCCACCTTGAGAAAGCGCCCGAGCCTGAATCCGAATCGGCGCTGCAGCTCGGCGAGGAACTCGGCGTCGGTACCCGCCATCACGGCATCGACGTCGGCGCGATTGACCGTCAATACGAGAGCGCATCTGCCATCCGCCAGAGGCAGCAGCGCGAGCGGACCGCTAGCCGTGAATCTCTCGTAGGCAACGTGGTCATGAAAGCGCTGCGGCAGCACGGTCGTGATGAGGGCGGTTTGGCCGTACTCGCGGCTCTCCGCTTCGACACCAAAGGCGCGGCGCACAGCCGACTGAACACCATCGGCGGCAACGATGAGCCGCGCCTGCAACGAACACGGCGTGCCGTCCGCGCCGGCGAGCTCGAGCCCGACGAGTGGGTCGCCCGGAGTGACCTGCAAGACTTGCGCCGGGCAGAACACGCGAATGGCCGCAATCCGTCCGATTCGCTGCCACAGCGCGCGACCCAGTGCGCGGTTTGGCAGCATATAACCCATTGCGTCCAATCTTTGCGACTGGGAATCGATACGCGCGAAGCCGAAGTGGCCTTGGTCCGAGACGTGGATCTTGCGTATCGGTGTCGCCGCGGACGACACGATGCGCCATACGCCGATCGTCTCGAGGATGCGGCGGCTGGCGTTCGACAGCGCTGTCGTCCGCTCATCGAAACTGGGCTGCGCATCGGAGTCGTGCGCGATCGCCTCGATGAGCGCAACTTGCAGACCCAGCGGCGCCAGTGCCACGGCAAGGCTCGCTCCGACCATCCCCCCGCCGACGATCGCGACGTCGAATGGCGGCGCGTTCACGCGGCTTGCACCAAGCGCTCGATCGCATCGGGGTCCTTTTCCAAGTCCGCCGATAGCACTTCCGGACCCCCGGCGGTAACCAGCACGTCGTCTTCGATGCGCACGCCGATATTCCAGAATTCCTTCGGTGTCTTCGCCGACGGGCGAATATAAATTCCCGGTTCGACGGTCAACGCCATGCCGGTCTCCAACACGCGCCATTCTCCGCCGACCTTGTAGTCGCCGACGTCATGCACGTCGATTCCCAACCAATGCCCGGTCCGGTGATTGAAAAATTCCAAATACGCGCCCTCCTTGATGAGTCGCGCCGGCCGGCCTTTGAGCAAACCGAGTTTGACCAGGCTGTGGGTGATTTCACGCACGGCGGCCTCATGCGGCTGATTCCAATGGTTGCCCGCGCGCACTTTGTCGATGGCGGCCATTTGCGCATTGAGCACCGCCTCGTACACGGCACGTTGCGCCGGCGTGAACCGGCCGCCGATCGGAAAAGTACGCGTGATGTCGGACGCATAGTATTCATGCTCGCAGCCCGCATCAAGCAGCAGCAATTCTCCGTCGCGCAAGGGCTGGTCGTTATCGCGGTAATGCATGACGCAGGCATTGGCGCCGCCGCCGACGATCGGGTAATAGGAAATATCGGCGTTGTGGGATCGAAATTCGTGCAGCACCTCGGCCATGACCTCGTATTCCATTCGACCCGGACGCGCAAAGCGCATCGCTCGACGATGCGCCCCGACGGCGATTTGGGCCGCACGGCGCAAGCTGGCCTGTTCGGCGCGGCTCTTGTAGAGCCGCATGTCGTCGAGCAAATGGGAGAGCGCGGCAATTTCTTGACGCGCGCCGCCGTCTTGCCGCGCGTGCACGCGTAAGCCGTTGACCCAACTGTAGACGCGCGGATCGAAATCGTCGTGCACGCCCATCGCATAATAAATTCTGGGCCGATTCTCCATGAGGCCCGGCAGAATTTCGTCAATATCGGCTATTGGGAACGCATCCTCCGCGTCAAAACGCTCCACCGCGCCGTCGGTGCCCGCGCGCGCGCCCTCCCAGGATTCCCGCAGCTCATCGTGTTCGCGCACGAACAACAAGTACTCGGCCTGCGGCCTCCCCGGTATCAATACGGCGACCGCATCGGGCTCCGGAAATCCGGTCAAGTAGTGAAAATGGCTGTCTTGCCGGTAGGCATATTCAATGTCGGCGTTACGATGGCGCACCGGTGCCGCGGGCAGGATCGCGATTCCGTCCTTGCCGATCATGCGCATGAGCTGACGGCGGCGGCGCGCAAACTCTCTTCGATCCACTGGGGTCCGCTCAGTGCAGTCGCTGTGCTGCAGGGTATACGTGGCTGCGCAGCGGCAGAAGCTCCTCGAACACCACTTGCGCCGCCACGCGTATGAACTCCACGAGTTCCGCGTAAGCCTGCTCGTTCGATTCATCGACATCGGCATCGTCGCCGGTGGCCCTAGAGATCTCGGTGAAATCGCGGACAATTTCGCCGACGTCGCCGGCGAGCGCGCTCAAATCAGAGATTTGACCGGTCCCCAATCCGTACAAAAAGCCCGCGCACCAGAGCGCCAAGGCATTGGCGCGCCCGTTCAAGGGCTGCTCATCATCGGGCAGCAGCGGTTCGAATTCCATGCCCTGCTCGCCGAACGACGTCGCGGTTTCCGTGAATACCCGCTCAAGCATCGCAGCCGACTCATCCGACAAAGCCGCGCCATCCGGGAGAATCTCGTTGACCCAATCCTGCATGTGGTAAGGCGACATCGAACACAACGCACCGCACAAAGAGCCATGCGCTTCGGCCGCATCGGCGAGGCTGCCGGCGGCCGCGAGCACGTCCTCAAAGTCCTTAAATCGAATGTCCGATATCATGATTACAGAATAATACCGCAGTGAGGGCATCCGCTGCCCTTTGCATTGCGTTATCGAGCGCTCTATATTGGCGCTCTATGAATGACGCCGCCGCTAAATCCGCCGTTGACCTCGAGCTCAAGCGCTTGGAGAAGCGGCTCGAAGACTTGATTGCCACGATAGGTCAAATCAAAGAAGAGAACCGCGCGCTGCGCCAGCGTCAGGAAACGCTGACGGCGGAGCGCGCGAGCTTGTTGCAAAAAAACGAGCAGGTACGTGCGCGGGTCGAGGCCATGATTGGGCGGCTGAAATCCATGGAACAGGCATGACCGATAACCAAGCCAGAGTCAGCGTGCGCATCCTCGAAAAGGACTATCAGATCGCCTGCCCCATCGAAGAGCGCTCCGATTTGTTGGACTCGGCCGAATTCCTCAATTCGCGCATGCGCGAGATTCGCGACAGCGGCAAAGTCGTGGGCCTCGACCGCATCGCGGTGATCGCGGCGCTGAATATGGCGAACGAATTGATTCGATTGCGAAAGAGTGACAGCAATCTCGAATCGGACGTTGGCGGACGCTTGCGTATCCTGCGCGAGCGCGTAGAGTCGGCATTGGAGAAGGGTCAGCAGCTCGAATTTTGAGCGACCCTTCGCCGAGGTTAAATTTGGCGCTGCCTGCGGTGTTCGATGCAGATCGGGTTACCTCTCGACCCTAATTTGTAAACCCCAGGGGCCATTGCTTGCTGGCAACATTGTGCAAGTCCGCCTTGAGCGGAAAGCCTTAAGTGCCGCAGTTAGCCCCACCTGTTGCTCAGGTCGGGAGCAACGGTCTAAAACGGCACATGCGGGTAGCGCCATCCACATGAGTTCGCATGGATTCTGAAAAAGCCGCCGCCAAAGCGGCCTTGCGTGCGCGACTCCGTGCGCAGCGGCGCGCCCTTAGCGACCGGCATCACGATCGACTCTCGCGGCTTGCCGCCAAGGCGATCGAGCGCCTGCCGCAGTTTGCCGCCGGACGCCGGGTCGCGCTGTATTTACCGTTCGACGGCGAAGTCGATACCGCCCGGCTGATCGCGGCGGCGCAGCGGCGCGGCGTGCATCTGTACGTTCCGGTCGTGATCGACCGGCGCCATCGCCGACTGGCCCTTTATCCGCTATCCGGGAAAACTCGTCGCGGGGCATTTGGGATCCGCATCCCGGATCGCGCCGGTCAACCGCTTGCGGCGCGCTGGTTCGATCTCGTCATCGTCCCATTGGTCGGCGTGGATCGTGCCGGGCGACGGCTCGGGATGGGCGGGGGATTCTACGATCGCTTGTTCGCGTTTCGAGGCCACCGCAAGCATTGGCGCGGACCCCGTTTGATCGGCTTGGCGTTCGACTGCCAGAGCGTCGTATCGGTGCATCCGGACAACTGGGACCTATGCTTCGATGCGGTCGCGACTGAAAGCGGACTTACGTATTACCATCGGGGTTGATCGCATGAACCATTGGCTGCTCAAATCGGAACCCGAAATTTTCGGCATCGACGCGCTCGCCGCAGCTCCGAGAAAGACCACTTCCTGGAACGGCGTACGCAACTATCAAGCGTGCAATACGCTGCGGGACTCGATAAAAAAGGGCGATCAGGCGTTTTTCTACCACTCCAGCTGCGCGATACCCGGCATCGCCGGCATCGTCGACATCGTGAGGGGAGCGTACCCTGACGAAACCGCCTTCGACCCCAAGAGCGAATACTACGATGCCGACAGCAAGCGAGAATCGCCCCGGTGGTACGCCGTGGACGTGAGACTCGTGCGCAAGTTCAAGCACATCATTTCGCTCGATCAGCTGCGCGCGCACCAAGCGGCGACGCTTGCGGATTTGCTCGTTCTGCGTCGAGGCAATCGACTTTCGGTGACGCCGGTAGCGCGGAAGGATTGGGATTTCATTCTCTCGTTGGAGTGAACTCGCGCACATCGCTAGCACATCGGCAGACAAGAAGCGCGACGTATTACTTGTAATTTGATTATTCGTGTATATACTCGGACCCCGGACTAACCCGACAACGGAGTTTCTAACATGGCAGCGAAAGCAAAGAAGGCGAAGAAGAAGGTAGCGAAGAAAAAGGCCGCGAAGAAAAAGTAAGCCTTCGAAAGTAATCAACTGTGCCCGCGTAAGCGGGCACAGTTGTTTTAAGGGGGTGGAAAATGTTGGACGCAAACGAGAAAAAACGCCTGGCCGCCGAGGCCGCTCTGACCCACGTCGAGGACGGCATGATCCTCGGCATCGGAACGGGCTCGACCGTCAATCGATTCATCGCAGCCCTGAAAGACCGTAAAATACGGCTCGAAGGCGCGGTCTCGAGTTCCCGCGCGACCTCCGAACTCCTCAAGACCGCGGGTATTGCGGAACTGGAGCTCAACTTCGCAGGTGACCTGCCGCTATATGTCGACGGCGCCGACGAAGCGACCCCGCAGGGTCAGCTGATCAAGGGCGGCGGTGCCGCGCTCACCCGCGAAAAAATCATCGCCGCCGCCTCGAAGCGATTCGTCTGCATCATCGACGACAGCAAACTGGTCGATGTCCTCGGTAAATTTCCCCTCCCCGTGGAAGTCATTCCCATGGCGCGCTCGTACGTGGCGCGCCAAATCGTGGCGCTCGGCGGGCAGCCGGTGTGGCGCGACGGGGTCGTCACCGACAACGGCAATGTGATCCTGGACGTCCACCACCTGCGCCTTCTGGAGCCGGCGGCCTTCGAGACGACCGTCAACCAGATTGCCGGAGTCGTCACCGTCGGACTGTTCGCGCGACGTGGCGCCGACGAATTGATCATCGCCGGAAATGACGGGGTGCGAAGAGTCGTGCCCGCCAGATCTTGAGCGGCGTTCGCTAGATTTCGAGGCGCGTGCCGATCTCCACGACCCTGCCGGGTGGAAGTCCGTAGTAATCGGCCACGTATTGAGAATTGCGCTGCATCTGCACGAACGCAGTGCGTCGCAGCGGCGTCAAATCGGAGCGCTGACCCGGGATGAGTTCCTCGCGGCTCAGAAAAAACGTGGTTCGCTCCGGTTCATAGGGGATGCCGTGGCTTTCGGCATCGCGCAGGATTTCGATGATGTTGGGTTTGTCCATGAAACCCACCTGCGCGACGATGCGCAGGATGCCTTCGCCTACCGGTGTTACCGTCAAGCGTTTGGCCGGCGCGACCCGCGGCTCATCGCGGGTCACGACGGTGAGCAGCACGACGCGTTCGTGCATGACGCGATTGAATTTGATGTTATTGAGCAGTGCACGCGGAATTCCCGACGCCTTGGCATCCAGAAATATCGACGTGCCCAAAACGCGCACGGGCGGATCGCGCTTCAAGTCCTCGAGAAAATCGCGGACCGGCTTCTGTTCGCGCAGCAACCGCGCGATGACCGAGGCCCTGCCGCGCTGCCACGTTTGCATCAACCAGTAAATGATCAGCCCTGAGGCGAGCGGCAGCCAACCGCCGTCGCCGAGTTTGGTCATGTTCGCCAGCAGGAACGCGATGTCGACGACGAACAGCACCGACAATCCGGCCCGCAGAGGCAGACTGGGGCGTCCGATGCGCGACTTGATCAAACTCAAGGTCAAGGGCGTCACGATCGTCATCGCGCCGGACACCGCCAGGCCGTAGGCGCCGGCAAGCGCGGCGGAGCTGCCGAAACTGCCGACCAGCGCGATAGCAGCGATCATGAGCAGCCAGTTCATCGATGGCACGTAAATCTGACCCTCATTTTCCGCCGACGAATGCTCGACGCGCAGGCGGGGCAGCAGCCCTAAGCTCACGGCGGTCCGAGTCACGGAAAAAACGCCGGATATGACTGCCTGCGAGGCGATGACCGTCGCGGCGGTCGCGAGCACGACCAGCGGCCACAGCGACCAGGCGGGCGCCATCATGTAAAAGGGATTGACGATCGCCGCCGGATTCCGAATCAGCATCGCACCCTGGCCGAAGTAATTGAGGACCAATGCCGGCATCACGATGAGGATCCAACCCAAGCGAATCGGCGTCTTGCCGAAATGACCCATGTCCGCATAGAGCGCCTCGCCGCCCGTGACGGTGAGGAACACTCCGGCGAGAACCGCGAGCGCGCCGACCTGATGCTGCCCCAGCAAGCTCACCGCATTCGACGGGTCGAGCGCGAACAGCACCCGCGGCTCGCGCACGACCCAACCGGCGCCCATGGCCGCCAATACCGCGAACCAAAAGAGCATGACCGGTCCAAACACTCTGCCGACCGAGCCCGTGCCATGGCGCTGAATCAAAAATAATCCGATCAAGACGAGGACCGTGATCGGCAGAATCGGGATGTGCGAGGCCGGAGCGGCGATTTGAACGCCTTCGACGGCGCTCAATACCGAGATGGCCGGTGTGATCGCCCCATCCGCGAAGAACAGCGCGGCGCCCAATATCCCGAGTGTTCCGTAGATTTTTCTGCGTGGACTCGCGCGCTCGGTGCTGACGACCAGCGCGGTCAGCGCGAGCACCCCACCCTCGCCTTTGTTATCGGCGTTCAGGACCACCGCGACGTACTTCAACAAGATCACGAGGACGAGCGACCAGAAGACCAGCGACAACACGCCGACGATGTGCTCCGGGGTGACCGCGATGTGGGGTGCCGTGAAACACGACGAAATCGCGTAGAGGGGACTCGTGCCGATGTCGCCAAAGACCACGCCGAGTGCCGCAACCGCGAGGGGCGCTATGCGGCCATTCGAGCGGGTTTCAACGGACATGCTGCTGGTTGCTCGACCTGAAAGGAAAGGGCCCACGAATGTGGGCCCTAGTTGGCTGGGGGACTAGGATTCGAACCTAGGTAAACGGTGTCAGAGACCGTTGTCCTACCGCTAGACGATCCCCCAAAACCGATCGCATATCGGAGGGCGCTTCCGCTTAACTTAGCGCTTCGAGAATTGCGTTCCGCGTCGCGCCTTGCGGCGACCGACTTTCTTGCGCTCGACCTCGCGGGCGTCGCGGGTCACAAAGCCGGCTTTGCGCAGCGGCGCGCGCAGAGTCTCGTCATAAGCCATCAAGGCGCGCGTAATGCCGTGGCGAATTGCGCCAGCCTGACCGGTGATTCCGCCGCCCTCGACATGCGCATCGACGTCGAATTTGCCGTCGAGTTGCACCGCACCGAACGGCTGTTGGACGATCATGCGCCCGGTCTCTCGGCCAAAGAATTCCTCGAGCGTGCGTCCGTTGATCGATACCTTGCCGGTGCCCGACTTGAGGTATACGCGCGCGCTGGAGGTCTTGCGACGACCGGTGCCGTAGTAGGGGGTGGCTGTGTTCTGTGGCATCTGTACGTTTCCTGCGAACTCTTAAATTTCCAGCGCTTTGGGCTGTTGTGCTTGGTGGGTGTGTTGCTGGCCGCCGAACACATGCAATTTCCGATACATCCGGCGGCCGAGCGGTCCCTTGGGCAGCATGCCCTTGACCGCGAATTCGACGGCTCGCTCGGGATGCTCCTTGAGCAATTTGCCGAGGCTAATGCTCTTGAGATTGCCGACATACCCCGTGTGCTGATGATAGAACTTGTCGGTTAGCTTGGCGCCGGTCACACGCACGGTGCCCGCATTGATGACGACGATGTGATCGCCGAGGTCTTGATGCGGCGCATAATTGGGCTTGTGCTTGCCCTTGAGACGATGCGCGATTTCTGAGGCTAAGCGACCAAGCGTTTTGCCTGCAGCATCAACGACGAACCAGTCGCCGCGTGATTCTTCAGGTTTCGAAAATACGGTATACATGGAAATACTCGGGTTCTTGAGGTCTTGACGAAAGGCGCGAAAGTGTACAGAAGCTTCGGCGTCGTTACCAGCCCCGCTGTCGCACCAGGCCGGCGACCATATATAATGTATCCATGGATTCTCGCTCGTTTAGCTTCGCGGATCGCTTCATAGGCGAAATAGATAAGGCAATCAAAGTCTTAGCTGCTCCCGCCAGAGCCGCCAGGGAGCTTCCGGGGACCACCCATCCAGATGTGCCGCAGGATGCCGCCGAGCGGCTCCGGTCGATTCGACTCATGCGGGTCAACCATGCCGGAGAGGTTTCAGCCCAGGCACTGTACCAAGGACAGGCGTTGACCGCGAGGAACCCGAGTACAGCCGAGGCAATGCGCGGATCGGCCGCTGAGGAAACCGACCACCTCGCCTGGTGCGAGCAGCGGCTCGACGAGCTCGGCGGGCACACGAGCCTGCTGAATCCGCTCTGGTATGCGGGCTCTTTCTCGATCGGCGCCGTGGCCGGCGCTTTCGGCGATCGCACGAGCCTGGGATTCATTTCGGAGACGGAAAACCAGGTGGAGTCGCACTTGCGCGACCATCTGCAACGCCTGCCGGAAGGCGACCTGCGCAGCCGAGCCATCCTCGAAAAGATGAAACAGGACGAAATCGCGCACGGCGCGAAGGCGGCCTCTTTGGGCGGTAGCGAGCTGCCTTTGCCGCTGCGCCTGGCGATGCGGCTTGCCTCACGCGTGATGACACGCAGCTCTTATTGGCTTTAAGGGATCGATTACTGCTTGCGATTCCAGGACTTATGTACTAAAACGTGCGCCAGCGCTTGTATTTAATCGACGCGACATAAATATTTAGGGAGAGACCATGGAAGAAGGGGCAAAGGCCTTAAGCGATATCCCAGCGATCAATCGTTTCTTGAGCTACTGCCGAATACGGACAGTCCCTTCCAAGACCGTGATCATTCATGCGGGCGATTTGCCGGACATTCTCTACTACATCATCAGCGGTTCGGTCGAGGTGATGATAGAAGACGAAGACGGCAACGAGATGGTGCTCGCGTACCTCAACAAGGGCCAATTTTTCGGTGAAATGGGCCTCTTTTACGAACAGCCGACGCGCAGCGCCTGGGTTCGCACGCGTCAACAATCTGAACTGGCGGAAATGACCTATCCGCGCTTTCGGCAGATTGCCGCCGAGAGTCCCGGCCTGATATTCGAATTGGCGACCCAATTGGCGACGCGTCTCGATCGGACCAATCGCAAGCTCGGCGATTTGGCATTCGTCGATGTGACCGGGCGCGTTGCGCACGCGATCATGGACTTGTGCGGCGAGCCCGACGCGATGACGCATCCCGAAGGCATGCAAATAAAAGTCAGCCGGCAAGAGTTATCGCGCCTGGTCGGCTGCTCGCGCGAAATGGCGGGACGCGTACTCAAGGTATTGGAGGAGCAAGGCTTGCTGCGCGCCACCGGCAAGACCATCGTCGTGTTCAATGCGAGGCCGAAGGTCAAGACGAGGCCATTGATCGTTCCGGTCAAGGCAGCCGCGGGATCCGCGAAGAGCGCGCGAGCCGAACTTCCCGACGATGAGGACGACGAGGACGAGGACGAATAGGCGCGGCTGAAGCGCGCCACAACGGGCGGCGACACGCCGCCGCCGCGCGGACTTAAGAGGAAACTCTGCCGAGTTCGATCGCCGCGCGCATCGCTGCAATCGTCGCGGCGTAATCGGAACTGCCGAAAATCGCGGAACCTGCGACGAACGTGTCGGCTCCCGCTTTGGCGATTTGCGCGGCATTGTCGATTTTCATTCCGCCGTCGATTTCGAGATGGATATCGCGCCCGGAGGCGCGAATGCGTTCCCGCACCTGCGCAAGCTTGACGAGCGCGTTCGGAATGAACTTCTGGCCGCCGAAGCCCGGATTCACGGACATGATCAAGATCAAGTCGAGCTTGTCGATGACATAGTCGAGCCAGTCGAGCGGCGTGGCGGGATTGAACACGAGACCGGGCTTGCATCCGGCATCGCGAATCAATTGGATCGTGCGATCGACATGCTGGGTCGCTTCGGGATGAAAGCTGATCATGGTGGCACCGGCTTTCGCAAAATCCGCGACCAGCGGATCGACCGGCGAGACCATGAGATGCACGTCGATGGGCGCCGTGATGCCGGCCTTGCGCAACGCCTCGCAGACGAGCGGTCCTATGGTCAGATTCGGCACATAGTGATTGTCCATGACATCGAAATGGACCCAATCGGCGCCGGCGCTGAGTACCGCCCTGACTTCGTCGCCGAGCCGAGAAAAATCCGCCGACAGAATTGATGGAGCAATGATGGTACGCATGGGGTCAAGTTTATCGCATTCCGCGCGCCGCGCGGATTTCCTCGTAAGCCTCCTGAATTCGCTGGGTTTTTTCCTTGGCGACCCGCGCCATCGACTCGGGCAGGCCATTGGCGACTAGTTTGTCCGGATGATGCCGGCTCATTTGACGCCGATAGGCCTTGGTGAGCTCCGGGTCGCTGACGCCGGCGTCCACCTCGAGTTCCGCGTAATAATCGGCCATCGATTTTCCCGCGCTTGGCTGCGCGCCGGATCCCGGGCGAAACTCCTGCCGGGCGCGCAAGCTCGACTCCATGCGCGCGAATTCCAATCCGGACATTCCGAGTCTCTCGGCCAGGCGCGTCAAGATCGACCGCGCCGGCGGCGAGATGCCATTGCCCGCCAAGGCGGCGCGCAGCTGCAGCTCGATGAATGCGCGCAACAGATCGTGGCGCTGGCCGCAAGATTCGCGCAGCTGCTCCACGGCAAGTTCAAAGTTGTATGTCGAGGCTTTACCCGCCCTGAAGAAGTTGATCGCGAGAGCCGTGTCGGCCGGCCCCAGATTCAATTCGTGCATGAGCCGGCGCGCCGCCTGGATCTCGGCCTCCGAGACCCGGCCGTCCGATTTGGCGACATGCCCCATCATTTCGAAAGTCGTTCGAAAGAACACTTCGGAGATCGGCGGCGCGCCTGCCATCGAAGCCGTGAAAATCGGCCCCTGATCGAACAAATGGCCGATGAGGGCCCCAATGATCGCCCCCCAGATGCTGCGGGTCGTCATGAAACCGATCAGGGCCCCGAAAAATTTGCCTTTCCACTCCATCCGCGTTGACCTATCCGAGCTACACCGCCACAATCGCCGACCTTCAATTGCGCAATGGTAGCAGCAGGCAGGCCTCGCACACGTGGAACAGCTCTTGCATTCGGCACCGCTATTCGAGTCGCGGTTGCATAGTTTAAAAAAGATCCATCAGGGAAAGGTCCGCGATATCTACGAAGTCGACGCGGACCATTTGCTGATCGTGACCACCGATCGCCTGTCGGCGTTCGACGTCGTTTTGCCCGATCCGATTCCTCGCAAGGGCGAGGTTCTGACCCAAATTTCCCTTTTCTGGTTCGCCAAGACCCGTCACATTGTCGTGAACCATCTCGCCGAAATTGAGCTGGCGGATCTGCTCGTCGATTCGGCCGAGCGCACCCAGCTCTCGGGGCGCGCGATGGTGGTGAAGAGATTGAACGCGCTCCCCATCGAGGCGGTGGTCCGCGGGTATTTGATCGGCTCGGGGTACAAAGACTATCGGATGCATGGGTCGATTTGCGGCATCGCGCTGCCCAAAGGCTTGGGCGTAGCCGATCGATTGCCCGAGCCGATATTTACGCCCGCATCGAAAGCCCCCAGCGGACATCACGACGAGAACATCGATTTCGAATCGATGGTCAAGCTCGTGGGAAGCGAATGCGCGAAGGAAATCCGGCGCATCGCCCTGAGTCTCTACGCGTTCGCCGCCGATCACGCGCGCACGCGAGGACTGCTCATCGCGGACACCAAGTTCGAATTCGGGCTCGACAAGAATGGCCGCGTGACATTGATCGATGAGGCGCTCACCCCGGACTCGTCGCGCTTCTGGCCGCTGGCGTCGTACAAGCCCGGCATCAGTCCGCCGAGTTTCGATAAACAATTCGTGCGCGATTATCTGGAGTCGCTGCATTGGGACAAGAAGCCGCCCGCGCCGCATCTTCCGCCGGAAATCATCGCGCGTACCAGCGATAATTATCTCGAGGCGCTGAAGCTCCTGACGGCCTGACGGTCCGGCCGGCTCGCATGCCGCGCCGCAATCATTCGCCGGCGACGGTCATCTCGTCGAGCAATATGGATCCCACGCGCACGCCGCCGCGCGTATCCACGTCGCTGCCAGCCGCCACGATTCCTCGCAACATCTGTTTCAGATTACCGGCGATCGTGATCTCCGCGACCGGGTACTGCAGCGCACCGTTTTCGACCCAGAAGCCGGCGGCGCCGCGCGAATAATCGCCGGTCACCGTATTGACGCCCTGGCCCATCAGCTCGGTGACGACGAGGCCGGTGCCCATGCGCGTCAGCAGCGCATCGAGTCCGCCCGATACGGTCGGCGAGACGAGCAGGTTATGCGAACCTCCCGCATTGCCCGTCGTCTTCAACCCGAGTTTTCGCGCCGAATAACTCGATAACATGTAGCCGCTGAGGGTGCCGTCGGCAATCAATTCTCGGTCGCGCGTCGCCACACCCTCCTCGTCGAACGGCGCGCTGCCCATGGCCTTCGGTATGTGTGGTCGCTCCGAAATCGAAAATCCCGGCGGAAACACTTGTTGCCCGGCGGCATTCAGTAGGAACGAGGACTGTCGGTATTGACTGCTGCCGCGAATCGCCGCGATGAAATGTCCGATGAATCCGCGGGCGATCTCCGGCACGAACAACACGGGCGCGCGCCGCGTGCTCAATTTGCGCGGCCCCAAGCGCGCGAGCGTGCGGCGCGCGCTCTCGCGGCCGACCGCCTCGCCGCTCTCCAACTCGCGCCAATCGCGCGAACTCGTGTACCAATAATCGCGCTGCATGTCTTCGCCCGAGCCTGCGAGCACCACACAGCTGAGCGTGTGCGAGGTCGTCGGATAGCCGCCGACGAAACCATGCGTATTGCCATATACGTGCAGCCCCCGGTGCGTCGCGACCGATGCGCCCTCGGAGTTGTTGATACGCGCATCGAACGCGAGTGCGGCCGCCTCGCAGGCTTTGGCGATCTCGATCGCCTCGTCTGCGCTGACGTCCCAGGGATGCGCCAGATCCAGATTCGGCGGCGCGGCCGCCATCAAGTCCGCATCCGCGAGGCCCGCGCAGGCGTCTTCGGCCGTGAATCTCGCGATGCTACAGGCCTTGGCGACCGTCGCGCGCACCGCGTCAAGGGAGAAATCCGCGGTGCTCGCCGATCCTTTGCGTTGCCCGGAATACACCGTGATGCCCATGCTGCGATCGCGCTGGTGTTCCAGCGTCTCCACCTCGCCTAGCCGCACGCCCACCGAAAGACCCGTATCCTGGCTGACCACGGCCTCGGCCTGCGAGGCGCCCCGGGTCCTCGCCTCGTCCAGCGACAGCTGGATGATCGACTCCAGATCCTGCTGGGTTAGGCGCACGATATTGCTCGGCACGACGGCCATCGGGGTTCTCCAAACGAGGTAGACGAGGATTCTTAAGCACGATTCTACTGGCCTTGGGTGTAGCATGGGAGGATATGACGATCGAGAACCAAACCACTGAATCGGCCGAAACCGAGCAAGAACGGCTCAGCAAGAGTGCCCGTAAACGCGAAGCGGCCTCCCTGCAGGAGCTCGGCGTCAAGCTATCGGCGCTGCCGGATCAGGAAATAAAGGACCTGGATTTACCAGAAAACCTGTTTATCGCGCTGCGCGCGCTGCGCCGCCTGCCCTCGCACGGAGCGCAGGTTCGCCAGCGCCAATATATCGGTAAATTGATGCGTGAAATCGATCCGGAGCCGGTGCTGGCCAAGCTCGCCGAGCGCAAGCAGCGCCATGACGTCGAGATTCGGCAGTTTCAGCAGATCGAGCGCTGGCGCGACCGGTTGCTGTCGGACGCCGCCGAGGCGGTCGACGCCTTTCTGCAGGAAGTGCCTACGGCAGACCGCGCAACGCTGCTCAGATTGGTCGAAAAGGCGAGCCGGGAACGCGCGGAACAGCGCTCACCGGTCGGGGCGCGCGAGCTATTCGCCTACTTGCGGCAGATGCTCGAATAGGTTTTGTTAAACTCGAGGCCTATGAACGCCCTGGTCGGTATCATTATGGGATCGTCTTCCGACTGGGACACGATGCAGGGAGCCGCCGAGACCTTGAGCTCGCTCGGCGTCGCCCACGAAGTGCGCGTCGTCTCCGCGCATCGCACGCCGGACCTATTGTTCGAATATGCCGCAACCGCACGCAAACGCGGCCTGAGGGCGATCATCGCGGGTGCGGGGGGTGCGGCTCACCTCCCCGGCATGACGGCCGCCAAGACCTCCCTGCCGGTCCTGGGCGTGCCCATTCAGTCCAAGACCATGGGCGGCATCGATTCCTTGTTGTCGATCGCCCAGATGCCGAGCGGCGTACCCGTTGCCACGTTCGCGATCGGCGCCGCGGGTGCGAAGAACGCCGCATTGTTCGCAGCGGCGATACTGGCTAACGAGTTTGCCGAAATTCGCGCGGCCTTGGATGCCTTCCGGGAAGCGCAAACCGCGGCCGTACTGGCGAAACCCGACCCACGGCAGCCTTGAATCCCCGAGCGTTTTCGCGCGTGGGCATCGTCGGTGCCGGCCAGTTGGGACGCATGCTGGCGCTCGCCGGCTATCCCCTAGGGCTCAAAACCCTATTCGTGGACCGCTCCGCCGACACGCCCGGCGCGCAAGTCGCACCGATCTTGGTCGGCGATCTCGAGGACCCGGCCCGCCTCGCTGAACTCGCGGCGCGCAGCGACGTGTTGACCTTCGATTGGGAAAATATTTCCGGCGCGGCGCTCGCGCCGCTCGAACGGCTGATCGCAATACGCCCAAGCCCAGCGGCGCTCAAGATCTCACAGGACAGGTTGCTCGAGAAAGCCTTGTTTTCCAGCCTCAAGATACCGGTTGCGCCGCACGCGGCTGTGGACGCCAAAAACGACTTGCTGCAGGCGATCCAGCGCTTTGGTCTGCCCGGCGTGCTCAAGACGCGCAGGCTCGGCTATGACGGCAAGGGGCAGTTCGTGCTGCGCGAGCCCGAGCACCTCGATGCGGCCTGGGATGAGCTCGGCGCACCCGGCTTGATTTACGAGAAATTCCAGCTGTTTTCGCGCGAAGTCTCCATCATCGGAGCGCGCTCGGCATCCGGCCAATCGGTCACCTACCCTTTATCCGCCAACACCCACGCCGCCGGCGTGCTGCGCTTCAGTACCGCCCCCTACGTGAATCCGAAACTCGAGCGGCTCGCAAAAATCTATTTGCGGCGAGTCATGAATGCGCTGTCGTACGTCGGCGTATTGGCGATCGAATTCTTCGTGGTTGGGGGACGCTTGGTCGCAAACGAAATGGCGCCGCGAGTCCACAATTCCGGCCATTGGTCCATCGAGGGCTGCGTGACGAGCCAGTTTGAGAATCACTTGCGCGCGATCTGCGACTTGCCGCTCGGCAGCACCCGCCTCCTCGGACATTGCGCGATGGTCAATTTCTTGGGCGCCATGCCCGAACGCTCGCGCTTGCTCGAAATCGACGGGCTGGCCTACCACGATTACGGCAAGGCCGCGCGGCCCGGCCGCAAGCTCGGCCATTGCACGATCCTCAAGGGCAGCGCCAGGGATCGCGACTCGGCGTTGCGCGCGGCTCTAAAATTGATCGGCGAGTCGTGAATGAACTACGATCACCAGCAGATATGTATCTAGAGCTCTTCAAATTGACCGAGTTGCCGTTCCGATTGAGCCCGGATCCGCAGTTTCTCTATTTGAGCAAGCAGCATGCGCGCGCGAAAGCGTACATGGAATCGACGATCTGGTTCACCGACGGTTTCGTCGTGATCACCGGGGAAATCGGCTCGGGCAAGACGACCCTGATCGAGACCTTCCTCAAGGAATTGGAACCGAATGTCGTCGTCGCGCAGGTCAATCAGACACAATTATCGCCGACCGGCTTTCTGCAGACCGTGCTGGTTCAGTTCGGCTTCGCGCCCTTCAAGATGAAGAAGCCCGAAGTTCTCGCTACCCTGACCGAGTTCTTGGTCGAGCAGCATTCGCGCGGCCGCCGCGTCTTGTTGATCGTCGACGAAGCGCAGAATTTGAGCTATCGGGTGCTGGAAGAAGTGCGCATGCTGTCGGGCATCGAGACGACCAAGGAGAAGGCGCTGCGCATCATCCTCGCCGGACAGCCCGAACTCGGCGACAAATTGAATTCACCCGAGTTGATGCAGCTCGCGCAGCGCGTGCGCCTGCGCTTTCATCTGTCCGCGCTCACCAAAGCGGAAAGCAATGCGTACATCGACCATCGACTCGAGGTGGCCGGATCGCAAGGCCGGCGAATCTTTGCGGAGGACACCTACGCGACGATCTTCAAGTACACGGCCGGAATACCGCGCCTCATCAACACGCTCTGCGATACCGCGATGATGGCGGCATTCGGGCAGGATCGGGATACGGTCACCAGTGCCGATCTCGATGCGGCCATCGGCGAGCTGCAATGGTCGGAATTCAACGCTCACACCAATCGCATGCACCTCGCCGGCAGCCTCGAAAATACCTTGCCGAGCACCGGCACCGGGCAGGTCGTCGGCAGGATCATTGTGGCCCACGAGGGCAAGAACACCGCCGAGCGGGAGCTACGGCCGGGCCGTCTGGTCATCGGCCGAACGTCGGAAAATGACTTACAGATCGACAGTAAATTCATCAGCCGCCATCACTGCCAGATAGTGACCCAGCTCGACTCGTGCGTCATCGAAGACCTCAACAGCACGAACGGGATTTACGTACAGTCCAAACGCGTGCGGCGCCACAACTTGAATGACGGCGACGTCGTCACCGTCGGCCAGCATGAACTGATGTATCTCGACGAGCGCATCCCGCGCTTGCGTGTCGCCGCGGATCTACAGGAAAACGATGCGGAAATCCTCCATAAGTCCTAAAGCGCCCGCTCGCGCGCGCGACTTCTGCGCCTCGCGCCCAGCCTCAGTCTTTTCCGATGAGCATTTCCGAGAGGCGCGAGAACCACGAATTGCGCCAGCCTTCGACATGAAGTTGTTCATGCTTCTGCTTGGGCACGCGCTTCGCCTCCGTCACCAAATCTTTCGGCAATTTGAATTGAAACGCACCAGTCATTGAATTGTCGGCCATGTGTCCTCCGTCGAAGCGTGAAACCTGTGCGCAGACTATCGAGTGCCATGCCTAGGGAAATGTGACTCCCTGCACGCTATCGTTACTCAAATCGAGGTCAGCCCATAGACGTCGCCGGCAGGAGACAGGCTAAGCACCTGCGGAGTGGATTATGTCGACACGCGCCGCGCTACACCGTGCGGTTCAACACATAACTCACGGCATGATTCACCGCGCGATTTGCGGCATGATTCACCGCGCGATTTGCAGCGCGAGCCATTGGGCGACTTACCGCCGCGATTCACGATCCACGCTCGCGCACTGCGAATGCGGCGCCGCGATAAAAAGCGCGGGCACGGCGCCCGTGCCTCTCGGAGCGCCGGCGTTCGGCTCCGCAAGCTCACGAGCGCGGCCCGCGCCGCGGCTTAGGCATCCTGCCTACGAGTCGACATTCGAGCTTCCTCCTTGAGCGACAGCCGCATGCATATGTTGCACGGAGCGTGCGCGGCGGAACATCGCGAATCGACGTGCATTCACATAGAAAAAGAAAAATCGCGCGGCGGCGCGCCGGCCCCTACATCGGACGCCCGGGATCCTGCACGGTCGAATCGCGCTTGGGGTTAAGATCGGTCTGCCTGCCCTGCTCGTCCCGATGGTAGGGCAGCCATTCGTAAATTTCCGGCGAAGTCTGCGGGTACTTGAGAAACTCCTCGCGAGTCTCCACGATCCGATCGGCCTTGCGGCGGTACAGCCGCCACATCGCGAACAGCGTGAACGCCGTCGTCAGTATGATGACGTAAACGAAGAATGCGCGCGGCGTCGTGAGTTGAATCGCGTAGGTCCCGGTCGTGGGTCCGATCGCCGCGCCCAACGCCCAGACGAACAACAACGTCGATGAAAGCGCCACATAATCGGTCATGACCGCGCGGTCGTTCGCGTGAGCCACGCCCACCGCATAGAGACTTTCGCCGAATCCGCCGAAAACCGCGAACAACGCTGCGAGCAACAGAAATGGCGTGTGGGGACTGACCGTCACGAGTACGGCGGCGACCGCTAGTATGCCCGCGCCGAGGGCAATCAATGCATACAGCCGGTCGATCTTGTCCGATATATAGCCGATCGGCCACTGCAGGAGGAGCCCACCCAAGGACACGCAGGCCATGAGCATGACGATGTGCTGCTGATCGAAGCCGATGCGCTCGCCGAACAGCGGTCCCACGGTCGTGAATGCGGTCAATATGAGTCCATTCAGCAGACAGGCGAGTACGCTCGCCGGCGAGGTGCGCAGGGCCTTCGGAATATCGAGCGTTACGCGATGCGGCAGCACCGGCGCGCGCACGTCGATCGCAACCATCGGCACCAGCGCGAGCGTCGTCGCCATGCCGGCGATGATCAGGAATTCCGAGCCCCTGACGTCGAGATTCTGCGCGAGCAACTGCCCGATGCCGAAGAACAGCCCATAGACGAGCACATAGATCGTGAGCACGCGGCCGCGCTGCTCGTTCGGCACGAGTGCGTTGAGCCAACTCTCGACGATGATCGCAAGGCCCGCGGCGTTTGCGCCGATCAAGAATCGCAGCAGCAGCAGCAACGGAATGTTGTCGGCGAAGTAAAGCGCGAGTATGGCGACCGACTTCAATCCGGCGAAGGTCGCGTACGCGCGCTCCAGGCCTACGGGCGCGATGATCTTATGGGCATATAGACAGGCGACCAGGAAGCCGAGCGCCTCGGCGGTCGCGATCAATCCGATCGCTCCGGGCGAGTATCCCATCGAGGAGAATCGCAGCGGCAGCAACGAGCCGAGCACACCGGCGCCCACCATGGTCAAGGCCGTGCTGACGAGCGGCGGCACGACGCGCCACGGAATTGCCGGCAGGCGCGGATCGACCGCGTGACCGGTGCTGCCGATTGGATTCGCGTTCATCGGACTAACGCAGGGGCAGCGGCCCTAATTCTGCACCTGCGAGCGGCACGTGCAGCAGCTTCGCGAGCGTCGGAGCGATTTGGCGCATTTCGATCTCGCCGAGCGACCGCGCGGCTGGCACGCGGGGACCGACTAGAAAGAATGACGAGCGCATCTCGGGCCGATCGGGCGGGTAGCCGTGCATGCCGAGGTTGGTCGGCGCCGAGACGAGCGGCGGCCCGAGCGCGTACCCGAATTCATAACCGGCTCGGAATGACACCAGATACGCAGCCTGCGGGAAACCGCGCGCCGCGACGATTTCCTCATGCGTCCAAACGCGCTCGATGCCGTTGGCGGGATCGCTCGCCAACTGATTCAGCAAGTCACCGACGCGAGTGCGCAGCTTCTCGTCTTTTGGATCGGCAATCATGATCGCGGCCGAACCGCCGGCCGGCCAGGGTTTGGCCAGCCATCCGGTGATCTTCTGCGCTTCATCGACGCTGAACAGCCCGGCCGACAAGAACGCAGAGTACAAATTCACGTCGTGCTCGACTGCCGCGAAGCCATGATCGGAAACGACGCAAATCGTCGCCGCGCCCGGCGCCGCCGCTTCGCTCGCGGCGCGCAAAGAGCCGATGATCGCATCAATTCGTTCGAGCACCGCGTTGGCTTGGGCGCTGAACGGACCCGACAGGTGCTGCTCGGTGTCGAGGCCCGTCATGTATACGGTCATGAAATCGGGATGCTTGATCTCGATGAGCCGGATTGCATATCGCGCGCGGATCTCATCCTCCGCGACCGTCTCCTCCATACCGCCCGGATACCGGCCTAAATCCGGACTTCGGCCCCTGGATAGTTCCCGTTCCAATCCGGGTGTGCTCAAGGCACGCTGCAGCTTCAGATCGTCGTCGCTGCCGCTGCGCCAAATTTGCGGCAGATTATAGGTGATGTGCGCGCCGACGCTGGTCGGCCAGTAGACATTCGCCGTGCGCAGATGAGCCGCAGACGCCGCGTCCCAGAGTGTCGGCACCCGCACATCCTCCGTATACCAATACCAACCCTTGTCGTTGCGGTTCAGCGGATCAAAAGTCGTATTGCCGTAAATTCCATGATTGGCGGGCGAGGCTCCCGTCAGTATCGTCATGTGGCTCGGGTAAGTCAGCGTCGGCAGTACGCCGCGAACCCCGGTTGCATAAACCCCATCGAGCAGAAACGCGCGCAGGTTCGGCAGCTTGAGTCCATGACCGTCGGCCTGCAGAACCGCTTCGGGTTTCAGGCCGTCGATCGAAATCAACATCATGAGCGGCTTTGGCGCGGCTTTGCCGGCTTGCGCAGCTGCAAACGGTAACAGCATTGCGGCCAACAACGCGAACCGGCAAATGCGCGCGCGCGCACTGGTGAGCGAACGGATGGAGCAATCGGGCATGGTGCTTGCGATGGTGGGTAGCTGACGAGCCGCTAAGTTACCGTAGCGTCGGCGCGCGCGCCAGTGCGTAAAGACCATTACAATGCGCCGATAATGCCATTTCCCCATCTGTTTCAGCCTCTGCGAATTCGCGGCTGCACGATCAAGAACCGCATCATGTCGACGGGCCACGACACGACTCTGCCGGTGGACGGCACGGTCAATGCGCCGCTCGTCGCCTATCAGGAGGCGCGCGCACGCGGCGGCGTCGGCCTGATCGTGCTGCAGGTATCGGGCGTTCATGAAACCGCGCGCTACACCAATCACGTGTTGATGGCGACCGACGACGGCTCGATCGCCGGTTACCGCCGCGTCGCGCAGGCGGTGCATCGGTACGGAACGGTCTTATTCGCTCAATTGTTTCACCCAGGTCGTGAGATCGCCGAGGCCGACGGCGGCTTGCTCGCGGTGGCCTATGCGCCGTCCTGCGTGCCCAACGAGCGCTTTCACGTGATGCCCCGCCCACTGGGGGTGCGCATGATACGCGCGATCGTTTCCGGCTACGGCGACGCCGCGCGGCGCATGCGGGCGGCGGGACTCGATGGCGTGGAGATCGTCGCCAGCCATGGCTATTTGCCATCGCAGTTCTTGAATCCGCGCGTCAATTTGCGTGACGACGAGTACGGCGGCGACTTGGATCGACGGCTGCGATTCCTGCGCGAAGTCATCGCCGACATTCGCGCCAAGGTCGATGAGCACTTCGTCGTGGGTCTGCGCATTTCGGGCGCTGAAGCCGACGAACAAGGCTTGTCCGGAGACGAATGCCTGCAAGCGCTCATCCGCTTGCACGACAGCATCGACTACGTCAACGTCACGCTCGGCACCTCGGCGAGCATGGGCGGCGCTACCCACATCGCGCCGCCGATGAGCGCGAAAATCGGCTACGTGGCGCCATATGCCGCCCGCATCAAGCGCGCCGTGTCGATACCGGTGTTCGTGGCAGGCCGCATCAACCAGCCGCAAGATGCCGAAACGGTCATCGCCGCGGGCCACGCGGATGTCTGCGGCATGACGCGCGCGCTGATTTGCGACCCCGACATGCCGAACAAAGCAGCGGCCGGCGCGACCCTGGATATCCGGGCCTGCATCGCCTGCAACCAAGCCTGCATCGGTCATTTCCACAAGGGATATCCGATTTCCTGTATCCAGAACCCGGTATCGGGGCGCGAATTGCGCTACGGCAGCATCGCGCCGGCCGCCACTCTCAAGAAAATCATGGTGGTCGGCGGCGGCCCCGCGGGCATGAAAGCTGCGGCCGTCGCAGCACAGCGCGGTCATTCCGTGACGTTGTTCGAGGCACAGCGACGCCTCGGCGGTCAAGCGCTGCTCGCGCAATTGCTGCCGGGGCGGGCCGAATTCGGCGGGCTAGTCACCAACCTGCTGCGTGAATTGGAGAATGCCGGCGTGTCGATACGCACCGGTATGCGCGTCGACCGCGCACTGATCGCGACCGAGGCGCCGGATGCGGTGATCGCGGCAACGGGAGCGAAACCATACTGGCCTCAATTTGCGCGCGAGGGCGACCTGCAAGTCGTCGATGCCTGGCAGGTGCTGAGCGGCGCCGTCACGGTCGGCGATTCGGTTGTCGTCATCGACTGGCGCGCCGATTGGATCGGCATCGGCATCGCGACGCAGCTCGCCCAGAGCGGTCGATCGGTGCGCCTCGCGGTCAGCGGTATCGCGGCGGGGGAGATTCTGCCGTTCTATGTCCGCGACGACTCCGCGGCGACCTTGCACAGGCTCGGCGTCAAAGTGCTGCCGTACATGCGGCTGTACGGCAGCGATTCGAATACCGTCTACCTGCAGCATATCGCGAGCGGCGAGGCGGTCGTCATCGATGCCATCGACACGCTGGTCCTGTGTACGGGTCACGAGCCGGTATCCGAGCTCACGGATGAACTCGAGGATCTCGGCACTGATCTGCGCATCATCGGCGATGCGGCCGCGCCGCGCACGGCCGAGGAGGCCGTTTTCGAAGGACTCCAGGCCGGTGTGGAAATTTGAGCTCACCAGGACTATCAGGCGTGGAGGGATTATCAGCCGCCGCGGGATTATCAGCCGCCGCGGGATTATCAGCCGCCGCGGGATTATCAGCCGCCGAGCGAGTATCAGCCGCCGATGCGTTCACTTCTTCACCGCCAATACGCCGTCGCCGCGCGGCTCCGCGGCAAAACCGGCGTTTCGTAGACGCTTGGTCACTTCACGCGGCACGTCGCGTCCGCTCGTCAATTTATTGGGCGTGCCGGTGTAATGAAACAGCGTGCCCCTGACCTTGAGCACGCGTGCCAAATGCTCGTAGAAGCCCTGCGAGTACAATTCTCCGGCGATTCCGAATCGCGGCGGGTCGTGCAAGATCGCATCGACGGATCGGTTCGGCAATGCGGCGATCGCTTCGACGACGTCGCGCAGCGCCAGCACCAGACGGGGTTCGGCGGCCGGCGACCAAGGATTCAGGCTGCGCAGCCACAGCACGTCGGGATTCTTTTCGTAGGAAAGGATTTGTGCGGCCCGCCCCTGCAGGCACCAGGCCGCGAAATAGCCGAGTCCACCACAAGTGTCCAAGATCACTTTGCCGCGCGGTTGAATCAAACCGACTTTGCGCTCCGCGTCCGCATAGGGCGAAACGCGCAAGGTAGGCAACATCTTGATTCCGTCGATTTCAAAGGTCGGCGGTCCCCAATCGGTCGGCACGAGTTTGGTCAACTGCGCCGAATAGCGCGCCACGGGTTCGAAATTCGTGCCGCACCAATGATAAATGGTTCTTTCCTTGCAGACGTCCGGATAGGGGTAGCGCTCGCCGTTCCAGGTCCAACCGGAATCCGCGACTTCGACCGTGCTCATCGAGCGCGAGAGATCCAAAGAACACTCGACCGTGCCGCTGCGATCCCGCACGGCGGCACGCATTTGCTCGAGTACGGCTGCGGTCAGTAGCGGTCCCATGATTCCCAACATCCGGTCTTTTCGGCAAGATACCCCATTGGCAGGAGCAACAGGCATGAGCACGGCACGAAAAATCGACGCAGAATCGCTGGCCGACTTCAAGCGCGACGGGGCCGTCTGCCTGCGCGGATTTTTCACCGATTGGGTCGGGACAATCGCGGCGGGCATTGATCGCAACGTGCGCGAGCCCGGCCCGCTGGCGTCCGAGAGCGTGCGCCCCGGCGAGCCTGGGAGCTTCTTCGACGATTATTGCAACTGGCAGCGCATCCCCGAATTCGAGCGCGTCGTGCGCGAATCCCTCGCAGCTCGGCTCGCCGCCGAGGCCATGGAATCGAGGACGGCGCAGTTCTTCCACGATCATGTGCTCGTGAAGGAGCCTGGAACGCAAAAGCCGACGCCCTGGCACCAGGATATTCCATACTATTTCGTCGACGGCGAGCAAACGTTGAGTTTTTGGATACCCATCGATCCGGTTCGCGATGCGACGCTGCGGCTGATTGCGGGCTCGCATCGCTGGACGCGTTGGGTCAAGCCGGTCAGCTGGCTCGATGAGGGCAATTTTTACAAGCGCGACGGCGACTATCTACCGGTGCCGGATCCCGACCAGGATCCGTCCATGCGGGTCTTGGAGTGGGCGATGGAGCCCGGAGATGCGGTGATCTTCGATTTCAGGACGGTTCACGGCGCGCGCGGCAACTTGAGCGCCGGACGGCGCCGCGTGCTGTCGCTGCGCTGGGTCGGAGACGATGCTCGTTACGCGGAGCGGCCGGGAAGAACCTCACCGCCCTACACGGGCCATGCGATGACGGCGGGGCAGAGACTGCGCGAGGACTGGTTCCCGATCATATTAAGGAGAACACTCGATGAATAACCGCTCCATGATCCTGCTTGCCGCCGCAATCGCGCTTACGGCGGCATCGTTCGCGGCGATGGCGGACGGCGCTCCGCTCGTCACCACCAAACCCGTCAAGGTCACTGCGGATGCAGCGCGCGGACCGATTTTCGACAGCAAGAACATGGTCAGGGATAACGGTCCGGACGGCCCGACGAGGGACGTACTGCTGGCGAGATCCAAGGACCGAAAAATGGAGGCCGGCCTGTATGACGCGGGACCGTCGGAACAGGATATCGAAAGCTACCCCGAAGATGAGTTCATGTTCTTCATTGAAGGTGGGGTCAAACTGACCTCGGCCGACGGTACGGTGCTCGAAGTGCATGCGGGCGAAGGCGCCGCCGTACCCAAGGGTTGGAAAGGGCACTGGTCGACGCAGGGCTACAAGAAATACTACGTTACCTACGCGAGCGGCAAGGCCCCAAAGTAATGGGTGCGCCGCAGTGAGCGATTCGCTCTCGCAGCTCATCGTGCTCGATCTATCGCGCATACTCGCCGGACCATGGGCGACCCAGGTGCTCGGCGATCTCGGCGCGCAAATCATCAAGATCGAACGGCCCGGAAGCGGCGACGACACGCGCGGCTGGGGACCGCCATTTCTGCGTGACGCCGCCGCCAATGAAAACGCCGACGCGGCTTACTACCTCTGTACCAACCGCAACAAGAAATCCGTGACGGTCGATTTCACGACGGCGGAAGGCCGGAGTATCGTGCAGAGACTGGCGAGCCGCGCGGACGTGCTCATCGAGAACTTCAAGGTCGGCGGGCTTGCCGCCTATGGTCTCGACTACGCGTCCCTGCAAAAGATCAACCCGCGGCTGATTTATTGCTCGATCACGGGTTTCGGTCAGACCGGTCCCTACGCCGCGCGCCCCGGCTACGACTTTCTGGTGCAGGCGATGGGCGGGCTCATGAGCGTCACGGGGCGCAAAGCCGGCGAGGCCGGCGCCGGGCCGCAAAAGGCCGGCGTCGCACTCACGGACATATTGACCGGCTTGTATGCCACGATCGGTATTCTGGCGGCTCTGAGGCATCGCGATCGAACCGGGGAAGGTCAAACTATCGACGTGGCGCTGCTCGACGTGCAAGTCGCTTGCCTCGCCAACCAAGCCATGAACTATCTCGTCAGCGGCCAGGCGCCCGAGCGTCTCGGCAACGCCCACCCGAACATCGTGCCCTACCAGGATTTTCCGACGAGCGACGGCTACATGATCATTGCAGTCGGCAACGACAGTCAATTTGCGCGCCTATGCGTCGAATTGGAGCTGCCCGAACTCGCGCAAGATCCGCGCTTTGCGCGTAACCAAGATCGCGTGGCGCACCGGCCGATTCTCATCGAGGCGCTGTGTGTCGCAACCGCAAAGCGCCCGACCGCCGAGTGGATCGAGCGACTCGAGACCGCCGGCGTCCCTTGCGGGCCGATCAACGGGATCGACGCGGTGTTCGATGATCCGCAGGTTCGAGCTCGCGAGATGAAGATCTCGATGCCGCATCCGGCTGCCGGCTCCGTCCCACTGGTGGCGAGCCCCTTGCGGCTGTCGAGAACGCCCGCGCGCTATCGCCTGGCGCCGCCGACGCTCGGTGCACAAACGCGTGAGGTGCTCACCGATCTGCTCGACATGCCGAGCGTGGAAATCGACGCATTGGCGGCGCGCGGCGTCATTTGAGGCGCCGCGCACGGCGAGTCGCGCGCCCCTACACGCCCGCGACGATGCGCAGATCCCGGACGGCGCCGCCGCTCAAGGCCGCGAGCGCAGCTTGATAAGCGGCACTGTCATGCACTGCGACGGCCTGCTCGACCGAGTCAAACTCGATGAGGACGGTGCGCTCCGCCACGCCCTCCTCGTAGGCCCGCGCTGCCTTGCCGCGTGCCAAAAAGCGCCCGCCGCCGGCCTCGATCGCGGGTCCCGCGAGCCGGGCGTACGCCGCCAGTTTGTCGGGATCCGAAATTTCGCGGTAGCAGGCGATCCAATATGCTCGGGCCATCCGCCTACCCTCGATCAGCCCGTGCCGCCAACCGTCAACGCATCGATACGCAAGGTCGGCTGCCCGACCCCGACCGGCACCGATTGGCCTTCCTTGCCGCAGGTCCCGACACCGCCGTCGAGTTTCATATCGTTGCCGACCATACTGACGCGCATCAATACATCCGGACCGTTGCCGATCAGCGTTGCGCCTTTGACGGGCGCGCCGATCTTGCCGTTTTCGATGATGTACGCCTCGCTCGCGGAGAATACGAATTTGCCCGAGGTGATATCGACCTGGCCGCCGCCGAAATTGACCGCGTACAATCCCTTCTCGACCGACGCGATGATCTCTTCGGGCGCGCGCGATCCGGCGCGCATGTAGGTATTGGTCATGCGCGGCAAGGTCATGTGCGCGAAGGATTCGCGCCGCCCGTTGCCGGTCGCTTGTTGGCCCATCAGGCGCGCGTTCATCTTGTCCTGGATATAGCCGCGCAAAACTCCGTTCTCGATCAAGACGGTGCATTGGGTCGGCGTACCCTCGTCGTCGACGTTCAAGGATCCGCGGCGTCGATCGAGTGTGCCGTCGTCGACGACCGTGATATCGTCCGCGGCCACCATTTGACCGATGCGATTCGAGAATGCGGACGTACCCTTCCGATTGAAGTCGCCCTCGAGGCCGTGGCCGATCGCCTCGTGCAACAGGATTCCCGGCCAACCCGGACCCAGGACGACCGGCATCGAACCGGCCGGCGCCGCAACCGCTTCGAGATTCACGAGTGCCTGACGCACGGCTTCGCGCCCATGGTCGAACGGCTGCTCGCCGCGCAGCAGTTCGTCGAGGCCGTAGCGGCCGCCGCCGCCGCTGTAGCCCTGCTCGCGCCGGCCATTTTGTTCGACGATGACCGATACGTTGACACGTACGAGCGGTCTCACGTCGGCGGCCAGCGTGCCGTCGCTCGACGCGATCAAGACGACCTCGTGCACGGCTGCCAAGGAAGCCATGACCTGTTTGACGCGCGGATCGATGCGGCGTGTTTCGGCGTCGATGCGCATCAACCATTCGACCTTGTCTTCGTCGCGGATCGAATTCAGCGGATCGATCGGCAAATACAGGCGATGCATGTCCGCGCGGCCCCAGACCTTGACCGCGCTGCGCCCGCCGCTGCGCGCGATCGCGCGCGCTGATTCGGAGGCCTCGATGAGCGCGGGCAGCAACACTTCATCGGTGTAGGCGAAGCCGGTCTTCTCGCCGCTGATCGCGCGCACGCCGACACCCTGTTCGATGCTGTGCGAGCCATCCTTGACGATGCCGTCCTCGAGAGACCACGATTCTTCGTGCGACAACTCGAAGTACAGGTCGGCATAGTCGACGCCCCGGCTCAAGACGGTATCGAGAACCTTCGTCAAGCGCCCTTCGTCGAGCCCCGAAGGCGCAAGTATCGCGGTCTCGGCGATCTCGAATGTCGACGCGCTCATGTCAATACCATTGCGACGCTATCGAGCCCGAGCTGGCGATTCTCGAGCGCCGGGAACCGCGCGCGTGTATCCGCCTGCTTGGCCAGATCGATATCGGCGGTCACAACGCCGCTGCCTTTTTCCAGACGCGACGCGACATGGCCCCAGTAATCCACGATCAGGGTATCTCCGAAAGTCTCGCGACCGCTGGTATGGGTACCGGCCTGCGCAGGGGCCACGACATAGCAGAGGTTTTCGATCGCGCGTGCGCGCAGCAGCGTCTCCCAATGCGCGCGTCCGGTCGGCACCGTGAAGGCGGCCGGCATGGCCAGCCATTCGGCGCCTCGCGACACCAGCTCGCGGTACAATTCCGGAAAACGCATGTCATAGCAGACCGACATCCCCAAACGACCGACCGGAGTGTCGGCCACGACGATCTCTTGGCCCGGCGCAACCGTGTCGGATTCGCGATATTGCTCGTCGCGTCCGGGAATCGTGACATCGAACAGATGAATCTTGTCGTATCGTGCGACCCGCTTGCCGTCGGTGTCGATCAGCAGCGACGCATTCGCGACGCGCGTGTCGGCGTCGCTGCGGATGTTGATCGTGCCTCCGAGGATCCATAACTTGAGCTCGCGCGCGGTATCGCGCAGGAATTTTTGCGCCGGCCCGGCGCCGTCCGTTTCCGCCGTCTGCTGCTTATCGACATCGCGCAAGCCGATGAACGCGAAATTCTCCGGCAGGCAGGCGATGTCGGCACCGGCATCCTTCGCCTCGCGCAACAACTTGCCCGCCGCGATCAGATTCTCGGCAACCACATGGCTCGAGGTCATTTGAATCGCGGCTACTTTTCCCATCGTGTCATGCTCATTTACTTGATGCTCATCTCTTTTGGAACCTCGGCGGACGCCGCGGCGGCGCCGGCGCTGTTGATACGTTCGATGGTCGGATTGTCCCAGCCACCGGTGATGCGATAATACGCCCGCGTCAGGCCGTTTAACGGCTGTTTGAACACTTGCGTGAACAGTAATACCACCCCTGCGACGACCGGCCCGCCCGCCAAGCCGGCGATCGGGAAGGTACTGCTGATGTTGCCGGTCACAACCGCTGTTTGGTCGTAGTCCTTGTCTTTCAAACCGATCCGGCCGATCAGGCCGATCTCCGCCGAGGGCCCTCTGATCAGCACGTTGTCGGTGTAAACATTGCCGCCGCGAAACTCGAAGTCGCCGCGCGCCGTATCGAAGGCGAGGCCCTTGTCGGTGACATCGCTGAAATCTCCGAACAGCCGGCGGGGCAGCGCCGCGATGCTGGCGAGCCCGAGGACCCTGCCCGCACCGGGCTTGACGCTCAGCAATTGGCCCTTGTCGAGCGCGACCTTGACGCGCCCCGTCGTCTCGCGCAGCGCGTCCGCGGTCGGGGCGCCAACCCAGTGCAGGTCGAAATCGACGCGCCCCGTCTTGGCCGAAATGACGCCGGCATTGCCCAGCTGGGCGAGAGTCGCCTGCACATCGGTGCTCGACAGCGATCCTTTGATGAACCCTAATCCCGCGTCCTTACCGCGCCATTCGCCTTGCGCCTTGACCGTGAAGCTGGGGTTGGTCGCCGTCAGTTGATCGAGACTGACGCCGTCCTCATGCTTTGTCAGCATCGCCTGTACATTACCGATTTGGCGGCCGTACCAGCTGAGTTGTGTCGCGGAGAATTTCATCGCCGGCACCGAACGCGGACTGATCGAGCTCGTGCTCGCCTCGATCGGCGCATCCGCCGCGGCGGTTTGCGCCGCGGATCCGGCTGGCACCGCATCATCCTCGATCGTGACGTGCTCAAAGCGCAAATCCCAAGGATCGGCGGAATCTGCGGCCATCGGCATCAGGATCGTCCCCGCGAGATTCGGTCCGTCGACGCCGAGGCGCCATCGATCGCCGCTCGCGGCCAGATCGAGCGCGACCGAGCGAAACTCCAAGCCGATGAAATCGACCTTGCCGATCTCGAGTTTGGCGGTCTTTAGATAATCGCTGAGCGGCTTTCCGCCCTTGTCGGGCGAGTAGATTCTGAGCCAGCCGGTCAGATCCAGTCGCGTCAGCGAGCCGCCGACATTGAAGATTTGCGCATCGCTGAACGTCGGATCGCCATCCCCGAATTCGATGCCGGCGCGCGCCAGCTTCGCCTCGCCGGTTTCCGCATTCGGTTCCAGCGCGAATACCGCGCGCAGCACCGACCCTACGCCCACGTTCACTTGGGTCCCGCCCGCACTCGGCCACTGAACGTCCAGCCACGAGGGCATCGGAGTGCCGTAGGGTTTCGCGAGCGGCTGCGGCAGTTTGATTTCCAAACCCGCGAGACTGCCGCTGACGTGCAATGAGCGTTCGCGCGCCGGCTCCGGCGCCAGCTTGACCACGGCATGCCAATCGGACAGGCCCTGGATCGTGGCGCCGGCCGGCAATCCGATTACGCTGCGCAGGGCATCGCCGCTCAAGCTGCCGCGGATATCGAGTTGCGTGCGCGTCAGCGGCCTCGCCTTGGGCGCGCGCGCCAACGCGCGAAATGCTCCGCCCAGCAGGCGCCCCTTGAGGTCGGCGCGCGCCAACTGGCCGCCGTCTATATCGAAATCGCCGCTCAACTCGGTAGCCGTGAGCGGCAAGCCCGGCCGAGTGAGCGTCGCGTCGTCGATATGGCCCTGCACCAATATCCGGCGATGCTCGAAGTCCTTGAACGGCAGGAATAGCTCGATCTTGCTGCGCAGCGCCCCTTGCGCCTCAACGCCGGAAAACGCGTTACCGCTGAGTGCATCGAGCGGCGTCGTGCGTAGAAACTTGAGCGCGGCCTCGGCATCGCCGACGCCCGTCGCGTGGACCGTCAGCTCGCCGGTCTTGAAGTCGACGAATTGAGCGTCTCCGCTCTCGAGCTTCACGCCGCCGGCGTTGCCGCCCGAAAGCTGCGCCGTCAAACCCTCATTGCGAAATTCGACGATTCCGGCAAGATTTTCGAGCTGCGGCCAGCCGGCTTGGTAATCCAATGTGAACGCATCGAGCTTCGCGCGCGCGAGAAATATTCCGCTGCCGTCGCGAAACGGGAAATGCCATAGCGGCCCTTGCAGCAACACATCCGCGTGTGACAAACGGCCGGAAACCAAGGCCCGGTCCAACCATTCGAGCGTCTTCGGCGCAATGACGGCTCGCGGCAGATAGTTGCGTGCGGCGGCGACGACGCCGTCATCGAGTTGGCTGACGAGCGTCAACTGCGGCGAATCGCCGTTGCTCGGCAATTGCAGCGACACTCGTGCCGACAATTGTGCATCGGTGTTTTTTACCGTTATTCCCGGGGTCGCGATCAGTAAGGCATCGGGCGTCCGTTTCCAATAGATGATCGCATTGGCCGCGGCGATGTCGACCGGCTGCGCCATTTGTTGTGGCCATACGAAGTGCCCCGATTTGACGTTGATGTCGACGTGACCGCCGCTTTGATTGCCGGCGATCTCGCCCGTGAGGCCGCGCAATCCCGGCGCTCGGCCGACGGGCGCGAATCCGAAATCGCGGAATTTCGCCTCGACGAGCATCTGCCAGGGATCGTCCACCTGGGTCCTCTGCAGATCCAGATGCGCATCGGTCCATACGCCGGACGGCGCGACTTCCGCGAGGCGTTCGCGCAAGTCCTTCTGCGGCAATAACCCTGTCAACGGCAGCAGAGTCTCGGCACGCAGATAGTTCGCGCCGGCGTGCAATTCGAGCAGGCCGGCCGCAGCGGCGCGCCAGCTCACATCGAATTGCGCGACCGGGTCCTCAATCCCGCCCCGCAGGGCGCTCAAGTTCCGACCGAGCAAGCTCCAGCGATCCGCGTCGTGCGTGAGTGTCATGATGCCGCTGATTTCGTCGAATTTCGTCTCTGAGCGGTCGCCCAAATGCGTCACCACGCCATGCGCCGCGAAATCGAGATAGGCGCGAGATAGATTGTAGCCCTGACCGCTCGCGGTCAGGCGGAACGCGCCCTTACCGGCGCTCAGATTACTCAGATACTCGGGCAACAACAGCCGCCACCCCGGAAATTCGACGTCCGTGGGCCGCAAGTCGACGCTCCAAGCGAGCGAATCCAAGTCGCCCAAGCCTTCGGCGCTCCAGTTGAGATTCAGCGCACCGCCCAGACTCGGCGGCAGCCGAGCGCCCAGATCCAGCGTCGCGCGGTTGCCTTCGCGCCGTAAGGCGAAATTGACTTGATCCAGGATCAACTCCGGCAAGGACGCATTCCAATGCTCCACGACCAGCCTGCCGTTGCGAACGATCAGATTCCCGGCCGGTAGATCGTCCATCGTCAGTGTCGATCCCGGCGTTCCGTTCTCGCGCAGCTCGAGCTCGGATGCCAGCGCGAAGCTATTCGGGCCGAGACGAGTAATCGCGATGTCCGGAGAATCCAGTTCAACTCGGCCCGCGAGCAGTTTCCCGCTGCGTACCAGCTGCCAAATATCGGTGCCGATGCGGCCGCCCGCGGCACGCGCCAACACGCGCTGATCGTCCTTGGAGCGTAGCTCCAGTTGATCGAAATAAAGCTCCGGCCCCGACCAACGCAAGCGCGGCGCGACATGCGTGAAACGAATGTGCAAACCGGTTTGCTGATACGCCCAGGCCTTGATCTCGTCCTGATACTCGGGTACTCGATCGAGCGCCAGTTTGACCGCGAGCAACAGCATGAGCACCAGACCCAGCAAGCCGGCGGCGCAATAGAGCAGAATCTTGCCGAGCTTGCGCAGGCGCATTTACATCAGCACGACGTCGTATTGATCGAACGAATAGAGCGCCTCGGTTTGCAGGCGTATCGACTTGCCGATGATGAGTTCCAGCTCGCCGAGCGACGCGGACTCCTCGTCCAGCAAGCGCTCGATGACGTCCTGATGCGCCAGCACCATCAGTTGTTGGCATTCGAACTGCCGCGCTTGCCGCATGATCTCGCGGAACACCTCGTAACAAACCGTTTCAGCCGTCTTGACGAATCCCCTGCCTTCACAGGTAGGACAGGCGCGGCACAGCACATGTTCCAAACTTTCGCGGGTACGTTTGCGCGTCATCTCGACGAGTCCCAGCGGCGATACGGAGGAGATATTGGTCTTGACGTGGTCACTGTCCAGCGCTTTTTCAAGGGCCTGGATGACTTGCCGGCGGTGCTCCGACTCCTCCATATCGATGAAATCGATGATGATGATCCCGCCGAGATTGCGCAGCCGCAATTGTCTCGCGATGGCGACCGCCGCCTCGAGATTCGTGCGAAAAATGGTCTCCTCCAAATTTCGATGCCCGACGAACGCACCCGTGTTCACATCGATCGTGGTCATCGCTTCGGTTTGATCGATGATCAAGTAGCCGCCCGATTTCAAAGTGACCTTGCGATCCAAGGCCTTCTGAATCTCCTCCTCGACGTGCTGCACTTCGAACAAGGGGCGCGCATCGGCGTGCAACTCGATGCGCGATAGCGAGTCGGGCATGAAAGTGCCCGCAAATTCTTGCATCTCTCGATAGGCGTTGCCCTGATCGACGATGACTCGATCGACGTCCGGACTCAACAAATCCCGCAAAATCCGCAGGTGCAGCGGCAAATCCGCATGCACCAAGTTGCCCGGCTGCGTGCGCATGCCTCTTTGCCGGATGAACTCCCAAAGCTTGCGCAAATACATCATGTCGATGCGCAATGCTTCCGGGGCCGCATCCTCGGCCGCGGTTCTGACGATGTATCCGGCATTTTCATCGGGCTCGATAAAACTCTGTACCGTCTCCCTCAGGCGCTCACGCTCCGCTTCGTTATCGATCCGCGCCGATACGCCCACGCCGCGGCCTTGCGGCATGTAGACGAGATGGCGGGACGGCAGCGTAATGTAGGTCGTGAGCCGCGCACCTTTCGTACCGAGTGGATCCTTGACCACCTGCACCAGAATTTCATTGCCCTCGGCGACGAGCGCGCGAATGCTTTCGGTGCGCGGCGGTTCGATTCCCGTTTCCGCGTGATTCGCGTCGACGATGTCAGAGGCATGCAGGAATGCGGTCCGCTCCAGGCCAATATCGATGAACGCGGCCTGCATGCCGGGCAGCACGCGCGACACGCGCCCCTTGTAGATATTGCTGATCAGACCGCGGCGGCTCGCGCGTTCGAGAAACACCTCCTGGACGACGCCGCCCTCGACGACCGCTGCGCGCGCTTCGTTGACGCTCGCGTTGATGAGAATTTCGGTCGTCATGCGCCCCGCCACCGCGGCACGTCCGCTGCATCCAACAATTCGGCCGTTTCGAAAATCGGCAGCCCCATGACTCCCGAGTAGCTGCCGCGCAAATCCGCGATGAACACCGCCGCAAAACCCTGGATGGCGTAGGCGCCGGCCTTGTCGGCCGGCTCGCCGGTATCCCAATACGCGGCGCGCTCCACGGCGTCGATCCTGCGAAACGTCACCTCGCTGCGCGATAGGCGCGATTGAACACCCGAATCCGTGCAGATCGCCACCGCGGTCAATACCCGATGCGTGCGGCCCGATAAATCTGCGAGCATGCGTTCGGCGTGCTGCCGATCGGTCGGTTTGCCGAGAATTGCCTCGCCCAACACGACCGCGGTATCGGCGCCGAGCACCGGCGCCGGCCGCGAATCGAAACCCAAGTCTCGCGTCGCACGCCAGCCCGCAGCGGCCTTGGCGGCCGCAAGTCGGCTCACGTACGCATCTGCGGCCTCTGCGGGCAGCGGCGATTCGTCCGTATCGACTTCGACGACTTGGAAGGGAACTCCCATTTGCTGCAACAGTTCGCGCCGCCGCGGCGACAGGGACGCAAGATAGACGAATCGTGTGGACATGACCGGAGGATAGCTTAACCGGCCTTAGGCCCGGTGATACGGATGGCCCGCGAGCATACTCATGGCCCGGTAGATCTGCTCCGCGACGATGACCCGGACCAACGCATGCGGCAGCGTCAGCGGGGACAAAGACCATTGCTCATCCGCGCGGCTCAAGCACTCCGGTGCGAGTCCGTCCGGCCCGCCGATCAGCAGCGCCAGGGACCGCCCGTCCTGCAGGCGCCGTGCCAGCCAGACGCTGAGCTCATCGGTGCTCATGGCCTTGCCGCCGATGGTGAGCGCGACGACGTAATCGTGCTTCCCTAAAGTCGCCCGCATCGCACTGCCCTCCCGGGCGACCGCCGGTTGGGGATTCTCGCCGGGCCGGCGCGTCGCAATCGGAATTTCTTGCAATTCGAGTACCAGCGGCGTGCGCAGGCGTCGCTGGTAATCCTGAAACCCGGTGTTGATCCATTCCGGCAGACGCGTACCGGCCGCGATTAACCGGCATTTCATGACAGGCGCGGAAGCTCGGGCCTCAGGCGCGCGCCGCCGCGCGCTTCGGTTTACCCATGTCCCACAGCCTTTCGAGTCCATAAAACTCGCGCACGCGCGGCAACATCACGTGCACGATCATGTCGTGCAAATCGATGAGCACCCAGTCACTATCCTGCTGGCCCTCTATGCCGTGCGGCCGGAATCCTGCGGCCTTGGTCTTTTCGACGACCCGCTGCGCGACCGAGCGAACATGCCGATCGGAAGTGCCGCTCGCGATGATCATGATATCCGCAATATCCGTCAGGCCCCGCACGTCGAGTACCTTGATTTCTAGCGCTTTCATATCCTCGAGCGCATCGACGACGAGTGCTTGCAGCGACGCTTTGGGTGCTGCGCGCTTGGGCTTGGCGGGTTTGGCGTGGGCTGGCTTCGTGGACGCGGGTTTGGCGATCGAGCTCTTGGCGCTCGCGGCGGCCGGTTTGACCGCCGTCCTGGCGGGGTGCTTTCTGTTGCTTGCGGTCTTCTTTCTTGTCTGTGGCACTAAGTAACCCGTGTTTTGGAGTAACAATTGGCGTCTAGTATGAGCTTACGCACCGAATCCGGCATCAGGAACCGCGGATCGCGCCCCATCGCGATCAATTGACGCACGTCGGTCGAGGAGATTTCGAGCTGCGTCACCGCATGAATAAAGATGCAACCCGACCGTGACTCATGCAAATCGTTGATGCGGCCGGTGCCCCGGTCCACCAACAGCTCGCCCAAGGGCCCCATTCCCGGCGCGCGCCATCCGGGGCGGTGAGCGACCACCAAATGGGCCAAGCTCAGCAGTTCGCGCCACTGATACCATTTCGGCAAGCTCAAAAACGCGTCCATGCCGACGATGAGGCAAATGCTGCGGTCCGGATATTCATGGCGTAATTCGGCGAGGCTCTCGACCGAATAGGACGGCCCCGCCTTGCGCACCTCGCGGTCATCGACGACGAAACCGGGTTGGCCCTCGATTGCGGCCTGCACCATCTTCAGGCGCAGTTGCGCGTCGGCCAACGGTTGATCGCGATGCGGCGGATTGCCGGCGGGCAGGAAGCGGATCTCCTTGAGGCGCAATGCCTGCTGCAGCTCGAACGCCGTGCGCAGGTGCGCATAGTGGATCGGATCGAAGGTTCCACCGAAAATTCCCATCGGTTTCATGGGGCTACCCTGCCTGAAAGCATAGTGGGTTGCAAAGCGCCGGCGAGCGTTGCGGTGAGGCTCGTCAGCCCTATCCACGCGTCGCCCTGGGCGGCACCCTTGATGACGCGATCGACGGTGCTCGCCTCGGCAAGCAAGCATGCCAGCGGCAAGTCCCGCAATCGCGCAATCGCGGCCGCCGACGGCGTGCTCGCCTGATTCCATGCGCTGCGCTGCGAGGAACGCAAGCGAGTGCGTTCGCCCGCCTGCCAAAGGCCGCGCAGCTCGCGCACGAGGGCCCACAAAATCAGCGTCGGCTCCACGCCTTCGCTCTTGAGTCCTAGCAGAATGTGCAGTGCCCGCGCCGCCTGGCCGGCCGATGCGGATTCGGCGAGCTGGAACACATCGTAGCGGGCGCTGTCGGCCACCGAAGCGGCGACCAGTTGCCGACTGATGGTCGCTCCGTTTGCGAGCAAACTGAGCTTTTCCAGTTCCTGGCGAGCGGCGAGCAGGTTGCCCTCGACGCGCTCGGCGATCAGCTGTACCGCGCCCGGCTCGATCTTGACGCCGCAGCGCATCGCGCGCGCAGCGAGCCATGCGGGCAGAGCCGCCGTGCCGACCGGCCAGACCGGCACCCAGACGCCGTGTTGCGCAAACGCTTGCACCCAAGGCGCATCGCTCGATTTTTTGTCCAATTTCTCGGTGACGACGAGCAGCAACACATCGGGCGGCGGTTGCGTGACGAGCGCGGCCAACAGTTGCGCACCTTTGTCGGGTTTGCCGCTGGCCAACCGCAATTCGATGATGCGCCGCTCGGCGAACAGCGACAGCGATTGCGCCGCACCGCGCAGCTCGTCCCAGTCGAAACTGCGGTCGACGAAGAACACGCTGCGATCCGCGTAGCCGGCAGCCCGAGCCGCCGCGCGAATCGCATCGGCCGCCTCGCCGGTGAGCAGCGGCTCCTCACCCGACACCAGATAGCCGGGCGCCAGGCCTCTACTGAGCGCAGCGGGCAATTGATCGAGGTTCAGGCGCGGCATTGCGGCGGATTATCTCAAAATGCGTTCGCGTGCGGCCAGATATTCGACTTCCATTCGCGCAACCAGGGCCTCGACGGACTCGATCGCGTCGATGCCGCTGACGCTTTGGCCGGCGCTCCAGATATCCTTCCACGCCTTGCGCGCGGTGTTGCCGCCGGTGCCGAAATTCATCGTGGCTTTGCTCGCCTCCGGCAGCTTGTCCGGATCCAATCCGGTCTGCGCGACGCTCGCGCGCAGGTAATTGCCGGCGATGCCGCTGAACAGCGACGTGTAGACGATATCCTCGGCTTTGGAATCGACGAGCATTTGCTTGTAGGCCGAGCTCGCATTGGCCTCGTCCGTCGCGATGAAGCGCGTGCCGAGATAGGCGAGATCCGCGCCCAAGGCGCGCGCCGCGAGTACATCGGCACCCGTACTCATCGCGCCCGAGAGGATGATGGTCCCGTCGAATATCGCGCGAATCTCCTTGACCAGGGCGAACGGACTCAACACGCCGGCGTGGCCACCCGCGCCCGCACACACGGCGATGATGCCGTCGACCCCTTGACCCGCGGCCTTTTGCGCATGGCGCACGCTGATGACGTCGTGGAAGACGATGCCGCCGTAGCTATGCACCGCGCTCACCACTTCGGCGGGAGGGCGCAAACTCGTGATGACGATCGGCACACGATGCTTTACGCATGATTCGACGTCATGCGCGAGTCGATCGTTGCTCGCGTGCACGATCTGGTTCACCGCGAACGGCGCAGGCTTGCGTGCCGGATTGGCGCGCCCGTAGGCCGCCAATTCCTCGGTGATTTGCGAAAGCCAATCGTCGAGCTGCGATGCGGGCCGGGCATTTAGAGCGGGGAATGACCCGACGATGCCCGCTTTGCATTGTGCGATGACTAGTTGCGGCGTAGAGACGATGAACATCGGCGCGCCGATGACCGGCAAGCGCAAGCGATCCTCGAGAATTGGCGGCAAAGGCATGAATGGCACTCACGTGGACGCACACGGCGCCAGTATGGCGCAGTCCGTCGATTGGCACACGCACAGGTGAAGTCGCCGGCACACTGGGGTAGGCTGCATGCGGACACTCACGCAATGGGGGCCGTATGCAATTCGAAACCCTGCTATTCGAGCGCCGCGAGCATGTCGCGCTGGTGACGCTCAACCGGCCGGACAGGCTCAACGCGCTGAACGGCGCGCTGATCGCGGACCTGACGGCGGCGGCGGCGGCGATCGAGGCGGATCAGACGATTCGGGCGGCCTTGCTCACGGGCGCCGGCCGCGCCTTTTGCTCCGGTGCCGACCTCATGCGCGGCGGAGTGGCGGACGACGCGAACTCGAGCCCCGGAGAAAACGTCGGCGCGAGCTTAAGGCATCATTTCAATCCGATGATCAGCGCCTGGTATCACTTGCGCGTGCCCGTGGTAGTCGCGGTCAACGGCATCGCCGCGGGCGCCGGCGCGAGTCTCGCGTTGTCGGGAGACTTGGTCTTGGCGGCGCGGTCCGCGATCTTCTTGCAATTGTTCGCACCGAAACTCGGGCTCATGCCGGACCTGGGCAGTACCTTTTTTTTACCGCGCCTGGTCGGCACCGCGCGCGCCAAGGGCTTGGCCTTGCTCGGGGGTGAATTGCGCGCCGAGCAGGCCGTCGACTGGGGACTCATTTGGGAGGCGGTCGACGACGCGGCATTGGGGACGCAGGCCGAGGCGCTGGCGCAGCGGCTCGCGGGCGGTCCGAGTCAGGCGTTCAGTCGCATCAAAGCCGTATTCAATACCGAACCGCCGCATACGCTCGAGGAACAATTGGCCGTCGAAGCCATCGCGCAGGCGGCGCTCGCGGACACCGAGGACTTTGCCGAAGGCGTGCTCGCGTTTCGCAGCAAGCGGCCGCCGCAATTCAAGGGCCGCTAGCGTTTGGATCGGCGGCGCAAGCCGATTCTCGTCATCGGCACGCGTACTTCCGCGGCCGGCAAGCTCTCTTTGGCCGCAGGCTCGGATCCGCAATTATCGCAGCCACCGCAGCTGCTCTGCGTCTTGTTGCCCAGGCTCGCGCTGAGCCGCTGCAGCGGTCCGCGCAATCCCGGAATTGCCGACGCCCGTGCCGCGAGATCGGCGAACGATGCGGCCATGCGCCTGCGAAGCGCCTTGGGCCCGAGCGCAAACAGCGCGTACGCCGCGCTCGTCAGCAGCACGAGGCCCACCAATATCCGGTCGATGAGCTGCGGCATTAGAATAGCAACGCGATTCGGTAGGTGATGAACGACGCCGCATACGCGAGCGCAAACATGTATGCGGCCATGATGATCGGATATCTCCAGCTATTCGTTTCGCGCTTTACCGTCGCGAGCGTAGAGAGGCACTGCGGCGCAAAAACGTACCAGGCGAGCAAGGACAGCGCCGTCGGCAAGCTCCATGAATGCGCGATCAGCGGCGTCAGCGCGTTATTGACGTCATTGCCGGTGGCCGACAAGGCATAGACGGTGCCGAGCGCGCCGACCGCGACCTCGCGCGCGGCGAGGCCCGGCACGAGTGCAATCGATATTTGCCAATTGAATCCGATCGGCGCGAACAGCACCGCGAGCGCCGCGCCCAAGTGGCCGGCAATGCTGTACCCAATCGCAGGCCCGGTTGCACCCGGCGGCGGCGCGGGATACGAGCTGAATGCCCATAGGATCACCATGAGCGACAAGATGATCGTACCAACGCGCGTCAGGAAGATCTCCACGCGCTGCCAAAGACCAATCGCCAGGTTGCGCAGATTCGGCCAATGATAGGCCGGTAATTCCAGCATGAGCGTCTGAAAACGCTTGCCCACGCCGCGCCTCTTCAGCACATAGGCCACGGCCATTGCGCTCGCGATCCCGATGACATAGAGCCCGAACAGCACGAAACCCTGCAGCTCGAGCCCGCCCCACACGATGCGCCGTGGTATGAATGCGCTGATGATCAAGGCGTAGACCGGCAGACGCGCCGAACACGTCATCAAAGGCGCAATCATGATGGTCGCCAATCGATCGCGCGGATCTTGAATCGTGCGCGTCGCCATGATGCCGGGGATCGCGCACGCGAAGCTCGACAACAAGGGGATGAATGCGCGCCCCGATAGCCCGACGCTGCCCATGATGCGATCGAGAAGAAACGCCGCGCGCGGCAAATATCCGGAGTCTTCGAGAATCAAGATGAAAAAGAATAATATGAGGATCTGCGGCAAGAACACCAACACGCTGCCGATCCCCGCCAGCACGCCGTCAACGAGCAAACCCTTGAATAGGCTGGCGGGCAGCCAGTGGTCGAGGCTCGCGCCAAGGCCACCGACGCCGGCTTTGATCAAGTCCATCGGCAACTGTGCCCAGGCAAAAACCGCCTGGAACACCAGAAATAAAACCACGGCGAGGATCAGCGGTCCGAGCAGCGGGTGCAAGACAACGGCATCGATGCGATCGCTCCTCGTCAGACCGCCGACTCGGTCGCCGCCGACGGCGATCAGAATGCGTCGCACCTCGGCTTGATCGCTCTCGATGTCGGCCGCGGTCGGCGTACGCCAAACCACGGGTTCCGCCGCGTGTGCCGGAACCGAAACATGGTCCAAAACTTCCGCCAGCGCGCGAACGCCGTTCGTCTTGACGCCGATCGTTTCGACGACCGGCACGCCCAGTTCGGCCGCAAGCTGCTCAGGATCGATCGCGATGCTTTTGCGATGCGCGATATCGCTCATATTGAGCGCCACGACCATGGGCAGACCAAGACGCTTCAGACTCAGGACGAGACGCAGATTTTGGCGCAGATTGGTCGCATCGGTGACACAGACGACGAAATCGGGCTGCGCTTCCCCGGCGCGCCGGCCGAGCAGTACGTCGGCGGTCACCTGTTCGTCGGGCGTCAACGGATCGAGGCTGTAGGCTCCCGGCAAATCGAGTATGCGTACGCGCCGGCCGGAGGACGTCAACAGCGAGCCTTCCTTACGCTCGACGGTCACACCCGCGTAATTCGCGACCTTTTGGCGGCTGCCCGTCAATACATTGAATAGAGCCGTCTTACCGCAGTTGGGATTGCCTACCAATGCGATCAACGGACTGGCTGGAGCGATCGGCTGACCGTCCATTGGTTTACGCGAGCTGCGTCTGCTCCGGACAAACGCGAATGCACGCGGCTTCGAACAATCGTAAGGCAAACGTTCCCGTGCCGATGCGAACCGCAATCGGCTCGCGCGAGAGCAGTCCACGCCCGACGATGCGTACCAACTCACCGGGCAAGAACCCGAGTTCGGCCAAGCGCCGCGCGAGCTCCGGCGGGGCGGCCGGATCGACCGCGTTGACCGACACCACGCGCGCGACACTTCCCGGAGGCAAGTCCGCGAGTCCGACATCCGTCCTAGCCGCTTGGTTCGCCGCGAGCGGTGATTGGTTCAAGGGTCCCATGTGCATAATTCTATATGAGAATTATTCCCATTACTATTAAGGGCCGTTCCTGATGCGCCGCACATTATTGGAGTTAGTCGCGCGATGACACTATAGGCTCCCGTCCGGCGAACCGGAAGCCGGCAAGCGTTCCTGCTAATCTTACCGGCACTGAAGCCTCGGAAGGGTCTGTAATGCCTACGCTTTTTGAGAAGATCATCTCCGGTGAATTGCCGGCAACCGTGCTCTTCAAGGATTCGCGGGTGACCGCGTTTCTGGACATTCGCCCGGCGGCCCCGGTGCATATTCTGGTCGTCCCGAATAAGGCGATAGCGACAGTCAATGACATCACCGACGCCGACGAGTCATTGATCGGTCATATGGTCATCGTCGCGCGCGATTTAGCCGCGCAGCACGGCGTCGCGCAAAGCGGTTATCGGTTAATCGTCAATTGCAACGCGGACGGCGGTCAGGAGGTATATCACCTGCATTTGCACCTGTTGGGCGGCCGGCCCCTGGGCCCCATGATCCAGCGGAAATGATCGATTTAAGAACAATGCCAATAACTTAAGGATAAGGCGATGAAAAAAAAGAAGACCGCGCTGAACGCATCGAAGCGCGCGAAGCCGGCGGCGCAAGCGAAACGGGCTTTGATCAAACGCACGACGGCTGCACGCGGCGCGGCTACCGGTGCGGCTAAACACGCGACGCACGCGGCTAAACGCGCGAGCTCGGCGCGCCGCACTCTCTATCCTGCGATAGAGCCGTTACGCCACGGGTTCCTGCGGGTTTCGGAAATTCATGAGATCTATTACGAGGAATGCGGCAATCCCGCCGGCAAGCCCGCGGTGTTTCTGCATGGCGGTCCGGGTGCGGGATCCGACAAACGCGCGCGCCAGTTTTTCGATCCGCGACATTATCGCATCGTGGTGTTCGATCAGCGCGGCTGTGGGCGCAGTCGCCCGAGCGCAAGTCTGATTGAGAACACGACCTGGCATCTGGTCGCCGATATCGAACGCTTGCGCAAACATCTCGGTATAGAGCGCTGGCTCGTTTTCGGCGGCTCCTGGGGCAGTACGCTGGCGCTTGCCTATGCGGAAGCACATCCGGAGCGCGTTACGGAGCTCGTGCTGCGTGGAATCTTCCTGCTGCGTTATGCTGAAATCCGCTGGTTCTACCAACACGGCGCCTCGGAAGTTTTCCCCGATTGCTGGGAGGCATACCGGGATGCGATCCCGCCGGACGAGCGCGACGACTTCTTGAACGCCTATTACAAACGCCTGACGGGCAGCGATCGGAGGGTCGCGCTGGCCGCGGCGCGTGCTTGGTCGGTCTGGGAGGGATCGACCAGCTTTCTGCATAGCAATTTCGACAACATCAAAAAATGGGCCGAGGATCATTTCGCGCTGGCGGTGGCGCGCATCGAATGTCATTACTTCGTGAATCGGGGTTTTCTGCGCAGCGAGGGGCAATTGCTCGAGGATGTCGCGCGTATCCGGCACATTCCAGCCACGATCGTGCAGGGCCGGTATGACGTCGTGTGCCCCGCCAGGAGCGCGTGGGATTTGCATCGAGTCTGGCCCGAGGCGGACCTGAGGATCGTCGCGGACGCCGGTCACTCCGCGTTCGAGCCGGGCAACATGCATGAACTCGTGCTGGCAACCGACCGGTATCGCAGCCGTTAATGTCTGAAATCTCGCTGCTTGGCCTTGCTCGAAACATGGATGCGCGTGAGATCGCGGAGATGTCGCGCGATCTCATCGAACAGGGACTCACATGGTCTTGGACTCCGGCGCGCGTTCAACATTTCATCAGCGGCAGCGACTCAACGGTCGTCGTGGCACGGCGTGAGAGGCGCATCGCGGCATTCGCGATCATGCATTGCGGTGATGAGGTTGCGCATCTGAATTTGCTCGCGGTGGCGACCGTGCATCGCCGCTTGGGATTAGGCAGCCAGTTGATGAATTGGCTCGTCGAGACCGCGGTCACCGCCGGAGTTTTTCGAATCAACCTCGAGCTGCGTACGCACAATGAGGCGGCGCGCGCATTTTACGAAGCCTTGGGTTTTGAAAAGCTAGGCGTCGTACCAGGATATTATCAGGGCCGCGAGGCGGCGCTGCGCATGTCGCGGCGTTTGAACAAAGCCTGATCTCGACAGCCGGCACCGCGGCAGCCGTGCTTGAGCCGGCAGCTGCCGCGGCGACAGATGTCTTTCGCATTTACGCATCATGCTAGATGCAGCGCTTCCATTGCGCCGCCGTTCCGGCGATACATGCCGTTACGGTTCCGATGATTGCTGGTTTGACAGAACTCGGTCGTGATCAGTGTCGCAAAAGCGCGCAGCCGCGGCCGGCAAGGCAACGCGATCGGCCATAAATGTAGCTTGCGCAGCGCACCCGCGAGCATTCTTCCCCCATGCGCTCAGCTGTCAACGCGATCCGTTGCCGGCCGTTATTCTTGGGCACGTGCTGAAATTGGCATGATCGATTTTTTACCATATCGTTCAGGAGGTCCGGTGGCTGCGCGGCGCGAAGTGAACGGACGTCTTCGGGTGCGCTGTTGTGCGGCGCTCGCCGGATTGACCACCACGGTGCTTCTGCTTTGCACCGGCTGTGCCGGCTCCACGGACGCGCGCTCCAAGGCCTATACGAGTCGTCCGGACGGTGCTGGCGCCGCGCTGCCGGTGCTGCGCCGCGAAGACATGCTGTGGTTGGAGCGGGTCACCTTTGGCCTCGACAGCGCGACGGTCGCCGAGTACCGGCGCCTGGGCAGAGAGCGGTTCCTGGAGCGGCAACTGACGGCCCGCGACCGTGGGTTGCCTGCGCCGATCGCGGCCGACATCGATGCCATGGAAATCTCGCATGCGCAGCCCGCCTCGTGGATTGCGGACGTCAACGCCCAATACAAAGCGATCAACGAGATGCCGGACGGCACGGACCGTGAACAGGCGCGTAAGGCGCTCAACGATCGAGGCAACAAGTTGGCCTATGAAGCCATACGCCGGCAACTGTTGCGCGCGGTGTACTCCCCATCGCAGCTGCAGGAGCAAATGGTTTGGTTTTGGCTCAATCACTTCAGTGTCTACCAGCACAAGGGCAACTTACGGTGGCTGGTCGGCGATTACGAGGAAAACGCGATCCGGCCGCATGCGTTGGGCCACTTCCGGGACTTGGTGACGGCCACGCTCGAACATCCGGCAATGCTGCAGTATCTGGACAACAATCAGAACGCCGCAGGACACGTCAACGAGAATTACGCGCGCGAACTCATGGAGCTGCACACGCTCGGCGTCGGCAGCGGCTACACGCAGCAAGACGTGCAGCAGCTCGCGCTCATATTGACCGGCGTCGGCATCAACGGCGGCAAAACCCCGCGCCTCAGGCGCGAATTGGAAGGTCTTTACCGGCGCGAGGGCGCATTCGAATTCAATCCGGCTCGTCATGATTTCGGACGCAAGGTCCTGCTGGGCCACACGATTGAGCCAAGGGGTTACCCGGAGGTCGAAGAGGCTCTGACGCTTATTACACGACAGCCGGCCTGCGCGCGCTTCATTTCGCGCGAGCTCGCGAGCTACTTCGTCGCAGACGACCCGCCGCCGGCCTTGGTGGAACGGATGGCGCAGACGTTCATGCGCACCGACGGCGACATTGCCGCCGTGCTGCGCACCTTGTTTCTAGCGCATGATTTCGATGCTGCGCTCGGTGGTAAATTCAAGGATCCGGTGCGCTTCGTGGTTTCGGCGGTGCGATTCGCTTACGACGGCAAGCCCATCGCGAATGCGAGGCCGATGCTCAACTGGCTCAACAGCCTCGGCGAGGCGCCCTACGGCCATCAAACTCCAGATGGATATCCGATGACCGAACTGAGTTGGGCGAGTTCCGGGCAAATGAGCCGCCGCTTCGAAATTGCGCGCGCCATCGGCTCCGGCAATGCGGGATTGTTCGATCCCGAAGACGGCGGCTCGCGGTCCGCGAGCGGGTTCCCGCAGCTTTCGAATCGTTTGTATTTCGAGGCCGTCGAACCGTTTCTCTTGGGAAACACCCGCACTGCGCTTAACCGCGCGAATTCGCCACAAGAATGGAACACCTTCCTGCTCTCATCACCGGACTTCAGCTATGAGTGATGCGCAACGTGAAAACATCATGAACCGCCGCGATATGATCAAGCTGGGCAGCGCCGCACTCGTGAGCCTCGGCGCCGCCGGCCGCTTGTACGCCGCGCCGACCACGGGGCCGCGATTTCTGCTCGTATTCCTGCGCGGCGGCTACGATGCGACGAACTTGTTGATCCCCTATTCGAGCAGCGACTACTACGAGTCGCGCCCCAATATCGCGATTCCCAAACCCGATCCGGCATCGAATACCGGCGCATTGGCGTTGGATGCCAACTGGGCGCTGGCGCCCGCCGTGCGCGATACCATCGGTGCGATGTACCTGCAGCGCCAGGCGGCGTTCGTGCCATTTGCCGGCACCGACGACCTGTCCCGCAGCCACTTCGAAACCCAGGACAGCATCGAACTCGGTCAGCCCTTGAACGGAAAGCGCGACTATCGATCGGGATTTCTCGGCAGGCTCGCGGACACCTTGTCGGGCTCGGCGGTGAGCGCCGCGCCCATCGCATTCACCGATGCCTTGCCCTTGGCTTTCCAGGGCGCGATGACCGTACCGAATCTCTCGCTCAAGAATGTCGGCAAGCCGTCTTTCGACGAGCGCCAAGCGCGCATCCTGACCGACATGTATGCAGGCCATCATCTCGAAGCCGCGGTCAGCAACGGTTTGGAGTTGCGCCACGAAGTGGCGCAACAAATGGCCGAGGACATGAGCGGCGCCAATCGCGATGCGATCACCACCAAGGGTTTCGAACTCGAAGCCCAGCGCATGGGCATGCTCATGCGCGACAAATACCGTATCGGATTCGTCGACGTCGGCGGGTGGGACACTCACGTCGCCGAGGGTGCCGCGCAAGGCAAATTGGCTACCAATCTGACGAGCCTCGGACAGGGACTGCAGGCATTTTCGCAATCGCTGGGCGCCGAATGGAAAAACACCGTCGTCGTCGTGCTCTCGGAGTTTGGCCGCACGTTTCGCGAGAACGGCAATCGAGGCACCGATCACGGCCATGGTACGGTCTACTGGGTGCTCGGCGGCGCAATCAACGGCGGCATCATTGCCGGCGAGCAGCGGGCCGTGAGCCGACGCACGCTGTTTCAGGACCGCGACTACCCGGTACTCAACGACTACCGCGCGGTTCTCGGCGGGTTATTCCGCTCCTTATGGGGCCTATCGAACGATCAAAACGCCAATATTTTTGCCGGAACCGCGCCGATCGATCTGAAGTTGGCTTGATACCCGCGCCGCGGCGATTGGCGCACCGCCCATGGGTTCAGACCGGCTATAAGCTGCCGATACAGGAGGATAGAGCCGACGTCCGTCGATTGACGGCGGCCGCCCGACGCTCATGGAGATTAGCGATGGCTGCGCAAAATCCGCGCCAACCCAGCGACCCGATGTACCTGTTGGTGCGCGAGGGGCGCAGCCAGGATTTCAATCGGCAGCGCAAACCCGGCGACCGCTGCGACCTGCATGGCTGCAACTTGCGCGGGCTCGACCTGCGCGAGTTCGACCTCGCGAACGTCGATTTGTCCGATTGTTATTTCAGGCAGGCTGACCTCAGAGGCCTGGACCTGCGCACCTGCCAACTGCGGGGAGCAAGCCTGCATGCCGCACGCGTTTCGGGAGCCTACTTCCCCGTTGAACTGGCGCCGGCGGAGATCGAGATGTCGGTGCGGCTCGGCACGCGCCTGCGTTATCGCGGCGCTTGAGTGAGCGCGCACGAGCGACACTGCAACCAAATTAAACCGGAGCCGAAAATGTCGAGATGCAAAACCAAATCGCGCAAGCAAGTAATGCAGAATTTCGCAGCACGGGGCGGGTGCGTCAGCATCATGGCCGCCGTGCTTGCAGGTTTCATGGCCACCAAGGCGCACGCCGATGGTCCTGAAACTGCGTTGGCGCTGCGCGCGGGCACACCCGGTATCGGCGTGGACTTCGATGTGGGTATCGGGAATCAGTTCGGTGCGCGCATCGGTTACAGCAATTTCTCGATTAATCACACGGTTAACAGTTCGGATGCGACCTACGACGGAAAGCTCCGACTCAGCATTCCGAGCGGATTACTGGATTGGTACGTGTTCAAGGGCGTATTCCATTTGACGGCTGGAGTCGCCGTCAACGCGACCAAGCTCAACATCATCGGCACGCCCGGTCCGAACGGCATTACCTTGAATGGCAATACCTATACCAGCGCAGAACTTGGCTCCGTGACCGGAGTCGTGAAGGCCGGCAACGCCGCCGCTCCCTACGTCGGATTCGGCTGGGGCAATCCGGTGAGTCCGACGCATCGATTCCAGGTATTGTTCGATGTCGGTGCCATCTACGGCGGTACGCCCAGTGTTACGTTGACGGCGCAATGCGCGGCAGGTGTCCCATCGACGGTGTGCGCCGCCATTCAGCAAGATGCGCTGGCAGAGGAACAAAAAATCAGCGCCAACGCCACCATCATCAAGTGGTATCCGATCGTCAATCTGGGCTTCTCGGTCCGCCTCTAAAGAGGCTGCGCTCAGGCGAGGCGTGCACGCAAGAACGCGGCGGCGTGCTCGGCCTCGGCCTTCAACCGTTGCGCGAGCACCGGGATCTCGCCGGCGGCGCCCGCTTTGGCGGCCGCCTCGAGCCGGCCGGCAGCCGTGCTCGCCGATGTCGCCCGAATGTTCGCGCTGGATCCTTTGAGCGAATGCGCGGCACGTTCGACCGCGCCAAGATCGCCGACCCCGAGCGCCTTGCTGATGTCCCGCAACGCGACATCTCCCGAATCGATGAACAACTGCACGAGTTCATGCGCGAAGTCCTTATCGCCATCCACCATCGCCATGAACTCGTCCCAGTCGACCGATAGCGGCGAGTCGGCGGTTTTCACCGGCCCGAGAAAACGCTCCAGCGCCTGGCTCAGCTGCGCGCGATTCAGGGGCTTGGTCAAATAGTCGTCCATGCCGGCAAGGCGACAATTCGTTTCGGCGTCCTGCATGACGTCGGCGGTCAGCGCGATGATGGGAACGTGGCCTGCACCGCCCTCACGATCGCGAATCGCGCGCGTCGCTTGATAGCCGTCCATGACGGGCATCTGACAGTCCATGAGTATGAGGTGAAAGCGACCGCTCTGCCATGCCGCGATGGCGTCCATGCCGTTGCAGACGACTTCCACCTCGTATCCCAACTTCTCCAAACTGGCACGCGCGACTTTCTGATTGACCTCGTTGTCCTCGGCCAACAAGATGCATTGGTCGCGTACCGAATTTTGGGCGCGATTTTGCGGCACGATGGATTGCGTGCGCGCATGCCACTCGGTCGCGTCCACGGAAATGACTTGGCTAAGCCGCTGGCGCAATTCCGCATTCGATACCGGTTTGAGCAAATAGGCCACAGAGCCCGTCTGCGCCAACCGCTGGGCGTCATGCACGCCCCTAGTGGACGTGAGCATCACGAGCCGGGTCGCGCGAAAGCGTTCGTCCGTTGCGATCCGGCGCGCAAGATCGAAACCGTTGCAGCCCGGCATCTTGTAATCCAACAAGGCAAGATCGAAGGGCTTGCCCGAGGCAATGCCCTGCTCCAACGCGCATAGCGCCGTATCCGCTGCGTCCGCGCAGGTCGAGGCCACTCCAAGGCCCGCCAACTGCTGCTGCAGCGCGCTGCGATTGGTTGCGCTATCGTCGACGATCAAGACGCGTGCGTTCTCGAGAACCGCGGGGATTTTCGGCTCGAGCTCAGGATCCCGCAGCGATCGCTCGAATGAGGCCGTGAACCAAAACACGGAACCGGCACCCTCCTTGCTCTCGACGCCGGTCTGACCACCCATCAAGTCCACGAGACGCCGCACGATCGATAGCCCTAGGCCGGTACCGCCGTAGTAGCGTGTCGTCGACGCATCGATCTGTGAAAACGGTTGGAACAAGGAACCGATGCGCGCTGCGGGGATACCGACGCCGGTATCGCGCACCTCGCAGCGAACGGTGGTCCCCGGAGCATCCGAGTCCGTAACCCGAATGTCGATCGAGACTTCGCCCTCCTTCGTGAATTTGACTGCATTGCTGCCGAGATTGAGCAGCACCTGGCGAACACGGCCGGGATCACCGAGAACCCAGTGCGGTAGCAGCGGATCGACATTGACGATTATTTCGATGCCTTTGGCATCGGCCTGAATGGCGAGCAGGCGCGCCACATTCTCGGCGGTCCCGCGCAAGTCCATGTCGATTTTCTCCAGATCCAATCTGCCGGCCTCTATTTTCGAGAAATCCAAGATGTCGTTGATGATCGTCAGCAGCGCCGCGGCGCTGTCGCGGATCGTCTCCGTCTGATCGCGCTGTGACGCGTCGAGCCTCGTTTCCAGCAGCAATTCGGTCATGCCGATGACGCCGTTCATCGGCGTGCGGATCTCATGGCTCATATTCGCGAGAAACTGCGATTTCGCGACAGCCGCGAGTTCGGCACGGTCCTTGGCCTGGACCAGCTCTTCGTTGGCGCGCTCCAGATCGCGCGTGCGCGCGGTGACTTGTTCGCTCAACGCATCCGCGAGGCGACGCAGACGCCCGACGCGCAGCCGATAGAACGCGCCGGCCACAAACAGCAACGCGGCCGCACACAGCAACATGAACCATTGTGTCTGGTAGTAATGCGGCCTCAACTTGAGACTGATGTTGCTGCCACTCGTGTTCCACACGCCATCGTTGTTGCTCGCAAGCACACGAAACGTGTATGAGCCCGGCGCGAGACCCGTGTAGTAAGCGGTTCTGCGATTGCCCGCGTCGGTCCACTCCTTGTCGAAGCCGTCGAGCCTGTATTTGAAATGCAGCGCCTGCGGCACGAGCAAGCTCAATGCCGTGTAATCGAATTCCAACTGATGCGAGCCGGGCGCAATGTCGATTGCCTGGCCGAGCGCCTGCGGCTTCCCATCGACGGCCACCCGCTCGATATGCACCGGCGGCGGCAGCGTGTTGACCGGGATGTGTAACGGGTTGACCCGAACGATGCCGCGAACGCTCGGAAACCAGAGCATGCCGTCCGGTGTACGGCATCCGGGCGCGGTATTGCCGCCATCGAATTCGGCGCTGCGCAGCCCATCCGAGATCGCGTACATATGAATTGCCGGTGGACTAATTCCCTCGGTCGCCGATTTACCCGACGCCAACAGGTCCAAATCGTCTCGCGCTACCGAGATCAGTCCTTTGTTCGTGGTCACCCACATCTGATGCGCATCGTCCTCGATCAGCTGCAGGATCGTTTCCCCCAGCGGCCCGGCGCTGCGGGCCAGCGAGACGATCTTGCCGTCGCGCCAAACCGCCAAGCCGTCGGTCGTGCCGAGCCAGATGACGCCCCGATCGTCTTCATGAAGCGCGATAACCCAGTTGCTCGGTAGCCCGTCGGCCAAGCCGAGTTGGCGCGCATGCAGTCCGTCGAAAAGAAACAGGCCGTGGGCTTCCGTGCCCACCCAGATGTTCCCGGCGCGGTCCTCGTGTATGAGCCCGATCCCGGTCGCGCCGGTCCCGCCCAATACGGCGCTCATCGAAGTGACTTTCCCGGCCTCGATGCGATCGAGACCGGCGTTCGTTCCAATCCAGATACGGCCATGGCGATCTTCTTCGATCGCGGTCACGCTGGGGCCCGACAGGCCGCTGCTCTGGTCGAATGACGTCAGGCGGCCATCTTCGAGACGATAGACTCCGGCGCCGTCGGTGCCGGCCCAAACGACGCCGTTATGGTCCTCGATTACCGATCGCACACGCATGTTCTCGTGGCCGTGCGGCCCCGCGATGTGCTCGAATGAACCATCGACGTACTTGCTGAGCCCCGCATCGGTTCCCACCCAGAGCCCGCCGCGCCTGCGCGGGGTGATGGTCCAGGTCAGATTTCCCTGCAGACCCTCGGGTTCGCCGAACGGCGCGAACTTGCCATCCCGCAATCTCAGCAGACCCACGCCGGTGCTGCCGATCCATAAGCTTCCCTCGTCGTCCTCGTAGAACGCGCGCAGATCGCCGCCAGAGAACAGATTCGTCTGCAATTGGGCGAATTTTCCGTCACTCCACCGCACCAATCCGCCGCCGCGCGTGCCGATCCATAGATTTCCGTCGCGGTCGAGCGTGAGCGCCCGGATTCCGGAGCCGAAACGCCCGCGCTCGGCGATGATCTCGATGCGATCGCCGCTGCGCCGCAACACCGCTCCCTTGAGCGTCCCGAACCACAAACTGCCGGCGGCACCTCGCAGTATCGCGGTAACCTTATCGTCGTCCGCGATCGGATCCAGCGCCACCGTGCTGAAACGTCTGCCGTCATAGCGATACACCTGTGCATCGGTCGATACCCAGAGAGCGCCGCGCGCATCCTCCTGCAGCGCGCGAACCGCCGCACCGCTACGTATGCCGCTGTCCGCGCCGAAGGTGCGAATGCGCTCATGGTCGATCTGAAAGAGACCTGTCTCCGTGCCCACCCACAGCCGCCCGTTCGCATCTTCGGCAATGGCCCGCACGTAGGCCTGCGCGAGTCCCGCATCGCCGGCAATCGTCTTGAAATGCTTGCCGTCGTAGACCGCGATTCCCGAGCGCGTCCCGATCCAAAGTTGCCCCAAGTGATCGACATGCAGCACGGAAATGTGCTTGTTCGGAATCGCGTGTTCTGTGACGGTGTCATAGACCACGAAGCGCATTCCGTCGAAGCGCGCTAGTCCTTCCTGGGTACCGACCCATAAATACCCGTCAGGCGTGCGGGCGATCGTTTGGGCCGAGGTTTGAGGCAAACCTTCGGCAATTTGCCAATTGTCGAGAATGTATTGGCTCGGCTGCAAACTCGGATCGAGCGCAAACGCCTGAGCGCCGATGCCGAGCATCGCCAATGCGAGCGCTACTCGCGCACATCGCGCGTATCGCGTGCTACGCATCGGTCCGCATCCAGCGATCCTCATTTGGCCTCCACACTCGCGCTATGGCGGCGCGCGACGGCGCGACGCTCTTCGACTTAGCGATCAGCGGGTTAACGGCCGGAAGATCGTCGACTGAAGCGAGATCGGCTCCTTCCAGCCGGTGGATTAGAGGGTATCGGGGCTCACGCGCTCTCGCGCTGCTCGACAACTTGCGCCAGTTCACAGACGACCCGGTTGCCGCCGCGGCTCGACGACCCGATGATGAGCCGGGCGCCGATGGCTCGGGCCCGAAACCGCATCGTGCGCATGCCGAGACCGTGGCCGCGTAGGCCTTCGGCCGGCAAGCCGCGGCCATTGTCCAGAATCGTGAGCCGGACCATGTGCGCGTTGCCGCTCAGCTCGATCTCGATCGAACTACCGCCGGCATGTTTCAGCGCGTTCTGCACCGCTTCCTGCGCTATCCGGTAGAGGTGGTTACGCGCGTCGAGTGAAATCGTGAGAGGCGTCTCAATGCGCACCTGGCAGCTGACCGCGGTGCCGCTCAGCGAGCTGCGCTGCGCGAGTGACTGGAGCGCGGCTTCGAGACTGCCGGCCGCCTCCGTCAGCGGCGAGAGTCCTTGGACGATATGGCGCGCACCCTGGATGCAACTGCCGGCGAGACTCGCAAGTTGCTGGAGTTCCGCGGCGCGCTCGGCCCATTCACGCTTCGCGCGGTTAGCGAGCGCCTGCACCGAGAGCGACAGTCCCGTGAGTTCCTGGCCCAGCCCGTCGTGCATTTCCTGACCGATGCGACGCTGCTCGCCGCTGATGGCCTCGCTCAATGATTGCCCGAACGCCCGGCGCTCCGTGACGTCGATCGCGAATACGAGCGTAGCCGGATGCCCCGCCAGATCGATCGGGCGCGACCAGACTTCGACGTCGAGCATGCGCCCGTCGCTGGTCCGATGACGGGTCTCGAACGGCTCCGACGCCGCGGCTGTCACGGCATCGTGCCTGGCCCGCTCCGCGACCTCTGGTGTGCCCTCCTCGCCAGGCTCCGGCAATACGCGTGACTGCCCCGGCACAGCCAGATCGGCAACTCGGCGCGAAAGAAACTCGTCTCGACTCCAACCATACTGGCGTGTCGCCGCAGCATTGACCAGCAAAAATGCGCCGGTATCCCGATCATGCACCCACACCGGCTGTGGACTGCCGTCGAATACCTGCGCATAGCGGCGTTCGGCGCGTAGCCGCTCGGTGCTCGCGGCGTCGCGCTCGGCCAGCAATGCCGTGACGATCAGGCTCAATCCGGTGAGCGCGGCGGTTATCGACCATACCGTCACCAGTCCCGGCCATTTCTCGAGTTGACCGTAAGCGCCGTAGCTGAAGGCGACGCTGAACGCAGTCGTCATGGAGATCACGAATGCCGCACTCGCGGTCACCACGAGATCAAAGCGCATCGCACCCACGACGATCAGCAGAACCGCGAAAACACTCAAGAGCGGCCGCACGATCGGCGCGGGCACGAGCAGGATCGCGGCACAGCAGCCCGCGATACCGGCCGACCAAAGGCCCCCCTCGAGCCAGCTCCTTTCGGTCAAGCGCGCGAGGCTCTGGCGACTCATGGGGATCAAGATGGGTCCGACGACGAGCACACCTGCGGTAATGTTGCTCCACCAACCGGCCCATAGTTTCCAAGTGAATCCGGACGGCAGCCCGGCCAGCAATAATCCCAGAAAGCCGAGCGTGGGCATCAGCGTCATACCCGCTGCGGCCGACAGAATGAACAACGGCACATCGCGGGCGCGCGCAAAGTTCGCGTTGAATCCATTCCGCTCGAGCAGCCAAGCGCTAAGCGCTGCGCCGCCTGCGAGACCGGCGCCTACGGCGATCGACTCGATGAGGCCTCCACCTACGCCGAGTGAGTGTTCGAGTATGTAAAGGTCCCAGAAATCGATTGCCGCGACCGCCGCAAACACGAACGGCCACATCCGCCGACCCCAGCGACAGCAGGCGGCCACTGCAATGCCGCTCGGCAGCAGCGGCAGTTTGAATTGCGCGCCCAAGATCGGCAGCATGAAACCGATCAAACCGGTTGCGAAGATCGACGCGAATACAATCGAGCCGCGCAGCCAGTCGCTGCGCCGACCCGGCCACGCGGCGGGTGCACCCGGCTTCATTTCGGGCGTGCTTCCAATGGCAGTCCCCTCGCGACGATCCTTCGATGAGCATAACCCGAACCACGGCGCTCTGTCGTGAGCGCCTCAGGATCTGCGCGCGAGTCCTCACGGCGGCGCGAGTCCTCACGGCGGCGCGAGTCCGCCGATCAGAACAGCTCGGCCTCTTCGCATTGGTCCTTGGCGGTTAATTCGCCCGCGGCGACCAGCGCCTCGTAGTTGCGGATGTTGTTGCGTCCGTGATTCTTCGCGTAATAGAGAGCCGCGTCGGCGCGCTCGACGCAGGCCGTCGGCGCGTCCGGCGGCAGGATTTGTGTATATCCGAGACTGATCGTTACCCGGCCGACTTGCGGAAAATTGAATTCTGCGACCGCCGCGCGCAAGCGCTCGAACGCAATCTGCGCGCCGAGCTCGGTTGCGTTGTCGAGTACGATTACGAATTCCTCGCCGCCGAAACGGAATAGATGATCGGCGCCGCGGAAGCATCGTTGCATCAGCTGAGAAATCAGCAGCAGCACCTCGTCGCCGAACAAATGGCCATGGCTGTCGTTGATCAGCTTGAACTTGTCGATGTCGACGAGACCCAGCCAGGAAGGCTCCTTGGTCGTATGAGCCGCATCCAAGGCAACCAAGCGCTGCCGCAGCTTTTCAAATCGCTTTTCGAAGGTCTTGCGATTCAGCATGCCGGTCAGAGTGTCGCGCTCACCGTAATCCAGCAATGCAAGGTGATTCTTGAGTATGCGCAGGATTGCGGCAACGAGCTGCACGTCGCGCGGTGCCAGCCGACTTGGACTCTTGACCGCAAGCAAGCCAATGACGTCGCGATCGGCTTCAATCGGCAAAATCGTGCAAGTCATGCCGTCAGCTTGCGTGAACTGTACGACCTCATGCTGCCGAACGCTCTCGCCCCATTCGGGCAAATTGCCCAGCGCCGGAAGTTTGGAAAGTACATCGACCGCATCGGGCGCGAGTTCGCGTCCACCGCGCAGCACGCCGACGTGGGAAGCCAGGCGCATCACGCCGTCGTCCTCGATCAATTTATAGATTCCGACGGAATCGGCGTTCAAATGATCCAAGATCATGTGCGCAACCGCCCGATGAACGGAGTCCCGGTCGCGATACGAAGTGGTATCGGCGACCGATTCGATTAGTGCCCTGGTCATGCTGAACACATCAGCGTGTCGACTCTCGCACTCGTGCGCCTGTCGCAGGATGCGAACAGCCGCTTGCCCACTCCTGCCGCCATGCGCACCGCTTGCACGATCGGTGGGGAATGGCTAACGGATGATAATCGAAGGCTCATCCGAAAATGGTCGGCATTGATGAGAAAATCTTGAAGCCAAATGCCGATTTTGAGCCCTTGCGGCTCGAGATTTACATTATGACGCCTCGCGCTGCGGGCAATGCACGACGCCCGTATCGTGAAAACTTAAGCGGGTGGCCGCGTCGCCACCATCGAATCCCGCTGGCCAAACTGGTTGAACCAAATAGCCGTGGCCGGACAGGTGGCTCGCCAGTCGAGCGATGCGAAGCGAAAATCGATGTATCCAAGCGCACAGGCGATTGCGATCGTGCCGGCGTCGATGCGCCCCAATAATCCATGTGCGCGACGCTCGAACTCGGCGAGCCCACAGATGACCTTGTCGAGCTGACCGGCAACCCAATCGCTCCAGCGCAGGTTTTCGGGCCGTGCAGTGGTCTCGTATCGCGCCAGTACCGCCGCATCCATGAGGCCGTCGGCGAGAGCCTGCTCGAGCAGCACGGTCCAACGCGCCGGCCCCCGGGCGGGCGCGAGATGACCGTCGCCCAAGACGTTCAGATACTCGCAAATCACGCGACTGTCGTACAAAACGGCGCCGTCATCGGTGACGAGAGTCGGGATTTTTCCGAGCGGATTGAGCGCAACGAGCGCGCGGTCTCGATTGACCGGATGCGGGGCCGCCGGAAGCAACTCGATGCGTTCTCGCAAGCCCAACTCGTGGGCGCTGACCAAGCATTTACGGACGAAGGGCGATGTCGCGGCGTAAAAAAGTTTCATCGGCTCTCCAATTGATTACACTTACGCATGCGAATATTGAATCAATCGGCAGCTCGGCGCCAGTTGCGCGAGGTGGATTTGGTGTTCGCTGCGAACGTCTTGGGTATCCTCGAGCCAAGCAACCCATGAACGGTGTAGTGTTCTCATTCTCCGATCGGCGCAGCCTGATGGCCTTTTGGCTGGGCTCTGCAATTGTCAGCGCCGGCGTACTGCTGCATCTACCCATGTTTTGGATGGGGCGAAATAGCGGCTTCGTCTTGTCGGGCATGTCGATGGATGCCGGCATGATCTGGGGAATGGCACTCATCGTGTTCGGGATAATCGGCGCGGGTTACGGACTGCTGCCGAAGACCGTGGCCCTGGTCGATGTGCATGAGGTTTTTGCGCCGACGCAGGACGCGCCGCTCTCGGCGGCCCATTGGAAGTTGATGCTGGTTTTGGCCGTCGCGCTCGTCATCGACGTCATGAAACCGGCGAGTCTCGGATTCGTCACCCCGGGTATGCGCGTCGAGTATGGCATCGACCGCGCCACCGTCGCGCTGCTGCCCTTTTCCGCGCTGATCGGCACCGCAGTAGGCTCGTTCGTCTGGGGAGCGCTCGCCGACCTCTATGGACGGCGAGCGTCGATCCTATTGTCGTCCGTCATGTTCGTCGGCACGTCCATCTGCGGCGCGATGCCTTCCTTCTGGTGGAACGTGGCAATGTGCTTTCTAATGGGCGCAGCTGCCGGCGGGATGCTGCCCATTGCCTACGCGCTGCTCGCAGAGATGATGCCGACCAAGAGCCGCGGCTGGAGCTTGGTGTTGGTCGGCGGCATCGGCACGATCGGCGGGTACTTCGCGGCAAGCGAGCTATCGGCGCTGCTCCAGCCGTTTTTCGGCTGGCGCATCATGTGGTTCCTCAACCTGCCCACTGGACTACTGCTGATCTCACTGAGCCCGCTGATTCCGGAATCGGCGCGTTTTCTTCAGCACGTGGGCCGGCTAGATGAAGCGCGCGCGACACTGGCGCGCTTCGGGGCTGCGATCAGCCCGAAAGCCGAAGAGCCCGCGGTCGAGCAGGCTGGGAGCGACGCGACCCACGGCCTCTCGATGACACACGGATTGCTGGGCACCACCATTGCACTGACTTTGGCCGCGCTCGCGTGGGGTCTCGTCAATTTCGGCGTGATGTTATGGCTGCCGAGTTCTCTGGTCGAGGAAGGGCGCAGTGTGGGCCTCGCAAGCGCCATCATCGCGCGCTCGACCGTCATTGCTGCCCCGACGGTCATCGTCGCTACCTATCTGTACAGTTCCTGGAGCACCAAGTACTCGCTGCTGACGGCTATCGGAATTATGGCGCTCGGATTGCTGGCCGTGCTGCTTCGCGGAAGCGGTGCGTTTTCCTGGCTGAACAATCCGATCGTATCGTTGTCGCTGCTGATCATCGGGTCGACCGCGGTCATATCGATTCTTCTGCCGTACGCGGCTGAGAATTATCCGGTTGGAGTTCGCGGCCGTGCCACCGGTTGGGTCGCCGGCTGGAGTAAGATCGGCGGGTTGATCGCGCAGGGTATCAGCGCACTAACCGTCGTCCCCGGCGTGGGCCTGGCGGCCGCAATTATCGCCGTGCCGGCCGTTTTTTCGCTGGCGCTCATTGCCATTTCCGGTCGCGAGACCCGCGGCCGCGATCTGCGTGAACTAGAAACCGCGAACTCCTAACCGCAAGCTCTGCGCAGCTCGTGGCTACTCGAAGAGCGTTGATTGCTAGTTCCTAGCGATATTCTGTAAGGACCAGCCTTGGGAATTCAAACACGAGGCGAATAGGTCCCAGTCGGTTATAACGACATCCCCGGCATCACGCCTCTGGGAGTTTTGCAGACACTGGTCCTTCGCTTGATAAAATTCTTGCGAGGTACCCCGCGACTTGACCCATGCAGACTGCGCTGGGGTCGTCGCGCAAGCAGACGCCAACCACGAAATGGCCGCCAGCAAGATCGCTTTCTTAGTGAATGTCGACATTGGTATGGGTGCTTTGATGCTGACCGAACCCTGTCACATTCATCGACAGGATGCTGTGAAGGCTTCGGCAGATTTGCCCAAATGAACGCGAATGCGGTCGTCGGCCCTCAAGCGTCCCGTTGCGGGCAGCGGCAGGACACCTCGGTGCCGCCCCCCGCGCGTCGTCGAATGGAAAGCGTGCCGCGCACGGCGTCGGAGCGCAGCGCGAGGGACAATAATCCCACCCCCGATGAGCGGCCGGCCGCCGGATCGAATCCCACGCCGTTATCCTCAACGACGATCGTAATGAATGCGGACGTAATCGCCGCACTTACCTTGATTTGCGTCGCATCGGCGTGCTTGAGCGCGTTGTTAACGCACTCCCTGGCAATCTGGTAGAGATGTTCGCGTACCGACAGCGGGACCGTGAGCGCGGAGTCTTTGGTGATTTCCACGACGATCTTATCGCGCGATTGGGGTGGGATCTGCATCGGCAAATTGCGCAGCGCCGCCAGCAGATCGCCGCCCACGGAATCGAGCGGCGACAGGCCCTGCAGGATCTGTGTGCAGGCCTGCCTCGCCTCACGGATCGCCTCCACGACGAATTCGGCGCCCCCGATACCGGGTGAACCTCCGCGATCCATTACCCGGCACAGGCTCGTGACGCCGAGGCTCAGGCCCGTCAGAATCTGGCCGAGCCCGTCATGCAAATCGTGGGCGAGGCGGCGGCGCTCGACGTCGGAGGCCTCCAACAAACGTCGACGCAGATCATTGCGCTCGGTGACATCGATGACGAAGCAAAGATTCTCCATATCGCCGCCGACATTGACCGGGGTTACCGACACCTCCACCTCGAATTTTCGTCCCGATTGCATCCGATGCATGCTCGATAGCATGGTGCGACCGGTGAGCCCTCCCTTCTCGATAGTCGGCCCAGCCGGAGCTGAGTCCGCTAGCAGCGCGCCCGGCGGCAATCGCAAAAATTCCGCGCGCGAATAGCCATATTTTCGAGTTGCCGCGTCGTTGACCATCGTCATGCGTCCCGCGGCCTCGCTGTAGGCGTACAGCGGCATCGGAAGCGCCTCCAAGAAGGCCTCGAAGCGCGCCTTCAAGGCCTCGAGATTCCGCAGCGCCTTGTCATACTCCGCGACTACGGTCGTCAGGTACAGACCGGTTGCCGCGAGTAATCCGATGTAGCCCCAGAGGGTTTCGGCGCCCTCGCCGGCATCGCTTGCGCTCAGCGGTCCACGGCCGATGCCATAACCCAAGGTCGCGGCCAAGGACAGCACCAGCGTTGCCGCCGAGGCCGCCGCGACTCCAAATCGCAGCGAAGACCAAGCGACGAGCACGAAGGACAATGATAGAGCCGGCAGCCGCCAACTCGGCGCAGGCCCGCTTGCGACCGCCGCGGCAGTCAGACCGACGGCGAATAGCAACCCGGCAGCCTCGCGCCAGTGGCTCGCCAAGAGGCGCCGCAATTCGCTCGACAACGGCACGATGACCGGGACGACGAGCACGATGCCGGCGAGTCCGTTGATCCACCATCGGGCTATGCCGACAAACTCCTGCCTCGTAAAATCCAGGATCTGCCCGTTTGGAGAGTAGCTCGAGATCATCGCCGGAGTCAGCGCGCTCGGGGTCAGCGCAATGGTGAGGTGCAGAGCGAGCATATCCGCCACGCCGGCAAGCGTCCGACCCGCCGCCGCTGCGCCGACCAACAGCAAGAGATCGCGAAATCGATTGAAGCTGCGATGAAATCCCCACGTCGCGAGCAGACGCACGATGAGCACCGTCGACAGCGTTTCGCCGACGGCATCGACCATGACCGTGATCCACGGATCGTGTGCGAGCCCGCCCCAGAGCACCACCGACGCCGCGAACACGACCGGCGCCAATCGCTGGCCCCCGAGCATGAGGCCGACGACGGCGATACCGTTTGCTATCCATGGGAGGGCCAGCGGTGGCACGAACGATACATGCCGCATGTCGATGTATTGCAGAAACATCAGGCCTGCGGCGCCGCTCGCCACGTAGGCTAGAAACAGCAGCAGGGCCTGCATCCAGACTGGCCGACTGCTTGCCGCGCTGCCCGGCGCATCGGCGACCCGGACTCGTGGGGCATAGAGCTGTCCCGCTTCGGCCGCGGCACGCGGCGGCGCGGATACGGGCTCGGCCACATCCAAAGTCTGTCGGCACTCGACGCGGACTCGATTGTGGCCGCTTTGTCGAGAGTCGACGTCGAGCCGCGCATGCGCGGCGGCGGCCCGGACACCAATCGCAGAGATTCCCGCGGGATCCATGGCTGGCCGCGGTTCCGCCGGTAGGCCGTCGTCCTCGACCGTGACCTCGAGCGCCTCGGTCGTAACATCGATGTCCAAGCGCACCGATTGGACGTTGCGTCGCAATAAAGCCGCGCGCACCGCATCCCGGGCCACGCCGAACACGTGCTCGCTGCGCTCGAGCGACAGTCGCACCGGTGCAAACGCGTGCACCGACACTTGCACGGCGGGACCACCACCGACGGCCAGATCCTCCGGCAGCCGGCGTAGTGCCTCAATCAGATCGCCCGACACGAAGTGAATCAGCGATGCGTCGCGACTCAGCTGGCGGCACATTTTCGTTGCCGATGTGGCATCTCGCTCGATCGATGCGAGCCGCTCTCGAGTAATTGATTGATTGTGGCCGACCGCCTCCAGAATTTCGTCGGCGGCAGCTCCAAGGCGCGCGAGGATCGGTCCGAGGGTCTCGCGGATCTGGTGCCCGAGTCGCTGCCGCTCGACGTCGGTCGCATTCAACACGGCGAGCCGCAACTCGTTTCTCTCGCCGACGATGTCGATTATGCATATGCGCAACGCCGTTCCGTCGAGCTCGACCGGTACCGAGGTCACCTCGACTTCCAATTCATGGCCCGACGCTGTCCGGTGGGTCGCCGCTGCGACGTGATCCGCCTGCTGCCCGACTGATACCGCGCCCTCGGCGGGCGAATCGCCGCTGACCCATAGATCGCGGCTGCGGAGCCGAAGGAAATTCTCTTCCGAGTACCCGTAAACGCTAACCGCAGTGGCGTTTACCGCCAGAATACGGCCGGTTGCAACGTCCTCGGCCCACATGGGGCGCGGATTGGCGAAGAACAGGCGCCGGTAGCGCTCGGCCGATGCCGCCGATTGCTGCTGGGCGCGATCGAGGCCCGATAACAGAGCGGACAGGAATAGCCCGGCGCCGGTCAACAGCGCAATGAACCCCCACGCCACTTCGATGCCGACACGGCCCCCGACGCCCGCAAACGTTCCAAGTTGCAGACCAAAACCGACCGTCGCGGCCATCGAGAATACGAGCGTGCCGACCGACGCAATCGCGACGCCGAAGCGGCGTGCTGCCCAGACGACGAGCACCAGAGCGGCGCCCAGGATTGCAGCGCGTGGCGCCGACCCATGGAGCGTCCAGGCAACGAGCAGCCACGCGAGCGAAGCGAACGTCCACAGCCAACGCTCTGCTCGCGTGCCCAGATGCCGCCGCTCACTCGTGGCACTAAAAAACCCGAGCAGCGGCACGACCAGCACGACTCCGACCGCACTGTTGGCCCACCAGCGCGCAGCAAACGCCAGGACCGCGGAACTTACCGTCAGCGCGTTGCCGGTTCGAACCACACCGGCCGCCTCCAAAACTGCGCGTACACCTGTGCGCGTATCCAACCACGGCGCCACGAGCGTGTCGACGATATCGATGCTGGAGGAGACGAGCCGCCCAAGCGCTGCGGCAGCAATTAAAATGAGCACGTCCTGGTATCGAGACAACGAGGGCCGATAGTGCCACGCGCTGAGCAGTCGGGCGATCAGCACAATACTGAGCGCTTCGCCGGCCGCGTCGATGAGCACGGTGCCCCAAACATCTCCCTGGACGACGCCCCAGACGATGCAGGATCCGACGAAGACGCCGGGCCAGGCACGTGCGCCGAATAGCAGGAGACCGCTGACGCCGATCCCGACAGGCAGCCACGGCAGTCCCAGAGTCGGCGCAATGGTCGCCATGCCTGGCGCGAGTATCCGCCTCAGCAGCCAGATTCCCGCGGCCCCCGTAACGCTGTAGAGCGCGCAGACGGCGGTGCAGGCCGCGAGCGTCGACCAGCCAGAGCGCACCAGCGGGAACGCCGGGTCCTGTCCTGACAAAATTGCCGCACTCCTTGTGGTAGCTCGCCTAGCGCCGTCGAATGCGCAGCATAAATGATGCGATACGCCGAGCGCCAATTGGCGCCGCTATCGAATTCCGGCGGCAACAGCCGGCTCGAGCCCGCATCTACAATTCAGCGTCGCGGCAAGGACGCCTGATACCCATGCTGCTGCGCATGGCTTGCGGCTTCCAGCGTCTTGGTCAACGTCATGTGAAGCTGCTGATCTTGTCCAGCATTTACATAGCGCTCGGCGGCCTGCCGCACGTGCTCCAGCATCGCGACCTTTGCCCGTAGGAAAAGGACCGCCTGGCAAACGCAATCCGGATCCAGCGCGGTTCCAGCCGTCGCCTCCGCGGTGTGCAGCGCTCGCTCGAATTGGGCCGCGCTCAACGAGATTAGGTACGGTTCAGGCGCGAAGCTCGCGGTTGTATCTCGTTGCGCCTCGCCATGCTGCGGGCGAAGCGCGGCATAGATGATGTCGGTTGTGGTCACGAGCCCCTGGATTTGGTCCCGTGAGTCCACGACGGGCAACGCGTGCACACCATGTTTGGCCATGAGCTGGGCGGCCGCCTCGATCGATAGATGCGGCTCAACGGATAGCAGCGGCCGATGCAGCATCGCGCCGACCTTCATACGCTGATTGAGATATTCGATCGGTGATTTGCTGCCTTTGGGCAGGAACAGATCCAGTTTCATCAGATCGGCGGTGCTCAGCATACCGACGACCTTTGTGCCGTCAAGCACCGGCAAGTGATGCACCGGATAGCCGCCAAACAAGCGCAGCACTTCTCCCGCGGGCTCGTTGATATCCACGGTCAGGACTGGCGTGCTCATATAGCGGTTTACCGGATCGGTTGGGTGCAATGCGCTTCTCCGCTGTTAACTATCCATCACGAATAGTCTGCATGAACTCTAACGTGCAAGCGCTAGGTATAACCGCGGATAGCCAAAGGCGCGCGCATCAACTCCAGCGGTGCCCGAGCAATTCGGCACGTGAATTTCGTTATGCCTGGAGCTCAGCCAATGTCGTTCGCGTTTACCTGTCGACGGCTTTACTTAATGTCACTGTCGCGTGTGCGCTCTTGAGACTTCATTTGTCCAGCAGTTTTTTTTGGGTATTAAGTTCAACGAATGGCGTGAGAAATCGCGCCGCGCGAACGCAATGCAGTTCAGCCGAATCCGCGAACATCCTTTGTCGCCGCTTGGCGACGCCCATCACAGTTTCATTCCGTACTATTGGCCAATACTCTCTGCGAACCCGAATCTTTCGTGGAAACCCATTAATGGCGCAGCCGACTAATTCGCGACTAACCGGGGATATTTGGCACCTTAGCATTGATGATTTGCTTGCGCCCGTGGCCGAAACGGCCAGGCTCGGCGGACCGGGACCGTTCGTGATTAATCTCAGCGCATCGACCGCGCCTATTAGCCTGCCCACACAGGCCATTGTCGGTAGCGAACGCGCACACGTCTATCAGCTGCAGCGTACCGAGGATGGACGTATGCGCTATCGCCTGCGTCTCGGTCCATTCGATACCGAAGATGAGGCGGATGTCATTCTCGCAAAGGTGCGAGATATCTATCCCGGTGCGGTAACGGCAACTGCCGGCGGCGACGATTTGCGCGCGATTGAATTGCTGCACGCGAAAATCGATGCGCAGCAGGCGCGTTCGAAAAAACCGGCCGCAAAACCCAATGGGGTCAAGAGCGCCGCCCTACCCGCATCGAAATCGATTCCGCGCGCGACGGCAAATCCGTTCGAACCCAGTGCCGCAACCGTTGCGAAATCTCCGACCGCCGCTGCGACAGCCACACGCGTCGCGCCACCCATACCGGTCGTGATTCCCGCAAACGTCGCGCCACCCACACTGTTCACCGCACCGAGACCGGTTGCGACACGCACGCCCGTCGCGCCGCCCACACCCGTCGCGCCGCCCACACCCGTCATGACGCCCACACGCGTGGCGCCACCCACACCGTTCACCGCACCCAGACCGGTTGCGGCGCCCACGCGTGTCGCGGCACCCGCGCCTGCGCCGACATTCACGCGCGCACCGACATTCACGCGCGCACCGACATTCACTCGTCCGCCGACATTCGCGGCTAACGCGAATTTCACGGCTGCCAAACTCGCGCCACGTGTTCCGCTATCGCCAACGCAGGCCGCACCGCCAACGCAGGCCGCACCGCCAACGCAGGCCGCACCGCTAACGCAGGCCGCACCGCCAGCTCAGCCGCACATGCCACCGGCACAAGCGATACCGCATGCACCCGCACTGGTACCGTCGCCAAAATCTGCGACCGCCATAGACACCAATATTCCTGGACCGCAACCGGCGCTGACCACGGCAGCCAAGTCGTTCGATTTCGTCGCGGCAGTTATGGCGAAGTTTGCATCGATCGCAGCTAGTGCGCCTCCCGTCGTGACTGCGCCTCCTGTAGCGGTGGCAGCTCCGATCGCAGCGGCGCCTCCCGTCGTGACGACGCCTCCTGTTGCGGTGGAAGCTCCGATCGCAGCGGCGCCTTCCGTCCTGACTGCGCCTCCTGTAGCGGTGGCAGCTCCGATCGCAGCGGCGCCTCCCGTCGTGACTGCGCCTCCTGTAGCGGTGGCAGCCCCGATCGCAGCGACTCCTCCCGTCGTGACGACGCCTCCTGTAGCAGCGGCCCCTCTTGTAGCAGCAGCGCCTCCGATCGCAGCGGCGCCTCCGGTCGTGACGACGTCTCCCGCAGCTGTCGCACCCGCCACTGTCACAGATGTTGTGCCAATCGCGAACACCGCGACCTCAGCACCCCTCGCCGAACCGCCCGTTCTGCTGTGGCCGGCGCAGGCCGTGTCGCCAAGCGCGCCGCGCATGCACTCGGTCCAGATGTCAGCTGAGCCAAGCGAGTCCCGCGGCGCAATTTCGGCGGATTCCGCCGCGCCAGTTGCGACCGGCGCGCACGCGACGCCTAATACGAATGCGAAACCTGATACGCACGCGACGCCTGATGCGCACGCGACGCCTGATGCGCACGCGGCGGCTAAAGCGCACGCGACACCGGATACCCACGCGGCAGCTAAAGCGCACGCGACACCGGATACCCACGCGGCAGCTGCTGCAACCACTGTAGACGCGTCGCCTTTCACAGCCGTCGCTCTGCCACCGCTCGCGCCGGCCGCCGAAGCGGCAGCGTCGCAGCCGCTGGTCGAACCGCCGGTACTGTTATGGCCCGCGCAAGCGGTCGCGCCGGTTCCGCCGCGCGCATCGCCGGTTCAAGTTGCCGCGCAAGCGCCCGAGACAAAGTCCATCGATCAACCGGCGCCGAAACCGGTGGTGACCGCGGCAGTCAAGCCGCTCGAAGAGAGCGCTCCAATAGCAGCGAAACCGGCTTCCCCCGCGGCACATGACGCGATCGCGGCGACGGCGCCAAACATTGTTATACCTCCTGTTCTCACCTCGGCTGCGCCGGCAAAAACGCCGGCTCAACCGCGCGTGCCGCCGGTTCAAGTTGCGCCGCAGGCGCCTGTGATTACGCTCGACGATCTGCCTGCAGCAAAGCCGGTGATGAGCGCCACAGCCAAGCCGCTCGAAGAGAACGCTCCAATTGCTGCGAAGCCCGCTGCACCCCCTGCACCCGCTGCGCCCGCTGCGCCCGCCGCGAATGACACGATCGCTATAGCGGCGCCGGCCATCGATACACCGCCGGTTCGTTCATCGCCTTCGCAAGCGATTGCGCCGGCTCAACCGCGCGTGCTACCGGTGCAAGCGGCGCCGCAAGCGCCCGCGAAAAAGGCCGCCCATCTACCTGCGCCGAAGCCGGCGTCGAACGCCACCGCTAAGCGGACTGAATCCAGCACGGCGATTCCGCCTAAGTCTGCTGCGCGTATCGCCCCGGCGCCAATGCCACCAGCCAAGGCTCGCACGCCGAGCGCACCAGTACCGACAGCCACACGGACACCGGCGGCAAAGCCAGCGCCGAAGGTCACGCTGCCGCCCGCCAAACCCACGGACACTGGAAGAAACCTGCCGCGAGTAGCCGCCGATCCTGGCCCTGCTGCGCGTTATCTGGAAGAGTTCAGCAAGCCCAAAGTCAGTATCGAGACCACTCAGACGGTCCGCGCGTTGACGTCGATGGAACTGGAAGATGAAGAATCAATGCGCTGGTTCGTCGTTCAATTGTCGGTGGGAGGCAGCCCCTGTGATCCGGACACGGTGCCGAACTTGGATATCTTCAGCGTCTACCGGTTGTACTCCGTGGAAGCGTTCGACGAAGACCGCGTCATTCACGCTCTACGGCTGGGTTTTTTCTCCGAGCAGATTGCTGCGCAAGCGGTCGCGAGCTACCTGGCTGCCTACTACGATGAGCCGACGGTCAAACGCGTCAGCGTTGCCGAGCGCGAGCGATTCGCCGAACAGCGCCTCGAAGCGCGCAAGGACGTCGGTGCCTCGGGCAAACATGCCGTTATCGAGATAACGAGCGAACTGGTCGTTCGGGAGCTTCGAACTAGGAGCCGACCGCTTAAGACCTAGGCGGATTTCCGGGTCTACGCCGAGTACGATCTCTGCCAGGTCTTGAAACGCGTTACAGTAGCTGTAGATAATCCCTTTAGCCGCTCGTAAGCGTATTTGGGGGGTCTGCAGATGAAAAAACTCAAACACGAGGCGGAATTATTCAAGGCGGCGCTGCTCGCCGGCTGTCGATATGCGGAAGGCCGCGGGGCGGTCGAATTCGAGCCGACCGACTCGGCGAGCGAAAAGGCGTTATATGTTTATCGCTTGCTCGTGCACGACAAGGCCATCGCACCTATGCCGGAGGACCAGGTCGCGGAGAAGACGATTCGGCATCGGCTCGCGACTTGGTATGCGCATCAATTGCCCAAGGGGCATCCGCTGCTGGAATAATCCCATCGGCGCTCACTTCCAACCGGCCGATTTCAGCACGACGAGCGATCCCGCCGGAATCGACGGATCGGGAATATTTACGACGACATTCAATTGGTATCGGGCCTCCGTGAACGCGTCGAAATACGATAGAGACGAGTGCCGTAGATAAACGAACGTAGATTCCCCGGCTTTCGGACTAGACCAGGTCCAATCGCGCAGTGGTGCGGTGACCAGAGCAACCATGCCGTAGTTTTCCTGTGTCAGTTCGAGCGAGACGTCCGCGGGCGTCGACGCGGTTGCGCCCGATCCCCGATCGACGCCACCAGGTACTTGTATGCCGACGACAAAGTAGGTCCGCGGAAGTCCCGCCATTTTGAATGTCATCGATCCTTTGCGAGTAAAATTGACTGGACCGACCTCGATTACGTATCGATGATCGGCGGCCGTCAAACCATTGTCGATCAATCGGCCATCGCCCGAATAGGCAATCTCCTTCGAACAGCCGCCAAGCAGCAATATCGCGGTGACTGCCACAAATCTCGCACTGGTTGCCATCGAATTGGTTCGTCCTCGAACTCGCGACGGCGACAATTTATCATGAGGATGCTCAGGAATTCAGACCGTCAAGTGCTCAAGGGCCCAACGCATGCTGTTCGGCAAGACTCCCCGCAAACTCGAGAGGCTGCATCGGCTGAGGCTCGTCGCAAACCATGCGATCGGCGGGAGGTAGAGATTGATCCGTAAACATCGCGAAAACGCTGGAGTTGGTGGCCTCGACGGCGTCGAATGGAGTCCCATGACGCGAGCCTTTGACCACGACCATTGCTGCACCCAATTCCAAAGCCAGTGCGCGCTTCTGCGCCATCGGCGTTAGATCGAACTCGGCGGCGATCATTAGAATGCGGCTCCTCAGCCGCTTTAGCCGGTCAGTCGCGGTCCAACGCACCAACGCGCCGATGATGTTGAGGTAATTTTCAGCCGACGCCGCGCTGACGACCGTAGCGGCTCGCTCGCGCAACGCGCGCTGCCATGGATTTGGAAACATTCGCGCTGCGCAAAGCCAGCCCACCAGCCGCATGCCAAATAGGTATATCAACAGGCTCGGCAAGCGTGCCTCGAACCACATGCGCCACGTGTCGAGCCGATAGCTCGACAGGCTGTTGATCAGTGCCAGGCGCGGCACTGACTCCGGCCGCTGCAACGCCATCTCGAGCGCGACTGCGCCGCCGAGCGAAAAACCCAGAATATTGGATTGCTTGATCTCCAGGTGATCGAGTAGCGCCCAAAGCGATGCGGCGAACTTCGGGATGCTGCAATCGCCGAGGAGCGGTCTGCTATGTCCGCAGCCCGGAAGATCCGGCACGATGACACGAAAACGCCCCTCGAGTGCTCGCACTTGCAATGCCCAATCGGCTCCGCTGGATCCGAGACCGTGAATGAGCAGCAAGGCCTCGCCGCGCCCACGTTCGAGGTAGTGCAAGGGTCGATCGGCGTTGTAGAAAATTGTCATTGCTGCGTGCCGTCTATTTCAATGAATTCAGTTTCTGATTCCAGAATAACCGCGCGACGCGAAAGAGTCCGTGCGTCCGCGTACCCAATTCTCATTTCGACGGCTGGACTTGTGTTCGTTAGCGTACGGTAATTCGACGACCGATACCGCAGTATGAACACGCTTGGAACAATGGACGGCCGGTCGAGTTGTTTTCGCAGTCCGAATAGCTATGACGTCGAAATGTCGCGAAATGTGTATGTTCGCCGATGCTCGTCGCGTATGAGCGCTAGAGGGAACCACCATGCTGGGATGGGCCGAATCCGGATTACTGATGATCGCCGCGGTACTCATCACGAGCACCCTTCTGCCGCGTTTGCGGCCATACCGTTCGCTGCTGTGGGGTAGCGGCGCGCTGGCGACGCTCACTGCATTGTTTCCGAGACCCGGCAGCACGCTGGCCGCGCCGTTATTCACCGGGAGCGCCGGCGCGCCGCGCCTCCCTACGGAGATCTTTGGTATCGCATGGTGGATTCTCGGTGCATGGATCGTAACGAGTGTGCTCGGCTTGATACTGCGACGCACGATCTTCCCCGACGACAATCGGCCGCACGCGCGCCGCTTGTTTGCCGACCTGGCGGCGGTGCTCGTTTATGTCGTGGCTTTGGTCGGAATCATGGATACCGTTTTCAAGCAATCCGTTTCGGCGGTCCTTGCCACCTCCGGGGTACTGGCGGTCGTGCTCGGTTTGGCACTGCAGAATACTCTGGCCGATGTCTTCTCGGGTCTCGCACTCAACATCGAACGCCCATTTTCCGCGGGCGATTAGATTACGATGCAAGGCGATGTGGCGGGTGTGGTCATGGAAATCAATTGGCGGGCCACACGCATCCGAACGACGTCGAACGAAATGGTGTTCATTCCAAACAGCGTGGTGGCCAAGGCCATTCTGACCAACCATCGCCGCCTGGACAGCGCTCACGTCTACGGCGTAAGAGTAAAAATCGACCACCAGATCCCGCCGGCGCGCGTGATCGAGGCTCTGCTCGGAGCCGCGCACGCCAGCGCCGGAATCGCCGCAGGAACCACGCCAACGGTCTATGCGTGCCAGTTTGTCGACGGGCTGATTGAATACGAGATCAGTGTTGGAATCGACGACTACGGCATGGCCGCCGAGGTCACCTCCGAAGTGATTCGCCAGGCAGCCGACGCATTGGGCGCAAAAAAGATCCTCATCGGCGCACCGCCAACCGGCGTGCGCATATTGGCGCGCAGCGCCGGCGAAATGCACTAGATAAGCGCGCAAGCGCACCGAAGAACATGGCCGATTCGCCTACGGTGCCGATCGAAAGTCCCACACGATTCGCCGCACGCTCGCGGTTGCGGGGACTTGAGGATAGCCTGTGAATGCATTACCAAGGTTCGACGAAATATCCGACAAACCGACGGCGCGCCTTAACCGCATGCCGGCGACGCGTCGACCGACGCTGACATTGCGCTCGACCGCGACGCCGCGCGTCGATGCGCATCAGAACGCCGGCCGCATCTCGGTAAGGACGAAGGGAGCCAGAGCCGCCTCTTCGGATACTTCCCGCAACCACACCAGCTCTTCGGGCGCCATGTCGGCCTATGTTTCCGATCGCGGTGGTCCGGCGCGGTGGTTTCCTGGTTGAGCGCGTCGGGCGTTCGACATCCGCGGGGTCGAGGCCGACGTCTTGGCTCAGAACGGGTAATTGAGACCCGTAAACACGGCAACGCCCTCGCTGCCATAACCGATGTCCACGTATCCGACCACAAACGGGCGCGCGACGCCGCGAAAACCCAGTCCGTATACGCGATGCAGTTGGCTCACCGGAAACGTCTCCTGGCTCGAGAACACGCGTCCGAGATCGATGAACGGGGTCACCTCCAAGTCGACGCTGGTGGAGACGGCGTTGAAGGTCGCTACGCGCCGGCGCAACTCGGTACTCACCGAAAAAGAATCCCGATCGTAGAAACGTCCCTCCCCAAACCCTCGCAGCGGCTGTTCACCCCCGATCACGCTCTCAGAACCCCCAATGCTGCTGAGCGCCCAGAATGGGACGTGGCGCGCAGTCGGCAGGTACCGTAGCGCGAGGTGGGAAGCCAGTGTGGTGTCGCCGCTAATCGGCCAAAAGCTGCGGCCGTCGACCCCGGTCTCGCTGTCCAGCGAATTATTGAAAATGCCGGTGCGGCTCGCGAGCCCGCCGTACGCGACCCATTCAACGCCTCGATGCGGCACGGTCAAATCATCACGGGTATCGTAGATCAGCGCGAGGCGATTGAGGGTCTCGTCGTTGGTGCCCACGCCTAGAATGTGGCCAAACCGGGTCTCCACGGAAGCGATGCGTGCCAAGGTCCCGGGCAGCACGTCGACGACCTCGAAGCGCCCCGTGTATTGGAGTTGCCAGGCATGGCTGAGGTTCAGGCCGAGCTGAAACTGCGCCAACTCTTCCTGATTCGTGTAATCCGCTTCATTGATCGCCGGCGATTCGTTACCGATGCCGTAAAATCGCGGCGTGCCATCGACGTCGTAGATGAGACTGGCGTTGATCGACCATAGGGATGTGCGCGTTCGGCCATCTTGATATTGGACATTGAATTCGCGCTCCACTCGCTCCTTGATGCCCGCGACGACCGAATACTGCTCATCGTCCGATGGATAGGCATACATGCGCGCATGCATGCCCCATCCAAAATAAGGGTTGTACAAGACGTCGGGGGCGATGATGCGACGGATCGCGTGTTGATCGTCCGTTTGAATCCACGTCGGGATGAGCCCGAGAGTCACGCCATTGTCCGGGTCAACGGCGACCTCGGGAATCGGAATGAACGGTGCAGTCGCCGGATTGAACCAGCGCGACCAACCGGACGGTGAGGCCGGCGCGGCGCTCGCATCCGTGCCCGATCCTTGCGCCCCCGGCTGCGGGGTGGGCGCTTGCGCCGAGGGATCCTGTGCCACGGGCGAGTCCGGCAACGCGGGGACGGCAGGCATGCCGACAAGGCTCCACGAGAGCATCGCCAACGCCAGCGTCGGCATGAAACCCCTCAGTCGAGCATTGTGGCTGCACATTGCGAGAGCCGGCCGATGTCCGCCGTCGTCAATTTATCCTCCAATCTCCTGCCTTCGCGTGCTTGCTGCCGCGATCGGTTCGAGCAGCGGCATGATCTCGCGCGTCGCGCGTGCAACGTCTTCCACGTAATCGATTTCAATCCACGGCGCTGAAGTAACGTCGGTAACCTCGATTTTCAGGCTGCGCTCGAGGAACAGGTCCCGCACCGCTTCCTCATGCGGCATATTCGAGCGGCCGCTATCGACGTAGGCCGCCACCAACGCCGCAAGACGACGCGCACCGGTCGCATCGAAGCGGAAGAACCCCACGGACTCGCCGATGACGTCGAACTGCAGGTCGGGCGCGATCTGCTTGCGCAACTCGACCGGCACGCCGTCGCGCACGCAGAGCTTGACCGGCTCGTCACCGGCCTCGAATTCGCGGTCGAGCAATACGCGGTTGATTGGCCGGCGGTCCCCGACCAGTGCGGACATGATGCGCGCATCATATAGCACGTCCGCATCCATCAGCAGTATCTCACCGCCTCTAGTCATCGCCTCCGAAACCGTGTGGACGGTCAATACGCTGCCGAGATCGAAGCCTGGATTGACGATTATCTTCGGTCGTGGCCGCCAGGCGAGATGATCGAGTTCGGCCTCGACGAGCTCATGACGAAAGCCGAGTGCCAAGACAATTTCAGTAACACCGGCATTCCGCAGCAAGCGCAAATGCCGTTCGAGTAGGCTCATGCCCCCGAACCGAAACAGGCACTTGGGGAGTTGCCGATCCTCTGGTAGTTGCAGGCGTAACCCGCGGCCCGCCGCAAGAATAATGGCGCGCATCACGATCCTCGGTAAAGTTGCCTGCGCAAGACCTTACGGGTTTCACCGATGGCTGACTAGTGCAAGTCTCGAACTCACGGCCGCGCCGTGCGAGCCGTGGTCACTTGCGCTCGTTCTGAAATATGCAGATACAGCAGACCCGGCAGCCCGAGTAGTATCTCCCGCGCGCGCTTTCCCAGCGACAAGGCGAGCGCCGCGTCGGGCGGTAACCCGACGAGCGGCGCAAGCAGCAGATAGCCACCTTCCTGTACGCCGAGCGCCCCTGGAATCGCGAACGCCGCGCCGCGAATCGCCTGCCCTAAGCTCTCGAGCAGCAGCGCATCGCTCCAGCCGACCGGAAAGCCCATAAAGTCGGCGATCAGAAATACCTCTCCCGTGCCGGCCAACCAACCGATCAGGCCCAGCAGAAAGCTCGCCATAACGCCCGCGCCGCGGCCGTAGGTCGACTCTACCGCGCGATCGATAGCCTCCGCCTGGCTCACGAGTTGCGACCAATCACGTTTTCCGGAGAATCGCGTCGCGGCCCGCAGCAACTTGCCGAAGATACCGCGTCGCTGCAGGTAATAAAATCCACCGACCTGTACCGCCAGCACGCCGCTGGCGATTAACGCGGCTATGCGTTGGCCGTGCGGTGCGATGTGACTGGCATGCGCGCCGAGCAGGACGACGCCGACCAGAGAAAATACGATTTGTGCAACCGCCTGAAGCGTCGTGCTCACCGTGATCGTCGCGACGGCCTCCGCGACGCACATGCCGCGTTGTGCGAGGTGTCGCGCCATCAGCACCGGGCCACCGATCTGGCCCGCCGGCATCAAGCTATTGGCAGACTCGCCGACCCAACGGGCCAGAAGCGCATTGCGCAAAGTACCGGTCCCCTGAGCGCCTGCGAACAGCACGCGGATCGCGGCCGCATCCAGCACGAGCGGCAGCAGATGGAATGCCGCGACGAGCAAGAGGCCCCACCCGGCGCGGGCGACGGTCGCCAATACGGCGGACAGGCCTTGTGACGCCAGCACGCCGATGAACAGCAGAACACCTGCGGAGAGGAGCCAGTACGTCGCGCGGCTCATGGGCGGCGCGTGTGCGCTTGGATGATCCGGCGAAATACCTGTCGGAAGCCGAAGTATGCAACCGCGTCCTTCATGTTCGAGATCAGTCGCCACCATGCATGCATGCGCGGGTCGGTCACGTATTCGAAGGTCAGCGACACGCGTTTTTCGCCTTCACCCAACGGCGTGATCCGGTGGCGCAACGCGTCGCCATCGAAGAATACGAGGCCGCCGGGAGGAATCTTCACGGACCCGGCAACGGCGCGCGCGTGCGGCTCGCGAGTATGCAGCTGGTACTCCAGTAGGCAAGAGGACTGATCGATGACGCCGAGCAATAACGTATAACGGCGACCGGCATAATAGGATCTGTCATAGTGCCAGCCGATGTGGTCGCCGGCACGCGTGTAGAAATATAGGGCGTAGGCGTGGGGATCGTCGCCCGGAGACACCTGCAAGCGCTCGCTCGTCAACTGACTCAACCAGTCGATCAGCGCCGGTGAGCGATACAGGTCGGCAATCCAAGGCGCGCGTTCATCCAGTGCATGCCGGCTCACGCTGCCCCCTCGTTTGTGGCCCGGCAAATAGTTGCGATTGACGTCCCCCTGGACGGCTGCAATGGCGTCGATCAAGCGCGCGGTGAATTCCGGCGGCAGAAACTCCGGCAAATACAGAAATTCACCTTGGTCCATAAACTCTCGACGCAGCTGACGCAGGTCGAAGCGAGCCAAGCAATGGGCGATCGCATCCGCAGCCGCTTGCTCGCGGGCTGCGATGGCAATCGCCGCCGAGTTGAGCCGTTCACCAGAGGGGTCGCTCGCAGTAATGTTTATCGGGACACCCGCGCCGTTGACTGATCCCTTAAGGAACGTAGTTTGCGAAGCACACGCCAGTACTTGATCACGACCCCAATGGCAAACAATGGCGCGCCGATCGAGGCGGCTACTAGAAACGGCGCAACGCTGTTGCATAAAGTCACGAGCGGCAACAAATAAAGAATGTCTTCCGTCTCGAATCCCCACAGCGACGCCTGTCGAATCGCGGATTTTCCGAGTAAATCTTCGATCAACATGCGTAGATAAAAAATCAAGGCGATCGCGCAACCCGCGATGCCGCCGAGCACCCCCGGCGGAAACTCCCACATGATGCCCCATTTACCCTCGAGGCCGATGCCGATCCCCACGAACAGGAGGATCGTCACCGCGGCGTCGCTTGCTAAGTCATATACATGTCCAATGCGGCTCTGCTTGCCGCTGAGACGCGCCAATTCGCCGTCCGCGTGATCGGCGATATTCGACAGGACCAGCAGCAACGCGGCCGCGTTGGACCAACCGTACGTCCCAGGCAGGAACGCGGCCGCCGCGGCGAGACCGAGCGCCAAGCGAACCGTCGTCAAGTGGTTGGGCGTAACCCAACTGTCCTTGAGCGGCGCAACGAGGCGTCGCGCGAGCCGCGCATCCCATGGTCCTTGCCCGGCGTAGGTATCGACGGCGGGAGTTTGAGTCATCGGCAATTTTGCAACCATCCATTGTTCTGCCGCGGCGGCCTGGACCGCCTCCGGGGTCACTCCACGTGGGAGATAACTCGGTCTCAATCATGCCATGCAAGCGTGGCTTTTTCACGCTTAGAGAACCGCATTTTGAGCGCGGGTTCCGCTTGCGGCAGGCGTCCGCGGCACGGCACGCCCTGTGGGGAAATTGCAAGCCCCTTTGATCGAACCGTTTGCGGGCGACGTCGGGGGCGTTCACTTCGTAGACGCGGGGCGCGATAATCCAGCGAGATCCGATCCCGGCAAAATCGATGCCGATCAACTAACCGGCCATTCAAGGGAGTTCGCTCATGCCGAAACGAATTGATATCAACGCGGTACCCGTAGTCACCGGCTCGCGCTACCCGGCGCCGTTCGATTTGCCGTGCGCGGCACGCGCTCGCCAACGTCTGGGCGACGCCGCGGGGCTCGAGGATTTCGGCGTGAATCTATTGCGGTTGCCGCCAGGTACATGGTCCAGTCAGCGGCATTGGCACACGGCAGAGGATGAGTTTGTATACGTTCTCGACGGCGAAGTGGTGCTCGTCACCGATGGCGGCGAGGAACTGCTCCGGGCCGGGGATTGTGCCGGATTCAAGGCGGGCGTTAAGGACGCTCATCATTTGCAAAATCGCTCGGCCCGTGATGCTATCGTGCTCGAAATCGGATCGCGCAAAGTGGCCGAAGACGAAGGCGACTATCCGGATATCGACCTGTACTTCCTGAAGGCGCGCGCAGGATATGCGCATAAGGACGGTACGCGCTATCCGGGTAAACCAAGGTCTTAGCAGCAATTGAAGTGGATTGAAGCGGAGTGCGAGCATGCGAGCAAAGGAAATTCGCATTTCGAATTTACCCTTTGGGATGATCGGTTTGGCGGGCCTTCTGTTGGCGGCGGCTTGCCCGGCGGACGCGCCGCAGGGGGGCTTTCCATCCAATGACGACTTGCGTCACGTCCGCGCAATGGCCGAGCCGAGACTCTCACCCGACGGCCGACATGTCTTGGTTCGTATCACCGACGCGACGGCCGACGGCGGGCGCAGTCATCTTTGGCTCGTCGACGTGGCCCTCAACACCTCGCGGCAACTGACCTTTTCTCCCGCCAACGACAAGCAGGGTGAGCTCGGCGGTCAATGGCTAGGCAATGGCGAAAACATCCTCTTCCTTGCGAAGCGTGGCGATCATACCCAATTGTTTTCCTTGCCCATGTCCGGCGGCGAGGCGCGTGTCTATGATTCAAAGCTTGCGCCGGCCATCGACGCCTCGGCCGAGGCGGACGCCGTGCCGCCACGCAAGGCGGACACCCCGGCAAGCGCGCAGGACCCACTACCTCTGGATATTGAGCAATATGCGGCGGCGCCGGATGGCCGCAACATCGCGATCATCGCATCGGATCCCGAGACGCCGGGCGAGAAGAAACAGAAGGACGACAAAGCCGACGCCCTGTGGCTCGACCATGACTTGCATGGCAAGCGTGTTTTTTTGTTGGATCCCGACACAGGCAAGCTAACTGCGGTCGCGGTCCCGCCAAATGTCGCAGCACTTGCCTGGGCAAGGCAAAGCGACCAGTTCATCGCGATCAGCGAAGCACCGAACCATCTCGCAGATCTCGGGCCGGCGAGGAGCGCGTGGCTGGTGCGCGTCGCCGAGCCCAACCGTCCGACGCAACTCGAGGAAATTCCGGCGACGATCGAACGCGGCGCCTGGTCGGCGGACGAAACGCATTTTTACTACCTCGCGCAAACTGAAGCGGACACTCCTCCGGGTCATTGGGATTTGTACACTTTCGGCATTGCCGATCGAACGATCCGCAACCTTACGCGCGACTTCAGCGGGTCGATCGGTTCGGATGCGCCCACGGCAGTGGATGCCGATGTGCTCCAATTGGTCGAAACGGGCGTGCATTCCGCCTATATCCGCATTCGCGGCGGCAAGACCGAGCTGCTGCGCTTCGCGACTCCAGTCGTCACCGGACTGCACGTCAACGCGACGCACACCGGCTGGGTATGGCTCGGTCAGAGCGGCGCGCAAGCAGCGACCCTGTATTTCACGGAGCGGCTGGATCGGCCGGCGCGCGCGTTGAGCACGCCGAGCTTGCTGCCGGGCAGCTGGCCGGCAGCGAATCCGCGCGTGATTCGCTGGAGCAGCGATGGCTTGTCGATCGAGGGACTATTGTATTTGCCGCCGCAGGCCTCATCTGCCAAGGTTCCGCTGATCGTCGATGTGCACGGCGGACCGACCGGGGTCTGGCTCGATTCCTACAATCCACTGACCGAGTTTCTATTGGGCCAAGGATGGGCGGTGCTGAAGCCGAATCCCCGCGGCAGCTCGGCCTACGGAAAAACCTTCGTCGCCGCCAACAGGAACGATCTCGGCGGCGGCGACTACCGCGACATCATGGCCGGGGTCGACGCGGTGATCGCCCAGTATCCGATCGATGCGAATCGACTGGCGCTCATAGGTTATAGCTACGGCGGCGAAATGGCCGGATTCGTCGAGGGCAAGACCGACCGGTTCAAAGCGATCGTCAGCGGCGCACCCGTCATCGACCAGCACAGCGAATACGGCACCGAGGATGACTCCTGGTACGACCGCTGGTTCTACGGCAAACCGTGGGAACACGCCGAGGATGCATGGCGGCAGAGCCCGCTTGCCGGGGTCGCTCACGCCAAGACGCCGTTCCTGCTGATTCAGGGCGAGGGCGACACGGTCGACCCGCTCGGCCAAAGCCTGGAGATGTATCGGGCGCTGCGTCAAGCCGGTGTGCACGTCGAGATGGTGCAATATCCGCGTGATAACCATGGACCCTTGTCGGCCGGGCTGCACGGATTTCCGAGCGCGGAGCCTTGGCATGGCTTCGACGCACGCCAACACATCGTGAAATTCATCAAGGCGGCCTTTGAGGCGCCGAAGTAGCGCTCAGGGGCTCATCTACTGCCAGGCATCCAATTTGGGTAAATCATCATTGAGCGTGTAGTAGTCCGATTTATCCGCGACGAAAATGTGCTGTTCGAGTTCGAGGCCCGTCGGCGTGTCGAGCGTGCCCGCCATGATGCTGGTCGTGTCGCCACCGACAACACGCCAAAATAGATTGCCGCCGCAGGTGCTGCAAAATCCCCGCTCGGCTCTCGCCGACGAGCGATACCACGCAAGGCTGGCCGAATTCAGCAGCGTAATGGACGCAGACGGCGCGTTCGTGGCGGCGACGAAGTGCCCGCTGGTCCGACGGCACTGCGAACAGTGACAGGCGACGACCCCGCGCAATGTTGCGGAGACTTGATACCGGACACCGCCGCATAGGCATCCACCTTGATGCATTGTCTTAGGGAATTCCGGCATATAGCCTCCTAGGGATCTCGCAAATTACGGATGACTCGATTCGTAAGCTCTGGATTTCCAGCGAGTGCCCATCCCGAACCAAGATTCAAGTGCCGAACCGATCGTCGCCGCCATAAAAAACAGCGCGATCAAGGGCAAGCACAGCGCCCAAAGCTTGCTGCGGCCATAGCGCGCGAGTGTCGGCAAATACGTCAGGGCGGCCAAGATGCAGGCGCCCAGACCGCAATAGAAGCCCCACCCGTGGCCGAACAGCATTTCCCAGACGGGCGCGAGCCACATAAGGGCGAGACCGACGAGCGTGACGGCAAGCAAAACGGTCGAATAACGCAATTGAGTGAACGCCGTTCGAGAGATCATCCGCCACATGTCGGAAAAATGCGGATAGGGACGAACCGAAGCGGCGAGGACTGAATGGCCGAGATAGAGGCTTGCGGACTTCTTCACGATCGCCGCCAGCGCAACGTCGTCGATCAGTGCGGACTTGATCGCTTCCATCCCGCCGCAACGCTGCAGCAGCTCGCGACGAATCAGTATCGTACCGCCGGCGGCCGCCGCGACGGAGGAATGCGCGTCGTTGACCTTGGCAAAGGGGTACAGCATTTGGAAAAAATACACGAACGCCGGCACCAATGCCCGTTCGGCGAGGCTCATGCAATTGAGGCTGACCATTTCACTGAGCATGCCGACGCCCCGCGCTTCGAGTCCGGCAACGAGCGATGTGAGATGGCGCGGGTCGTGCACGATGTCGGCATCGGTGAACAATAACAGCGGCGCATCGCTTGCCGCGATACCCTGCCTCAACGCCCATAATTTTCCCGACCAGCCGGGCGGCTTCGCTTGAGCATCGATCGTCTGCAGGTTCGGCGCGGTGCCGGCCAAGTCAGCGGTTCCATCGGTCGAATTGTCATCGACGAGGAGTATGCGGAACTTGCCGGCGTAATCCTGCGCCCGCAGCGAGGCGATCACCGGAACGATCGTGCCCGCCTCGTCGCGCGCCGGGACGATGATGTCGACAGCGGGAAATTCCGTTGGTGCGGACGGCGGCAATTGCGGCGCAGACGCCCAGAATCTGCCGTGCGCGAAGGCCAGATAGATCCAGATACACAATGACAATAGTCCGATCATCGCTTTAAGCTTAATCCGTCGCCAACAAGCCGGGTAGCCGGTTAGCTTGCGCGTTTGCGGCAGTCTAAACTACCTCTATGAGGACACTCGCGCGATTCTACGCGCTGGCCGCTTGCAGTTTGCTGTTCCCAGCGCGCGTTCTGTACGCGTCGCCGGCACAGAGCGCCGCCGACGAACAGGCGCGGTGGCAGGCGGCAGCGAATAATACGGTCATCGTCCGAGACGATTGGGGCATTGCCCATGTCCATGGCAAGAGCGACGCCGACGCGGTATTTGGCATGATCTATGCGCAAGCCGAAGATGACTTCAATCGCGTCGAAACGAACTACCTCAACGCCATGGGGCGCCTTGCAGAGGCGGAAGGCGAGTCGGCAATCTACCAGGACTTGCGCATGAAGCTGTTCATCCGGCCCGACGATCTTCAGGCGCGCTACTCGGCGAGCCCGCCATGGCTGAAGAGGCTCATGATCGCGTGGTCCGATGGGCTGAATTTCTTCCTGCACAGCCACCCGGATGTCGAGCCTCGCGTGATCCGGCGATTCGAACCCTGGATGGCGCTCAGCTTCAGCGAGGGCAGCATCGGAGGGGACATCGAACGCGTGCCCTTGGGCCCGTTGCAAGATTTCTACGGCCCACCCGCACCCGAGGCCGGCTCCCAGCTGGCGGTGTTCGCCGGGCCTTCGAGCCCGAAGGAGCCCGGCGGCTCGAATGGAATCGCGATTGCGCCGATGAATACACTGAACCATCATGCGTTGCTCCTGATCAACCCGCATACGTCGTTCTTTTTCCGGTCCGAACTCCAGGCGACGAGCGATGAGGGTCTGAACGTCTACGGCGCGGCGACGTGGGGGCAATTCTTCATTTACCAGGGCTTCAACGAGCATGTCGGCTGGATGCACACGTCGAGCGGTGTGGACAACGTGGATTTCTTTCTCGAGACCATCGTCGAGAAAAACGCACGTCGCTACTATCGATACGGCCGCGAATTGCGCCCTGTCCTGACCTCCACGGTCAGCGTGCCGTATCGCAACCGGGACCGCGTGCTCGCGCAAAAGATATTCGTGGTGTACCGCACGCATCATGGTCCGATCGTTCAGAAGAAGGACGGCAAATGGGTCAGCATCGCCCTGATGCAAAGACCCGTCGAGGCGCTGTGCCAATCCTTTCTGCTCACCAAAGCGCATGACTTCGCGTCCTTCATGAAGGTCATGGAGTTGCGCGCGAATTCGTCGAACAACACGGTATTCGCGGATTCCGACGGCGACATCGCTTACTTACACCCGCAGTTCATCCCGCGGCGCGACGATCGCTTCGATTACACGCATCCGGTGGATGGCGCCGACCCCGCGACCGATTGGAAGGGGCTGCACGAACTCAATGAGGCGCCGCATCTACTGAATCCGCCGAATGGCTGGATCATGAACACCAACAACTGGCCCTACTCCGCCGCGGGTCCCTACAGTCCCAAGCGCGAGCAGTATCCGCGCTACATGGATACCGCCGGTGAGAATCCGCGCGGCGTCCACGCCGCACGGCTTCTAAAGGATCGCAAGGACTTTACGCCGGCGGCGTTGAACGAAGCCGCGTACGATTCTTTTTTGCCCGCGTTTGAGCCCCTGATCCCCGCGCTGGTGAGCGGCTATGATGAGCTCGCCAGCACGAATCCCCTCAAGCAGAAGCTTGCCGATCAGATCGCAATCCTGCGCGGCTGGGACTATCGGTGGTCCCTGCATTCGGTCGCGACGACGCTTGCCGCTCTATGGGGCGATGCGCTCTGGGAAGAGGCAAAGACCGATCCCGATGCGGAGAACATCTCAGTCTACGATTGGATCGCCGAGCACACGAGTGCGCAGCGGAAGCTGGCTGCCTTGTCGGCCGTCTCGGACCGGCTGCAGCACGACTTCGGCAGCTGGCGCATTCCCTTCGGCAGCATCAATCGGTACCAGCGCTTGACGGGGGCGATCGTGCAGAACTTCACCGACTCGGGTCCGAGCGTACCGGTGCCGTTCACCTCGTCGCGCTGGGGATCCCTGGCTTCATTCGGCGCAAGCCGCTATGAGGGTACGAACAAGTATTACGGAACGAAGGGCAACAGCTTCGTCGCCATCGTCGAATTTGGCGAGAAGGTGTCGGCGCGTGCGGTATCGATCGGTGGCGAGAGCGGGGATCCCAAGTCGATTCATTTCGACGATCAAACGGCGCGCTATACCGACGGCACACTCAGGCCGGTCTATTTCTATCCGGCTGACCTCGTCGGTCATTCGGAGCGGCAATACCACCCGTACTAGAGGCGATCACCGCGCTCAACACCGACAGGGAAAATTCATAGCCCTGTACCCAAGTGCTGGCACGCGGTCCCGCGACATTGAGCACCTGGATCTCGTGCTCGTCGACGAATCGCAAAATCGCCGCTGCCGCGCGCGGTTCCGAGATCTGCGTTGCATCGAGCACGACGAAGGGCTTCTTTTCACGGATACACAAATCCCGAGTGAGCTTCGTTCCGCCCGCGAGCGATTCATGGAACAAGATCGCGGTCCCATCGCTTTCCTGCACATTCTTCAGCGTGCGCTGGCGAGATCCGCCGCCCGCGAGCGGCGTCAGCCGATATCGCTCGGGGATCGGCCCATCCTCGGCACTGCGATTACCCGGACACCACCCGCCGCAGGCAAGCCCCGCCGCGAGGGCCGCATCCAGCGCTCCGCGATCGACTCCCGTCTGCCCGCCCGACACGATCTTGATGAGACCCATTTGCGCCGCTCTCCTCGACGATCTGTCACCGTTGACGCCCGCAATCTACTTTGGCGATTTTCGCGACCGGGCCGCGCATCGGCGTGCGCAATGATTCCAGTCCCTTGAACTCGACGAACTGCGTCGTGCGGGTCCACAAATAGTCGCCGTAATAAAACGGCTCGAAAGAGACCGTGGAGTCTATTGGCAGGGGACCGATCTCTGCATCGGCGCGTGCCTCGTAGAAAAACGGAATGGATTTGCGCTCACCGCCATGACCGATGACTCGATGTTCGGTCGCCTTGATGCGTCCACCGCTCCAAGCCTCGAGGATCGCGCCAAAATTAACCGCCAACGCCCCTTCCGCCGGCGGCACATCGATCCATTGGCCGCTGAGATGGCGAGCCTGGAGCCCCGCGACGCCGTCCTGTGCCAAAAGAGTCAAAAATCCAGTGTCGACATGCGCGATTCCAGTCGTGTAGCAGCGAGTCCCCTCGTGCATGACCCACAGATCCGGATTCGCAACGAGCGCCTCGTCGAGATCCGTGCGCACGGGGTAGCGAATCAGGCGCAAGGTCGACAGACCCCGCTCGAACGCATGATCGAAGAAGCGCTCCTCCAGGGTCAAGCCGCGCGCGATAGCCCGCATCAGGTTCTGGCCGACCCGCTCCATGCCAAGATAGTAGCGCGCCACCGACGCCCGCCAGCCGGGCAGCGCTTGCTCCGGCGGCAGCGGCGTCGCTTCGCGCAGCGGATCCTCGTTGTGCACGACCGACGGACCGTAGGCCACGTCGGCGCCGAGGTCAATGCCCTCCTTGCAAGTGAGAAATCCCGTTTGCGACGGGAACCAGCCGCGATAGCGATTCGGATGCGAGGGCTCGAATTTCTGGCGCCATAGCGGCCGAATCACGCTCATCGGAAGCTCAAACAGTCGCAGCAGATCCGCGCGCGACTCCGGGTCAATCGGCAAATCGGTGGGCAGTCCGCCCGCGACAAAAAAACCAAAGCTTGCCGCTGCCTCCATGATGGCCTCGTCCGTGCGGTCCCGCGCCGCGGATGGGGCGCCGAACAAGTCTGCAACGTCGATTTCGGGAATGCGCAGTTTCGCCGGCATATCGTAATGCGCTCAGTGTCCGGAATCGTATTTCTGAAGCAGTGATTTCGGTGCGATGAGTCGCCACGCGCGCTCGAGCAGATCCGGCAATACGCTGGCATCGACGCTCGAGAAGCGCACCAATATCCAAGGATAGTCGCGATAATGATCCGTGATGAAGAACACTTCCGGGTCGGCCTGCATCAAAATCTCGCGGTCCAATAAATCGGCGCGTAGCACGAGGCACTCTCCGCTTTGATGCAGCCGCGCCAATAGCTTGCCCCGCACTTTCAGGGCCGCGGTGCCGTATGAAGTGGAATCCTCGATACCGGGAAGCGCTTGTGCAGCAAGACGCACCTGCTCGAACGTCACCATGTCTCATCTACCTCGTCAGTCGCCCCTCACCGGCGGAATCACAACAATCTTGCGATTGCTGGATCGGCGGGCATTTTACCGACCCATAGGAACAAAATACGCAACATTCGCCCGGCTTCGGCCGCAGCAGCACATGGCAGTTCGCGCATTCGTAGAAAACAATGCAGGCATCCGTCGGCATTGTCTCAATCGTCTTGGCGCCGCACTGTGGGCAGGTCAGCGCGGATTCGAGTACGAGGGTGGACCCCTTTGCGGCCGTGTTCGGCATTCGCTTGACTTCCATGGCCGTCGAAGACCCCTCTCAAACAGCCCGGAGTGGCGCGGCGGCATCGTCCCGAGGCTCTTGAAACCAGTCTAGAGAGATCTGCTGGGCCTCGATGAACGAAACCGCGACTTTGTCCACACCGTTGGTGCTGGCCTCGGGAAGCATCGGCTGCGCCAGGGTTCCGGGCAATAATACGGCCACGATGCAAGCCGTCGGAAAGCGGCGGCGCACACCCTCCGCGACCGCCCTGCATTGCTGCCGTTCGGCGCTCGGAAACGCGCTCACCAGCTGCACCATCGAAATGTTTTGCGCGGAACCGCCGGGCGGCCCCGGCTGCGCGAGATCCGCGAGCGAAAAGTGACGGGCATCTATTTTTTGGTCGCGCAATACGCGCACCAGCAATTCGGTCGCGAGATCATCGGCAAGCGATCCGAGACCGACGCATATGATGACCGAGCCCTGCGGAACCTCAATCGGACCTTGCCATTTGCCGGAGGCCACTTCCCGCTGGCTGCGCAAAAAAGTCCCGACGTTGGCGTCTTCCAGCACTGTGCTGTGCCGCCGGCGTCGCCGAAATAGGCGCGATTCTCCGCCGATTGCCGATATGACGGCGGCGACGGCGGTGCGCATTTTGGCCTGCTGATCCTCGCTGATCGCGCCCGCCTCGCGATCGAGGCGCGCAAGATGCAGCGCCGGAATCAAGACAAAATCACAATAGGCCGCAAACGAGTTGCGCTTGAGAAAGTCCATTGCGTTGATGATGATCTCGTCGGCGTCGGCCGACAGCGCGCGTTGATAAAATCGCTGGGACATCGTCAACGCATGGGCATCGCTCAGCAAAATATCCAATAGATGCAGTGCGCGGACATTGCGGCCCGCGACCAGCAAGCACATCGTCAACGGCGTCGATACGATCAGTCCGATCGGCCCCCACAGCCAAGTCCAGAATATCGCAGCGATGACTACCGAGAGCGGCGAAAGACCGGTCAAATGGCCGTACAATTGCGGCTCGACGAGTTGCCCCGCAATCACCTCGACCAACACGAACAATCCGAGGGCCTCGAAGGCGAGCGACCAGCCGGGATCGACCGCCGCTGCCAGAAGCGCGGATAGCGCCGCAGCGATCCAAATTCCGACATACGGTACGAATCGCAGCACGAATGCCATTGCGCCCCACAACAGCGCATGCGGCACGCCAATTGCGTACAGCCCGGCCCAGATAAGCGCTCCCACGCCGACGTTGACCGCAAACTGGGAGACGAAAAACCGGGAGAGCCGCTCGCCGGCATCGTTGAGGGCGATCGTCATTCTGCGAACGTCGGTACCGCCCGCAATGCGAATGAAGCGATCGCGCAAGGCCTCATGCTCGAGCAACACGAATATCAACACCACCAGAACGATTCCGGTGCTCTCCAGCGGTATCCAAATGGAGGACAAGACCTTCTGGATCAGCTGAATCGAGTTCGCCGGCGGCTCGCGCAATTGCACCAGAACCGGATGCGCCGCATCATTCCCGGCGCTCGCCCCAGGCGCGCCGAGGTCCGGCGTTTTCAGGTTCTTGTCGGCGATCTCATTGATGACGCGTCCGGCCTGACCGGTCAGCGCATTGACCCGTCCGACCGTCAATTCATTCAAGGTCACCAATTTGTGACGAATGGTATGTTCGTACTGCGGCACGCTCGCGGCCATGCGCACGAGCTGCGACCCAATGAAAGCCGCGAACGCCGTACAAGACACCGCGAGCACCAATACGGCGACAATCACCGAAAAAGTGCTGCCCACTCCCAGATGCCGCAACCCGCGGACCAGCGGCGCGACCAGTAAACTCAATATGATCGCCAAGGTGATCGGGACGAGCACATCCCGACCCAAATACAACAATGCCAGCACGGTCCCTGTAGCCAGAATATTGTTCGCGAGACCGCGCGGCGTGGCCGGCAGCAGCGAACTCGGGATTGCGGGTCGAGGGGTATCCATAGGGGGTATGTTGGCACCCTGAAGGCCATTCGGCCAGCGCCGCTGCAAATAAGCAAATGTGGTTAGATTGTCGGACCACTATGCAGCCCATCACCGTATAGATCCGCGACCGCTCAGGATCTCGAAGCGCTCAATCGCTTTCAACAGGCCATCGTGGCGGCCGAACGTCCGTTCGATGCCGCGATTAAAGACGGGCCGGTCGGTTACTACGACATTGCGCGCATGCTGGCTTCGGACAACGTGCGATTCGCGGTCGCGACCGCGGGCGCAAAACTCATTGGCTGCGGTTTTTGCGCGCATCGATGTTGCGAAGCGCTATTTGAAGCATGCGGCACAGGCTTATCTCGATCTGATGTGATCGATGATGATGGCCGATGAAACGCCCGATCGATGAGTCGCCGCGCATCGGCGCTGTCCCATTGTCTTGCACCGTAGATTTTTTCAATGACGCGGCCGTCGGCATCGACGAGTACGGTCAGCGGCAGCTTCGATGCGCCCAGCATGTTCTCCATCTGCAGTCCTCTGTCGATGAAATGGCTGATCGTCGCATTCGTTTTTTTCAGTAGCGAGCGGGCTTGATCGGCATCATCGTCGGTCGAGATGCCGATGATCGCAAAGTATTGGTCCCCGTCACGCCACGCGAGCCGCTCCAGCGACGCCATTTCCGCCTTGCAGGGTCCGCACCAGCTCGCCCAAACATTGATGAGCAGCGGTCTGCCGCGAAATGCGCTTAAATCCTGCGACGGGCCGTTCAGGCCCTGCATATTCGCCGCTCGCAGAATCCCCCCGACCGGAACCTCTCCGGGCGTGTCCGCGATGGCTGCAGGAGTGGCGACGGCCAGGCATAACAGTAACGCGTACCATCGCGCTGGCGGACGGAAATGCGCGTCAAGCGCCGGCATTAGAATGCGTCACAACACCAGCGGCCGAAGCAAATCAGCGGCCCGCTCCGCAATCATGATCGTCGGCGCGTTCGTATTGCCGCCGATCAGCCGCGGCATGACCGACGCATCCACGACACGCAAGCCCTCGACGCCGCGCACTCGCAGCTCGCAGTCGACGACCGAGCGCGAATCGCTGCCCATACGGCAGGTACCGACCGGATGGTAGATAGTCTCGGCTTTGCGCCTCAATACGGCCTCGATGTCGGCACGCGTCGTCGCGCCTTCGCCGGGATAGATCTCGCTGCCGACGTACGGTGCAAATACTTGCGTCTTGAGGATTCGCCGCGACAGCTGTATGCCCTCGAGCAGGATCTCGACATCGCTCGCCTCGCTCAAGTAACGCGGCTGGATGCGCGGGGAGTCGCCGGGGCGGCTCGATCGCAAGCTCAGCTTGCCGCGGCTGCGCGGCCGCAATGCGCAGGCGTGAATCGTGATTCCGTGCCCGGGAAGTCGATTACGCCCGTGATCATCGAGCTGCGCCGGCACAAAATGCAGCTGTATGTCGGCACGCTCGTCGGGAGCCAATTCGGAGCGCACGAATGCCCCGGCTTCCGCCACGTTGCTGACGCCGGGTCCGGAGCGCGTCAGCAGGTAGCGCAGCGCGACCCCCACTTCCTGCCAGGCGTTGAAGTCATAGGTAATCGCCTGCGTGCACCGGTTGAGCGTGCAGAAATCCAGGTGATCTTGCAGATTCAGACCGACCTCGGCGTTTTCTGCGACGACCGTGATGCCGTGCTCGCGAAGTTCGATCGGGTCCCCTATGCCGGAGAGCATCAACAGCTGGGGTGAGGCGATGGCGCCACCCGCCAGCATCACTTCGCGCGCCGCACGCACGTTCTGCATCTGACCGCGATGCCGATACTCCACGCCCGTGGCGCGCCGGCCATCGAATAAAACGCGCGTCGCCGCGGCAGAGGTCCGGATGGTCAGATTATTTCTTGGCTGTGCCGGCCGCAGATAGGCAACCGCAGCGCTGCAGCGACGGCCGGCGCGCTGGGTGACTTGGTAGAATCCGATTCCGGTCTGCTCGGCTGCGTTGAAATCCGGATTGTGCTTGAGGCCGCACTCGACACCGGCCTCGACGAACACCGCGCTCAAGGGGTTTCGATAGCGCAAATCCTCGACGGACAGCGGCCCGCGGACGCCGTGATAAGCGCCGGCTCCGCGGCTTTGGTCTTCCGACCGTAAGAAATACGGCAGTACGCTGGCATAATCCCAGCCGGTCGCGCCGAGATTAGCCCATTCATCGTAGTCGAGATGGTGGCCGCGGGTGTAACACATGGCGTTGATCGAGCTGCTGCCACCCAACACGCGACCGCGCGGCCAATAGAGCTTGCGGCCAAGCAAGGCGGACTCCGGCTCCGTGTAGTAGTCCCAGTCGACCTGCCGGTTGCCGACCAAGCGCGCAATGCCCGCCGGCATATGTATATAGGGACTGGTATCCCGCCCGCCCGCTTCCAGCAGCAATACGCGCACGGCGGCGTCCGCCGAAAGCCGGTTGGCCAAGACACAGCCTGCGGATCCCGCGCCGATAATCACGTAATCATATTCAGCTTCGGGCATTTGCAGTGCTTTCTATGGAGAGCGCGCGGTCTCGATGACCGTCAACAAATCGGGGGTCGCGGCATCGCGCTCTAGCCGTGGGTAGCGTGCTTTGCCGGCATAACGCACCTCGATCGTCCTGAACATCTCGTCCTTCTCCATGAGTAGGCTGATCGTGCGCGCCTCCGCTCCGCCCCCATTGAGCGCATCCCGCAGCACTTCCTTCGAATACTTTCGTCCGTTGACCGCGACGAGCTTGCTCCCCGGTGTCATTCCCGCGCTATCGCCCGGCGAACCCGGTATCAGATAACTCACGACCGCGCCATCATCGAGCAGCACGAATCCGAGCGAATAGCGCAGATCCGTCCATTTGAACATCGCCCCCTCGCCCTTTTGCACGCTGCTGGGCTCGGATGCGAACGCCAGGCGCCAGCCGCTGCCAGCGAGTCCCTCGAGCGGCGCGCCGGCCTTGATGCGATCGAGCCGTTCGGTCCAAAAGCCGCGCCAGTCGTAGGGCAGCACGGCATTGAGCGCCGCGATGACCGCCTCGAAATCGTAGGGCACGACCTTCGGCGCGCCGCCCGGCGGGCCATAGAACCGCTGGCAAAAATCATCGAGACTCTTTGCGCCATTGGTCTTGCTGCGAATGAGGACATCGGCTTCGAGCCACAGAAGCGCGGATTCCCGATAAAAATCCGTGCCGCGGATCCAGGCGCGCCAGTCCATCGGTTGGAAATACCCGAACTGCGCTGCGACCGCGGTGTCGGCGAGCGGACGCCACTCGCGACCCTTGTGCGATTCCATGAGAGCGGCGACATCGGCCCAACCGACGCGCGCGTCCTCGAGCGAGGCGAGACCGCTGCGTGCGCTCAAGACCATGCCGAGATATTCGGTGAGACCCTCGTAGACCCACAACAGATCCCCGCGCATCGGCGTGTCGTAGTTGCCGGTGGCAAGGCCGATCGGACGCCGGTACTTGCCGTTCCAGGAGTGGACGTATTCATGCGGCAGCAGCGTCGTGACCGCGGTCGTTCCGCGCAGCTCCTCGTCGATCAGCGAGCGCTCGGCGGATCGATTGTCGCTCGACTCATGGTGCTCGATGCCCTCGTACCCGATCCGGTCGCTCAAGGTCCAAAGAAAATGATACTCGCCGTAGTGCGTCGCGCCGAACAGCGCACTGGCTTCGCGCACGAGCTGGCGCATGTGCGCCTGCGTCGCCTCCGGCGCATTGAGTGCGGCGTCGCTATCGGCCGCGAGATGCAGGAAAGCCGACGGCGTACCACCGAGTTCGAATGTTCGAACGTGGCTGCCGGCGAGCACCGGTGAATCGATGAGCGTCGTCAGCGAGACGGAGCGGAATTGAGTGTAATCCCCGGTTGCGCCCGCCTTGGGTAAGGCGGTCGCCAAACCCCAACGGGGCGGCAGCTTGAGCCTTGCGGTGTACTGCAGATCGTCCGAGCGGGCACCCGCGGGATACAGCAGGACTTGGTTCCAGAGGATGATCGCCAAGGCGTCGGTGCTGGTTCGGTCGGCGTTTTGATTGGTGGCATCGCTAACCGCAAGAACCTCGAGCGTGACCTCGAGCGCGGTGGCGCCCGCGGGGATCTTCAGATGGAACGCATACATATTGGTCGAATCGCGACGCCACTGCAGGGTCTGCCCGTTCGCCACAAACTTGAGCGCCGACAGCGAGCCGATCGGACCATCAGGGGCGTGTTCGCCCGGCAGCCACTGCGGATAGAGCAGCGTCAGGGCGCCGGGTTTGACCGGCAGCACCAGATGCGCGCGCTCGATGCCGCGCGGCGCCTCGCTCGCATCGAGATCGAGCGTGGCGCCGGCCGCGGCGGCCGCAGCGGCCGCATTGGCGAGGGCCGCGCCTGCAAGCAGTGCGCAGGCCGCGCACAGCGCCGACAGAAACCCGTGGCGCGAGTCTTCGTTCCCCGATCGTACTAGGGTCGCAGAATGCATCTCGTCCGATCCCCCGCTTGGCTTTTTGAGCAGCATACCGTGCTATTGGGCGCGGCACCATGCGCCGCCCGATCCGGCAGACAGCCGCATGGCGCTCATTGACCGGCAGGCGATGGTCATGCTTTGATCTTCATCATCAACTCTGTCAGCAGAAAAACAATGATGAAAACCGATCGCGTGAGTAAATGCGCTTTGCTGCTCGCCTTCTCGGGATTTTGGGTAACGGCGATCGCCGAGCAGACGGCGCCTCATCCCACCGTCTTGCATGCCGCCCGTTTGCTCGAGGTCGCGACCGGCCGGCTGTTGATGCCCGGCGAGATTCTCATCGACGGCGAGCGCATCCTCGCCGTAGCGTCCAAGCTTGCGCATCCGGCCGGCGCTCGCGTCATCGATCTCGGCGACAGCACGTTGTTGCCGGGCCTCATCGACGCGCATGTGCACTTGTTTCTGCACCCCGGCGCGGAGGATTTGCAAACGGTACAAGAGTCGGTGCCGCAGCGAACCCTCCTTGCGGCGCTCGCCGCGAAAGCCGATTTGATGGCCGGCTTTACCGCGGAGCGGGACATGGGCACCGAAGGTGCGGGCTCCGCAGATACCGCGGTGCGCAACGCAATCGATCAGGGACTCATTCCCGGACCGCGGCTGCGCATCAGTGGCAATGCGATCGACATCCTCGGCGGTCACGAGGACGCCAATCATTTCAATCCCGCGCAGCACGTGCTCTCGAACGCTACTTACGCGAATAACGCCGATGAGCTCGTCGCCACGATCCGCGAGCAGCACAAGCAGGGTTCGGACTTCGTCAAAATATATGAAACGGGAAGAGATCAAATGCACGACGGCGTACTGCAGACGCCCTATCAATATACGGTACTCGAGCTCAAAGCCGCGATCGATGAGGCGAGCCGCTTGGGCGCGCGTGTTGCCGTGCATGCGATGGGAGAACCCGGCACGCTGTATGCGGCTAAGGCCGGCGTCGCATCCATCGATCACGCGACTCAACTCAGCGATGAAACGATGGCGATCATGCGGGCCAAGCAGATACCGGCGGTTCCGACCTTTGCAATCTTCGAGTATTTCTTACCCGCCCCGGGCGCCCCGGACCCGCGCGGTGAGCGCGATCTGTACGACTACAAGATCAAGGAATTCAAGCGACAAGTGGCCGCGGGCATCCCGTTCGCGGTCGGCTCGGATGTCGGACCGTTCCCGCACGGCACGCAGGCGCGCGAGTTCGTGCTGATGGTCAAATACGGCCTGCAGCCGCTCGCGGTGCTGCAGGCCGATCTATTGAACGGCGCGAAGCTGCTCGGCTGGGAGGGCCAAATCGGCGAACTGAAGCCCGGCTATTACGCGGACATCATCGCGGTGCCGGGCAATCCGCTCGAACACATCGAGGCGCTCGAGCATGTGTCCTTCGTCATGAAGGACGGAGCGATCGTCAAGCAAGCGCCCTAGGGGCGATCACTTCTTGATGAGTTCGACGCGCCGATTCTTGGCGCGACCTTTGTCGGTATCGTTGTCGTCGATGGGCTGGTCGGGCCCGAAGCCGCCCGAGCTCAAGCGGCCCGGTGCGATCTGTGCCGCGACGAGCGCGGCGACGACCGCGGCGGCCCGAGTCTGCGACAATTTGACGTTGTAGTCATGCTGGCCGACATTGTCCGTGTGCCCGTTGATCGCGAGGTTGAGGCTCGGATCATCCGTCATGAGTTTCACGACCTGGGCGATGATCGGCTTGGCGTCGGGCCTGAGTGTGGATTTGTTGAAGTCGAAATTGATGTACAGAACGGCCCGGCCGGTCTGATCGAGCTGTGACTTGAGCGACTCGGCGGTCGGATCTTCGGCCTGTGCGTAGGATCCGGCCAGCCCGATGACGGCCCACATCGTCGGCGCGAATTCCGAGGGTCGCCCGGTCGCGCTGTTCTGAACGGGCCAGGCTCCGGTGTCCTCCTGCGTATGCAGCAGATACTTGACTCCACGCACGAACTCGGCGGATCGGGTGTCGACGCCGGATTCCTTGAACGCATAGAGCACCTGCCCCGTGGCAAAGGCATTGGGTCCCGGCGATTCGCGCGACTCGTTCCAGCCACCGGTGGTGCCCTGCTCGGCTTTCAAGTGCGCGATGAGACCGTTCACGAGGGCTTGCTGTTGCGGATTTCCGAAGTGTGACAGCGCGAGGATCGAGAACACCTCGTCCTGCGTGGTCACGGGTTTGGCCGCGGCAATGAAGTCGATGGCTTTGACGCCGGCCGTCTGGTAGCGCGAATCGCCGCTCTCTGCAAAGGCCTGCATGAACGCTAGCGCGGCGTTCGCCGTCGTCATGAACGAGCCCTGGCAGATCGGCGCCTCGTCCAGATCCGGAATCACCTCGCCCGTTGGTTGTTGCTTAGCCGTGAGCCAGTCCGCAAATTTGAGGAGCGTCGGGTCGCGTTTGGTATCAGCCATCAGGTCGAGATAGGCGAAGCTCATCGCGGCGAACAGCGTAGCCATGATGGGCTGATCGGCCGGCGTGTGGGAGCCCTTGCCGGCGGCCTGGGCGGTCATCACGGATTGGTTGTCGACAAGGAGATTGAAGCTCTCGCTGCCGTCCGCGTCCTGCAGAATCCGCATATAGTCGGTCAGCTCCTGCAAGGCTGGCCGGCTCACGAGATAGCCGTTGCGAGTCGCGATCGCGAGCCCCATCGCCGCCTGCGCCTGAACGTGGCAACCGAAGCATTGATTGTTCCTCTGCCACTCGACGGCCGCGGGCTGTAGCCACTCGATTCCCCGTTGCGCCGCAAACCGCGCGCTGTATTTCCAGCCCGCGATCTCGGGGTGGCGCGCGCCCAGCGCGGTGTAACCCGGACGCGATCCCTCGCTAACTTGAATCTTGCCGATTTCGAGCACGCCCTTCTCGCCGCTCGAGAGCACCCGCAGTTTGACGTAGCGTGCCTCGACCGGAGCAAAAGTAATCACCTGCGCAGCTTTCGCGGCGGTCAACGTGGCGGCGGCCACTTTGCTGAAAGCAGCCGTCGAATCATCCCTCGCCGTCCACACCTCGACATCCTTCGGCCCATGCCCCCGCTCCGGCGGCAGGGCCACGGTGACGGCCGACACCAGCGCCGTATCCTGCGCGTAGAAGGAGATGACGATGTCCTGCGGGAAGGCAAATTCCTTGCCCTCGGGTTGCCAGGTCGATCCCGTCGTTGCATCGATGAGGCTGCGGCCGGTGTGACCGGGACCGAAGGTGCCGGTAATGCTGACGATGTCGCCGCCGAAATCCAATGCGGCAATGTTCGCGCCGGCCGGCGCATCCGTCGCCCACGCCGTCGCGGCCGCTGCGAAGGTCACGCAGAGGCACCAGGCGGCTGTCCCCGCGGTCCGCATCGTCGCTCTCTGCGCATTGCAAGGTTCATTCCTGATTAGGCGATTCTTGCGATGAGTTGGTACGATGTGCGTCTCCTTTGAGCAGACCTGACTGGCTTCGGACTCGATTAGCCCAGCGCTGGCGATGAGTTGAACTAACCGCCGCCGAGCTTAAACTCCCAGCCCCATTCGTTGCCGCCATCCTTCATTCCAGTGATGAATTGGGTGAGGTAGGACGCCAGTTTATCCGGCGCAATCTCTTCCCCGTCGTCGTTGACGAACGAATTCCCCTTTCGGCGTACGCCATAGGATCCCTCAAGATCCGGCGCAGTGACGGCGCACAGCTTGATGTTCGCCTCGCCCAAGGGTTTGGAGAAGGAAAGACTCTTTCCCGACGCATCGCAGAAGACCTCCACCTGCGTTCCCTTCTGGACGGTTACCATGAGACTCACAAGCTTCGTGAGATTCGAGTCTATGATTATCCATGCCTCGCGTTCATTCATGTTGCATCACTCCTATTGAGAGTTGCCGTGCCCCGGTGCGGCAACGTCGGGCAGGACCTTTCTGGTGTCCGAATTAAAGCCACGGTAGCGCAGCGTGAAATGAGCCGCCGATTTAGGCACCGGGAAGATGACTTGATATCGGGCTTGGCCGTGAGCCGCGATGACGCTGCCCTCCGTCAAGCCATGCGGCAATGCCTCGAGTGCATCCGCATCGACGCCAATCTCATTGCTTCCGTCCAGTAAAAACAATTGCTCGGCCGTTTGGAATTCAATGCCCTGATCGACTTTCGATACGAGGAGCAGATCCAGAATGAGGAAGTCATTGCCCGCCGCGGGTGACTTTTTTCCGACCGACGCGACACGGCTCAGCCCGAGCACGTTCAGCGTGAGCGTGTCGGGATCCTCGAAGCTGAGCATGGGCTTGCCTGCGCGGGTTCCCGCAGGGCCCGAATTAGGTAGTGCCAGCGTCATCGCCTTGTATTCCGGCAGATTGATCGCGAGCGTCAGCGCGGCGTGCGCTACGGGGATCAGATACGCGAGCGTGCCGCGAGAAGGCACCAGAGGAATTAGCTGGGTCGCCGCAGTGAACTCATCGTCGAGCGTTTCGAGCGAGATGACGCGATAGCTGTAGCCGTCCGCATCAGCCAGAACCGAATACATCGTGGGATCGAAGCGGACCAGGTTGCCGGGCGAGAGTGCGCGCATGTCGATGTCGATCACCGCATACGTTTGCCCCGCGGGCGCGTGGACGCCGCCGACCGCGGCGAGCTCGCGCATCCCCAGAATCGCGGCCTCAATCAGGCCGTTGCTGGCGGGGCCTGCGATCGGATGGGGCGCGGGAGGCGCGTGCCCGAACAGCGGGACGCGCATGTCTCCTTGGTCGGTATCGATGAACAAGAGTTCGAGACTGGTTACTCCGTGATCGGGGATCTCGAACACCACGTCGCCGCTAACACCGCTTCCGGTGGTCGGTACGAGCAGTTGATCGATCGCCAGTGGATGCGGGGCCGCACCGGTCGCGTCGCTCAAGGTCACCTGGCGATCGCCGTCGACAATGAGGAACAGGTGATTGTTCAGCTGCGGCACGAGGTACTTGACGGGACCTACATTTTTCCACTCCGTGCTCACCGTCAGAAACGCGTGGTGCGCTGATGCGTACTGCCCGCCAATGTCTTCCGACACGCGAATTCGCGGGACCGTCAATTTTGCCTGCCGATTGCTTGCCGACGCGGTTGCGCCCGCTGGTCCCGTGGTGTAATTGCCGGGCGTCAGGCCGGCCGGCGATGATGCCGCACCCGGCGGCGGCGCGGCGCTCGCAGGGGTTGCGGGGATGGCGAGGCACGCGCCGAGCAGTGCAGCGTGTAGCAATCTGCCGGCGCCTGAATTCGCGACTTTCTGTCTCATACTCACCGCTCTCGCCTCCCCCGCATGACCGTCCCTGATCCTATTTGTCCTAAGTCACCTTCACCACTTCGGGGCACACAGGAGCCTGCCGCGGCTCACCGTCATCAGGATAAAAATACCAATCGATCGTTTCGGTCACTTCGCCTTTGGGCGTCTGAATTGTTTCCTTTCCGCACAACACGTCGGTGTCGGTCGGCAGATCAACGGTGATTAGGGAGATCTGGCCGATGAGCTGCGCGGTCATTATTCTTCCCGAACCGCCGCAATCGGGCGAGTAGCCGCCGACCATATATTGCACGGCGATAGGCTCCCCTTGAAATCCGTAATTGTGATGCTTGAGATCAAGATAGAGTTGAATACGCAATGCCTTGTTCTCACCGGAGCGATTGGGGTCTCCCGACATGAAGGCACAGGGACCTGTCGGTACGGGCCCGGATGAGCGGCCGCTTGCCACGGAAGTTCCTATGAAGATGTACTGCATTGCACCGGGGAGCCCGAACGAGCGGTCAAATAGGATTTTTGATTGGGCGGCGCTGATCTCCTTGCGGAATCCCGGAGCAGGTATTTGTATCGCGTGGTAATGGCCCACGTAGGTACGAATCGAGGCCCAATCGACTGAGTTGTTGCCCGACTGCGATGTCCCACCAAGCGCGAGGCCGACGACTGCGACAAGAAATGCCGTGCGGATGGTTCTTGTCATTTTACTTCTCTCCTCCGCAGGCTTCCTCTGCGCCGTGCTCTGCGCCCATGACAGGCAATGTGGTGGAGTCGAATTTAACGAGCGCGGCTTCCAACTTCAGGACCCGGCCCAGCTCTTCTTCGTCCTCCGTGAGCAGTGCAATCGTCATGCTGTCGTCGACTTCCATATCCAGCAGCTCGTTGATTGCATGGCAACATGCGCTTTGAACGCACGGCCCGACGGGCTGACTCGCCGCGCCACCGAGCACCGAGGTGATGCCGCCCATGTAACAGCGCAGAATGTCACCAATCATGCCGCCGGCGATCTTCGACTGCTTTGGTATGGTCTGTTGCAGCTTGGTGTATTCCGTCAGGTCCTGCGCGCCCCCGAGATCCATCTTGCCGATCGCGTAGCCCGTGTCTCGCTCAATGCTCCACCATCCGTAGGCGCGCGTGCCGTTCATATCGATGAGCTGCGCAGGGGCCACAATCGCCCGGTCATCGATTAGGTCCCGATCGAGCGCGGCCTTGATGGAAGGCGGTACGGATACAGAGCCCAGCGAGGCTTTTTGATCGGGGCCGATCGTAACCATCGCTACCTTCGCGGATTTCGCAGCGGCGATCAATGGTAGGGTGTTGAAGGCACCGCCGCCGGCTAAGCTGAAGCGCAATTCGATCGCGGTGTCCGCCGCTCCCCACCGCATCGCGAGACCGGTCTGCTGTTCGGGACGGCCTGCAAACCCGAACGGAGAATTGACGATATCAATACCTTCGCGATAGCTGACACGCTTGGACGCATCGGCCCAATCGGAGACCTCGAAACCGTGGCGATAAAATGCAAGGCGTGGGTGCTGATAGTAGGCGCGCACTTGCGGGGCAAACTGCATCTGAATCTCGTGCTCGGTATTAGCGCTCGACAGAAAAAACGTCAATAATTCAGGCGAGAGCAGCGGACCCGGCAGATCCGACGGCTTCAATCCTTTGGCGGGATTTGCGGCAATCAGAGCATTCTGCACATCGATGTCCGCATTGATCCACGCAAGCGTGGCCTTGGCAAGAAATAAAGGGTCAATCGCTCCGACCGCGACTGCGCCATCCCAGACTTGTGTCAGCAAAGCGCCCGCGGTGTCGTCGCCCGTCATTGCCGGATCGAGCTGCGCAGCTCCGCCGCTGGCCGCCAGCCGATCGAGGATGACGCGGCGCGAGCGCTGCGGCGCTGATAGCGGACCGCCGGTATCGACCTCAAGATAAATCCGTGCCAAAACCGCTCCAGTCGCCTCCGGATTTGGCGCCTCCGCCCCGGCGGTGCCGCCGACCAAGCCGCCCCATAATCCGTTGTTTCCCTGCGGCCCGCTCGGCTTATCGACTGGCGTCACACGCAGTTGAAACACTTGCTGAGCCGCCAAATCGTCGCCGACGGACAAGGTCGCGCGGAAGTCGTTTGCTACCCCCTGCGCGGCATCTGGAAGTATCGCCAATCGAATGTTTTTCCCCCAGAGATCGATGGCGTTGAATTCGCTCTCGAGCAAATTCCGGGATGTGATTGCGCCGCGTTTGAGGTAATCGGCGACCAGTCGCAAAGTCATCGTCTGCAATTGCGTGCTGTCCAATCCGTTGAGGTTGATCGTCTCGGCAACATCCGCATACTTGCGCCCGTACTCTGCCTGCGCAAAGCCGGGATCCAGATCCATTGTCTTGCCAGCTACGACCGCGCGCACCCAATAATGATCTTGAAGCGCCTTCAGTTGAGCCGCAGACTGGTTCGATCCGATCGTGATCTTCGCCGATTTCAGGGAAGAATCGAGAAACGCGAAATTCTGTTCGATGAGCTGAGCGCGGCGCCGGCCGCTTGCAGCCGTCATCGAATCTATCTGACGCATCTGCGGGGAAGATGCAAAACTGGGCTTGGGCATCGAGCGCAGGATCAATTCAGTGGCCTCCGGCTTTGCCGTGATTTCCGCCAGCCGACTCTGGGCTTGTGCGGCGTTCAATTGGCCATGCGCGATTTGCACCTCCACGCCCTGCGCAGAGAGCAACGTGCCAAGCAACAATGAGCGATCCAGATCATTGCCGCCGCGCGTGATCAACGTCGCCGCAGCGCCCTTCATTGCTCCCGCGTACGGTTCGAGCGCGATTTGATCCCGAACATACTCAAAGGCCGCCTCCGGCTTTTCCAACGAATCAGCCAAGGTGTTCATATCGGTAGCCGAGCCAGGAACCGCGGCGACATAGGCTTCAATGATCGATTTCCATTTCTGCGCCGACGCCAGATGCCGCTCGCCGATGATCTTGCTCTGTTCGGGTGATGATGACGGTCCGTTCTCCGATAGGACGCGCGCTGGCGCCGCGCCGCCGGATGCGCCGGCAACTGCCCCGTACAACGCGATGGCGAGAGCCGCCCGAACGATGGCGTACCATCGCCGGTGGCTGCTTGCGTTGTCAGGCGCATCTGCGACTTTGGTGTCAGGAGCAGCGCCTGACTGTTTAACAGAAAGCGTAGGCGACGATGGCTCGGGGCCGAGCGCCGTGTCTGATTTCGGCTCGATCGGATCGGTCTTTTCAATTTTCAGGGGCTTGCCGCAACGTTCGCATAACGGCGAGTCCACAACCTCGTGACCACAGGAAGGGCAGCGCATGATTGACCCCTTGGAGTTATTGAAGACCCGCGAATTGGAGAGAATCTTTTTGGCGGAGCAACTCTGCGTAGGTGGATATCACGCGCGCCCAAAGACTGTCAAGCGCTACGGGCGGTGTGCAGTTAACGCAGGATTCGCACTTTTTTCTTGTCGGGTAGAGCGAGCGTTCTATCCCATTACTCACGCGCATCAGGCCGATGGCAACCTCGCAAATTAGAACGCCAGTGAGTCTAGCTGCCGCCCCCCTGCACGCGAGCATCGGGCAGAGTTTTCTTGCTGTCCGACTAAAAGCCGCGGTAGTGCAGCGTGAAATGTGACGCCGCTTTGGGCACTTGATAGACGACTTGAAATCGGGCCTGATCGTGCGGCTGAATGACGCTGCCTTCCTTCATTCCATGCGAAAGGCGGCACCGATGCCGTCTTTTATGTTGCGACCGACCAGCACGTGCACGAGTTGCTGTTCTCCTCGAGCAGGTGGACGGGCATTGATGTGACGGCCGCGTCCGGCGGCCCATCAGCCGCGAAATGAACATCGTTTGTTTCGAGCACGGGTGAATTATCCGGCGATAACATTTGCTTACTGTAGGATTTCCGCCGTATCCACAACCCTGCCCGTCATGATAAGGAACAGTCGCCGCGAACAAAGCGCTCCGTTCGCGATCGCAGCCGGAATGCCGGAGTTCCGAGGAGCGCGTATGATGGAGCCACATTGATGGACCCGAATTCGAATGGAATCGCGCTGTTTGCTGAGAATCTGTGCAGACCCGAGCAAAGAGGAACAATAATTGAACAGGGAGGAGTCATCATGCAAGATTCAAGACCGTTTCTACTTGTCTTCCTGAGTCTGTCGGCTTGCCTGTCCGGGCTCGCGTGGAGCGCAGGAGAGGGCCCTAGTGCCACGACGGCGAAGGTGAGCATCACGTCCAAGGGCAAGGAGCTGCCGTTGCAGCGGAACGAGCAGATCGCGCTGATGTTCATGCCTGCGATCTCATCGCTCGAAGATGATTGCCTTCAGTATGCAAGCCGCGGCTGCTCGATGGACGAATTGGTCAACGGCGGCGTAAAGGCCACGGATCAATGGAAAATCGGCCGGCTGAAATTCGATCCGCGCACGACCGATCCCAAGAAGTTCGGACTCGGCGGTTTCTACTTCGTCAAGGTCGGTTTTTGGGTTCGCGAAGGTGTTTTACAATCCGACCGGAGAGGCATCGATCACATCGACCAAGACGGACGGCTACAGCATCGAGGGCGACATTTTCGTTGCTCATTGAGACGCGGGTTCCCAGTGTAAACTCAACAATTGTTGTGACCCTGTTTTTTTTGGAGACGCGATGCATCGCCTCGCACTGTGGCTGCTGACGACGGCAATGGCAGCGCGCGAATACTCGTGCCACTA